>Ga0335083_10000903_pt1 | contig 42473 bp, 38 predicted proteins | sample Lox_Sample_42_FD_206716 | JGI IMG/M metagenome (GOLD analysis project Ga0335083, IMG submission 206716) | Soil microbial communities from Loxahatchee National Wildlife Refuge, Florida, United States - Lox_Sample_4.2 | ecosystem: Environmental > Terrestrial > Soil > Wetlands | place: USA...
ACCGGGCATTGATAGCCCGCAAGTTCACCAAATGGCCGTGTCGGGTCGGATTCGTGAATGTGGCGACGGCGTTTTCCTCGTCGGTTGCCTCGGAAAATTCGCCGTAAACCGCTTCAGGGGCCGATTTGAACGGTCAATCGGCCGCGGGCGCACAGCGCTCGATACACCGGATCACTGGCCGGGCGGGAAGGAGCACATATCGTCGATTTGGTTCGAAATCGCCGGGAGTGACTTGATGTAGTTGGCGATGTCCGTCGCGTCGTCCTGCGTGAGTCCGCCGAAAGCGCCCATCGGTCCGACCGGCATCGGCGGGCAGATGCCCTTGCCCTCGTCGTCGACGCCTTCGAGCAGCACTTTCACGATTTGGTCAGTCGTCCAATCACCGAGGCCCGTGTCGGAATCGGAGGTGAGGTTTGCCGAGACGGGGTTGTTCGGCAGTCCGACCTGGAAGAGCTCGCCGCCGGCGAAGAAGTTCTCGGGTTTGATCACGTCGGCCGAGCCCGCGTCTTCGTGCTTCGTGTGACACTCGAGGCAAACGCCGACGACACCCGCGAGGTACCGCCCCCGGAGCGCGCTCGCCTGGTCCGCGAAGTCCTCGGCCGGCATCGGAATCGTGGCCGGATCGACCGGATTGGCGGCGGCGGGCACCGTGAACGAGTCCGCGTCGGCCGGCACGTCGTGCTCGACGGGCGGCACCGTCCGGAGGTACGCGACGATGTCGTCGATGTCGTCTGCGCTGATGTTGTGATAAACGTAATACGGCATCACGGGGTTCAACGGCTTTTTGCCGCCGTCCGCAGTCGGCGCCATGCCGTTTTGGATCATGTCCTTGATCTCGTCGTCGCTGAAGTTGGCGAGGCCCGTGGCGTCGCTCGTCAGGTTGCGCGAGTTCAAGCAATCGCCGTTCGGCAGCTGAACGAAGCATTCCGCGCCGGACAAGAACTTGTCGAGGATCGGCGCGCCCATGTCGTCACGCGGAGTATGGCAATCCGGACAGGCCGCCACGTGGTTCACGAGGTAGGAGCCGCGCGCGACGTGCGGATCCTCGGTGTTGCCCGCGCCGCCTTCCGACGCGCCCGCCATTTCGCCCGTGCCCCCGGCTTCGGTGGCGCCTGCCTTGCCGGCCGAGCCGGACCCGGCTTTGCCGGCCGCCGCCGAACCGCCCACGCCGGTCGGCGTCGCCGTCGCGTCGTCGTCGCCGCCGCAGGCCGTCGCCGCGATACAACCACCGACCAAAACCAAAGAGAGAGCTCGAACCAACATTGAAGACCTCCGACTGATAAGCGGCGTATTCGCTCCACGCCGTCCGGTCGTGTCCTACTCCCGTTCAAAGAATTTTGATAGGGATTTGCCGCCGTCGAGCGGGGGAATTTAGCCTCGACTTCTTTTGGAAATCGCTAGGGACGCCGCTCGTCGAGCTTTCGCTCGAAGAGCCGCCGCTCGTCAGTCGGCCATCGTGACGCGCATGATCTCTTCGGGCGTGGTCGTCCCTTCGATCACCTTGCGAATACCGCTCATCCGGAGCGAGCTCATGCCCTTCTTGATGGCGCCGACCTTGAGCTCCGCCGCCGAAGCGCCTTGCAGCACCATCTCCTTGAGATCGTCGCTGAAGCGCATCACTTCATAGAGCGCCACGCGGCCCTTGTAGCCGGTGCCGCTGCAGGTCTGGCAGCCGGCGCCCTTCATGATTTGAGCGGTCGCGGCCTGCTCTTCGGTGAAGCCCATCTCGAGCAGGGCGTCCTTCTCGAACTCGGTCGGGCGCTTGCAGTCGGCGCACACCTTGCGCGCGAGGCGTTGCGCGAGAACGAGATTCACGCTCGCGGTGATGAGGAACGGCTCGACGCCCATGTTGAGCAGACGTGAGATGGTCGCCGGCGCGTCGTTCGTGTGCAGCGTCGAGAGCACGAGGTGGCCCGTGAGCGCGGCCTTGACGGCGATTTCGGCCGTCTCGAAATCGCGGATCTCGCCCACCATGATGATGTCCGGGTCTTGCCGCAGGAACGCGCGGAGACTCATCGCGAAGTTCAGGCCGATTTCCTCGTGCATCTGAACCTGGTTGATGCCGTGGAGGTTGTACTCGACCGGATCCTCGGCCGTGCTGATGTTCACGCCCGGCTTGTTCAGATCGGAGAGCCCCGAATAGAGCGTCGTGGTCTTGCCGGAGCCGGTGGGCCCGGTCACGAGCACCATGCCCCAGGGCTGATTGATGGCCCACTTGAAGTCGTCGAGCGGCCCGGTGTCGAAGCCGAGCTTCGTCATGTCGAGCTGCAGGTTGCTCTTGTCGAGCAGACGGAGCACGACCTTCTCGCCCCACATCGTCGGCAGCACCGAGACCCGGAAGTCCATCTCGCGGCCCTTGCCGAGCTTGAGCTTGATGCGACCGTCCTGCGGCAGGCGCCGCTCGGCGATGTCGAGCTGGCTCATGATCTTGAGACGGCTCACGAGCGCGCTCTTCAACTTGAGCGGCGGCGTCATCTCTTCGTGCAGAACGCCGTCGATGCGGTAGCGCACGCGGAGGCGCTTTTCGTACGGCTCGAGGTGGATGTCGCTCGCGCCTTTGCGGATCGCGTTCAAAAGCAGCACGTTGACGAGGCGCACGACCGGCGCGTCCGCGCTCGCCCGCTCGAGCTCGAGCGCGTTGATTTCCTCTTCGTCGGCCTTGAAGTCGATGTCTTCGTCATCGAGCTGAAAGTCCGCCATCACCTCCTCGTAGGAGGGCCCGGCGTTGTAGTAGCGCTCGATGGCGGCCTGGATCGCGGCTTCGCTCGCGACGACGGGCTCGACGCTGAAGTTCGTGAGGAACTTGATGTCGTCCATCGCGTTCAGGTTCGTCGGGTCGCTCATGGCCACGATGAGCGATTGCCCCGAACGCGACACCGGAATGATGCGGTGCTTCTCGCAGACCTCGCGCGAGACGAGCTTCACGACCTCGCCGTCGATCTCGTACTCGTCGAGGTTGATCGCCGGGAGGCGATACTGCGACGAGAGAAAATTCGTGATCTCGCCGTCGGAGATGTACCCGAGCTTGGCGAGCGTGTAGCCGAGGTTTTGGCCCGACTTCTTCTGTTCTTCCTGGGCTTTGCGGAGCTGCTGCAAGCTAATCAGCTTCTCGCGGACGAGAAGCTCACCGAGTCGGCTCTGAGACATGGGCGGCGATCGCAGAGGCTAGCAGCCACCGCTCTCGGCCCAGCGGCCGAAAAAGTGCCTCGGTTCCCGCCGGGGCTGCCTCAGCCCTTGGTTTCGCGCTAAAGACAGGCCCCTTGACCGAGGCCCCCGGCGGCCGAAGATTGTAGCTTCCATTCCCACATCGGAAAACTCAACTATGGCTAAGACATACAGCGACCTCTTCGCCGAGCTCCGCCAGAGCGTGAAGACGATGCCCCTCGACGAGGTGAAGGCTCGCTTCGACAACCGCGCCTCGCGCCCCGTGACCCTGCTCGATGTGCGGGAAAAAGAGGAGTTTAGGGCCGGCTACATCCCGGGCGCCGTGCACGTCGCGCGGGCGTACCTCGAGGCCCAGGCCGAGCAGAAGCTCCCCGACAAGAACGCGGAGATCATCGTCTACTGCGCGAGCGGCAACCGCAGCCTCTTCGCGGCGAAGACGCTGATGGACTTCGGGTACACGCACGTCGTCAGCGCGAACCCGGGGTTCGTCCGCTGGAAGGACTTGCGTTACCCCGTGGAGCTCCCGCCGAGTCTCACCCCGGCGCAGCTCGATCGCTACTCGCGCCACATCCTCTTGCCCGAGGTCGGCGAGCGCGGGCAGGAGAAGCTCCTCAAGGGCCGCGTGCTCTTGCTCGGCGCGGGCGGGCTCGGTGCGCCGGCGGCGCTCTACCTCGCCGCGGCGGGCGTCGGCACGCTCGGTCTCGTCGACGCCGACGAGGTCGACGCTTCGAACCTGCAGCGTCAAATCATCCACGCGACCTCGCGCGTCGGGATGGCGAAGGTCGACAGCGCCGAAAAGGCGCTCACCGATCTGAACCCCGACGTGAAGGTCGTCAAATTCAAGGAGCGCTTCTTGAGCTCGAACGCCGACCGCATTCTCGGCGAGGGCTGGGACGTCATCGTGGACGGCTGCGACAACTTCCCGACGCGTTACCTCGTGAACGACGCGTCGCTCTTCCACAAGACGCCCGTCGTGCACGGCAGCATCTTCCGCTTCGACGGCCAGGTGACGACGTTCATGCCGTTCGACGGACCCTGCTACCGCTGCCTCTACCCCGAACCGCCGCCGCCCGAGCTCGCGCCGTCGTGCTCCGAAGCGGGCGTGCTCGGTATCCTGCCCGGCATCATCGGCGTCCTCCAGGCGACGGAAGCCATCAAGATCATCCTGGGTAAGGGCGATCTCCTGAAGGGTCGCTTGCTCACCTACGACTCGATGAAGATGACGTTCCGCACGCTGAAGCTCCGCCGTGACGAAAACTGCCCGGCTTGCGGCAAGAACCCGAGTATCAAAGAGTACATCGATTATGAGGGGTTCTGCTTGGGCGTCGCCCGGCACTAGCGCAACCGCTCGGACCGCTGTCAGGTTGCCGCTTTCTCCTGCGTTCCAACGGCATGGCTTTCGAGGCGACACTCCGAGTAGACTCGGGCGCGCTTCTTTCGAGGCCGTGTCATAGAAGGAGTTTTGCGGTGATGCTCAAAGCACATGGTTCGTGGATCGCGCTCTTGGCGCTCGCGCTCACAGCGTGCGGCGGTGACGACAAGAAGGCCGCCAACACCGGGATGCCGGGACAGTCGCAGTGCCCGCCCGGACAGTACTTCGACGGCCAGTTCTGTCAGATGCAGGCGGCTCAGCCGGGCATGCAGCCGGGGATGCAACCGGGCATGCAGCCGGGCACGCCGGGTGCGATGCCGACGGCCACCGCGCCGGCCGGCATGCCCGCCGCGACGGCCGCGCCGCCGATCCCGGTCGCGACGGCCGCCGCCGGTCCGACCGCCACGCCGCTCGATCCCTCCGCGGCTTCGGCGGCGACGCAGCTCCTCGGTCCGCTCGCGCAGCAGAACGCTCCGGGCGCGAAGCCCATCGGTTCGGCCATCGCGGGGAACTTCCAGCAGGGCCAGACCCTCGAGGGTCAGGTCCAGATGCAAGCGAACAAGTGCTACACGGTGATCGGCGTGGGTCTCCCGCCGATCCAGAACCTCGACATTCAGCTCGCGCCGTTCGTGCCGATCGCGGGGCTGCCCGCCGCGGTCGTCGCGCAAGATCAGACGGTCTCGCCGCAGGCGATCATCGGCGAGAAGGGCGCGTGTTATCGCTCGCTCTTGCCGATGCCGATGAAGGTCATCGTGACGGTGTCGCAAGGCTCCGGCATCGCGGCCGTTCAGGTTTACGAGAAGTAAGCCGAGCGCTCAGCGCGCGCGGGAAGTGAAGGCCGGCCACACCGGCATCAGCGCTTCCCGCGCTCGGCGCGCGAGCTCGAAGTCGGTCACTTTGACGCTCACGACGAGACTCGTGACCGCGAGCGCGAGCCCGACGACCACGTCGACCACCCAGTGCCAGCGCAAGAACATCGTCGCGAGGATGATGTTCGCGGCGAAGAAGAAGACGACCGGCCAGGTGTAGCGGTAGGGCGGGAGCGCCCGATGCCGAAACGAGTAGAGGGCGATGAAGGTGGGGGCGCACGTGTGGAGCGAGGGGAAAATGTCCTTTTGCGCGCCGCCCTCGGCCACCGTCTCCATCACGACGTTGAGCCAGAGGCCGTCGGGCAAGCGGTGGCGGAACTCCCCGGCGATGGCGCGGAAGGGTCCGTAGCCCGGCACCACGGTGTAGAGCGTGTGGCCCACGCAGAACATGAAGAGCAGGCCGAACGTGAACTCGTTCAGGAGCCGCTTGTCCTTGCCGAGGAACAGAATCGGCAGCACGTGCGTTGCGAGTACGAAGAAATATCCAAAATAGAAGAAAGCGAACCACTCCGTGGTGGTCGAGTTCACCCAGGCGTCGAAGCTGAGCGCGGGCTCCGCGCCGAACAGGCCGAGGCCGAGCGCGTGCAGGCCGTGGTCGAGCGAGCGCGGGTTCACGAGCGGCAAGAGCTCGCGAAAGAAAAAATACGAGATTTGCACGGTGCCGTAGACGCCCACGCGGTAGATGAGCGCCGGTAGGAAGGCCCCCGGGAGCAGGCGACCGCGCACGCTGACGAGCGTGAGCGTGATGAGCAGCATGAGGCCGCCGACGCGGAGCGCGCAGCGCTCGTGGACCGGCCCCGGCGGCGCGGCCGCCACGGCGAGATTGAGCATCAGCGCGTACGCGAAGACGAGATAGTCCTGGACCGCCAAACTCCGCAGGGTGGACTCTGCCCAGCCGAGGGTCCGAGTCGGCTCGTCCGAGAGCGCTCCGGAGGGCATCACGACGCCCGTCACTACCACACCTTGTCGCGACCCCGCGGCGGGGGACCTTGCCAAGCGCCGGGCATTCGATGCTAAGTAACTCGCGCCGTGCGTTTTCGTCGCCATTCCCTCGGGTTCCCGCTGCTGCTCGCTTCGCTCACCGCCGCCTCCGGGGCGGCCGCTTTTCCAGGGTTCATGGCGGGGAAGACCAAGGCGCCCTTCGTGCACGAGACCGACGTGCTCGTGATGAAGAAAGGCTCGGCGACGGTCGTCTCGGTGATGCCCGACTATCAGGGGCCGCTCGAGCCGTTCGTGGTCGCGCTCGCCGTGCCGGCGGACGTGACCGCCGACCACGTCGTCACGCTCAAGCGCGAGTTCGTCGATCACGCGAACCAGATGAGCGCGCCGCGCTTTCACGAGTTCTGGGAGCAAGACCCGTGCGATCCGGGGCCGCCGGAGCAGGAGTGGCAACGCGATCTGCGTGTGTCCGGCAGCGGCTTTCTGGGCGGTGATTCGCCGACCGGCGGGCAGAAGAAAGTCGCGCCCGAGCTCTCGCTCGACACCACGCCGAAGGTGAAGGACGGCGAGTACAAGATGACCGTGCTCGCCGCGGGCACGTCGCCCATCGGCTGGCTCAAAGATCACGGCTACGCCGTGCCGCCCGGCGCCGAGCAGGCGGTGCAGCCGTACGTGAGCCAAGGGCTCGCGTTCGTGATGGCCGAGGTCGACACGAAGCGCATCGAGCTCGTCGGCGCCGATCGCGCGCAGCTCTCGCCGATTCGCTTCTTCACCGAGCAGCCGTGGGACACGATTCCGGCCCGGCTGGGTCTCGTGAACAAGCCGCCCGACGACAAGCAAGAGCTCACCATCTACGCGCTCGATCCGACGAACCGTTACGAGGTCGCGAACTACGAGAACGTGACGGCTCCGACCAACGTCGAGGTCGACTTCGACGTGAAGGAGCGCATGGGCGAATTCTACAACTCGCTCTACGACGCGATTCTCGCGAAGCACCCCACCGCGTTCTTGCGCGAATACTCCTGGCCGGCCGACGGTTGCGGCGAGCCCTGCGCCACGGTGCCGTTCGAGCTCTCCGAGCTCCTGAGCCTCGGCGGCGACGTGTTCGAGCGCTCCGTCCCGGAGGAGGAGAAGAATCCGAAGCCGCCCGCGCTCACCGACGACGAGAAAGCGGCCGACAAGGAGATGCTGAAGCCGCTCAAGCCGAAAGAGCGCAAGCAGCGCATCAAGGAGCTCGGCGACGATCGCCAGCGCGTCGCCGTCGTGAAGGCGCTCGTCGAGCGCAACAAGTACGTCTTGTCGCGCCTCCACTACCGCTACGACGAGAAGACGCTCGCGCAGGATCCGAAGCTCGTCGCCAAGAGCGACGGGCTCGCCGGCGGCACCGCGCTGCCGAAGGGCGAGAAACGCGAGGCCGACATGGCCGTCACGAGCGGGAAGAATCGCCTGCAGACTCGCTTCAACAACTTCCACAATTGGAAGCCGGTGATTCACTGCGAGAACCCCGATCGCTGGAAGTGGGGCAAGTCGCCGCCCGACTACAAGGGCCTGCGCAAGATTTGGATTGCCGAGGATCTCACGCGCAAGAGCCGGACGCAGATTTCGGCCGCGAAGATGATCAAGACGAACCTGCCGGAGTTCGGGCTCGGGCCGACGTTCCTCGTGCCGGACGCCGGCGCGGACGCGTCCGACGGCGGCACCGAGGCGCCGAAAAAGAGCGGGTGCAGCGTGAGTCCGGGGCGCGAACCCGGGGCAAGCTCGCTCTTCGCGTTCCTCGCGGGTCTCGTCGCGATCGGTTTCAGGCGCCGCCGCTCGCGCGCCTAGCCCGCGTTTCACCCTCGTGCGTCGGGCTCACTCGCGCGCGGCGCTCCGAACGCGTTCGCTCGGCGGCGCGGCGTCCGGTCGTCCGAAATCCGGCGCCTGAATGCCCGCGACGCCGCGCGCGACGAAATACGAACGCAGGACGTCGCGCGCCACCTCGACGGCCTTGCGCCGCCAGACGGTTCCGTTTTCGAGCAGCACGCTCACGACCACGCTCGGCGAGCGCGCGGGCGCGAAGCCGATGAACCAGCTCGCGACGCCTTCGCCCTCCGCTTCGCTTGGGTGCAGGGTCCCCGTTTTGCCCGCCACCTGAATCGGACCCATGAGCGAGTGGCCGAGCTCGTCGTGGAACGCCGCGCGCGCGGTGCCGCTCGCCACGGTGACCTCCATCATGCGCTCGAGCCTCTGCGCCGTCGTCGCGCTGAAAACACGGCCTTCCGTGGCGAGGCCGGCGGGCGGCTCGTAGTTCTCGGCGCGCGCGACGAGCCTGAGCCGTGGCGCGAGGCCGCCGCCCGCGATCACCGCCGCGAGGTAGGCGCCGCCGAGCGGGGTGAGGGTGCTCCCGCGAAAACCGGCCGCGGTGCGCGCGAACTCGAGATCCTCGTAGGGCACGTCGAGCGTACCGACCGACGCTTTGAAGTCGAACGGCAAGCGGCCGTTGAAGCCGATGCGCTCGGCCACGTCGACGAGATCGGCGCGCATCAAGCGATGGGTCGCGAGCTGAGCGTACACGGCGTTTCTGCTGTGGCCGAGCGCCTGAAAGAAAGGGCCGCAGTGAATGTCGCCGTCGCGCGGCGGATCGAGGTGGCGTCGCTCGATGCTGCGCAGGCCGCCCGCGATGCACACGCGCTCCGAAGGCGCGATGTCCGTCTTCTCGAAGAGCGCCGCGGTCGTCACGAGCTTGAAGACGCTCGCGGCGGGCGCGTGCGGCGTCGTCACCTCCGACGGCCCGCGGCCGTCCTTGCGCCGGTCGGCCCAGGCGAGAATGCGGCCGCTCTTCACGTCGATGGCGACCACGGCGCCCGCGGCCGGGTGCGCTTCGTCGAGCAAGCGTTCGGCGTCGTGCTGGAGCGCCGGATCGAGCGTGAGCTCGGCGAGTCCGCTCGTTCCGGCCGGAGCGAGCCAGCGGCCCCCGGCCGTCCGAGCCCGGCCGAGGTCCACGGCGGGGGGCAGATCCGGGGCAGGCGGAGCGGCGCCGAGCAGCGCGAGCGCCGTCGTGGCCGCCAAGATCCGCCGGAGCATCGGCCATTGGTACGCTCCGGGTGCAAGGAGTGCCAAGTTTCGAGACCATTCAAAAAATAAAACAAAAACGAATAGTTGACCGCCGGACGCGCCCACCGAGCGGCGAGATCTTGGCAAACTGTAGGCACGGAACCTACCATTCCCTACATGGCAGCGGTCATGAGACGACAAGTGGGCCTGAGGGCACGGACGGATTTCCGCGTCACGGCGCGCTGGGGTGCGCGCGCGTTGAGGTGCCGCGGCATCGAGGTCTCGCCGACCGGCATCGTCGTGGACGGCGGGTTGCCGCGCTACGGCGCTCCGCTCTGGGTGTGGCTCGAGCTCGAGTTGCCCGAGCGGCTGCGGCCGATGCGCGCGCTCGCGCGACCGGTGTGGACGCTCGGGTCGCAACAGGCGTTTCGCTTCGTGCGCATCTCGGACGCCGACCGGTTGTCCATCGCCGAACACGTCGATCTCGCCGCGCGTCGCGGCGTGCCCCTGAACTGAGAGAGCAGCATGCAAAAGTCCCGTCGTTCGTCCTTTTCGCTCACGTCTTGCGCAGCGCTCCGCGCCGCGTCCGCGCTCCTCATCGCGACCTCCGCGACGGGCTGCGTGGCCCAGAAGCATTACGACGAGGCGCGCACCGCCGCGGAGAGCGAGGCCGCGGCGCACGAGCGCACGCGCGAGCGGCTCGAGGCGAGCATGCAGCGCATCAGCGAGCTCGAGAGTCAGCTCGCCGAGCGGGAGCGCACGATGGCCGCCGACGAGAGCGCCGTGGCCACCTCGAAGCTCGAGAGCACGGTCGCCGTGAAGGACAAGGAAGCCGCCGTCCAGCTCGTCGAGGAGCTCCGCTCCGAGCTCGCGCGAACCGGCGATAATTTGGTGCTTTTCGCGCGTGACAAGCGCGACATGGCGGAGACGCTGCGCGTCGCCGAGGAGCGCATGGCCGACGTCGAGATCGCGAGCAAGCGCCTCGCCGAGCTCGTGCTCGCGACGCGCGACCTGTCGCTCGCGCTCGACAACGAGCTCTCGCAGGGGACGGTCGAGCTCGGCGCGCGCGACGGCCAAATCGTGCTCGGCGTGAAGGCCGACGTGCTCTTCGACCCGAGCGGCGACGCCGTCGCGCCCGGCGCCGATCCGGTGCTCGCCGCCGTCGGCAAGGTGAGCGCCTCGCACCCGACGCTGCACGTGGTCTTGCGCGAGCCGACGGACGTGCCCGCGAGCACTCGCTTGCAACGCCTCGGCGAGGCGCTCAGGGCGCGAGGTGTCGCGAGCTCGCGTCTCGTGCTGCCCGCCGCTCGCGCCGAAGCGCCGACGGCGAACGACGCTGCGCCGTCGGGCGACGCGCCTGCCGGCGATACGGCGCCGAAAGTACCGGCTCCCGTGGCGCCGAGCGCGGCCGCGGATCCCGGGCCGAGCGGCTACGAGATCGCGTTTTCGCCCTGAAACGCGCCGGAACGGTGCGCGACGGCTAGTCCCGGACGCCGACGGTGCGCCCGCCGTCGACGATGATTTCTTCGCCGGTGACGAACGGCGCCTGCGCGAGGTAGAGCACCGCCTGCGCCACGTCGTCGGCGGTGCCGTGGCGCCCGAGCGGGATCTGCCGGACGAGGCGCGCGACCGCGTCGGCGCTCATCGACTCGGGCGGGAGCACGGTGCCGGGCGCCACGGCGTTCACGCGGACGTCCGGCGCGAGCTCGAGCGCGAGCGTGCGCATGAGCTGGCGCAGCGCGCCTTTCGAAACGACGTAGGGTAGGTGGTTCTTGTACGGCGCCGTCGCGCTCGTGCAGGTGACGAAGACGATCGACCCGCGGCTTGCCCTGAGCGCGGGCGTGAGCCGGTGCGCGAGCGCGAACGGCGAGGCGAGGTTCAGCGCGAGCGCGCGATCGAACGCCGCGTCGTCGAGATCGTCGTAGCGCAGCTGTTCGAAGTTCGCGGCGCTGCCGACGAACAGGTCGAGCCCCCCGAACGCGGCGAGCGTCTCGTCCGCGAGCCGCCGGGCGTCGTCGCGATCGGCGAGATCGGCCGAGAAAAGCTCGGCTTCGCCGCCGGACGCGCGGATCTGGGCGGCGGTCGCCTCGGCGCCCTCGCGGCTCGCCCGGTAGTGCACCGCGACGCGCATCCCGGCGCGACCGAGCGCGAGCGCGATGGCTCGGCCCACGCGCTGACCCGCGCCCGTCACGAGCGCTCGCCGTCCGCTCAACGTCGTCGGGCCGTTCGGATCCGTCACGCGCGCACTCCGAGTCAGAGGGACAGCGTCACCTTGGCCGGCCAGCTCCCGGGTGAGGGGAACGTCGCCCCTTCGAGCACCCCGACCAGGCAATCGAGCGCGTCTTCGCCGTCCGCGTCGGGCGGCGTGACGCTCGCCGACAGCACCTTGCCGTCGGTGCCGACGTAGAGCGTCGCCTCGAATTTGCCCGCGTTGCCGCGCTTGCAATGGCTCACGTCGGAGGCGATTTTCTTGAGGCCCGGCGCGGCGTCGTGGTCGTCCCACGTGATCGGCTCGCGCACGTCGTTCGGCGGGTCGAAGCTGAAGGATTTACGCGCGAGGCCGAGCTCGCCGCCGACCGGTTTCGGCCAGCTCTTCGCCCGGAGCGCGTCGAGCATGCACTGCTCGGTCGGACGATTGCCGAGCGTGGAATGCTCGAGATACGCGTCCTTCACGCGGCCGGTGCCGTCGATTTTGAGCAGGAACGCGACGGAGCCGCCCAAGAATTCGACGCGCTTCGCGCCCATGTCGATGCAGCGCTGCAAGCCTTTGACGGACGAAGTGAAGGCGGCGTCGACGTCGTCTTCGTTCATGCCGCCGATGTCGCTCGTGGCGGTGACGGTCGGGCCGTCGTCCCGCGCGGGCTTCGCGTCCTCGACGCTCGCGTCCTTCGGCGGCGGGTCGGACCCGCCGCACGCCGGCACGAGGAAGAAGAAGTAAGCGAGAGCGAGCGTCCGAGCTCGCGACGAGACGGGTTCGTTCATTCGTCCTGACCGCGGAGCTTCGCGAGGACGTTCAGATCCTCGAGGGTCGAGATGTCGCCTTGCGCCTCGCGGCCGGCGGCGACGTCCTTCAAGAGGCGGCGCATGATCTTGCCGCTGCGCGTCTTCGGCAGCCCGTCGGCGAAGCGGATGTCGTCCGGCCGCGCGAATTTCCCGATCTCCTGCGCGACGTGCTCGGCGAGCGCCTTCTTCATCGCGTCCCCGGGCTCGTTGCCGGGTTTGAGCGTGACGAACGCGACCAGGGCTTGCCCCTTGAGCTCGTCGGGGCGGCCGACGGCCGCGGCTTCGGCCACCGCCTTGTGCGAGACGAGCGCGCTCTCGATCTCGGCCGTGCCGATGCGGTGCCCGGCGACGTTCAAGACGTCGTCGATGCGGCCGACCACGTGGAAGTAGCCGTCGGCGTCGACGTGCGCGCCGTCACCCGTGAAATACGAGCCCGGCACCTCGGTGAAGTACTGCTTCTCGTAACGGGCGTCGTCGCCCCACACGGTGCGGAGCATGCTCGGCCAGGGGCGCCGCAGCACGAGGAGCCCGCCTTGACCCTTGCCGACCCCTTTGCCGTCGGCGCCGACCACCTCCGGCTGCACGCCGAAGAACGGGAAGCCGGTCGCGCCGGGCTGCGTCGCATGGGCGCCGGGCAACGTCGTCAACATGATCGAGCCCGTCTCCGTCTGCCACCACGTGTCGACGATGGGGCAGCGGCCCTTGCCGATGTTCTCGTGGTACCACATCCACGCTTCCGGATTGATCGGCTCGCCGACGCTGCCGAGCAGGCGCAAGCTCGAAAGGTTCGCCTTTGCCGGCCATTCGGTGCCCTGGCGAATGAACGCGCGGATCGCGGTCGGCGCCGTGTAGAGGATGGTCGCCTGGTGCTTCTCGATGATCTGCCAGAAGCGGCCCCAATCCGGGAAATTCGGCGCGCCTTCGTAGAGCAGGCACGTCGCGCCGTTCGCGAGCGGCCCGTACACGATGTAGCTGTGGCCGGTGACCCAGCCGACGTCGGCGGTGCACCAGTAAACGTCGTCGTCGCGCAAATCGAACACGTACTTCGACGTGAGGTAGGCGCCCGTGAGGTAGCCGGCCGTCGTGTGGAGCACGCCCTTCGGCTTGCCGGTGGAGCCCGACGTATAAAGGATGAAGAGCGGGTGCTCGGCGTCGACGATCTCGGCATTTTCGCCGAGGTGCGTCTGCGCCTTCAGCACCGCGTCGGCCCAGTCGAGGTCGCGGCCGGGTTTGAGCGTGATGGGCGCGAGCTCCTGGCCGAGGCGGCGATAAACGATGACCTTCTCGACGCTCGCCGTGCCTTCGAGCGCCTGATCGACCGTGGCCTTGAGCGGCACGATGCCGCCGCGGCGATAAGCGCCGTCCTGCGTGAGCACGAAGCGCGCCTGGCAGTCGTTGATGCGGTCCCGCAGCGATTCAGCAGCGAAGCCGCCGAAAACCACGGTGTGCGGCGCGCCGATGCGCGCGCACGCGAGCATCGCGACCACGACCTCGGGCACCATGCCCATGTAGATCGCCACGCGGTCGCCCTTCTTCGCGCCGAGCCCGCGCAGCACCGCGGCCATCTCGACCACGCGCGCGTGAAGCTCGGCGTACGTGAGCGTGCGCGTCTCCCCCGGCTCCGATTCCCACACGAGAGCGCGCGCGTTCCGGCGCGGCGTCCCGAGGTGGCGGTCGAGGCAACTCTCGCTCGCGTTGAGCTCGGCGCCCAAAAACCATTTCGCGAACGGCGCCTTCCACTCGTTCAGCGTCGACCAGCGCTTGCGAAACACGAGCTCGCTCGTCTCGCGTTCCCAAAACGTCTGCGGCGACTCGAGGCTTTCGCGGTAGAGCTCCTGATAGCGCTCGAGACTGCCGATGCGCGCGCGGGCGGAGAACTCGGCGCTCGGTTTGAAACGCCTGCTGTCGGTCGAATGGGTCTCGATCGCTCGTGTATCGATGCTGCTCACGGGTGCCTCCGGTGCCGGAAGCTTAGGCCAGGCCAGAAAAAAGCCGAACTCTCGTTTTTGGCCCCACAATCACGAGAAAAGCCCCAATCAGGGCGACCAAGCGCTGTAACCAGCTCGTAAATTGATACCTACGAACGCGAGGGAGCCGTTGCTCCGGTCGAAGGCGCGCTCGTGCACGGAGGCGGCGGGTCCGAGGTCCCGGCCGTCGATCATGCGGCGAGTGCCGTCGACCAAGGCCTCCGCGGTGAGCTCGAAGAGGACGTGCTTGCTGTTCGCGCCGACTCCGATCTCGAGGAGCAGGAAGGGATCGACGCCGGCCTTCTGCTCGAGGCCGAGCCGGATTTGATGCCACACGGCGCCGAGGCCGATCGCGCCGATGGCGCGCAGGCGCGGGTCGGTCGTCATGAGCTCGACGGCAGGAGCGAAGCGCAGCGAGCGGACGAGGTAATCGGCCACGATCTCGTTCGGGTCGCCGCAGAGCACGGGCGACGGCGCGAGCTCGCCCGCGTATTCGTCACACGCGTGCCGCACCTTGAGCACGTCGAACTCCGCCAGCCCGGCGACGGCGACGGCGGGGCGCAACCGGTAGCCGCCGCGCGCGCCGAGTCCCCACGCGCTCGATCTGGCCCCCGTGAGATCGAAGCGAAACGGGGTCGAGCCCGTCGCGAGCATGCTCGCCGACCCGGCTGCGAACCAGCCGGCCGCGGGTTTCGGCGGCGGCGCGGGCGGCGGGGCGTTCACCGCGAGCGTGCTCGGCGACGACGAGGGCGGCGCGCCGCTCGTGCCGGGCTGGCCGTTCACGGCGACGGTCTGCCCGAGCTCGGCCGTCACGCGCGCCTCGAACGGAGCCACGCCGTCCTCGTAGATTTGCACGAGGTGGACTTCGTGCGGCGTGACCGGCGCGAGCACGTGGCCGAACGCGACGGGCTTGCCGTCGATGGCGATCGACGCGCGCGCGTCGCCCGAGCGAACGTCGAGGAACGCGGCGGTCGGCGCGAGCTCGACGCTGACCACGACGTCCTTTTGCCCGCTCGCGACCGCCAGCGAACGCGTCGCGCTCGCGTAGCCCGGCGCGCTCACGACGAGCGCGTGCTCGCCGACGTTGAGCCGCAACGTGCCGGCGCGGTCCGCCACGGAGAGCGAGCGTCCGTCGAGCGTCACCTCCGCGTTCGCCGGCACGAGCGCGAGCGTCACCGAGCCGACGAGCGCCTCGAGCTCGTCGCGCGCCTTCTTCGCCGCGCTCCGCTCGGCTTCGGAGAGCTCCGTGCCGTGACGAGCGAGCAGGCGCGTGAGCGTGTCCGCCGCTTCACCGTAACGAAAGAGCGCCTTCTGGCAGAGCGCCACATTTTGCAGCGAGCCCGGCCCCGGCTTGAGCTCGTAGGCCGCCTCGAACTCCGCGAGCGCACCCGCGAAGTTGGCGTCTTGATAGAGCTTCACGCCGGTCTTGAAGTGCGCGCGCGCGGCTTCGGTCGCATCGGCGGCGCGGGTCGCGCTCGCGGCGTCGGGTTCGGCCCCTCGGGCACGGGACGCGAGCGAGAGGCACGCCGCGCCCGCGAGCAAAAGCGACCACGAGGCGGAGCCGAGACGCACGAACCGCGATACTACTCTCGTCGGCCTCGACGGCGCGGCCCGCGCTGCTTCAGGGCTCGCGGGTGCTGAGGTGCAGCGACGAAGCGACGCCCGTCTCGTCGCGCGTCGTGCCGTCGCCGCGGTGTTTACGCTCCGGCGCGCTCTTTTTGGCCTTGGTGGGCGCAGCCGGCGGCGCGAGCGCGGCGCCGGGCGCGGAGGCAGTCGCCGTGACGCGGCCGGGTGGCCCCGCGGAGTCGAGCGGCGCGTCGAGCACCGGGGTCACGACGGGCCCCGCGGCGGACGGCGCCGGCTCGGCGCGGACGAGGGCGTTCGCCGGAGCGGGCGCGCTGCCTTCGCTGGTTCGGCGTGATGCGATGAGGCCGGCCGTGACCGCGAACCCGCCGAGCGCCGCGAGCGCGCCGAACGCGAGCGTGCGCGAGCGCGCGCGCCGGTTCACGGGCGTGAGCGCGCCGGCGCCCGGTACGTCGAGCGCGGCGAGCATCTCGCTCGCGTTCGCGAAGCGCGCGTCCCGCTCGCGCTCGAGCGCGCGTGCGACGACGCGAGCGAGCTCCGGTGACACCTCGGGCCGAACGCTCGTGACGCTCGGCGCCGGTTGCGTGCAAATCTGCACGAGCACGCTCTCGAGCGTGGGGCCGCCGTGCGGCGGCCGCCCCGCGAGCATCTCGAACAGCATCGCGCCGACGCCGTACAGATCCGCGCGCTGGTCCACGCTGTCGCTCGCCTGCGCCTGCTCGGGCGACATGTAGTACGCGCTTCCGAGCACGGTGCCCCGGCGCGTGAGCCGCTCGCTCAAGGTCCCGCGCTCGAGCTTCGAGATGCCGAAGTCGAGCAGCTTCACGAGCAGCGAGCCGTCGTCGCGGCGGCAGAGGAACACGTTGTCCGGCTTGAGGTCGCGATGCACGATGCCGGCCGCGTGGGCGCGGACGAGCGCCCGCAAGACCTGCGACGCGATCGCCACGGCTTCGGCCGGGTCGAGGCGCGACTCGCGCGCGAGCTTCGCGCGCAGGTCTTCGCCCTTGAGCTCCTCCATCACGAGGAAGGGCACGCCCCCGTCGCTCGCGCCGGCGTCGAACACCTGCACGATGTGCTCGCTCTCGACCAGACTCGCGGCTTGCGCCTCGCGCTGAAAGCGCCGCGCGGCGTCGCGATCACGCGCGGCTTCGCCGCTCAAGAACTTGAGCGCGACGCGCTTGCCGATGGCGACGTTCTGCGCCGAAAAGACGGCGCCCATGGCGCCGCGCCCGAGCAGTCGCTCGATGCGGTACTTGCCGCCGACGGTCGCGCCGATCCAGCGCTCGAGCTCCGCCTCTGGTTCGCGCGCGCTCACGACGCACGAAGCTTAGCGCGCGCGGGGCTCAGCGTGCCTTCGGACCGAGCTTGGCGGCGGCGGACGCGAGGCGCGCGGTCACCCGCGACGCCGACTTCTTCGCGATCACGCCTTTGCTCGCGGCGCGCGCGAGGGCGCTCTCCGCGGCGGCGAGCAGGGGCCCCGCCGTCTTCGCGTCGGCGGTGCCGAGCGCGGCCCGGGCTTTCTTCACGGTGGTACGCAGCGCACTCTTGAGCGCGCGGTTGCGCTCCGTGCGGACGACGCGTTGACGGTTGCGCTTCTCGGCGGACGGATGATTGGCCATGGGATTTAGGAGCTCGCCTTGGTCGGTTTGGCGTCGGCGGCCTTCGGATCGTAGCCCTCGGGGTGGACGGCGAACTTGGGGGTGATGCGAGCGGCGGAGCGCTTGCGCGCGGCCGCTGTGCTCTTGGCGCGGAGGTTACGCCGGCGTTCCGTTTGACGAGTAGAAGAGACCATGATCCAGCGCTCGGGGCGGGTTAGGGGGGCCGGGACTATGTTCGGCTGACCCTGGCTTGTCAACCCTCGGGCCGACCTTCGGCGGCCCCCGCGCGCCTAGAGCGGTCGAACCGTGACACCCAGGCTGAAGCTCTGCGCGGCGAAGGGCTGGACGCGCGCCTTGCCGAGCGCGCCTTTGACGCACGCGGCGGCCGGCGTCCCCGCCGCCGGACCGCTCACGTTCACGCTCGTGACTTCGCCGTTCGAGCCGAAAACGAGCGTCGCGTTCGACGGCTGCGGTTGCCCGGCGAGGCAGGCGCGGGCCGCGCCGAGCACCGCGCCGACCGCCGCCTGCGCCGCGCCCGTCGACGGTCGATCCGAGATGCCGCTGCCGTTCGAGGTGAGCTCGGCCGGGCGGAGCGCGTCGCTCGGCGCCGGTTTCGCCGCGGCGCCCGCGCCGTTCGCCGCGCGGTCCTCGTCGAGCACGACCTTCTCGGCGTGCGCGCCGTTCGGCGTCGCGGGCGCGTGCGCGGCGAGAGCCGGACTGCTCGGCTTCGGGGAGATCCTCTCGGCCGACGCGAGCGCGCCGGGCGCTTCGGTCGGCTCCGCCTTTTTCTCGGCCACGGGCGGCAAGGCGTCGGGCGTGACGGCCGGCGCCTCGGTCGCGACGGGGGCGGGCTCTGGCTTCGGCTCGGCGAGCGCAGTCGACGTCGCCTGCGCGGCCGTCACGGCCGCGGGAGCGGCGTTTTGCGCGACCGGCACTTCGACCACGCGCGTGCGCTTCGACGTGAGATACAAACCGAAGCCCGCAGCGAGTCCGACCGCCGCGATCGCGACGCCGATCCACGGGCCGCGCGTGTCCATCGCCGCGCGCTCGCGGTCCGCGGCCCGCTGCCGGCGCGCCGACGGGAACGTGCTGTCTTCGCGATCGACGACGATCGTCGCCGCCGCGGGCGCGGGCGCGACGGGCTCCATGTTGCCGCGCCCCTGCGACGCGATCGCGAGCGACTCTTTCGCGAGATCCACCGCTTCTTTTGCGCCGCGCCGCGCGAGCGTCGCGCGCGCCAGATCGGCGAGCGACGTCGTTTCGCGCGTCGACGACGCCGCGGCTTCGGTCGCGATCGTGCTCGGCGCGAGCGGCTCGTGCGGGCCGCCGCTCGGCTCGCTGCCGTCTTCGATGCTCTCGGGCAGCGGCGGCAGCAGCAGGGCGTCGTCCGTCGCGCCGCCCGCGGCGAGCGCCGCGTCGACGCGCGTCGCGAACGCGTCCCAATCCGGCTCGCGCAGCGGGGCGCTTCGCAGCGCCGCTTCGGCCTTCAGCACGAGCTTCGAATCTCGCTCGTCGGTCATGGCTTCTCCTCGGCGTGGCCGCGACCCTCGAGGTACGCGCGGAGCTTTCGTCGCGCCTCGTGCACGCGCCACGCGATCGTGCCCTCGGGGCATCCCAAAATCTTCCCCGCTTCGGCGTGCGAAAGGCCGTCGATGCCGACCATGACGAGCGTCGTGCGCAAGCTCTCGCTGAGCTCGGCGAGCCCATCGACGAGCGCGAGAGCGAGCTCGCGATCGAGCGTCGCGTCGGCGGGCGTCGCGCCGGCTCCGCGCGCCTCGAAGAGCAGGCTCTCCACGTGCGGGTCATCGGGCGGCGCGGAGTTGCGTGTGTTCTTCCGCGCGCGGATCGCGTTGAGCGAAAGGTTCACGGCGATGCGGTAGATCCACGTGAACGGCTCGCTGCGGCCGTCGAACCGGGCGAGCGCCCCGTAGGCGCGCACGAACGTTTCCTGAGTGATGTCCTCGGCTTCGGCGGCGCTGCGCAGAAGGTGCGAGGTCAGTCGAAAGATGCGCTTCTGATGCCGGCGGACGATGGCCCCGAAGGCCTCCGCATCGCCCGCCCGAGCCAGGTCGACCAACTCTCGGTCCGTGCGATGAGGCATGAAAAACGGCCCGCTTACGCGTACGCCGGGCGCGTGCGGCAGCAGAACATAGTTCAACACGAGGAGATTCGACAATCGAGCCCCCTCCCGGCTTGGGTTCGCTCGGCTCCGGCGGCCTAGAGGCCGCGCCCGGGCCGGGTCCTGCTCACTCCTCGGACTTTTCGTCCGTACTGGACGCAGCCGCGGCGTCGCTCGCGCCCGCGAGTTTCTTTCGCAAGAGATCGCCGAGCGTGCCGAAGCCGCCCTCGGCCTTGAGCTTCTGGCGGTACTCGCGGTGCGCGCGCTTCTCTTCGTCGTCCTTGAAGCCGCGGATGCTGAGCTTCGGCTCGCCGCTCCGCGGATCGACCTCGAGCACCTTCAGGTCGAGCACCGTCCCCGGCTTGAAGCTCTTCCGCAGATCGGTGCCGCGCGGCGTGCCCGTCTGCCCCGCGGGGATGAAGCCGCGCGCCGCGCGTCCGGTGACGCCGAGCACGCGCACGACGAGCCCCGCCGCTTCGCCTTTGACGACGGCGGCCTTCACCAAGCCGCCGCGCGCGATCTTCTGCGGCGCTTCGTCGGCGCGATCGGCGGGCGGCGCGGGGTGGAGCCCGATCTTCTTCGAATGGATGTCGAAGTAGTGGATCACCACTTCGAGCTCCTGACCTTCCTTCAGCACCTCGTTCGGGTGCTCGACGCGGTCGAACGAGAGATCGGTCACGTGCAGCAAGCCGTCCATGCCCGGTTCGAGCTCGATGAACGCGCCGAATTTCTCGAGCCGCACGACCTTGCCGGTGTGGCGCGAGCCGGGCGCGAACTTCTGCCGAGCGCTGCCCCACGGATCCTCGACCAGCGCCTTGCGACTGAGCCAGATCTTCCCGCGCTCGTCGATCTGCAGGATCTTCACGTCGAAGCGATCGCCGGGCTTGAAGAGCTCGGCGAGGTACGGCCGCGGGTCGTGGCTCGCTTCCGTCGCGTGGATCAAGCCTTCGACGTTTTCGGCTTCGGGCAGCGCGACGAAGACGCCCCAATCGACGACCGTGCGCACGACGCCGGTCATCACCTGACCTTCGGTGAGCAGGCTGAGCGCGTGCTTGCGCCGCTCGTGCGCTTCGGCCTCGAGCATCGGGCGGCGCGTCACGACGACGTCGCGGCCCGCCTTGTCGAACTGGCTCACCTTGAACTCGAGCCGCTGCCCGACGAGGGACGAGAAGTTCGCGTTCGCCGGGTGCAAATCCATGCCGGAGGCCGGCGCGAACGCGCGCACGCCGCCGAGGTCGACCTCGACGCCGCCCTTGATCACGCCCGTCACGAGGCCGCCGACGAGCGTCCCGTTTTCGGCCGCTTGCTCGAGCTTCGGCTTCGACTCTTCTTCGCGCAGGGGCTTGCGCGTGAGCACGACGAGCCCGCCGCGCGAGCCGTCCTGGTGCACGCGCGCGACGAAGCGATCCCCGGGCGACGGCACGAGATCGTCGGGCTCCATCTCCGTGCGATCGAAGATCGCGAGCGCCTTGCCGGAGAGGTCGACCATCACCGCGGTCTCGAGCACCGCCGTCACCTTGCCGAACACTTCTTCGCCGACGTGAAACGGCGCGCGATCGTTCGCGCGATGTTTGCGCGGACGCTTGCTCGCCCTGCTCGCGGGCGGCTTGCTGCCTTGGGCTTTCGCGCCGGAGTGCGGCGGCGCGCTCTGGCCGTCGGCGTGTTCGCCCGCCGGTCCCGCCGCCGCTGCGCCGCCCTTCTTCTTCCGTCGGCGGCGCCTCTTCTTCGGAGCCGTCGCTCCACCGTCGGCAGCGCCCGCTTCCGGCGCGCCGCCCTCGGTCGCTTCGCCTTCGCTCGCTTCGCCGCCGTCGCCGTCATCGGCACCGTCAGCGGCGCTCGCGCCTTCGCCGTGCTCGGCGGCGTGCGTTCCGGTCTCTCCGTTCGGGCCGTCGTGCGCCCCGGGCGTGCCCTGGGCTCGCGCGGGCTCACCGAACGCGATCGCGTTCGTCTCGCGCACTTCGGACGCTTCGGTTTCGGTCGCGGTCGAATCGTGCCTCGCGGGGGGCGGCGAATCGGTCGCGGTGAGGCTGTTGCTCGGGTCGGTGGAGCTCATCGGGCGGGCCGTCGCGCTATACCGTGCCTTCAATCATCTGCCAACGCGTGACGACGAAGACCACGCTTTGTGCCCGGCGTGACACCTTTTCGTCAGCGGCTGATCGGCAGCCGGCGGTTCACGCCGCCGCTGCGATCGATGGCCACCGTGCCTACGGCGCCCTGGGCGCGGATCTCCCCGAGGAGGCGTTCCGCAACGTCCGCGAAGGCCTTGCCCGCCGGCGACCCGGGCTGCGCCTCGACGAGCGGCGTTCCAGCGTCACCCCACTCGCGCACGGCCGGAACGAGCGGGATTTGGCCGAGCAGCGGCGCGTTCGCGAAGTCCGCAATCTTCTGGCCCCCGCCCTTACCGAAGAGCTCGTGGCGCTTGTCGCAGCCGTCGCAGACGAAATAGCTCTCGTTTTCGACCACGCCCAGCACGGGAATGCCGACTTTTTTCGCCATGCTGACGGATTTGTAAACGTCCTGCAGGGCGACCTCCTGCGGCGTCGTGACGATGACCGCCCCCGTGCTTCGCACGCGCTGCGCGAGCGTGAGTGCCACGTCGCCCGTGCCCGGCGGCAAGTCGAGCAGGAGGACGTCGAGCTCTCCCCACGCGACGTCTTTCAGAAACTGGAGCAGCGCGCCGTGCAGCATCGGGCCGCGCCAGACCACCGCGGACTTCGGGTCCTCGAGCAGAAACCCGATGCTCATGAGTTTCACGCCGAAGCGCTCGTGGGGCCTGATTTTCTCCCCGTCCGTCAGCGGTTGGCCGCTCACGCCGAACATGGTCGGCACGCTCGGGCCGTAGATGTCCGCGTCGAGGAGCCCCACGCTCGCGCCGAGCCGCTTCAGCGCGACGGCGAGATTGCTCGCCACCGTGCTCTTGCCGACGCCCCCTTTGCCGCTCATGACGAGCACGACGCTCTTCACCTGAGGGACGGGGTCGTCGGCGGCTATTTCGCGGGAGGGCAAATCGAGCGACACGCGCCCTCGACTAGGCCGCTCGCCCGGCGTTGTCAAACCGTGGCCAATTGCGACGCTCGAGCCGGAGCGACACGGCGTGCTGCGGGCGCCCGGTCCAACCGGGTGCGCGCGGGCCGTTCAGGCGCCGTTCGCGAGCCTGCGCGGTGGTCGGCCGCCGCAAAGTCGTTGGTATCGGGCGTGCATGCGCTCGGCCATGGCCGTCGTGGATCTCTCTTCGAGCTCGCCGTCGACGGGCGAGCTCGTCAAACAAGTCGTCGCCGAGGCGCGGGAGCTCGTCACGCTCGAAGTCCGCATCGCCGAGGCCGAGCTCCGCGAAGAGCTCGCGCAGACGCGGCGCGCGGCGTTCGCGAGCGGGCTCGCGTACGGCGTCGTGCTGCTGGCGCTCGGAGCGTGCGTGGTCGCGGTGATCCTCGCGGTCGGCGCGACGGTGGTCGCGGCGCTGCTCGTGGCGGCGGCGCTCGCCGTGCTCGCCGCGATCGCGGTTGCCGTCGCCTGGACGAGCGCGCCGAAGTCGCTGCTCGGCCATGCGCGAGCGAACGTCCGACGGGACGCCGCCGTCCTCCGGGAGCACGTGACGTGAAGCCGCAAGCCGAAGAAGCGAACGGGCCGGGCCGCGCCGAGCTCGAGGACGCCGCCGAGCGCGTGCGGGCGCGACTCACGAGCGACATCGACGAGCTCAAGCGACGAGGGCGCCGCCTCGCGGACGGCGCGAGCGCGCTCGAAGCGCAGCTGAAGCGGCACCCCGGCGTCGCGATCGGGGTGGCGGTCGGGGCCGTGGTCGCGCTCGGACTCGTGCTGAGGGCCCGGCGCGCGCGCCGGCGCCGCGAGGAGCGGCGCGACGCCCTGATCGGACTCGCCGCGCGTTTGCTCGGCCCGGCCTACGTCGTGAAAACCCCCGAACCGAAGCCCGGCCCGGTTCGCAACGCGCTCGCTCAAGCGGCGCGCGAGCTCGCGGTCGCCGCGGGGCGCGAGGTCGGCAGGCGCGCACTCGCCGCGGTCACCGGGTCGATCGCCTCGCCGTCCGAGGGAGCGGCGGAGGGTCCGGCTTGACGCGAGCGAAGCTCGGCGCTCTCGTCGCGGCCATGCAGCGCGGGCCACGGAGCCTCGCCGAGCCGGAGCAAGAGCCGCCGGTCGTCGCGCGACTGATCGTCGAAATCCGCTCCGACGGCAGCCGTACCATCGCGCGCGGGGCGCTCGACGACGTGCTCGGCGGCGAGAAAGTCGCGGTCGAAGCGCGCGGCACCACGCCCGCGGCGCTCGCGGCGTCGCTCATTCGCTCCTTGTTTTCGGCGCCGCTGCTCGCGAAGGTCATCGCGCGCCGCCTGCTCAAATAGCGGCTGCTACAGACCGAAGCCGATGGCGGGCCCGACCGTCACGAGCGTGACCGGGCCGGTCACGGTGAGGCGAACGAGGCCGGACACTTCGACCTGGCGAAGCTCGACGTGCGCGCCGAGCTCGAGCGAGGCGCTGAGCTCCGCGGAGCTCGACGTCGACGTCGAGTAAGTGGCTTCGGAGATGCCGCGCGCTTCATTGCCGGCGACGCACGCGTCGATGTCGGCCGCGCCGCTGCAGCGATCGACGCCACCGACCGGTTTGTTGAAATCGACCCACGCGCCGCCGACACCGACCGCGGCCGTCAAGAACGCGCGCGGCCCGACGCGAAACCGGAGCGAGAGCCGGGCGCGGAGCGCCGTGAAGTTGTTCGTGTCCGGCGGCGCGCCGATGCTGATGTCCGTGCTGCCGGCGCACTCGACCTCGCCCCCGAGACCGAGCGCCGTGAGCGGCCAGGTGTCGAGCTCCGCGAAGTAATTGCCGGCGTAGCCTTCGCCGCCGAACCCGACGCCGAACCCGAGGCGCCCCGAAATCCAGGGAGCCCTCATCGAGGCCGGAGGCGGCGGCTCGACCGGCGCCCGAGTGAACGTGCCGCTCGGAGCCGGCGGGACCGTGTGCTCCGCGGTCGCGGGGGTCGGCTCGTACCTCGGAAGCGGCGGCGCCGCGCCGGTCGCGGGGGCGACGTGAGCCGGCGGAGCTTCTGGCGGCGGGAGCGCGTCCAAGCGACGACGCGCTGTCGCACGTTGCATGCCACCCGCGTATTTGGCGGCGAATTCGCGTGCTCGGGGCTCGAGTGGTGCTCCGGGGCCCAGCCCGCGTGCCGCGCGAGCACGCTCGGGTTTCACGGTGTCGCTCGTTCACCACAAAACGCGACCGGCGCGCCCTCGCGAGAGAGCGCGCCGGCCGGCGTCCTTCGAGCGCGGGTTACGAGCCGAAGTTGCCGCTGGTGATGGCCGTCGCGAACTTGCCCTGAGCGGAGATGTTCGCGCTCGCCGAGGTGATCATGTCGCTGATGTCACCCGCGGCCTCGGTGAAGGCGGGGGCGACGCAGCCGATGCGACCCGGCGGGATGTCCTTGAGGATGTCCGCGTCGGCGCTGATGTTGACGAAGCCGTTGATGCTGGTCTCGAGCTGCGCGACGGGCGAGGGGTTGATCACGACCTTGCCGTTCACCTTGCCGTCGAAGAGCGCGGTGTACTTCGCGAAGCCCTGGACCATCGCGGCACCGCGAGCCTTGAGCTCGGTCATGTGCGCGACGAACGCCGCCTGCGCGTCCGCGTCGGCGCTCGCGTTGAGCGTGAAGTCGACCTTGAGCGAGGGCGGCGAGCAGCTGAAGTTCGCGCTCGCTTGCGCGCTCGCTTGCGCCTGGCAGTCGGCCGTCGCGTCGCAGTTCGCCGAAGCGGCGGGGGGCGTGGCCGTGCCGGTGCAGCTGCCGGAGCAGTTACCCGAGCACTGACCCGAGCACGTCACCGAACCCATGCAATCGGCCTGCGCCTTCACGACGCAGGAACCGGTGCACTTGCCCGAGCAGGTCGCGCCCGCGCTCACTTCGCAGCTGCCCTGGCAGTTGCCGCTGCAGCTGCCGTTGCAGTTGCCCATCGCGTCCTGCGCGGAGCAGGTGCCGTCACAGGTGCCGTGGCAGGTGCCGGTGCACTGAGCCTTTGCGTCGAGCTCGCAGGTGCCCTCGCAGGAACCCGTGCACGTGCCGCCCGCGCTGAGGTCGCACTTGAGGTCGCCCGAGCACTGGGCGTCACACGAGCCCTCGCACGTGCCCTGACACTGGACGCTCACCTGGCCCGGCGTGGCCATCACGTTGCAGTTCGCCTTCGCCTCGCAATTCGCCTCGGCGGTCACGGCGACGTTCACGTCCGCGTGACACTCCGGCGGCTGATAATCGACGGTGAGACCGCCCGAGACGTTCGCGGCGATGTCCGCCTTGATCTGCGCGTCGAGCGCCGTGACCTTGGCGTCGATGGTCGCGTTCGCGTCGACCTGCACGCCGAAGGTGTCGATCAGGCTGTCGATGTTCGTCTCGAAGTCCGCGTTGATCTGCCCGACCGAGCTGTTCAGGGTCGAGACGGCCTGGAAAAAGCCGTCGAGCTTCGCGTTGCCGGAGATGCCGACGTCACCGTATTTGAGCTCGCCGCAGGGGCCGCAGGCGGCTTCCGACGCGCTCGTGAGCGGGTTGTCGGTCTTGTCGCAAGACGTGGCGAGGGCGCCGACGAGTGCCGGGGCCACCAAAGTCAAAAGCCCGATTGCTTTCATTCGCATGGATAAGAGCTCCTTTATCGTTCGCTCGAATGCGCCGGAGGCAGATCAACGTCCTCTTCCGAACGTCGAACCCCGGCATTTCTCCCAAGGCCTGAGCCGCAGTGAAAATCCCTATTACACGGTTCCGCGTCGGCTGTCAGCATTCCTCGCCTCTCGGTCGGTTGGCCTACGTCGCGTGCACGTCGCGCTCGAGCGCGAGTCAGTTTTGCAAGAGGTAGGACGATGTGCGCGTGCTCGCATTCACTCGCGCGCGCACCGCGCCGTCACGTCGCACGGCGAGCGTGGCGATTTGAAGCGCGTCACTCTGCCCGACCACGCTCGAGATAGCGATCGGCCGTCGCGGATGGAATCCGCTTTCCGTTCAAGACGTAGGTCGGCGTCCAAGCGAAGTGCCGGCGCTCCGAAGCCGCCGATTCGCGCTCGGCGCGTGCATAAGTGTCGGCGCGTTCGACACAGCTCGCGAAGCGCGCGCCGTCGATGCCGAGGTCGCTCGCCGCGCGCGCGGGCTCCACCGTGTGCTCGTCCCCGTGCGCGAAGAGCCAGCGGTCCATCTGCCAAAAGCGCCCCTGTTCTTGCGCGCAATACGCGAAACGCAGCCGATCGCAGCTGCCCCGTTGGGCGAGGCAGCGCGCGAGCGGTTGCTGGCCGCGGACGATGCGGATGTCGTTCGGGTGCGCCGCGAGGCGGTGGAGCGTCCAGCTGCTCGCCGTGCGGCAGTGGGGGCAGCGGTAGTCCGTGTACTCCTCGAGCGTGAGTTTGGGATTTTTCGCACCGATCCAAGGCTCGCCCTCGGGCGTGACGCCGTCGGCGAAGGGGAGCTCGCCGCGAAAGGTCACGGTGCGAAAGTACGGCGGCAGAAAAATCAGGAGCGCGATCATCCCGCCGAGCGGCGGCAGGAGCACGAGCGCCGCGCGTTCTCGGTCGGCGAGGGGCGCGAGCGTTCGGCGCGCACGCCAGGCGACGACGGCGAGCGCGAAGGCCACGGCGTGCACGGCTTCGCAGAGGAAACACAACGCGCCGACGTCGAAGAGCTCGACGCCGAGGAGCGCCACCGACGCGAGCGCGGCTCCGAACGCGAGCGGCACGAGCCACGCCGAGCCGAGCCAAGCGGCGACGCCGAGCGCCGAAAATCCGAGTATGCCCCAGATCGGCAGCGGCAGGCCGAGCACGACCGAGGAGCTCGCGAGGGCGACGGCCGTGCAGTCGAGCCGCTTGCCGACCGTGCAGAAGCTCGACGCGCCGGGCGCCCCGTAGGCCTTCACGTGCAGCCACTCGAGGAGCGCCGAAAGCAAAAGCCCGCCGAGCGCGAGGCCGGCCGCCGTGACTCGAGCGCTCGGCGTCCCTTTCAAGCGACCCGGACTCGCTTCAGAGCGGACCCCAGCACCCGGCTTGCGGCGACGCGAGATCGGACGTGCCCGTCGTGTTGGCGGTGAAGCAAGCGTGCGCGAGCGGATCGCCCGCGCCTCGCGAAAAGTCGTAGCAGCTCATCTGAAGGCCGCCCGGCGTGCGCGGGCAGCCGTTGCCGTCTTCACAGATGTGCGACGTCGTATCGAGCCCGTCGCAGTTGCACGTGACCGTGTCGTCGATGCACCAGCGCTCGCCCGTGTAGCTCGAGCCGAAACAGATGCCGAGCGGACAATCGCTGTCCCGCACGCACGGCTCGCAGCTCTTGCCCTCGCCGTGGCAGCTGCCGAAGCGGTGGGCGCACGTCGCGACCCCGAGATCCGCATCGAACATCCCGCACACCGACGCGTTCCCCCACGGGCACGAGTCGAGCGTCGGATCGCAGACTTGCGTGCAGATTTTCTCGCCGCTCGGATCCTGCGCGCAGATCTGTCCGGGTACGGCGAGGCAATCGGCGTCCGTGTTGCACGGCGCGCAGAAGCTCCGCCGCACGCAGAGCATCTGCGACGCGCCGGTCGTCGGATCCTGCACCGAGTCGCAGAAGAACCCCGTCGGGCAGTCGCTGTCGGCGGCGCAGGCCGCCGAACAATAGGCGTCGGCATCGCCGACACCGGCGCCGACGCACGTGAAGCCGTTCGCGGTGTCGCACTCCGTGTAGGTCGGGCAGAGCGTGTAGTACTGGCCGGACGGCTCGGCGGTGCCGAAGAGCGCGCAGTAGTCGCCGAGCGGTTGTCCGTTGTCGTCAGCGAGCGGCTGGCAGAGGCCGTCGCCTTCGCAGTCGAAGTGCGAATCACACGCGTGCCGACACTCGTTCGCGGTGCAGGTAAAGCCGTGGCTCGTGTCGCAGTTCGCGTCGCTCGTGCACGACCCCGAGCGACCGTCGCTGCTCGTCGCGCCGGTGCCGCCTGTCGCGCCGGTGCCGCCCGTGCCGGCGCAGTCGGAGCCCGTGCAGGTCGGGGTCCCGCCGCTGCTGCCACAAGCCCAGGCGCCGAGGAGCCCGAGCAGCAGAAAGCCCGCGCGGAGCGCGCGAACGGGCAGGAGCGGACGGGCGCGCGGTGCGGGGGCGTTCGTCGGCATCGCCGGATGCGACCGGTACCATAGGTTTTTCTCCGCGGCCCGGTTTCCGCCGTGCTTCCGTCCGACCGAGCTCCGAGAAACAGCCCGGGAAAACAATCTTCATGTCACTCGAACGCGAGGCTAGAGCGCGGGATTGACCCGCTTGCGGAGCCCGTTAGACTTTGTCGCATGCGCGCGTCCGCATGGCTGCTCGGGGCACTCGTCACGCTCGGCTGCTCGAGTGAGGCCATCCCGCAGGGAGACGGAACGAGTACGCCTGCGCCCGGTCCCGCGCCCGCGACCACGTCGACCGCGTCCGCCGTCGAGGGGGATTTCGCGCCCGTGCAAGCGTACCCGGCCGGGCCCTACGGTCACGGCGTCGGCGCCGTGATCGAGAACGTCGAGTTTTACGGCTGGCGGGATCCGGTCGCCGTCGATTACGACTCGTCGCAGCTCGAACCGATCAAGCTCGGCGACTACTACGATCCGAACGGCACGCAGACCGAGATCATCGTGCTCAACGCCGCGGCCGTCTGGTGCACCGTGTGCCAGGCCGAGATGCGCGACATGCACAACAACGGCACCTACCAAGCGTTCCTCGCGCGGAAGGCGCAGGTCTTCGGCACGCTGTTTCAAGACGCGGGCGGAAACCCCGCGCAGCCGCAGGACCTCACGATTTGGGCCTCGGCGAGCACGCGGCAGATCCCGTTCCCGCTCGTGCTCGATCCCGCGCTCAAGATGGGCATCTACTTCGCGTCGGACGCGACGCCGCTGAATCTCGTCATCGACGCGCGCACGATGCGCATTCTGGACGTGATGATGGGTTACGACAGCACGCCCGGCACCGGCCTCTGGGGCATCGTCGACGGCGTGCTCAAAAGTCGCGGGCTGTGAGGGCGCGGCCGTCCTTCGGCGCGCTCGCGGCGCTGGGTCTCGCGCTCTTCGGTTGCGGAGCCCAACAAGCGAGCGCGAGCGGGCCGGCGCCGACGCAGGGCTCGGGCGCGGCGCCGGACTTCGAGCTCGCGACGCTCTCCGGCGGGCGTGAGCGGCTCTCCGATCATCGCGGCAAAGACGTCGTGCTCATCGATTTTTGGGCGACGTTTTGCGAGCCGTGCCTGCTCGCCATGCCCGAGCTCGACGCGCTCTACCGGCGCGACAGCGCGCGCGGTTTCGTCGTGTTCGGCGTCTCCATCGACGAAGCGGCCTCGGCCGCGCGCGTGCGCGGTGAAGCGTCGAAGCTCGGCGTGAGCTTTCCGATTCTGCTCGACCAGGACACGCGGGTCGTCGCCATGTACAACCCGCGCGCGACGGCGCCGTACAGCGTCCTCGTCGGCCGCGACGGCACGATCCTTCGCCGCCAAGAGGGCTACACGACCGGCGAACGCGAGAACCTCGAGCGCGCGGTCGACGCCGCGCTCGCGCGCTGAGCTCAAAAGCGCACGCTCGCGTCGAGGCGGATCCCCTCGAGACCCGGGACGACTCGGCACACGCCGCCGACGCAGCGAAGCGCCCCGCGGCGCTGACCGACGAAGAGACCGATCGACGAATCCGAGGTGGGTTTGTAGCGGACCGTGCCGTTGAAGTACGTGGTGGGCGGCCGGATGTCCGTGTCGTATTCGGCGCCGAAGGCGAAGGCCCACGCTTCGCCCACGTCGAGGCCGGTCGTGTGCTCGCCCTCCCACCACGCGGGCAGTTGCGGGCCGAGCGGTTCGTGGCGGCGCCGGTGCCAGCCGTGGAGCTCGAGCGCGAACGGCCCGCCGAGCGCCTGCACGACGTCGTAGCGGAGGTAGGCCTCGCGGTAATAGGCGCGCGTCGGGCCGTCGAGCGTCGGCTGCGGCACGGCGCTCTCGTCCACGCGCCCGCCGAGCGTGATGGTCGCGCGCGAACGCGCGTCGCCGGGGCGGAGCTCGACGCCCGCCGCGAGATCGGCCACGTCGTTCCGAAGCTCGCGAGCGGTGTCGCAGCGCTCGTTCGGCGTGAGCTCGGCGAACGTTTGCCAGTAGCCGACCCACGCGAACGCCGAGACGCCGCGGACGAGCGCGTAGTCGGCGCGGCCGCGCCCGCCCGAGACGCAGGTCGCGAAGTTGCCGAACTCGGTGTCGATGTACTGCGCTTCCGTGGTCGGCGGCGCGCTCCACGCGACTTGGGAGAACTCGCGGGCGGAGTCGATGTTCACGTTCGCGTAGAGCGGGAAGAGCCGCCGGTAGTGGCGACCTTCGATTTGCACGACGAGCGGCGAAAAATCGTAGCTGCCGGTCGCGTACACGCCGTAACCCGCCGGCATCGACAGCGCGGCGTTCGCGTAGGAGAGCTTCTGCTCGGCCACGTCGAGCGCGAGGCCGCCGCGGCCGTCGTGCGTCGCGAACGTCGCCGACTCGCTCACCGTCGCGATGTCGGCGGAGCGCACGGCGTCCGGATGGAGCGCGGCCTGGCGCACGAGCATCGAGCCCTGCGTCGCGAGCGACACCCCGCCGAGATCGGCCGTGAGCGACCCGGCGACGACGCGATCGGGCGCGTACGTGCAGGTGCGCGTGGTCGCGCAAGCGGTGCCCTGCGGCGAAAAATCGGTGCTGATCGCGCGCGGCATGCCGGCTTCCGTCACGGCGAGCCAGCCCCGCGTGACGGACGCGTCGACGCCGAGGTAGCGCCCGGTGCCTTCATCCATGCGCAGCGGATTGAGCGAGCCGCCGAGCGCCATCAAGCGCACGCGCGCGTCGCCGACGCGCATCTCGCCGCTCGCGCGCACGCCGCGCACGGTGTCGTCGCTCGAGAGCTCGTCGCGCTTGCGGACGCTCAGCACCATGCCGTGGCCGAGCTCGGCGTAGCCGTCGCCGACGGTCACGTCGTACGCGCGCTCGCTGTAGCTCGCGTAGATCTTCGCGGGGTAGATCCAGTTGATGTAGCGATTCGAGAGCTCTTGCCCGACCTCTTGCTCCTTCTGCCGGAAGTAGACCGGGAGCGGCGTCGTGCTCTCGGTCGCCGCGCGGTGTTCCGAAAGCTCGACGGCGCCGCTCGTCGGGTTCGGCGAGGTGTAAAACCAGGCGTTGTCGAGCCGGAAGCCGAAGCGAAACGCGCCGCGCGTGACCTGCGCGTGGAGGCGGTTGTACCAAACGCCCCAGTTGTCGTCGGCGACCGTCGCCGCGTCGCCGGAGGCGAAATTGCGGTTGTTCCAGGCGTAGATCACGGTCGTGGCGTCGGTGAGCTCGACGTTCACGGGCGGGCCCGGGTCCGCCGCGGGCGCGCCGGGGTCGGGCTTGTCGGCGGCCACGGCCGCGTTCGACCAGGCGAGCGTCGCGGCGAGCGCCGCCCAACGGAAGCGCATCCGCTTACTCGCCGGCCTCGCGCTTGGTGAGCTCGTCCTCGATCGTCGGCCAAATCACGCTGCTCTGATCGCCGACCCACTTGTCCATGATTTGCATCGTGCGGGCGTCGACGAGCAGATTCAGCGGAGCCGTCTCCGCCGAAGCGTAGGCGCCGAGCTGGTAGTCGGGGTCGAGCACCATCGGGAACTTCACGTCGAAGGTGTCGACCCAGAGCTTCAGATCGTCCGTGTCAGCGGGCGCGCCGGCGTTGTTCTGGAACAGGGCGCTCACGAGCGCGAGTCCGCGCGGGGCGAGATCGGCGTAGTGCTGTCCGAGCGTCGCGTGCTCGGCTTTGCACGCCGCGCACCAGAGCGCGGCGCTGTTCACGAGCAAGAGCTCGTAGTGTTTGTGCGTGGGGTCGTAGAACGCGCCGAAACCGATGTCTTCGAGCGTCGCGTCGGTGTCATCCATCGAGCCCGGCGCCGCCCAACCGCGAAAACAGGTGTTCACGACCGTGGAGCCGGGGTCCGTGCCGAAGGGCGCGCCGGGGTAGGAAGGGTTGTCGCAGCCGGCCGCGAGCGACGAGTCGCCGTTGCTCCCCAAGAGCTCGGCGGGGATTTCGGGACGGTTCGTGCCGCAACCCGCGAGCAGCGCCGCGACGGCGACGGGCGCCGCGCGCATCACAGCCGGCGCACCCCGACGGTGTAGATGATCGGGAGCGCCCCGTTCGTCAGCACGAGGTTCTCGCCTGCGTCGTCGACCGCGCCGGTGCCGATGCTCTGCCAGTCGGCGTAGGGCGCGAAGAGCTGCTCGTCGCCGGCGCCGAGCCCCTGAATCAAGAACTCGACCTCCGTCCCCGGAGCCCAACCGGCGCTGTTCGGCACGCTGAGCGCGGCGGGCGGGCAGAGCTCGGTGCCGCTCGGCTCGAGCGCGAACACGCGTTCGAGGCCCGCGCCGTGATCGAGCCCGTCCGGAATGTGCTCGGGCGGGAGCTCGACCGCGCGAAACGGCTCCGGATCGTCGAGCCCGTAGATCGTGGGGTCGACTTCGGGCGGATTCGCGTTCGCCGCCAGCGTGAGCGACACGCCGTTCGACGTGCTCGTCGTGCCCGGCGCGAGCGCCACGCCTTGGTCCGGGAACGGAGGCAGCGTGAGCACCGGGAACTTCATCCCCGGCGCGGGATCGTCCATCAAGATCGCGAGTTCGGGGTACTTCACGGCGTCGCCGAACTTGAGCGCCGGTTTGATGGCGGGCATGTCGATGCCGGGGCTCGCCGAGCCGTCGTCGACCGTGAGCTCGAGCCGGCCGCACACGTACGCGCCGCACACGTAAGTCGGCTGCCCGACGATCGGCGCGTCGCTCGGATCGTGGAGCGTGACGGACACTGGACCGACGCTGAGGAGCGGCAGCGAATCGTCGCTGTAATCGGGCTCGTCGCAGGTGAGCGCAGGGGGCGCCGTGCTCGACGAACTCGACGACGGCATGGGCGTCGTCGAAGACGTCGCCGGCGCTCCGGTCCCGTTCACCGGATCGCTCCCGCACGCGAGCAAGAAGACGCCGAAGAGCGGTGCCGCGACACCCAGGCGCTTCATCCGGCGAAAGTTAGCCCTGCGGCGCGCCGAACGCCACGCGCGCGAGGCCTGCGAATTTTACAGCCGAGGTACGCGCCGGCCCACACCGGGCGTCCTGGCCGTGAAACGCGCTGCCAAACTCAGAAGATGACGCCGAGGTACCAGCGCAGCGTCTGCGCGATCTTGATGTCGGCGGCGCTCGTCCCGAGCTGGTTTTGGATCTGCTGTTTCAGCTGGTCGGGATAGCCGAGCCCGGCCATCGGGAAGAGCACGCCGTAATCGACTTCCGTGTAGAAGCCGCCCATGACACCGGGGATGTCGTTCAGCGCGCCGTCCTTCGACTGGTAGTAGACCTTGCCGTCGAGCTCGATGCCGAGGTCTCGCTCGTGACCCGGCGCCTGCATGAACTCGCTCGCGCGCGTCCAAATCGCCGCGAGGCCGCCGCCCACGCGCTGGCCGTTCGGATCGCGCAAGAAATCATAATCGGCGCTCGGCCGGAAATAGTACGTGCCTTCCTCGCGCGTCAGGATCTGGCGGCCGAGGATCAGGTCCACCCGGTAGCTCGGGTGGAAGCGGAACGTCGAAAACGTGCGATCGCCGAGGCCCGCGCCGCCGTCCTGCAACCCTTGGAGCTGCTGGGTGTTCTCGACCGGGGCGAGTCCGTCCACGTCCTGATCGCCGGAAGCCCAACCGAACTTGAAGCCGAGGTTCAGCTTGTCTTCGACGAGCTTCTGCTCGAGCTCGGTCGCGACGCCGTACGCGTGAATCGAGTAGCCGGGATCGCCGGTGAGGATGAGCGTGTTGCTCGTCGTCGAAATGTTCGCGATCGAGCCCTGCACCGTGGCGAACTCCGCGGCGAAGCGGAACTTCTTGTATTTCAGCTCGACGAACAAATCCGGGATCCACGCGGTCGCGTCCCGCCGCACGTAGCTGCCGGGGTTGTACGCGGCCGCCACCGGGCAGCGCAGTGCTTCCGTGCTCGCGAGCGTGGTGCAGGAGCCGGCGTCGTCGTTGACGCTGCCCGTGCTGTTGATGGTCGCGGTGCGATCGTTGGCGATCGTCTGGTGGCGGTAGACGAGCTGCAGGCCGCCGTTCAGCACGACGTCGCCGCGGGTGAGCGCCTGGCGCTCGAGCTGCGGCGCCTTCTTCCGCATCACGGAGATGACGTACTGATCGACGTCGTCGAGCTGCGCGAGGTCGTACGGCTCCGGGTTCGGCAGCGCGAGCGCGTCGCTCGTGATGCCTTCGTTCGGGAAGTCGACGGCGGCGGAGAAGTACAGATCGAGCGGCTTGATCCCGCTCACGAGCTGAATGCGATCGACGGTCGACTGCGCGTCGTCGTCGTGGCCGTCGCCGGCGTTGAAGAGCATGCCGAGGCCCCAGTGGAACGGCATGCGGCCGAAGCGAATTTCACCGATGGGGAGCGCGTACTCGGCCCACACGCGCTTCACCTCGATGCTGTTCTTCGTCGAGTTCACGCCCGCCTGCGGCGGCACCATCGTGTCGTCGTAGAAGCCGAGCGGCGCGTAGCCGTTGCGCGTGCCGACCGTGTACCCGCCGTTCGTCGACGGCACGTTGTAGTAGCCCGACGGCGTCGAGCCGAGCACGATGTTGTCGAGCAGATCGATCTGCGTGTAGATGCGGAGGTTGTCCGAGATGTGGAGCTCGGGGTTCAGCCGCAGGCGCATGTCCGCGCCGATCTGCGTCTGCGAGTGACAGGGGTTTTGCGCCGTGGAGTCGCTCGTCGAAGCGCCGACGCCCGACTCGGACTCGGTGCACACGCTCGCGCCCGTCGGCTGCCCGGTGAGGTTGTTGTAGTTGACGTACGCGTCGTCGGCGGGGCGCGGCCACATCGCGAGATTGCGCGGGTCGATGCGGCCGAGCGAGAACTTGCTGTCGAGCTGCGTGCGCACGCGGTAGTAGCCGTGCATCTCGAGGATGGGCCGCGCGTGCGACCACCAGTCCTCGGCGTAGACGTGGTCGTTCTCCGTGACCTCGTCGAGCGTCTTCGGCTTCGGCCGCGTATCACCTTGATGCTGGAGCGCGGACGCGTCGCTCGCGGGCTCGGGCCAGAGCGGCAGCGGGCTCGTGGCTGGAGCGGGCGCGGACGTTGCAGGCGCGGACGTCGCGGGCGCGGGAGCCGCGGCGGGCGGCGGAGCGGGTGCCGGTTCGGTGCTCGACGGCGCGGCGCTCGGCGCGGCCGGCGCGGCGCTCGGTGCAGCGGCGGGCGCGGTTTGCGCGTGAGCGACCTCGGGCGCGCTCGCGAGCAAGGCGAGTGCGAGCGCGGACACGTACCCCGGCGTTCGGAGTGAGCGGTGAATCATCGAAGGCGACAGGGGTGGCTGCTTTGGTTCGAGGGCCGGAGCCCGGCGCGAGGCAGACGGACGTTTCGCACGCAGCGCGGAAAGCTGTCAACGCCGCTCTGATTCCTTCGATCCAGCTGGTTCTCGCGGGAGCGGTTGCGTGCTGAAAGCGTTCACCACGTCCCGCCGGAGCTCGGCGGCGCGCTCGGCTAGCGGTTCGGCCGGCGGCTCCGGTTCCGTCGGCGCGATCGCGGGCAGCTCGAGCCCCGAGATCGTCCGCGCGAGCTCGGCGAGCCGTCGCTGGGCTTGCCAGCCCGCCGTCTCCGGCAACCCGAGCGCGGCACGAAATGCTTCGCCGAGCTCGACCGCCGTGGCCGGCCGGAGCGCGGCGTCCTTCGCGAGCGCCCGCGCCATGAGCACGTCGAGCACCGGCGGCGCGCTCGCGACGAGGCTCGTCACCGGCTCGGGCGCTTCGTCGAGTTGCGCCGCGCGCACCATGAGCTCGGTCCGCTCCGGGCGATCGAACGGCGTGCGGCCGGTGAGCATTTCGTAAAAGACGATCGCGGCCGAGTAGAGGTCGGAGCGCGGATCTTGGGGATCGCCGCGCACGGCCTCGGGCGACATGTACGCGCCCGTGCCCGGCGCGACCCCGCCCGTCGCGCCCGTGTCCTCCGCGGGGATGCGCGCGATGCCGAAGTCCGTGAGCTTGATCACGCCGTCGGCGCGCGCGATGACGTTCGCGGGCTTCACGTCGCGGTGCAGGATGCCGAGCGTGTGCACCGCCGCGAGCGCGCCGAGGAGTTGCGCGAAGTAGTGCCAGGCGAGCGCGAGCGGGACGCACGGCGCGCTCGGCGACGGCCGCGTTTCCGCGCCGCGCACGACGATGCTCGAGAGCGGCTCGCCGTGCACGAGCTCCATCACGATCGCGATGTGCGTTGGGTCCTCGGTCAGCGCGAAGAAGTGCACGATGTTCGGGTGCGCGAGCCGGCGCAGGGCTTCGGCTTCGCGCCGGAACATCTTGCGCGCCCGGTCACGCCCGCGGAGGAGCGGATGCAGCACTTTGACGGCGACCGGGTGCGGCTCCGTGCCGGCGAAGCGACCCTGCGGGTCGTAGTAAAGCCACCCGCGATAGACGATGCCCATGCCGCCCTCGCCGAGCTCGTGTCCGAGCACGACGCGAGCGAAGTCCTCCACGGCGAGCTCCGAGCCGACGCCGAGCCGACGCGGCACCGGGAAGAGCGGGGCGCCGCATTGAGGACAGAACCTCGCGGCGTCTTCGACCACGCTGCGGCAGTTCGCGCACACCGCCATACACGCGAATGTAGTGGAACTCGAAGGGCGACGCGCTCACCGCCGTCTTGGCGCTCGGCGCGAGCGTTCGCGGGCGCCGCCGGTTTCAGTAAGTCGTTCGCGATGTCCCGGCCACCGGGACGGAGGCGCGAACGGAGCGCGTCGAGCGGTACGTGGAAGAGAGCGTGGACGTTGCGAAATCCCGCGAGAGTATGTGACTCTTCTCGCGATTGGTTTCGAGTCGCGAGCCCGCGCGCGCGACGACGAAGATCGAATCATCAAAGGAGAAGCGAGCCTTGGAGATCTGGCGAACTCTGGCACGGTCGTCGTCGGCGAGAGGGGTCGGCGCGTTGATCGCCGTGGTCGTGCTCGGTCACGCGTCGAGCGCCTTCGCGCAGGACGCCCTCGGCAAAGAATTCTCGGCTCAGCGCTACAGCCCCGCGCCGGGTCCTCGCAACTTCTTGAGCACGCGCGGCGCGCGCACCGACGGGGAGATGGCGTGGAGCGGCGGGCTCTCGCTGAACTACGGCTACACGCCGATCAAAGTGGAAAGCTGCGTCTCGGACACGCCGGGCTCGTGCACGAACGGCTCCGAGAAACGCCCGCTGCGCGTGATCGAGAGCTTCGCGCAAGCGGACTTCATGGGCACGCTCACGCCGGTGCCGCGCGTCCAGGTCGGTCTGCGCGTGCCCGTCGGCTTCGCCAAGGGCAACGGCGTCGATGAGTTCGCGCAGCCGGCGCCCGTGAGCAAGGTCGGCATGCCCGATCCGGAGCTCGAGGGGAAGTTTCGCATCTACGGTGAGGTGAAGGATCCGGTCGTCGCCGGCATCGCCGTGTACGCGACCGCGCCGACGGGTCATCTCACGGCGCCGCACGCGTACATGGGCGACTCCACGCCGAGCGGCGGTATTCGCGCGATTTTCGACGGCGAGGCGGGGCCGCTCTCGTTCGGTTTGAACCTCGGCGGCGGCTTCCGCGGCGAGGGACGTCTCGATCAAACCAAGGTCGGCTCCGAGCTCCGCTACTCGGGCGCCGTCGGCTTCCGGCCGAGCCCGCTCTTGCGCGTGCTGGTCGACGTGTTCGGCAACACGCGCTTCACGAGCGCCGCCGGCGAGAACGGACTCGAGGTCGACGGCGCCGTGCAGCTCACGCCGATTTCGTCTCCGCTCGCGTTCCAGGCGGGCGGCGGCTTCGGCGCTATCGACGGGCTCGGCACGCCGGAAGGTCGCGTGCTCATCGCCGCGCTCTACAGCTTCGAGCATCGCGACCGCGACAACGACGGCATCGAGGATTCGAAGGACCAGTGCCCGACCGAGCCGGAAGATCGCGACGGCTACGAGGACGCGGACGGCTGTCCCGACCCCGACAACGACCTCGACACGATTCCGGACAAGTCCGACAAGTGTCCGAACCAGGCCGAGGACGTCGACGGCTTCGAGGACGCCGACGGCTGCCCGGATCTCGACAACGACAAGGACGGCATCCCCGACACCTCCGATCGCTGCCCGAACCAGCCCGAGACCAAGAACGGCTTCGAGGATCAAGACGGCTGCCCGGACGTCCCGGATCGCGATCACGACGGCGTGCCCGACGACAAGGACAAATGCCCCGACGACCCGGAGGACACCGACGGCTTCGAGGACACCGACGGCTGCCCCGACCCCGACAACGACAAGGACGGCATTCCGGACGACAAGGACGAGTGCATCGACGAGCCGGAGAACTTCAACCACTTCGAGGACGAAGACGGCTGCCCGGACGATCCGCACCAGAAGACGCAGCACCCGAAGAAGGAGCCGAAGGGCGGCACGCCGCCGGCGCAACCCGCGCCCGGCAAGGTGCTCGAGCTGTGACGGTTCGCGTCACGCGCCGAGCGTGCGTGGTCGCGGCGCTCGGTGCGCTCGCGGCGACGCTCGGCGCCTGCGGCGGCTCGCTGGGCGGCGGCGCGCAGGCGCCGTCGAACGCCGAGCGCGTGGGCGCGCAGGCGCCGGACTTCTCGCTCGCGCCGGTCGACGGCGGCGCGCCGATCGGTCCGGCGAGCTTCACCGGCAAGGTGCTGATCGTCGACTTCTGGGCGACGTGGTGCGCGCCGTGCCGGCAGTCCTTCCCCGTCTACCAGAAGCTCGTCGATAAGTTCGACGGCAAGCTCGCCGTGATCGGCGTGAGCGTGGACGAGGGCGCGGACGGCATCGCGAAGTTCAAGAGCGACACGGGCGTGAAGTTCCCGCTCGTGTGGGACCAGGGGCAAGCCGTCGCCGGTGCGTACAAACCCGGGACCATGCCGACGTCGTTCGTGATCGATCGCTCCGGCATCGTGCACTCGATTCACGAGGGTTTTCGTAAGGGTGACGAGGCGACTCTCGAGCAAGAGATCCAATCCTTGCTCTGACGCGCGGCTCGCGAGCGTAGAAGTACCGAGCTTCACCTACCCGCGCGCACAAGCGCCGAACGTCTGCCACCGAAATGAGTTTTCGGGCGTGCGCGAGCTTGCGATACCCCTGCTCGGGACTTCAGTATCTAAGGGTGAGAAACTGTTTCGGCGCGCTCGTTCTGGCGGTCCTCCTCACGGCACGTGGCGTGAGCGCGGCGCCTCCGAGCGTGGGTGACTTGGCGGATCGCGTGCGACACTCGGACGACTTCCGCGTTCGCGTCGAGGCCGCGCTCGAGCTCGGCAAGAGCGCCGATCCGGAGGCGCTCGAGCCGCTCGTCGAGGCGATGAACGATCCGAACGCGTCGGTGCGCACCGCGGCGGCGGCCGCCCTCCAGGAGCTCGGCGATCCGGCGTGCGTGCCCGCGCTGAAGCTCCACCGCCTCGACCGTTCGGACGCGATGCGGAAACAGGTGAAGGTCACGCTCGCGACGTTCGAGGCGGCCGCCGAGGACGGCACGCGCCCGGCGCGCCTGCTCGTCAAGCTCGGGCCGATGAAGAATCAAACGCCGGTCAAGGCCGCGCGCATCGAGGCCGAGCTCGAGAGCGAGTCACGGAAGAAGCTCGACGCGTTGCCGGGGGTGCGCGTGCTCGCGCCGAGCGCCGAAGCCAGCGGGAGCGCGGAGAAGAAGCTTCCGGTCGTGATGGTGACCGGACAAATCCAGAAGCTTCAGGCGTCGCGTGACGGGACGGACATCGTTTACTCCGCGAGCGTCGAGTACATCTTGCAAACGATGCCGGACGAAAGCATCGCCGCGAAGGTTTCGGGGAGCGCCAGCGGCAGCCTCACCGCCGAGGAAGCCAAGGACGAAGCGCGCGCGGCGGAGCTCCGCCATCAGGTGCTCGGCGCCGCCATCGCGAGCGCCTTGCGCCGGGCTCCGCGGGCTCTCTTGGCCGCAGCGCGTCTTTAAATTCGATTGAACCGGACAAGGGCGGGTCGGCGGGGTAGGACTCGAAATAGTGACTGACTCCTCGCCAGTAGGCGGCGCCCCGCTCGGCACCTCGCACGCGATGCTCTGGACCGACGGCGCGGCTCGCGGCAACCCGGGCCCGGCCGGCGCCGGCGTGATGTTGAAGACGCCCGCGGGCGACGTGCTCGCGGCCGAGGGCCAATACCTCGGTCACACGACGAACAACGTCGCCGAGTACAAGGCGCTCTTGCTCGGCCTCGAGCGCGCTCTCGAGCTCGGCGTGAAGCGGCTCGAGGTGCGGGCCGATTCCGAGCTCCTGATCAAGCAGCTCAAGGGCGAATACCGCGTGAAAAACGCCGGGCTCAGGCCGCTCTACGAGCAGGCGCTCGCGCTCCTCGGCCGCTTCGAGGGGACCGAGCTCAAGCACGTCCGGCGGGAGCACAACGTCGAAGCCGACCGGCTGGCGAACGAGGGCATCGACCGCGGAAAATGAGCCGCGCCGAGCGCGCGCGGCCGCCGAAATAATGCGGGGAGGGCGAGTGTCCGCGGGCGCGCGGTGCTAAACATCGGGCCCTTCCAATGCGCCCCAGCTCCTCCGCCGACGTTCGCCGAGCGTTCCTCGAGTTCTTCAAGAACCGCGGGCACGAGGTCGTCAAAAGTTCGTCCGTCGTCCCTTCCAACGATCCGACGCTCCTCTTCGTCAACGCCGGCATGGTGCAGTTCAAGGACGTGTTCACCGGCCGCGAGCAGCGTCCGTACAAGCGCGCGACCTCGAGTCAGAAGTGCATTCGCATCAGCGGCAAGCACAACGACCTCGAAGCGGTCGGGCCGTCGCCGCGGCACCAGACGTTCTTCGAGATGCTCGGCAACTTCAGCTTCGGCGACTACTTCAAGGCCGACGCCATCGCGTTCGCGTGGGATTTTTTGACGGGCGTGCTCGAGCTCCCGAAAGAGCGGCTCGTCTGCACCTATTTCAAGGGTGAGGGCGGCGTCGCCGAGGACAGCGAGGCACGCGAGCTCTGGCGCAAGGTGACGGGCTTCGGCGACGACCGCATCCGCGGCCTCGGCATGAGCGACAACTTCTGGCAGATGGGCGACACGGGTCCGTGCGGCCCCTGCAGCGAAATCTATTACTTCAACGGCCCCACGGTCGACCTCGACGCGTTCGGTCAGGAGCAGACGCCGGAAGGGCTCGGCTGGATCGAGATCTGGAATCTCGTGTTCATGCAGTTCGAGCGGACGGTCGTGGACGGCGTCGCGCGGCTCGAGCCGTTGCCGGCGCCGAGCGTCGACACGGGCGCGGGCCTCGAGCGCTTGACGAGCGTCTGCGCCGGGCAACTCTCGAACTACGACACGGACGTGCTGCACGCCCTGGCGGAGACGGCGGCGGCGCTCGCGGGCAAGCCGTACCGCGGGACGCGCGAGGCGGACGACACGAGCCTCCGCGTCATCGCGGACCACGCGCGCACGACGGCGTTCCTGATCGCCGAGGGCGTCGTGCCCGATCGCACCGGGCGCGAGTACGTGCTCCGGCGCGTGATGCGCCGCGCGATCCGCCACGGGCACCGGCTCGGCATCGAGAAGCCGTTCTTGCACGAGGTGGCGCTCAAGGTCGTCGAGCTGATGGGCGCCGATTATCCCGAGCTCGTCGAGCGGCGCGCCCTCATCGCCTCGGTGACGCTCGCGGAAGAGGAGCGCTTCCGGCAGACGATCGAGCGCGGCTTGGGTCTGCTCGAAGAGCGCTTCGACGAGATGAAGGCGAAGGGGACGACCGTGCTCGACGGCCGCGACGCCTTCCAGCTCTACGACACGTACGGCTTTCCGCTCGATCTCACCGAGGTCATCTGCGCCGAGCGCGGCTTCACGGTCGATACGGCGAGCTACGACGCGGCGCTCGCCGAAGCGCGCGAACGCTCCGAGTTCAAGGGCGTCGATCAG
>Ga0335083_10000904_pt1 | contig 42450 bp, 35 predicted proteins | sample Lox_Sample_42_FD_206716 | JGI IMG/M metagenome (GOLD analysis project Ga0335083, IMG submission 206716) | Soil microbial communities from Loxahatchee National Wildlife Refuge, Florida, United States - Lox_Sample_4.2 | ecosystem: Environmental > Terrestrial > Soil > Wetlands | place: USA...
TCGGGCCGCCGTCGCACACGGGGCTGCCCAGGGTGCTGATGCGGTAGGGCAGGCCACCGAGCGACTTGATCGTGATGGTCCTGGGCGCGCTATCGGTGCCCGAGGCGACGTTGCCGAAGTCGACCGAAGCGGGCGTGTAGGTCGCCGCCGGCGTGGGCGTGAGAGCGACTGTCGCCGAGAACTCGGAGCTGTCGCCGCTCGAGAGGTTGGTGGCGCTGGCGGAGAAGTTGTTCCCCGTGATGCCCGGGAACGTAACGCTTCCGTACGTGGGCAGGGACGACACGGCGAAGCTCGAGACGGTTCCGGCGACGCTCTTGCATCCCGGCACGGCCTGGGCGTTCTGGCACACCTGCACCTTGTAGCTTCCCGGGGGCGCGGCGAGCTGGAAATAGACCGTGGTGGTGCCGCCGATGTAGTCGGGAAGGGCCTGGTTGATTAAGGGAGGAGTCGCCCCGTCGTTCGGCCTCGTCGTGACGGCGGTGCCGGTGTCGTTGGTATAGATGTCATTGGGGAATCCGAGGTTCACGTTCTTCGTGAAGGTGATATCGCTGGAAGTCCCGTTGCCGTAGATCACGTTGTCGGAGATCTCGATCCCCGCGCCGTACTCGATGTCCACGCCCCAGTACTGGTTGTTGACGATCGTGTTGCCGGTGATGGTGCTGTCGAAGCCGCCGTTCACGAAGACCCCGCTGCGACGCAGGTTCGTCACGGTGTTGCCCGAGATCATGAGGTTCGTCGTGGAGCCGCTGTCGGCCGTGTCCTTGCGATGCACGGGCTGCGCGTGGGCCGACTTGCGGTGCGTCCTCGCATGGTGCGATCCCGTGGACAGCGCCTTCGCCCGGGACATCACCGCGCCGCGCGCGGGTCCCGGTGGCTGCCTGAGGACGCCAGATCCGGTGGCTGAAGATTTCTTCGCCGCGAGCAGCCCTTCGCTCTCGCAGCTCGCGTCCTGGAGGAGGATGCCGTAGGACAATCCGCCGAGCGGCGTCACGCCGTCGCCCGCCACGTTGATCTTGTTGCCCGATATGTCGTTGGAGCCGCCGCCGGTCACGGCCTCGAGGAAGATGCCGTAGTAGCCGGAGACGATCACGTTGGACTGCGCCGCGACCTCGCTGCATCCGGCGTAGATGCCATAGCCCTCGGTGTTGTGGGCGAGGTCGGCCGTGCCGGCGCTGTTGGTGCCGATCTTGTTGCCGGAGAGCGTGACGCTTCCGCCGTACCAGTAGCCGTCGTACACGTCGATCGAGTCGCCGCTCGCAACGATCGTGTTGCCCGACACCGTGATGTAACCGCTGTAGTTGAGCGAAATGCCCAGGTCGTTCGCGAGGCTCACCGCGCCCGTCGCGTCCGTGCCGACCTTGTTGCCCGAGATCGTGAGCCCGCCGCCGTACTCGACGTATATCCCGCCGCCGTAGTTGGCCGAGATGACGTTGTTCGATACGGTCGTGCTGTCCGCCCACCACAGGTACAACCCCGTATCGCTGTTGCCCATGGCGGAGGTGCCCGCCGCGTTGGTGCCGATCTTGTTTCCGCTGACCGTCGAGCCGTAGTCGTCGTCCAGCTCGATGCCCGTTCCATTGCCCGAGACCGTGTTGGACTGGATCGTGACAGTGGCCTCTTCGGTATAGATGCCGCCGTAGGCGCAGTCCGTGACGGTGTTGTTGCTGATGGTGCCGGTCGTATAGAAGTCGATCCCGTCCCACGTCATGCCCGAGATTGTGTTGCCCGTGATCGTCACGTCGCCGTACTCCGCGTCGATGCCGGTGTAGCCCGAGGTGATCGTGTTGTTCGTGACGCTACCGCCGTACGGCAGGTAAACGCCCGTGCCGTTCTGCGTGAGGATGTTGTTGTCCGCGTCGATCGTGCCATACAGGGCCGTGGTGTTGCTGCCGTACGACCAGCCGGAGATCTTCAGGCCCTTGATCTTCACGTTCGCGCCGGACGTGACGTTGGCCTGGAGGGCGGGGTTGAGGTTCCCGCCGTAGTTGTAGAGCGAGATGACCGCGGCCGTCTTGGTGCCCCCGCCATTGATCGTGAGGCCCTGGCAGGTGATCGTGGGCAGGTCGGTCGAGACGTTGATCGTGAACGGTCCGCCCGAGAACGTGATCTGGTCGCTGCCGGTGCATAGCTCGTTCACATAGTCGATCGCGCCGCGCAGCGTCCCTGTGAGGGTGGACGAGTTGAACGCCCCCGAATCCGAAGAGTCGTTCACGACGATGTTCGCCGCGGAAACGGCCTGCGGGGCCAGGGCCATCGCCAAGGCCGCGGCAAGCGGCGTGTAGGGAAAATCGGAAATGGAACGGCCACGAACTTGCGTGCGCATTCGAAATCTCCCGGCAGGGCTTATTCTGGATTCGTTGAAGCGAGGGATATGCCACCCGTAGGCTAGCCTCGGGGCGAGGGGGCGTCAACGTAATATTCAGCACTTTCCGGGGCTTGCGGCGGGCGCCGCGCACGCGATCCGGGCGTTTCCCCGGGCCTTCCGACTCGGGAAAGGCAGGGTTTGCCGAATCGCGGCAGTTTCAGAGGATGACCAGGTTGTCCCGGTGGATGAGCTCCGGCTCGGCCACGTAGCCCAGGATCGCCTCGATTTCGCTGCTGGGCTTTCGCAGGATTCGGGCCGTTTCCGAGGCCCCGTAGTTCACCAGTCCCCGGGCGATTTCCTGCCCATCGGGCCGGCAGACGCTCACCACCTCACCGCGCTCGAAGGCGCCTTCGACCCCGGTGGCGCCGATGGCGAGAAGGCTCTTTCCGCCCGCCAACAGGGCCTTGACCGCGCCTGCGTCCAGGACGATGCGCCCGGAGGGCTTCAGGTGGTCCGCAAGCCATTGTTTTCGCGCGGCAACCCTCGGGGTCTCGGCCAGGAGCAGGGAGCCCACGGCCTGCCCCGAGAAGAGCCTGGAGAGCACGTCCGGCTCCCGTCCCCAGGCGATCGCCGTGTGCGCGCCGCTTCGGGCAGAGCGCTTGGCCGCCAGGACCTTGGTTAGCATGCCCCCACTTCCGAGGTGCGTTCCCGCCCCGCCGGCCATCGCCTCGAGCGCAGGATCGCCGGCCGTGGCCCTCTCCACGAGCTTGGCCGAAGGGTCCTTGCGCGGATCGGCGGAAAAGAGCCCCTTCTGGTCCGTGAGGATCACGAGGACATCGGCCTCGATGAGGTTCGTCACGAGCGCGCCCAGCGTGTCGTTGTCGCCAAGGCGGATCTCGTCCACGACCACGGTGTCGTTCTCGTTGATGATCGGCACCACGCCCAGGTCCACGAGGCTTCTAAGCGTCGTGCGCGCGTTGAGGTAGCGGCGCCGATCGCCGAGATCCTCGTGCGTGAGCAGCACCTGCGCGGTGTGCAGTCCCTGCTCCGCGAAGCACGACTCCCACATCTGCACGAGGCCCATCTGTCCCACGGCCGCGGCGGCCTGCAACTCGTGGACCGCGTGCGGCCGCCGCGTCCATCCGAGGCGTTTCATGCCCTCGGCGATCGCACCGGAAGACACGACCAGCACTTCGATGCCGCGCGCGCGCAGCGCGGCGATCTGACGCACCCAGTCGGCGATCGCGCCGCGGTCCAGGCCGAGGCCCGCGTTGGTGAGCAGGCTCGAGCCGATCTTCACGACGACGCGGCGCGCGTCGGAAAGCGGCGAGCTCGTCATTTCCCTTTCCCGGATTCCAGGAACTCCATCACCGAGTAGGCGAGCTCCTTGGTGCCCACGCCGTTGATGGCCGAGACCACGAACCACGGCTTGGTCCAGCGAAGCTTCTTCACGATCGCCGCGGCGTGCCTCTTGCGCTCGACGGGATCGAGGAGGTCCATCTTGTTGAAGACGAGCCAGCGCGGCTTCTTCGCGAGCGCCTCGTCGTATTTCCTGAGCTCGAGGGCGATCGCCTTCACTTCCGCGGCGGGATCGGTCGCCTCGTCGAAGGGCGCCATGTCCACGAGGTGCAGGAGCAATCCGGTGCGCTTCAGATGCCTCAGGAACTGGTGCCCGAGCCCCGCGCCCTCGGCCGCGCCCTCGATCAGCCCCGGGATGTCCGCCATCACGAACGAACGGTTTGCGTCCACGCGCACGACGCCCAGATTGGGCTGCAGCGTCGTGAACGGGTAGTCGGCAACCTTGGGGCGCGCCGACGACACGGCGCGAATCAGCGTGGACTTCCCCGCGTTGGGCATGCCGAGCAGGCCCACGTCGGCGAGCACGCGAAGCTCCATCTCGAGCTGCTTCGTTTCGCCCGGCTCGCCGCGCGTGAACTGCCGCGGGGAGCGATTGGTGCTCGACTTGAAGTTGAGGTTGCCCAGGCCGCCGCGCCCGCCCTTGGCGAGGAGCGCCCGCTCGCCGTCCTTCGCGAGGTCGGCCACGGTGTCGCCGGTCTCCGAATCGCGGATCACGGTGCCCACGGGAACGCGCAGCACGATGTCGTCGGCTCCCTTGCCGTTGCAGTCGCGCCCGCGGCCGTTCTCGCCCGCCTTCGCGCGGATGATGCGCGTGTAGCGATAGTCCACGAGCGTGTTGATGTTCAGGTCCGCCATGGCGAAGATGCTGCCGCCGCGGCCGCCGTCGCCGCCGTCGGGGCCGCCCCGCGGGACGTACTTCGCGCGATGGAAGGACGCGGAGCCGTCGCCGCCGTTGCCGGCGATCACCTCGATCCTCGCTTCGTCGAAGAATTTCATGGGCGGAATGAAAAAAGCCCCGTGCGAAGACGGGGCTCTTTCGTGGGCGAAGAGCCGCTTACTGCTTGGCCGGCTCGATTGTGACGGTGGACTTGCCCTTCGGGCCGTGCTGCGAGTACTTCACGTGGCCCGTCTTCGTCGCGAAGAGCGTGTGGTCCTTGCCGATGCCCACGTTCATGCCGGCGTGGAACCGCGTGCCGCGCTGGCGAACGAGGATCGAGCCCGCGTTCACGAGCTCGCCGCCGTAGGCCTTCAGGCCCAGGCGCTTGCTCTCGGAATCGCGGCCGTTGCGGGAAGAGCCGCCTGCTTTCTTGTGTGCCATTGCGTTTTCCTCTGCTTAGGCGATCGAATCCACACGGATTTCCGTGTAGTTCTGGCGATGGCCCTGGGTCTTCTGGTAGTGCTTGCGGCGGCGCATCTTGAAGATCTTCACCTTCGTGCCGCGACCGTGGGCGATGACGGTGGCGGAGACTTTCGCGCCCGACACCAGGGGATTACCGAGCTTCACGGCCTCGCCATCCGCGACCATGAGCACCTGGTCGAGGACGATCTGAGCGCCAACGTCTGCCGGTATCTGTTCTATTTTGATTTTTTCGCCGGGGGCAACTCGGTACTGCTTGCCGCCGGTTTTTATGACCGCGTACATTGTTTACTCCAGATGGATGGATGAATTCTTCGCCCACGCGCACTTGGCGTAAAGCGAACTCGCTATAATACGCGAAATTTCCCGTAAGGTCAAAGACTTGTCGGCACTGCCGCACGCCCCCTCGCAACGCGTTTCCGCCTCTTCGGCGAGCCTCGAATCGATCCGCGCGCCGATCGCGCAGGACCTGCAGCAGGTCGACGAGGTGATCCGCCGCCGCCTGGACTCCGAAGTGGTGCTGATCCGCACCATCGCGCAATACATCATCGCCGGAGGCGGCAAGCGCCTGCGGCCCGCGCTGGTGCTGCTGTCGGCGAGCGCTTTCGGCAAGCAGCCGGAATCGCGCCACGAGCTGGCCGCGGTGATCGAGTTCATCCACACGGCCACGCTGCTCCACGACGACGTGGTCGACGAGTCCGGCATGCGGCGCGGGCGCAAGACCGCGAACGCGGAATTCGGCAACGCGGCCTCGGTGCTCGTGGGCGACTTCCTCTACTCGCGCGCGTTCCAGATGATCGTGGGCGCGGGGAGCCTGCGCGTGATGAAGGTGCTCGCCGACGCGACCAACGTGATCGCCGAAGGCGAGGTGCTGCAGCTGTTGAACGTGCACGACCCGGACACCGACGAGCGCAAGTACCTCACCGTGATCCGCTACAAGACGGCGAAGCTCTTCGAGGCCGCGACGCAAGTGGGCGCGATCATCGGCGGCGCCGGCGCCGAGGCCGAGACGGCGCTCGCCGAATACGGAATGCATCTCGGCACGGCGTTCCAGCTGGTCGACGACGTGCTCGACTACTCGGGCGACCTGCACGAGACGGGAAAGAACCTGGGCGACGATCTCGCCGAGGGGAAGCCCACGCTGCCGCTGATCTACGCGATGCGCGCGGGCAGCGAGGCCGAGCGCGCGCTGATCCGCCACGCCATCGAGCACGGCGGAAAGCTCGACCTGGAGGGCGTGGTGGCCGCGATCCATCGCGTGGGAGCGCTCGACTACGCGCGCAACCAGGCGCGGGCCGAATCGGCCGAGGCGATCGCGCGCCTTTCGCACGTTCCGCATTCCCCGTGGCGCGACTCTCTGCTACAATTGGCGAACTTTTCCGTCGAGAGGAACTTCTAGCGGCGGGAATGAAAAAAGGGGCGCCTTGGTGCCCCTTTGTTTCTCGGCCTCGGGGTGTAGCTTAGCCTGGTAGAGCGCTACGTTCGGGACGTAGAGGCCGGAGGTTCGAATCCTCTCACCCCGACCAACTTTCCCGTTGCAAGTTGCACACATGGTTCCGGCGTTCCCGCGCCCTGGGTCTTCTGTGGGCCAAATTCATGCAGGCGCGAGTGGCCGCATGCCCGGTGACTCAGACGATCGCTAGGGCTCGCCAGCGGAAAGCTTCGACCACGTGCCGCCTAGTACGCCATGGAGATCACGAGCTGCCCGTATCGATCGGGGCCGGGTTGTCCCACGAATTCGCGGGAGCGCTCTACCAGGGTAAAGCCGACGCGTGCGCGCGGCCACGCGGCCGCGACGCCTACCTGAACGTCGGTACCGAAGTTCTCCCGCTCGACCTGCGGGCTGCCCATGAACGTTGAACCCTGGATGAACTCGTTGTAGCCGACGACGTGGGCATCGAGCCCCAGCCAGGCATACCAGCCGAACTGCGTGGTGCCGCGATAACCGTCGCGCGGAGGGCCGAGCGAAACGTGAGTCACGGGCAAATCCGTTGGGAGGTTTGAACCGTACCGGAACACCGCCCCGGACTCCGCATACGTGATCGGCGTGCCGAGGCTCGCGCCGGCGCGCACTCCGAGATCCATGTGGTGCGAACCGAGCGTGCCTTGCCACACGTCTGGCCAGGCGCGCTCATACGCCATCATGTACGTCGGCTCGTTGCGCACCTGAGTATCCCAACCTCTCGAAGAAGCATTGCCGATGATCCGGTGGAAGCCGTTCTGCGTTTGCCGAGCTCCTGAAGCGGGTCCCACGACGCCCAACGTTGCGCTCAAGTGATCGATCGTTCTGCCGTTTCGCGTCCGGAGATCGCCCATCACATAGGTCCATCCGGCGTAAGGCCTGTCGGTAGGGTCGGGTCTCACGAGATCGGTATTGGTCGGCGTGTAGATGCGCTGGCCGATAGCGAGCACCATCTGCGGGTCCGCGCTGAGTGACTGCAGCCACCGCGGAGCCTTGTCGAGGTCGGTGAGCAGGGCGAGCTGAACGCCGTTCGTATAGTGCTGGTCATAGCCGGCGAAGATGTCGTTCTCGAATGTGAACGAGGCGAAGCGCGTTTCCGCGATGGCGGGACTCCCGGCCATCAACGCAAGGGCCGCGAATGCGAGCCGACAGCGAGTTCCCATCATGCGTCCACTCGCATCGCCTTCAGCTCGGCGCGGCAGGCCTCGCCGAAGGGCTTGAGCGGGTCGGCCTCGTGGGCGCGTGCGAGTTCGCGCAGTTCCTCGACGGTGAGATTTGTCCGGAAGTATTGGTCCGAAATGCGCTCGAGCATCTCCTCGGCGAGGTGCAGCACCGGGGGTGAAGCCGTGAGCCGCACGCGGTTGAGCACCGCGTAGACAGGCAGCAGCGTTTCGGGCTTGTCGAGGGTGTGCGTGTAGGCGTCGATAAGGAGCTTGGCGCATTCGGAGATGAATTCGCCGTAAAGCGCCTCGCGCTTGCGAATCTCTTCGCGCACCAGCTCTCGGCGGTTCAGCTTCTGCTGTGTAACCCAAGCGGTGCCGACCGTTGCGGATCCGCCCACGAGCGATCCCATGACGCCCGACATCGCGCTCAACAACACCGTGTCCATCGGTCGACGCTCCTGGTTCACCTAATCCCGTGGAAGTGCAAGCGCGTTCATGACGGCAGCGTCGGAAGCGTCTTCCGGGTCGCTCGCAAGCCAGGTGAAGCGGATCGGCAGTTTTGATGCATTCATGTCGGTTCCTTTCGTGGATCGAGTTGCAGACGAGCCCATCGTATGGGCGAGCTCGACGCGAGTCGTGAGCGAAGCGTCGGCGTTCGGTCCGTTTTCATGCCGACTCAACGCAGACGCAACAGCGACCTTCCAATGACGACTCACGGCGCCCCGTTCAATACGCTGGCGGGGTCGATCATCGACAAGACATCCAACTGAAAGGAGTATCGAAGTGAAACGCAAAATGCTGGCCGCCACCCTGGCGGCCGTGTGCCTGTCCAGTGTCTCTGCCGTCGCTTTCGCGGCCGATCGTGCGCCCGATGCGACGATCGATCTCACCGCCACGAGCGTCGCCGCCGGCGTCGGCTACGATTGGGGCAAGGGGACGCTGCACTACAAAGGCCGCGACATCCCCGTGAAGGTGAAGGGCCTGTCCGTGGTTCGCGTGGGCGCGTCGAAGATCACCGCGTCCGGCGAGGTCTACAACCTGAAGGACCTGTCCGCGTTCGACGGCAACTACTCGGCGGCCTCCGCGGGTGCGGCGCTGGGCGGCGGCGGTGGCGTGGCCGCGATGGAGAACAACAACGGCGTCGTGATGAAGCTGCATTCCACGACGGTCGGTGTGGATCTCGACCTCGGCGTGAAGGGTATCGAGATGAGCATCGAAGGCGATGCCGCGGCGAGCAAGCAGAGCCGCAACTCGAACGATCCGGTCAACCAGTACGACGGAGCGTGAAGCACGGAGGACGCTCGCTGAAGCGGGCGTCCCATTCTTTACGGGGCAGTAGCGGCCTCGCGCCGGGACGTTGAAGCCGCATAGGCGCGAGATGCCGGAATCACGAGACGGATTTCGGTACCGCTGCCGATCGCGCTCGACGCGTCGAGCTTGCCTCCGGCGATGATCGCCCTCTCGCGCATGCTGGAAAGGCCGAAATGGCCGGGTCGCCCTTCCTCCAGGACCGTCGGGTCCATGCCGCTGCCATCATCACGCACGGACAAGCTGAACTCCCGCGCGTCGTAGCGAATCTCGACGGCGATCTGACTCGCATTGGCGTGCCTGGCTGCGTTGCGCAGAGCCTCGTTGGCGATGCGGAAGATCTCGTCGCGCACGACAGGGTGCAGCTGTCGCGTGGCCCCATCTACGGTCACATCGGCTGAATGCTCCGCGGCGAGCCCGCGAATCGCCGCAATCAGGTCATTGGTCTCGCTGGTCGAGGTGCGCAAGTCGTGTACGGCGTCGCGTCCCTCGGTGATAGCGCCTTCCGCATGGTCGATGGCATCCCGCAGGATATCCTTCGCCCTTGCAGGCTCGTTCGGCAGCAGCACCAGCGCGGCCTGGAACCTCGACAAGGCCCCGTGGAACGTCTGCAGGAGCGTGTCATGCAGCTCGCGTGCGATGCGCGTGCGCTCGCCGACCCGAGCCTCCAGTCTCATCTCGAATCGCTGCTGGATCGAAGCGATGCGCATTCGGTACACCAGCCACGCGAGTGCCAGCACGAGCAAGGCGCAAATGCCGCGGAACCATCCGGTCTGGTAGAACGCGGGCGGCAGGATGAAGGCGGCGCTCGCCACATTGTCCGACCACCTGCCGTTCAGGTCAGTGGCGTCGACCTGGAAACGATAGTTTCCCGGCGGAAGGCTGCGATAACTCACGGAGGTAGCGTGGCCTGCATCGAGCCATCCGTCGTCGATTCCCTCGAGCCGGTATCGAAAGCGAACGGCGTCGGGATGCAGGAGGCTCGGGGCGGCATAAGTGATCTGGAGACTGCCCGTGCGGGCCGGCAGGCTGGTCGACGGCTCCGGATCATATGCCTTGTCATCGGCGACGATCGACTGGATCGAGACGGGCGGCGCCGGAAGCCTCCCCACTGCATTTTCCGGGTCGATCGAGACGACGCCATTGTTCACACTGAACCACAGGCGGCCATCGGTTCCGATCGCCGCCGTGGGCAGCTGGGCGAGCTGCGATGGAAGCCCCGGCAGCCCCGCGTGCCGGTCGTAGCGCTCGCCATTCACGCGGTAATCCGGATTCTTCACTGCCGCCGCGATTTCGGATTGGCGAATGTGCACGATGCCGCCGAGACCGTTCAGCCACAGATCGCCTTCGCGCGTCTCGATGATTCCCGAGATGCCGCGAAGGGCTTCGGCGTCAAGGGCCTGAAGCGTGCTGAAGCGCCCCTGCTCGAAGCGTTGCAGGCCGAACTCGCCGCCAATCCAAACGCTGTCGCCGCGTCCATGAATCGCGGTCACATTCCCCACGGCGAGACCATCCTTCGGCCCGTAAGCGAGTTCACGGCCATCCTCGATGATCGCCATCTGGTTGCGTGGGCAACCGAGCCAGAGGCGCCCGTGCGAGTCGGCGAACGTGATGACCACGCCCGACGCGGGGCACGCGCCCGCACGGGCCGGTTGGTACTTGGTCCACGCACCGTCCTTCATGCGGTAGAGTCCGCCCCCCGCGAAGGAAAGCCAGATGGTGCCCGAAGCGTCTTGTGTTCCGGAGACGAGGAAGCGAAGGAAATTCGTGGTCTCCGGCGGCAGGGCGACACGCCGAGGCACTCCTTTGTCGATCTGCCACACGCCATCTTCGCCCCCGAGCCACACCGTCTTGTCGCGCGCGCGGAAAGCGAAGCCCCCCACGCCGCCAGGAAGCGCGCGCTGGGTGAGTTTTCCATTCGTCACGCGGTACAGCGCCGAGTGGCTCGCGCTGTCGTTCGCGCTGATCCATACGGCGCCGTCATCATCCGGCACCACCATGAAGAATGGCGACGGGGACGTCGGCAGCGGCAACGCCACGACAGGGCTGTAGGAGAAGCGGTGCAGCGCCGTTTCGCCCCCGATCCAGATGCTGCCTTCACGGTCGACTAGACGGGCTTCCAGCATCGCCTTGACGGGATAGGCTTCGGAGTTTGCGCGAGACATCGCGGCAAGTGCCCCCGCGATCGACCGGCCGGCGATGGGTGCAACCTGTGCATCGCTCGAGGTTGACCAGACATGATCGGCCCGGTCGACGAAGACCTCGGCGTGACGGGTCAGTATCGGATAAGCCGGCAGCGTGCCTTCCCAGGTGATGGATGTGTCTGCCGGCACCGCGTCGCTGGCCTGTGGAGTCGTGAGCACGCGATGATCCGCGTCGTTGGCGAAGCCGCCGGCGACGAAGTTGGCAGCGGCCCTTCGGAAGGTGCGCTCACCGCGCGGCAGGAAGTACAGGTCCTTGGCGCTTTCGGGACCGCGTCCGCCGGACAGCACCCACAAGACACCGTCCTTGTCGACGCCGACCTGGGCTACGGGCTTGGCTGCCAATCCGGATTCGGGGACGACACGTTGCGGCGACAAGCCTTCGAATCGCCACAACCCGACATCGCCTCGCCTGCCCCGCGCGGCGGCCCACACGACGCCGCGGGCATCGCGCGCAAAGCCGTACACGGTTCCCGTGACCTCGTCGAAGTTCTTCACGCGGCCGTTCTTCACGTAGCTGAAGCCACCGAAGACGTAGCCGACCCAAAGGCCGCCGTCCGCGGCCAGCAGCGACGACACATTCGTCGAAAGCAGGTGCTCGCCAGGCGCCGGATGGAAGAGCTCGAAGCGGATCCCGTCGAAGCGAAAGAGGCCCGCGGGCGCGCCGATCCAGAGGTATCCGTCGTCTGTTTGGGCGAGGGCCGTCGTCACCTCGGGTGCGCCGTCCTTGAAGGTCCAGCTCTCGTGCACGAGGCGTGTACCGACCGGAGCGGCTGAATCCGCGTGCACATCCGCCGCCGCCACGATGGCGATGACGACGCAAAGCCGGGCGGTCAGGACGCGCATCGGATCAATCTAGCACCGATGCGATCGCCCTCCAATCTTCCCGGCCGTCAGGCCGCCGCACGCCCCGGCAGCAAGGCGTCGATCGCGTCGCGCGCCTTCGCGAGGGCCGCCGCCTTCGCGGGTTCGCCCAAGGCCAGGCCCTCTGCGAAGATGAAGGCGATATCGTCGATCCCGATGAAATGCAGGAAGGTGCGGACATAAGCGCCTTCCGTGTCCAGCGGGGTGCCGGCATAGAGTCCGCCGCGCGTTGCGATGACGACTGCATTCTTGCCATGCAGGAGGCCAGCCGGTCCCTTTTCGGTATAGCGGAAGGTGCGACCCGCGCGTGCGACGTGATCGATGTAAGCCTTGAGCGCCGACGGAACTCCGAAGTTGTACATCGGCAACGCGAGCACGATCGTGTCCGCCGTCTCGAGCTCCGCGATGAGTGCGTCGGAGAAAGCGACGATCGCCGCCTGTTCGGTGCTGCGCGACTCCGCGGGTGTGAGAAAGGCCTCGAACCCCTGCGCCGTGAGATGCTGCACAGGGTCGCGTGCAAGGTCGCGGGTGACGACGCTGGCGCCGGGGTGTTGGTGGCGCCAGCGTTCGAGGTAACGTGCGGCGAGCTGGCTCGATTGGCCGTGGTCGGAGAAGATGCTGGTCTTGATCTCGAGAAGTGTGTTCATGTCGAAAGTGTTCAGGTGTTTGAGAAGATCTAGAGCGGCCATTCCCTCGCCGCGCGAAACGCGGCGGTCCGCGTGTAGAAGAAGCCGTTGCGCTCGAAGCCGGAGATGAGCGACCGCTTCACGGCGATGACGCGGCCCGAGGGCGCGCGATCGACGACGACGTCGTCGGGCAAGCCGTCGACCAGGTGAAACGGCGCGGGCCTTCCGTCCGCGAAGCGCGACTCGTAGACTCGCTGGGTATCGAAGTCCATGAAGGCGGGAACGAAACCGAGGTGGCGATAGCCGGCGCTCGCCGCTTCGCTCGCAGTGAATACGCCGCTGTCGTGCTCGAGTTGCCTCCTGATCAGGTGTTGCCTCATGGCGGACCTCCTTTGAAGCGGTTGAGCTGCAGGCGGCGCGCGGCCGGTTGATCGCACGTTAGGCTCCTCGACGCGACGAGTCGTCAGGGAAACGTCGGCGTTCGGTCCGTTAGCGCATGCGCCGCCGGAGCATGCGCGATGAAAAAAACGGCGCTCGTTTGGAGCGCCGGGGCAAGGCCGGACCAGGAGGAGGGAGGAGGTCCGGCAGGCAGGACGGTAGATGTCGATCAGGACGCGACCCAGGGACGTCCCGCGATGCGTGCCGCGAGCTGCGGACGAAGCGTTTCGGCGCCATCGACTTGCGCGAGAAGCCGCTCGAGGAGCTCGGAGATCTCGTGGAGCGCGCGCTCGGGAGTCAGGCGTTCGATGCGCGGCGCGGGCGCGGGGCCAGCAGCGATGAAGCGGTAGCCCCGGCGCGACACCGTCTCGATGAACCGGGGAGTGCGCGCGTCGTCCCGGAGCGCCTTGCGAAGCTTGGCGATGACGGTCTTCAGCACCGATTCGGTCACGAAGCGATGACCCCAGACCTCGTCGAGGAGCTCGTTCTTGGTGATGAGCGTGCCTGGCTGTCGCGCAAGGGCGCACAACACGGCGAAGGGCCGGGGCGCGAGTTCGACGGCACGGCCGTCTTCGACCAGGCGGGCATTACGCTCGTCGAGCTCGAACTTCTCAAAACGGGTGCATACCGGCGCCGCCGCGACCGGCACGCGCGGCAATCGAGCGATCCGCGGTTGCGCCGCGGCGTGCGAGTGGCCCAATCCGATTCCGAGCGCATTCATCGACTTTCTCCACCGGGCGATCGCAAAGCGCGATCCATGGCGACCACTCTGCGCGGCTGGAGCCTTCGGGCGCGTCCCTCCGTTGGCGAAAAGTGAAGCCTCTATCGATGGAAGGCGGCGATCCCTCGATTGGGGGACGGGGCCGTCTACGGCTCGTCGCCGAAATCGAGGCGCTTGGAGCCGAACAGGCGGAAGTCCACGGACCATTTTCCCGGGCCCAGCAGGGTGAGCGCCGCGGCGATGGCGCCAACGGCGAGCCAGAACGGCTGGTCGACGGGGAAGGTCCAGGCGATCCGGAACGCGTCCACCGCTGCAAGCGCGCCCACAATGGGAGTCCACAGACCAATGATGAGGAGCGTTGCGACGCCCGCGGCGATCGCGTCCACCACCAATTCGAATGTGGACCCGAAGTCGAGGTGGACGGCCAGGTGCGCGGTGAGCGCGATGCCGGCGGCCATGCGCAGCACCAGCAGCCCCGCGCCAGGCGTACCGGCCGCGAAGTTGGAATACAACCTTCTCATGGTCCAACTGTGCGCGCGCCGAATCCACGCCTCATCCCCCAGTCGAGGGATGCGAGCGTCCCCGCGCTAGTGCTCCAGGATGCCGCGCCGGAAGGCGATCATCGCCGCGTGGGTCCGGTCCTTCGCGCCGAGCTTCGAGAGAATGCTCCGCACCTGAGTCTTGACCGTCTCCTCGCTGACGGACAGTGCGCGGGCGATCTCCTTGTTGGCGTTGCCCTCGGCGATGAGCTGGAGCACCTTGACTTCGGCCGGAGTGAGAAGGTCGTCCATCACGTGTTGGGCGAGCTGGAATGACACCTCGGGCGACAGGACCTTGTTGCCCGCGTGCACGGCACGAATGGTGTCCACGAGCTCCTTGTGGAGCATGTTCTTGAGCACGTAGCCCTGGGCGCCGGCCTTGAGGGCCCGCAGCGCCTGCACATCACCTGCGTAGGTCGTGAGCACGATGATGCGTGCCTCGGGGCTTTCGGCCCGGATCGCGCTAATCGCGTCCAGCCCGCCCATCTCCGGCATCTGCAGGTCCATCAGCGTGATGTCGGGGCGATGGACCCGGAACTCGTGCAGGGCCTCGCGCCCGTTGGAAGCCTCGGCGACGGTCGTCATGTCCTGCTGCACGTCGATCAGCACGCGTACGCCTTGCCGCGACAACGGGTGGTCGTCGACCAACAAGATGCGAATGCGGTAAGCCGGCTCGTTCATGGATTCCGTGCCTTTTGGGCGATCGTCTCGCGGATGGGCGCCTGGGGGGCGGAGTAGGCATTCGAAGCCGGGATCACGAGATCGACCTCGGTGCCGTTTCCTTCGGCGCTCCAGACGTCGAGCGTACCGCCAATGATCTTCGCCCGCTCGCGCATGCCGCGCAAGCCGAAGTGGCCCCCCGGTCCCTCGCGCAAGAGGATGTCCGGATCCATGCCGCGACCATCGTCGCGCACGCGCATCTGCAGTCGCCGCTCGTCGTAGCGGATTTCGACCTCGACCTTCGTGGCGCCGGCGTGTCGGAAAGCGTTGCGAAGCGCCTCGCCCGCGATGCGGAAGATCTCGTCGCGCAGGATCGGATGAAGGTCGCGTGGCCGGCCCTGCACCTCGACTCCGAGAGCGATCTGCGGTCCGCCATGCTCGTCCGCCAGGGCCTCGCCCAGCGCCCGGATCGAGCTCGCCAAGTCGTTGGCTTCCGTTGCCGAGTCGCGCAGGTCGTGCACGGCCTCGCGGCTTTCATGGATGGCATCGGAGGCACGCTCGATTGTGCCCAGCAACAGCGCCTTCGCTTCCGGCACGTTCCCGGGCAGCAACTGCGCCACGGCCTGGAGGCGCGGCAGCAGGGACTGGAAGCTCTGCAGCAGCCTGTCGTGCAGTTCTCGCGCGATGCGGGTGCGCTCGTGCACGCGGGCCTCGAGCCTGGCGTTGAATTGTCGCGCAATCCGCGCCACGCGCAGGCGGTGGACCGTGTAGAGCAAGAAGGCGAGCGCCGCCTCGCACGAGACGCGGAACCAGTTTGTCTGCCACCACGCGGGAGCAATGGTGAAGTCGAGTGTGTCGCGTTGCTCGTTCCAGGCGCCGATGCGCTCGCGCGGTTGGATGTGCACGTCCTGCACCGTCTGCCCCTCGGCGGTGGGCGGGCGCGAGCTTCCCAGCACGACGGTCTCTGAATTGCCGGAAGCCTTGCTGTCGGCAGCACCTCCAAGGTCCTCGGCAAACCCGGTCGCGCTCGCGCAGAGCACGAAAAGCGCCATCGGCAGGATCGATCGGCTTCGAAGGGGCATGCAATTGGTGCATGAGTTCGCCATGGTCAGGCCTTCCCGCCGGCTTCGTGCTGTCAATTCGCGGATTGTGCTCCCGTGTGCAGAGGCAATGCAGAGCTGAGACCGAACGCAGACCCTTGCCTGACGACTCCTGAACGCTGCACGCCCAGCCTGCGGCCATGCAACGGACGTGCGCGCGACGTTTGAACGCATCCGCCGTGAGCTTGCGCGTAGCGACGCGGGCCAGGCGCTTCCGCTTGCGTCGCCGCGCACGGCCGGTCGGTCGTAAGGCCGCTTTCGCCAGTCCGCATTCCGTCGGTTCCAGGACCCTTCAGAAAGTCTCGGCCGCGGCGAGGGCCGCAACGTGACGCCCGCATTTGCTGCGTGCGAGGTCACCGGTTCCGCGCAATGTAGACGGAATCGCGACCGTTCGCTGACGACGCGGGCCGCGGCAGTCCCTAGTCTACGAGCATGGAATCCAAGCGCATCAGGCTTTCGCGGCTGGGACGTGCAACGTGACGACCAGCTCCTTGCGCATCGAAGGCGCTCGGGCGGCGGGCCGCTTCGGCGAGTTCTTCGCGCTCACGAAGCCGCGCGTCAATTCCCTCATCGTCTTCACGGCCGTCATCGGCATGCTGCTCGCCACGCAGGGGCCCGTGCCCGTTGCCACAGCCATGGTCGGCGCCATCGGCATCGCGCTGGTCGCGGGCGCCGCCGCTGCGACCAATTGCCTGCTCGAGCGTGCGATCGACTCGCGCATGGCGCGCACGCGGGGCCGGCCGCTACCGATGGGTCGCCTCGAAATGAAGGAGGCCGCGGTCTTCGCGCTCGGCCTCGGAGCAACGGGTCTGTGGATGCTGTATGCGCTCGTGAATCCCCTGACGATGTGGCTCACGCTCGCAACCTTCGCCGGCTACGCGTTCGTGTACACGATCTTCCTCAAGCCCCGCACGCCCCAGAACATCGTGCTCGGCGGCGCCGCCGGCGCGATGCCGCCGGTGCTCGGCTGGGCGGCGGTCACGGGCGAGGTTTCGGTCGACGCCCTGCTGCTCTTCCTCATCATCTTCGTTTGGACGCCGCCGCATTTCTGGTCGCTCGCGCTATATCGCCGCCATGAATATGCGAAAGCCGGCATTCCGATGCTGCCCGTCACGCATGGCCTGCGCGCAACCCAGCGGCACGTGCTGCTCTATACCGCGGGACTCTTCATGACGAGCTTGCTGCCGTTCTTCACCGGCATGACCGGACTGGCGTACCTCGCCGCGGCTGCGATTCTCGGCGCGGTGTTCCTGGCGTACGCCGTGTCGCTCTACCGCCGCTACAGCGACAACCTGGCCCGGTCCACCTTCAAGTACTCGATCGTCTACCTGTCGCTCCTCTTCGCCGCGTTACTCCTCGACCACTACCTATGAAGAAGCTCCTCCCGCTCATCGCCGCCGTGGCGCTTGCCGGGTGCAACGAGGGCGTGCTCGACCCCAAGGGTCCGATCGCCGCCGCGGAGCACCAGATCTTGTTCAACGCGCTGGGCATCATGCTCGCGATCGTGATCCCGACGATCCTCGGGACGCTTGCCGTCGCCGCCTGGTTCCGCGCCTCGAACGTGCGTGCGCGTTACCTGCCGGACTTCGAGCACTCGGGCCGGCTCGAGTTGCTCGTGTGGGCAATCCCGCTCATGACGGTGATCCTCGTGGGCGGCGTGGCCTGGGTGGGGTCCCACGATCTCGATCCGCGCAAGCCGATCGCGTCGGACCTGAAACCGGTCGAGGTGCAGGTCGTCTCGCTCGACTGGAAGTGGCTCTTCATCTATCCCGAGCAGGGTGTGGCCTCCGTCAACGAGCTCACGGTTCCCGTGGGCCGCCCGGTGCACTTCGACCTCACGTCGTCCGGCGTGATGAACAGTTTCTTCGTGCCGCAGCTTGGCAGCCAGATCTACACGATGGCCGGCATGGTGACGCAGCTCGACCTGCAGGCCGACCACTCCGGCACCTATCGGGGTGTTGCGGCTAACTTCAGCGGCGACGGCTTCTCCGACATGCACTTCGACGTGCACGCCGTGAGCCCTGGCGACTTCGAGCAATGGACGAACAGGACGCGCGGCGAGGGGCCGGCCCTTGATGCGGGCGCCTACGCGCAACTCGTGAAGCCCAGCGCGGCCGTGACCCCGTTCACCTACGGGAGCGTGAGCCCCGACCTCTTCAACACCATCGCGAAGGCAGCCCCATGAACCTCCTCGGCAAGCTCGACTGGGACGCGGTCCCGCTCCATGAGCCCATCGTCATGGGCGCCGTGGGTTTCATGGTGCTCATCGTGGTCGCGGTCCTCGCGTTCGTCACCGCGAAAGGATTGTGGAAGTACCTGTGGCAGGAGTGGCTCACCTCCGTCGACCACAAGAGGATCGGCGTCATGTACATCGTGCTGGCCCTCCTCATGCTGCTGCGCGGGTTCAGCGACGCCATCATGATGAGGTCGCAGCAAGCCCTGGCGGCAGCCGGGTCGCAGGGTTACTTGCCTCCCGGGCACTTCGACCAGGTCTTCTCCGCGCACGGCACGATCATGATCTTTTTCATGGCGATGCCGTTCGTGATCGGCATGATGAACATCGTCGTGCCGCTGCAGCTCGGCCAGCGCGACATGGCGTTCCCGACGTTGAACTCCGTGGGCCTGTGGCTCACGGCCTCGGCGATCGCGCTGGTCAACGTGTCGCTCGCGGTCGGCGAATTCGCGCGCACGGGGTGGGTGGCCTACCCGCCACTGTCGGAGCTGCAATTCTCGCCCGGCGTTGGCGTCGACTACTACCTCTGGTCGCTGCAGATCTCCGGCGTCGGAACACTGCTCACGGGCATCAACTTCGTGACGACGATCCTCAAGATGCGGGCCCCGGGCATGAGCCTCATGAAGATGCCGGTGTTCTGCTGGACGGCACTCGCCTCGAACCTTCTCATCGTCGCCGCATTCCCGGTGCTCACGGCGACCTTCGCCATGCTGCTCCTCGACCGCTACCTGGGCTTCCATTTCTTCACGACGGACGCCGGCGGCAATCCGATGATGTACGTCAACCTCTTCTGGGTATGGGGCCACCCCGAGGTCTACATCCTCATCCTGCCGGCCTTCGGCATCTTTTCCGAGATCGCGGCAACCTTTTCCGGCAAGCCGCTCTTCGGCTACCGCTCGATGGTGGGTGCCACGATGGTGATCTGCGTCCTGTCGCTACTCGTGTGGCTGCATCACTTCTTCACCATGGGCGCGAGCGCCAACGTGAACGGCTTCTTCGGCGTGATGACGATGATCATCGCCGTGCCCACGGGCGTGAAGATCTACAACTGGCTCTTCACCATGTACGGCGGCCGCGTTCGGTTCACGACACCGGTGCTCTGGATGCTCGGCTTCATGGTGACTTTCGTGATCGGCGGCATGACAGGCGTGCTCACCGCCGTACCCCCGGCCGATTTCCAGCTCCACAACAGCACGTTCCTGGTGGCGCACTTCCACAACGTGATCATCGGCGGCGTGGTCTTCGGGCTCATGGCCGGCTACAACTACTGGTTCCCGAAGGTGTTCGGGTTCAAGCTGGACGAGCGCTGGGGCAAGGCCTCGTTCTGGTGCTGGTTCGTGGGCTTCTACGTGGCGTTCGTGCCGATGTACGTGCTGGGCCTGATGGGCATGACGCGCCGCCTGCAGCACTACGACAACCCGGCGTGGCAGCCGTGGCTCATCGTTGCGGCGATCGGCGCCTTCATCATCGCCCTCGGCATAGCGTGCACGCTCGTGCAGCTCGTGGTGTCCATCCTCAACCGCGAGCGCAACCGCGATCTCACGGGCGACCCCTGGAACGGCCGCACGCTCGAATGGTCCACGTCCTCTCCGCCGCCCGCATGGAACTTCGCGGTGACGCCGCGCGTGACCGAGAAGGACGCCTTCTGGGTTGCCAAGCAGCATGCGCTCGCGAATGGCGCCGAGCCACAACCCGCGCGCCGGTACGAGGCGATCGAGATGCCCACTCGCAGCGGGGTCGGCTTCGTCACCGCGTTCTTCGCCGTGGTCACGGGCTTCGCGCTCATCTGGCACATCTGGTGGCTCACCCTCGTGGGCCTCGCCGGCGCATTCCTCGCCACGCTAGCCTTCGCCTTCCGTGAGCACGAGGAAGTCGAAGTACCCGCGGAGCGGCTGGCCGCCTTCGATCGTGCCCATCCCGTGGGAGTCACCGTATGAACCAGGCAACCGCCATCGAGCTGCGCTCGCTCGGCCATGAAGCGCCCGTCGCGGAGGCGGCAGGGCATGCCGTTTCCAAGGAAATCGTCGTCGGTTACGGCTTCTGGATCTTTCTGCTCTCCGACATCGTCATGTTCGCGGCGCTCTTCGCCGCATACGCGGTGCTCGCGCATTCCACCGCGGGCGGCTTCTCGGGCCGCGATCTCTTCAGCCAGAAAAGTGTGGCCATCGAAACCGCTTGCCTGCTGTTCTCGAGCTACACGTGCGGCCTCATGTCGCTCGGGGTTGAAGCCCGTCGCCAAGGGGCGTTCTATTTCGGTGCCCTCGTCACATTCGTTCTCGGCGCGGCCTTCCTGGGGCTCGAGCTGCGGGAGTTCTCGGACATGATCGCGCGCGGCGCCACGCCGCAATCGAGCGCCTTTCTCTCTTCGTTCTTCGCGCTGGTGGGTTGCCACGGCGTGCACGTGGCGGTCGGCCTGGTCTGGCTCGCCGTGATGGTCGTGCAGGTCGCGGTGAAGGATTTCCGCGCGAGCGTCGTGCGCCGCCTGCAGTGCTTCTCGCTCTTCTGGCACGCCCTGGACATCATCTGGGTCGCGCTCTTTTCCGTGGTCTATTTGATGGGAGTCGCTCCATGAGCGCCATACACGCCGAAACCGCGCCGGTCCTCGTGCAGGACGGGCCTTCCCACTGGTTGGTCTACACCACCGGCCTCGTGTTGGCCCTGGTTCTGACCGGCACATCGTTCTGGGTGGCCAACTCGTCGATCCTGTGGGCCCCGGGAATCGCGATCGGTCTCGCGGTGCTCGCCATCGCGCAGATGGGCATCCACCTTGTGTTCTTCCTGCACATGACGAGCAGCCCGGACAACACGAACCATGCGCTCGCGCTCGCGTTCGGCGTGCTCGTCGTGTTCATGGTAGTCGCGGGATCGCTCTGGATCATGCGCGACTTGAACGAGGGCATGAAGATGCCCGCCGGCCAATCCATGGGCAGCTCCATGGAGATGCCGATGAACATGCCGATGCAGCACTGAGGTGCCATGCAGGCCGACTTGGGAGAGTTCACCCGGGCGATCCAGCTCGCCCTGGCACCGGCGTTCCTGCTGTCCGGCATCGCGGCGCTGCTCAATGTCATGACCTCCCGCCTCGCACGCGTCATGGACCGCGGCCGTTCGCTCCTTGAAGCCGGTGCCTCGTTGTCCCTCGAGCAGGAAGTCCTCGAGCGCCGGCGGCATTTCACGAGCGTGGCAATCACCTTCACCACCGTCGCGGCGCTGTTGGTGAGCGTGGTGGTGGCGGGTCTTTTCCTGGAAGTCATGCTGCAGACATCGATGAAATGGCTTATCGGCACCATGTTCGCGGCAGCGATGGGCGCGCTCGTGCTCGGCCTCGCGTTCTTCCTGCGCGAGGTGCACCTGGCGATGCGCACCGTGCGCATCGCGCTGCCCCCGCTGTACCTGCCTCACCGTTGAACCCCTTCGCAAACGCGACGCAAAGCCGACCATTCGATGACGACTCGCGAGGTCTCGCCCCGTACGCTGCATCAACGGCGCGATCCATTCTTGCGATTCGTCCGTCAACCCTAAGTACATCGCACAGGAGATTTGAAGATGACTCAAAACGCATGGGACCTGCGTCACCCCGGCCTCGTCATGAAGGACGGCGAACGCGAGGTGCACGAGTTCATGGGCATGTGGCCGCTCAAGGCCGATGCCGACCTCGTGAAACTTACGAAAACGCTGGCCTTCCGCGAGTTCTGGATCCCGCCTCAGCTCACGTTCTCGGAGGCGACGACGCTGCTCGGGCTGATCCGCGCCGCGCGCTGGTTCGTCGGCACGAGCACCGAGTTCGGCTCCACCCTCTACTTCATCTCGCAGTTCGACGCCAGCCTGGACAAGTACTTCGACGACTTCGTGCTCAACGGCAGGGAGAACCTCGAGGCCATCTGGGGCCAGTGCATCGGCTGCCCGGCCGGGCCGGACGCGACCGCGCGCGACATCGTGCAGTACATCGCACGCGGCCAGATCAAGACTCTCGCCTGCTACGACGCGTTTCCGAGCCTGAGCAACAGCCAGATCGAGAAGCATGCCGACTGGTACGCGAAGACGCAGAAGTTCCAGCGTGCGGTCGCCCAGGGCGGCGGCAGCCTGGAGCAGCAGGTCGACGCCTTCCTCCGCGAGCTCGCCAAGCCCTTCGAGCACGTTCGTAGCGCCGCCGCCATCGACACCGATGTCGCGAAAGAGCCGCAGTTCACCGACGTCCCCGAGCGGCTGGGCGTGAAGCGGTTGGCTCTGAGGAAGGCCGCATAGCCTGCCATGGACATCCGCGCTTCGACGCGCAGCCTGCGCGCTGCGGACCTGAAGGACAACCTGGGCGATATCCAGGACAACGTCGTGACGCCCATCCTCATGCGGTACGGGCGTCACGTCTTCGTTCGATTCAACGATGGCGCGAAGGCCCGCGCGTGGCTGCGCAACATGGCCACCTGCGTCAACGCGCACCGCGAGGAGCACGGGACGCGCTTCTCCATCAACATCGGATTCACGTACGAGGGGCTCAAGGCACTGGGCGTTTCGCGCCCTGCGCTCGAGAGCTTCCCGGAGGCGTTCCGCGCAGGAATGCGCGCGCGCGCAGAGCGGGTCGGCGATGTCGGTCCCCACGCGCCGGATCGATGGGAAGGTGGGCTTGGCGGCCCGGACATCCATGCCATGGCGTGGATCCGCACGGACTCTGCCGAGGGCCGGACGGTAGCCTCCCGGATCATTCATGTCGAGATGGCCGCTGCGGGCGGCGTCGAGATCCGTTTCACCCAGGATACGAAGGCGCTCGCCCACGAAAACGGCATTGGCTCGGAGGGCGAGCATTTCGGCTTCGCCGATCCCATCTCGCAACCGCCGATCGAGGGCGCAGATGCGCCGGTTCATCCCGGCGATGGCGTGCCCGAGCCCGATGGTTCGTGGCGTTCCCTCAAGCCCGGCGAATTCCTGCTGGGTTACGAAGATGAGGCCGGTATCGAGGGCGCAGTCGGACCCGAGCCATTCGAGCTCCGGCTCAACGGAACGTACATCGTCTTCCGCAAGCTCTACCAGGACGTGGCGGCGTTCCGGCGATACCTGCGGACGGCCGCGAGATCGCTCTACGGCTCCGACGATGCGTATCACCAGGACCTCGTCGGGGCAAAGATGATGGGCCGCTGGCGCAGCGGCTGTCCCGTGGATCTCTCGCCGGACAAGGACGATCTGTCGATCGCGTCGGACCCGCAGCGACGCAACGACTTCACTTACGCGGGCGACGACGAGGGCCTTCGATGCCCGCTCGGCTCGCACCTGCGCAGGAGCAATCCGCGTGCGACGCCGTTGAAGCGCGCGACAGCGGTGAAGCGGCACAGGTTGATCCGGCGCGGCGTCGAGTACGGCCCGCACCTGGCCGATGGCGTGCTGCAGGACGACGGGGTCGATCGCGGCCTCATCAATCTCTTCATCCAGGCCGACATCGAGCGGCAATTCGAGTTCGTCCAGAAGGAATGGATGAAGGGCGGCGAGTTCGTCGGCCTGGATCCACTCGACCAGGATCCGATCAACGGCGTGGGCGGCGAAGGCTCGCAGATGCTGGTGCCCGGCGCGAAACAGCCGTTCCTCTTCGACTTGCCGACCTTCGTGACGGTGAAGGGCGGCGAATACCTTTTCGTACCCGGCCTGAAGGCGCTCGAAGGCTTGATCGAGCGCCGGTTCTGAACCACAAAGGACACCAACGCATGTCAGATCATTTCAGCGGCCCGGCAGTGCTCGCCGATCCCGCCGTCGACATCACCGATTTCTTCGCATTTCCCAGCCCAGAACGACCCGGGTCCCTCGTCCTCGTCATGGACGTGTTCCCGATGGCCACGGCGCAAGCGTCGTTCAGCGACGTAGTGACTCACCGCTTCCGGCTGCGGCCGGCCACTATGGTGGCGGGGCAGTTCGTGCGCGGCACCGCCGAGTTGACCATCGACGTGACGTTCGACGACCTCGAGCCGAGCGGCCCGCAGCGCGCGCGCATCGTGACCTCCGACGGACGCGATGCGAGCTTCGTTGCCGGCAAGCCCTTCGAGCACGACGGCCTGCGCGTCTTCGCCGGACTCGCGAGCGATCCGTTCTTCATGGACGTCGAAGCCACGATCCGCACGGACATGTCGGGCAAGCTTTCCTTCGACACAGCCGTCAACACCGCGCAGTTCCGCGACGCGCTTGCAATCGTGGTCGAGCTTCCGTCGGCTCCGATCATCGAGCGATTCGGCGGCGCCACGTTGATCGCGGCGATCTCGGAGACCCTGGTCGATCACCGCGGCAAGCCCATACGCCTCGAGCATGTCGGCCGTCCCGAGGTGAAGAACGTGATGATGGCGAATCCCATGCGCGATGCGCGCGCGAGGGGCGTGGAGCTGCGCGACCTCTACAACCGCGAAGACGCATTCGCCCTGTCGCCGGTCTACCGGCCCCTCTACGAGTCGCGCCTCGATGCGAATCTCGCCTTCTACGACGGGCTGGACGGCAAGGCGGCGTGGCCGGTCGGCCCCGACGGACATCACCCGTTGCGCGACGTGTTCATCGAAGACCACCTCGTGGTCGACCTGGCGCGGCCATTCACACCGGGCGGTTTCCTCGAGATCGAGCGCGCCCTGGTCGAGGGGCGGGGGCACACGAGCGCCGGCGGACGCTGGCTCGACGACGACATCCTCGATGAGCTGCTGACGTGGATAGTGAACGGCGGCGCGGGAACGCGGCTGGGCGACGGAGTCGACAGCCCCACGAAGCCAGCGAGCCTCGCCTTCCCATACGTTCGCGAACCCAACCTCCGGGCGGACCTGCCGCTCCCGGACTTCTTGAGGGGTTGAGCATGGAACTGCTGAAGGGCAAGGGTGCCCTGGTGACGGGGGCCGCATCCGGAATCGGCAAGGCGATCGCCACGGCGTTCATCGAATCCGGAGCGCACGTGATGCTGTGCGACCTGAACGGTGCCGCGCTGGATGCGGCAAGCTGCGAACTGGGTCATCGAGCGGTCGGCCGCATGGTCGACGTATCCGACGAAAGCCAGGTCGAAGCGGCGATGATTTCGGCTCGCAAGGCGTTCGGATCGCTCGACATCGTCGTGAACTGCGCCGGCTTCGGGTCGATCGCGCCGCTCACCGAGCTCAGCGCGGAAAAATGGAAGGCGGTCCACGCGGTAACGCTGGGCGGCGTGTTCTACGGCGTGAAGCACGCGGCGCGGCAGATGCTTGCGCAGGGCCGCTCAGGGGTCATCATCAACATCTCCTCCGTGAACGGACGCCAGCCGGGCGAAGGCCAGGTCGCGTACTGCGCCGCGAAGGCCGGCGTCGACATGATCACGCGCTGTGGCGCGCTGGAGCTCGGCGCGAGCGGAATTCGCGTCGTCGGAATCGCTCCGGGCCTGGTGGAGACGCCGCTCACGAAAAGGGAGCTCGCGGATCCTGCGATGCGCGAGCTCTTCCTCGGCATCATCCCGATGCGGCGGGCGGTGGACGCGAAGGAAATCGCCGCGGCTGCCGTCTTTCTCTCCACGGACCACGCGCGATCGATCAACGGCGAAACCATCGCGATCGACGGCGGCTCGCTCACGCGCGGCTATCCGGCGCTGCTCACGGGCGTGAAGAAGGCCGCATGATCGATCCTGGCCGCCACACCAGCGGACGGATCGCCATGGCGAACCTTTCCGCATCGATCGACGGCCTCGAGCTTGGCCGCCGGGAGAACCCGACGTTCGAGGCGCTCGACCGGTTGTCGGGCCTGCTGTTCCTGCGCGGTGATCTCCTGGGCCGCATCGCGGACCATGACCACGCCGAGATCGTGGCTCGCGAGGCGATCGACCTCGACAGTGCAAGGGCGGGCGCGGTCTTCCTTCGCGCACGGCTTGCCGGACGGTTTCACCACTTCGGCGAGGCACGCACGCTGCTCGACGAGGCGCTCGCGGCGGGCCATCCCCGGCCGGAGGTCGAGGCGGAACTGGCCGCGCTCCTGCAGGCGACAGGCGACTATCGCGAGGCGCTGGCGCTTCGCAAGGCGAGGGCCGACGAGGATCCGTCGATCCGAACGCTGGGTTCGCTCGCGTCGCTTCTTGCCGAAGGCTTCGACTGGGCGGCCGCGGAAAGCTGTTACACGCTGGCCCTCGAGGCCGACGAGGGCGCTTCACCGATTCCCTCGGCGCAGGTGCTCTTCGAGTGGGGCGTCGGTGCGATGCGCCGCCGCGATCTCGACCGCGCCGACGAAATCCTTGGCGAGGTCGCCAGGATGTTGCCGCAGCACGTGCCGGCCCGCGGGCATCGCGCTGAGGTGGCGCTCGCGCGCGGCGAGCGCGATCTCGCATTGCTTTTCATCTGGCCGCTGCCCGACAACTCCGACGATCCGGAATATCGCGCGACGTACGCGGAGATCCTCGATGCCCGTGGCGAGCATGAACTGGCTGCAGTCGAAGCCTCGCGCGCGGCTGCGGCCTATGACGCGTTGCTCGCGCGCAGGCCCGAGGCCTATGCCGACCACGCGGCGGCGTTCTTCATGGGCCTGGGTCGCCGCCCCCGGCGTGCGCTCGAACTCGCGAGGGCGAACTGGAACATCCGCCGCACGCCGCGCTCGCGCCGCCTGCTCGAGCGGGCCCGGCGCCACGCGGGCTTCGCTTGACCATGGGCGTCACCGTCCTGCTTGCGGGTCTCATCGCAGGCTTCCTGCACGTACTGTCGGGGCCCGATCACCTCGCCGCGATCGCGCCGTACGCAGTGGAAGGGAAAGCGGGTGCATGGAGAGTCGGCGTGCGCTGGGGCATTGGCCATGGCACCGGCGTCCTTGCGGTGGGCCTGCTCGCGCTCGTCGCGCGCCACGTTCTGCCGATCGATGCCATTTCCGCGGGGGCCGAGCATGCGGTCGGCGTTGTGCTGATCGCGATCGGCGTCCGCGCGTTTGCCAAGGCGCTTCGAACGTCCTCGCACGAGACGCCCTCGCACACCCATGGCCGCCACGCGTTTGCCGTCGGCACAGTGCATGGGCTAGCCGGGAGCTCGCACCTGCTCGGCGTGTTGCCCGCGCTCGCGCTGCCGAGCGACTTCGCGGCCAGTTCGTATCTTGCGATGTTCGGATTTGGCACGGTCGCGGCCATGGGGATGTTCTCCTCGGCCATCGGCTGGGTCGCGGGGCATCGTCGCGCAAGCGCCGAGCGCACTCAGGCTGTGCTGCTCGCCGGCTTTGCCGCGGCGGCCATCGCGGTTGGCGCCTATTGGCTGTTGGTCGGGCCATGACCGATGTCGTCGTTATCGGTGCGGGCCCCGCGGGCGTGCTGGCCGCGCTTCGCGCAGCGGAGCTGGGCGCGCGCACGACGCTCCTCAGCGACGGGGAATTCGGCGGAATGGCGGCGCACGACGGACCGGTGCCGGTGCGGGCCCTTGCGTACGCCGCGCGCCTCATGCGCGACGCACGCCAGCTGCCGCGTTACGGCATCACCGAGGCCGAGCCGCAGCTGCACTTTGATCACTTGCTCGCCCGCGTGCGTGAGATCGTCCACGAGGTGCGAACACGCACGGCGCTGCGCGAGCGGGTGGATGCGGTCGGCGTCACGCTCCACGAGTCCTGCGGACCCGCCCGCTTCGCGAGCCCTCACGCTGTGAAGACGGCGAGCGGCCTCGAGCTCGAGGCCGACCGCTTCATCGTGTGCACCGGTGGCGTAAGCCGCCGGCTGGATGTTCCGGGCGCGGACCTCGCGCATACGCACAGCGATGCCTGGGGCCTCGAACGGGTTCCGCCTTCGATCCTCGTGGTGGGCGGCGGCCACACCGGCGTGCAGATCGCATCGCTCTTCAGCGCATTCGGATCGCGGGTGCAGCTCTTCGAAGGCGGGCCGCGCATCCTGCGCTCGGAGGATGCCGACGTATCGGCCGCGGTGGCCACCGGGTTCCGTGCATCGGGGGTCGAGGTGCATGAGGGCTTCGGCAAGATCGCTTCGTTCGAAAGAATCGAAGGCGGCGTGCGCATGAATTTCCGGGGCGCACAGGGTGATGGGCACGCTCAAGCCTCGGTCGCGGTGGTCGCCACCGGGTGGGTGGCCGACACGGCGAGGCTCGATCTCGCATGCGCCGGCGTGGAGTTGAGCCCGCGGGGGACGATCAAGGTCGACGAATACCTGCGCACCAGTGCGCCGCACATCTTCGCCGCGGGCGACGTGACCGGCAGGCTCATGCTGGTGCCCGCCGCGATCGAGGACGGCTTCGTCGCTGCGACCAACGCCGTTCAGGGGCCGACGCAGCCCTTGCGCCACCGGGTGAGCCCGTCGGGCAGCTTCAGCCATCCCGAGTACGCGCAAGTGGGCCTCACGGAAGCGAAGGCGCGAGAAACACACGACGTGGTGGCGACGACAGTGCCGTACGACGGCGCGGTGCGCGCGATCATCGAAGGGCGCACGTTGGGCTTCTGCAAGCTCGTGGTGGATAGCGCGAGCTGCGACATCCTCGGCTGTCACGTCGTCGGAGATCATGCCGTCGAGACCGTGCAGCTCGCCGCTGTAGCCATGTCCGCGCGCATGCGCGTCGACGAGCTCGCCCGGGTCGCCGTCTCGTTTCCGACGTATGCAGAGGTCCTGGTCCACGCCGCCGTGCGGGCCTCAGCAGAGCTGAAGCTTCCCCTCGGGGGCCGTGCGGACGCGGCAGTCCGGGCCATCCCGTCACATGGCGCCCTCGAGCCACACGCGTGAGTCGTGACCAAAGCCGGACCGTGCGCTGACGACTCGTGTCGGCCCGGACCTTACGCTCCCCCTAGTCCCAATTTCGGAGCGAAGACAACATGGATGGACTTACTTATCGCGTGACCCGAGTCGCGACGTCGCGCAAAGGGCTCATCACGGGGCGCATGGTGGCGTTCATCGTGGCTGGCGTCGGACTCCTGCTGGCGGCGGGCGGCCTTCGACTGCTGCTGCTCGGCGGTTCAAGCTTCTACTTGTTCGCAGGCATCGTGCAGATCGTCGCCGCGGCGAGCCTCTGGCGTCGCCGCGCGTCCGGCGCGTGGCTCATGCTGTTGTTGGCGGCGGTGACTGTCGCCTGGGCATTGTTCGAAGTGGGTGCCGATTACTGGGGATTCTTTCCGCGCGTGTTCCTGCCGGCGGGCCTTGCGCTGCTGGCACTTGCGGCGGCGGCGCGCTTCCCCGGCAACGTGATGCCCGTGCGGACGGGGATCGCGGCCGTCGTCGTGGCGATCGCCATGGCCGGCACCTTCGCGCTCGCTTTCGTTCCCCATGGTGTCGTGCGAAACCCTCTTGGCCGTCCATTCATTGCGGCGCCGGAATCGGAACAGCCGGTCGATTGGTCTTCGTATGGGGCGACGAACGCCGCCCTGCGCTACGCCGGCTTCACTCAGGTCAATCGGGACAACGTGGCGCGGCTCGAGCCCGCATGGACGTTCCGCTCCGGCGACGCCGCGCCGGGGACCGACGAGAGCACGCCCCTGCAGGTCGGTGACACGCTCTACATGTGCACGCGCAACGATCGCATCGCCGCGCTCGACGCCGACACCGGCAAGTTGCGCTGGCATTACGACACGGGCGTGAAGCCGCAGGATTGGGGCCATTGCCGCGGCGTGGGCTACTACGAACTGCCCAACGCGACGGGGGCTGCGATGGGCGCGGCGCAGTTGTGCGAGCGCCGAATCTATGCCGCGACGATCGAGGCGACGCTCATCGCGCTCGACGCCTCTACGGGAAAGCCCTGCGCGGATTTTGGCCGCAATGGCGTGGTCGACCTGACCGAGGGCCTTGGGGCCGTCGAACCGGGCTTCTATTTCCAGTCGTCGGCGCCGATCATCGCGCGCGGACGGATCATCATCGGAGCATCGGTGCCGGACAACCTCGAGATCCACGAGCCTTCGGGCGTGATCCGTGCCTTCGACGCACGCACCGGCAAACTCGCTTGGGCATGGGACATGGGGCATCCCGACTGGACTGGCGAGCCGCCGCCCGGCGAGCACTACACCTTGGCCACGCCGAACATGTGGTCGACGCCGGCCTACGACGATGCGCTTGGCCTGGTCTATGTTCCCCTCGGTAACGAGACGCCGGACTATTTCGGCGCGAGACGCAATCCCGCGTCGGAGCGTTACAACTCCTCCGTGACCGCACTGGACGTCGAGACCGGACGCCCACGCTGGTCGGTGCAGACCGCGCATCACGACCTGTGGGACTACGATGTTCCGTCGCAGCCGGCACTGGTCGATGTTCCCGGTGCGAATGGCACTATCATCCCGGCGCTCCTGCAGACCACGAAGCGTGGCGAGCTCTTCCTGGTGAATCGCGCGACCGGCGAGGCCATCTCGCGCATCGTCGAGAAGCCGGCGCCGCAGCGCGGCGCCGTCGCCGATGAGCGTCTCGCCGCCACGCAGCCTTATTCGATCGACATGCCCTCGATCGGCGCCGAGAGGCTCGACGAGCGCAAGGCCTGGGGCATGACGATGCTGGACCAGCTCTATTGCCGCATCTCCTTTCGCGAGCAGCGCTACGACGGCGAGTTCACGCCACCCGGTCTGGACACGTCGCTCCAATATCCCGGCCCGCTTGGCGGCCTCAATTGGGGCAGCGTCGCCGTGGATCCGCTCAATCACATCGCGTACATGAACGACCTGCGCATGGCCTCCACGCGCACGCTCATCCCGCGCAGCGAATATGCGGCGTGGAAAGCGCGCTATCCCGAGCTCGGGCTGCATGGGCACGGAGCCGGGTTGCAGGCGATGGATGGGCTGCCGTACGGGATCATGGTGCGGCTGTGGATGTCCCCGATCGGCGTGCCGTGCAACGAGCCGCCGCTCGGCACGATCAGCGCCGTGGATCTCGTCTCGCACCAGGTGTTGTGGCAGGTGCCGGCGGGTACGACGAAGGACGCGGGTCCGTTCGGCATCGCCACGCATCTTCCGATGCCTGTCGGGATGCCCGCCTATGCGGGCACGTCGCTCACGGCGGGCGGGTTGCTCTTCCATGCGGGCACGCAGGATTTCTATCTGCGGGCCTACGATGCGCAAACGGGCAAGGAGCTCTGGAAGTACGCCCTGCCGGCCGGCTCGAGCGCGACGCCCATGACGTACATTTCGCCCGTCACTCACCGTCAGTACGTGGTGATCTCCGTGGGCGGCGCCGCACACTCGCCGAAGACCGGCGATTACGTGATGGCGTTCGCGCTTCCCGAGCGCAAATAGCGGGAGGGCGTTCTAGCGAAGCCGGGTCGCCGACGAAGGGGCCCTCGCCGGCTCTGCCGACGAAATCTCTTCGTAGAACGAAGCAAGTGCCGCGAGGACACCAGCCAGGGCGAGCGCCACGGCGCGCTTGCCGATGCCAGAGGATGCGGTCACGGTCAGCGCACAGCCGCGAATAGGTGCCTTCGAGCGGCTGCCCTGCGGCGGTACGCAGCCGGCGTGGTGTCGAGATGCTGTCGGAAGAGCGTGGTGAGATGGCTCTGGCACGAGCAGCCCACGTCGAGAGCCACCTGCGCAACGCTCGCGTCGCGGCCGGCGAGCAGCGCCTTGGCTCGCCGCAGCCGCTTGCGAATGACATACTGCCGCGGCGTAAGCCCCGTGGTGCGCTTGAAGCGGCGTCCGAACGCATGGCGCTCGATGCCCACATGGGCTGCCATGTCGACCCAGGTGAGCTTTGCATCCAGATTCCGGCGTACGAACCGCAGTATCGTGCGCAGCAGGGCGCGCGGAAACGGTGCGCTCGTTTCGGATCCCATCTCGGACTCCAGTGGAGATTTGGTCGGCCTCAGGTTATGTGGCCACGTGCTCGCCGTCGTAAGCGTCCGGCCTCTTTTCGGTCTCAATTCGTTTGCACATGGCCTGCGCCCGCGGCCGCAACAATCTCAAAGACCATCCGCGGCCCGGCAGGCAGAGTATGGGTTTTGGAGCGGACGATCCCATGGATGTAAGCTCTTCCTCCCACCTTTCCCTGCGAGCCGGCGCCGGTTCCATGACCGAATCGAGCACCCCCTCTGGCGCAGCGGTCGCCAGCCCCCTGGTTCGTGTCCGGTTCGGGCGCTTCGAGCTGGACGAGGCCAATGCGCTGCTTCTTCGTGATGGAAAGGGAATCGACCTCGCGCCGATGCCCTTCGCAGTGCTCTGCGCCCTCGCGCGGGCCCCCGGAGGCCTGCGCACGAAGAATGCGCTGCTCGACGAGGTCTGGGGACATCGGTTCGTGAGCGAATCGGTGCTGAAGACGGTGATCCGCAACCTGCGCGCGGCGCTCGAGGACGACGCGCGCGAGCCCCGCATCATCGAGACCGTCTCGCGGCGCGGGTACCGCTTCATCGCGCCGGTAGCCCCCATCGCTGGCGTCCCGCCGAGCTCTGTGGCCAAGGCGCTGCCGACACTTCCGGCCGATGCCTCCTTCATCGGCCGCGAGGACGCGCTCGGCCGACTGCAGACACTCTGGTCGGACGCTCGGGAAGGCAAGCGCCTCGTCGCCTGGGTGGCCGGCGAGCCGGGCATCGGCAAGACCACCCTCATCGAACGCTTCGCCGCAAATGCGCCCGAGGCCATGTGCATCCGGGGACAGTGCGTCGAGCAGCACGGCGCGGGCGAGCCTTATCTTCCCGTGCTCGAGGCCCTGAACGAGCTCTGTCGACGCGACAAGGAGGCGGTGGCGCTGCTTCGCGCGGTCGCGCCGGCGTGGCTGCTCCAGTTGCCGTGGCTCACGACGGCCGAGGAGCGCGATGCCCTGCGGGGCGAGCTCGCCGGCAGCACGGGTGACCGGATGATGCGCGAGATGGCGGAGCTGATCGATCGCTACACCGAGCGGCAACCCCTCTTGCTCGTGACCGAGGACCTGCATTGGAGCGACCGTCCGACGGTCCAGCTCATGGACCATGTCGCAAGGCGGCGCGGCAGTGCGCGTTTCATGTGGCTTTCGACGTTCCGCACCGCCGACGTGGTAGCGATGGACCATCCGCTCAATCGCCTGCGCCGCGAGCTGAGGCTGCACGGGCTTTGCGACGAGATCGCGCTCGACCCCTTCTCCGAGAAAGAGGTGGGCGAATACGTCGCACGGTTCTTCCCGGCCCTGGCGGCCGACGAACCCTTCATCCGGGCGTTGCACGAGCGCACGGACGGCCTGCCGCTTTTCGTCGCGCACGTCGCCAGTGAGGTGCTTTCCAGCGCAGGGCCTGCGGGCAGCGGCATCGAGCCGGCCGAGCTCGTGCCAATGACCGCGGTGCCTGGGACGGTCTCGGCGATGATCGAGCACCAGATCGAGCGACTATCCGCCGATGATCGGTTTCTGCTCTCCGCGGCTGCAGTATGCGGTGTCGAGTTCCGTGGGGGCACGGTAGCTCATGCGCTCGAGCGGGATCTGGTCGCCGTGGCCGAAGCTTGCGAGCGCATCGTGCTTCAACACATCTGGCTCGCTCCCGTGCCGCCGCGCGAAGGCGATGAGGCCGGCGACCCGGCCTACAGGTTCAGGCACGCGCTCCTGCGCCAGGTGCTCTACCAGCACAGCGCCTCGCCGCTGCGCACGCAGTTGCATGGCAAGGTCGCGGCGGCGCTCGTGCGGGAACGAGACCGCGGCCGCAGCGTCGCCGCCGCCGAGCTCGCCGACCACTTCGAGCGTGCGGGGGATACGGCCTCGGCGGTGCGCCACCTGGTCGACGCGGCAAAGGCTGCGCTCATGCATTTCAGCCCGGAGGAGTGCATCGCGCTCGCCGAGCGGGGCGAGCAGCTGGTCGCGAAGGCGCCGATTGGAAAGGAACGCGATGAGGCCGAGTTGTCCCTTGCCGCGCTCCAGGGGGTGGCCGCATCGCATGTCTTCAGCCTGAGCTCGCCGCAAGCCAACGCCTCCCTCGCCCGCGCTTACGCGTTGATCGAGCGCGTCGGCGACCACCCCATGCGGCCGATGTTGCTCAATGGTTTCGGCCTGTCGCTCGCGATGAGGGGCGAGTACGCCGAGGCGCTCGCGGTGGCCCAGCGCGCCGAAGCCATCGCCCTGCCGGGCCAGCCGCCTTTGCTCATGATCGCCGCCGCGATCGTGCGCGCGGACGTCCTGATGCTGCAGGGCCAGGCGGCCGCCGCAGTCCAATGCATCGAGCGGGCATTACCCGCGGTAGCGGCGCTCGAGAAGGGCGCCGAGCGCACGTTCGTATCGGATCCGGGCGTGACCCTTCTCGCGATCCTCGCACTGTCCCTGCTGCACCTGGGCCGCGTTCGCGAGTTCCGCCAGCGGATGAACGAAGCGCATGCGCGGGCCCAGGCCTGCGGGCAGCCCATGGCCCGCGTCGTCGCCCTGTGGCTCGACGGGCTCTGCGGCGTGCGGCTGGGAAACGTGGAACGTGTGGCCGCCCTCTCCGATGAGATGCATCGCCTGGTGGACGAGTTCGCGTTGATGGATGGCCGCAATGCATCGCGATGGCTGCGCGGATGGGCGCAGGTGCACATGGGCGAGCCGCAGGCCGGCTACCGCATGATCCGCGCCGCCTGCGAGGAGAGTGCGGCGCGCAACACCGTCGCGGGTGCGAGCGAGAACCTCGGTTACGTCGCTGAGGCGCTGCTTCTCGCGGGTGACGCGCAAGGGGCGCAGGCCGAGCTCGATCGTGCGATGGCCATCGTCAGCACGTACGACGAGCGCATCTACCTGCCGCAGTTGCACGTGCTGGCGGCCGGCATCGCACGAGCGCACAACGACGTGGCGGCTTCGCTGGCCGCGCTCGAGCGAGCGATCGCGGAGGCGAGGTCGCAGCGTTCCCCCTGGCTCGAGCTCCTCGGACGCGCCGAGCTCTGCGAGCATGCGCCCTCGAAGCGGCATCGCGAGGCCCTCGCCACGTTGCTTCGCGAGCTTCCCGAGGCGAAAGGCACGCCGCTGGGCGACAAGGCGCGCGGCCTGCTTCCCTAGCACCCGGATTTTCCGACCGAAACCTGACGTATCGCTGACGACCCCGGCGAGGGGCAAGGCTACGCTGGGTTCGCAAGCAGACAACGGAAGAGACCGATGAAACTCACCAACGAAACCAAGTATCCGAGCCGCCGTGCCTACGTCCTCAAGCTGCGCGGCGACGCCGGGCCGCGCGACCTCGCCGGTCGCCTCGAGAACCTCGTGACGGGACAGCACCGCGACTTCGGCTCGTCGCAGGCATTGCTGGATGTCCTGGCGTGCGACCTGGAGGCCGCGGCCCAGGAAGCAGTTCCGGACCGAAGTGCGACGAATCGCTGACGACTGGCGCGGGGTGCGCCCTTACGCTTTCGCAATCCATTGATCAGAGAACCGAGAACCATCCAATGCGCAAGTTCCCCCTACGCCTTCGCCTTGCCCCGCTCGCGCGATCCGTGTCACTCAGGTTCGCGTTGGCAGCCGCGGTGGCCCTGGCCGGATGCACGACGCCGGTGCTCAAGTCCTCAGTCGAGGTCCCGCCCCAATACGCCGCAGCGCAGTCGCGCGGCGAGCCCGAGGTCGCCTGGTGGGATAGCTACGGTGACCCCGTCTTGTCGGGGCTCATCCGCCGGGCCGCGAGCGAGAATCGCGACGTGAAGATGGCCGCCGAGCGCGTGCGCGCTGCGCGTGCGGGCGAGACGATCAGCCGCTCCTTCCTGTTCCCCAACCTCGGCGCCAGCGCCGGCGGGCTGAGGCAAAGCAGCGGCTACGACGCGGAAACGCGCCAGCAAGTGCCCAACGCGCGCGTCGCGGCGGCATCGCTCGACGTTTCCTGGGAGGTCGACCTCTCCGGCCGGCTGCGCGCCGGCGCGGCGGCGGCGAAAGCGGAGAAGGTCGCCACTGAAGACGTGGCGCGCGGCGTGCGATTGCTCGTGATGTCCGATGTCGCCACCAATTACTTCACGCTGTGCGGCGCATTGCGCCAGCTGGATACCGTGCGGGCCATCGCGGCGGCGCAGGACGAGACGCTGCGGCTCGTCGAAGCGCGCGAGCATGCCGGGCTCGCCACCCACTTCGATGTCGAGCGCGCGCAAACCGACGCCGCGCGCGCGCACGCCGCGATCCCGCCGCTCGAGACGCTCGCGGCGACATCGCGCAACCGCATCGCGGTACTGGTCGGCGACCAGGCGTTCCACGCATCGGCGATCGTCCCGTGGCAAGGCGCCACTTTGGTGCCACCCACGCGCGCGGGCCAACCCGCCGAGCTGCTCGAGCGGCGACCGGATCTGCTTGCCGCTCAGGCCCAGCTCGAGGCGGCCAACGCGCGGCGCCAGCAGGCGGCCGCCGAATGGTTCCCGCGCCTCTTCATCAATGCCGCCTTCGGCAGCCAGGGCGTCGAGATAAACGGCAATTCACTCGGTGCGACGCGCTTCACGAATGCCGCGGCGCTCCTCGCGATGCCGATCTTCAACGCCGGGCGCACCGGTGCGATCAACGAGCAGGCCGCCGCGGCGCAGACCGAAGCCGCGATGCGCTACGAATCGGCGATCGTAAGCGCCCTGGAGGACGTGGAGAACGCGGTCACGACGCTCGACAACGAGCGCAGCCGCGCCACGTCGCTGCGCACCTCGGCCGATTCCGCGACCGCGGCGCTCGCGCACGCGCGTTCCCTCTACGAGCGCGGGCAGGTCGACCTGCTGCCGCTGCTCGACGCACAGCGCGCGCAGCTCGCCGCCCGTGTCGGCGCGAACGACAGCGACACGCAACTCCTCCTGGACAGTGTCCGGCTCTACAAGGCCCTCGGCGGCGGATGGGAGGTCTTCGAGACCGCACCCGCGACGGCGGCCGCCGAGGCGAAGCCTCGCTCATAACCCATTCGACTCCCACAAGGAATACCCGTGAAAATCCCGTTCCCCGCCACTGCAACCCTCCTCGTGTCCGTGGGCGCCGTGCTCGCCGCATGTTCATCGGCCAAACCCGCTACCGAGGCGCCGCGTCCCGTCCGAACCGCCGAGGTGCGATACGACGCCACCGCGGAGCAGAGCCGTTACGTCGGCACCATCCAGGCCCGGCACGAAGTCGAGCAAGGTTTCCGCGTGGGCGGCAAGATCGTTCAGCGCCATGTCGACGTCGGGCAAGCCGTGCGCTCGGGCGATATTCTCGCCGTGCTCGACGATACGGATTACCGGCTGGCCGAGCAGGCCGCGCAGCAGCAGGCCATCGCATCGGCCGCGAAGTCCTGGCAAGCCGATTCCGATCGGAACCGTCTCGCCGAGCTCAAGACCGACGGATCGGTGAGCGCCTCCGACGAGGAGCGCGCCCAGAGCAACGCCCGCATGTCGAAGGCGGCCGCCGAGGCCGACGCGAAGCAGCTCGAGGTCGCGCGCAACCGCCTCGCCTACACCGTGCTTCGCGCCTCGCAATCCGGCGTCGTCACGTCGGTGAAGTTCGAGGTGGGGCAGGTGGTCGCCGAAGGGCAGCCCGTCGTGGCCATCGCCGACAGCAGCGAGCCGGAGGTGGTCGTCGATGTGCCCGAGGGCGAGGTTGCGGCATTCAAGTTGGCGCAATACAAGGCTTCGCTCGCGGCGATGCCCGACGAGTCTTTCGACGTGACGTTGCGCGAGTTGGCGCCGCAGGCCGCGGCGCAGACGCGCACCTATCGCGCGCGCCTCAAGCCCGCGACACCGCGCGCGTTGCCGCTCGGCGCTACCGCGACGTTGCTGGTCCAGGCGCCCGCGGGCAATGGCTCCGTCGCCTCGATTCCTGCCGCGGCGATCACGCAGCTCGACGGCAAGCCGGCCGTATGGCTGGTGCACGCCGGTGGCGGCAGAGGCGCCGCGACCGTCAATCTCACCCCGGTCGACGTGCAAGGCTATCGCAACGACCAGGCGCTGGTGTCCGGCCCGCGTGCCGGCGACCTCGTCGTGACCGCCGGCGTACAGAAGATGGCGCCCGGCCTCAAGGTCGCGCTTTCGAACGCTTCCCCCTCCGCGCCCATCCAGCAGGCCACGCGATGAAATCGTTCAACCTTTCCGAGTGGGCCCTGGGCCATCGTGCCCTCGTCCTCTTCCTGATCCTCGCGGTCGCGATCGCAGGCGCCTTCTCCTTCACGCGGCTCGGGCAGCTGGAGGATCCCAACTTCTCCGTTCCGTCGATGACCGCGATGGTCATCTGGCCGGGCGCCACGGCCCAGCAGGTGCAGGACGAGGTGCTCAACCGCATGGAGAAGAAATTCGAGCAGCTCGACCACTTCGAGAAGGTGAAGTCGTTCGCCCGCCAGGGTTATGGCGGCATGACGATCACCGTTGTGGGAGGCACTGCAAAGGCCGACCAACGCGAAGCCTGGTACCAGGCGCGCAAGAAATTCGAGGACGTCAAGAACGAGCTGCCGGAAGGCGTGATCGGGCCGATCTTCAACGACGAGTTCGGCGACGTCTACGGCCTGCTCTATGCCGTGAAAGGTGATGGCGTCGGCATGGCGGAGCTCGGCGACACCGCCGAAGACGTGAAGCGGCGCCTGCTCAAGGTGCCGATGGTGAAGAAGGTCGACGTCATCGGCAAGCAGGGCAAGCGCGTCTACGTGGAGTTCTCCCACGAGCGCCTCGCGGCCCTCGGCATCACGCCGGCCATGATCGCCGACAGCCTTCGTGCGCAGAACGCGGTGCTCGCCGATCCATCGATCGACACGAACGGCGACCGTGTCTTCGTGCGCGTGACGGGCCAGTTCACTACGCTCGACGATATCCGCAACGTTCCCATCGAGGCGGGCGGCCGCCAGTTGAAGCTCGGCGACTTCACGATCGTCAAGCGCGGTTACGAGGATCCGCCGACGTACACCGTCCGCCATAACGGCCAGGACGTCGTGATGCTCGGCGTGGTCATGACCAACGACGGCAACATCGTCGACCTCGGCAAGGCGATGGAGGCTGAAATCAAGAAGGTCCAGTCCGAGCTTCCGTATGGGGTCGAGCTGGAGCTCGTCGCCGACCAGCCGAAGGTCGTGAAGGAAGCCGTCTGGGAATTCGAACGTTCGCTCATGGAGGCGCTCGTCATCGTCCTGGCGGTGAGCCTCGTGAGCCTCGGCTGGCGCACGGGAATCATCGTGGCCGCTGCCGTGCCGCTCGTGCTGGGCGCGGTCGCCGTCGTGATGTTCATGATGGGCTGGAACCTCGAGCGCATCTCGCTGGGCTCGCTCATCATCGCGTTGGGGCTGCTGGTCGACGACGCCATCATCTCGCTGGAGACGATGGTCGTGAAGATCGAGGAGGGCTGGGACAAGGCCAAGGCGGCGTCGTTCTCGTACGCGTCCACCGCGATGCCGCGCCTCACGGGCGCGCTCGTCACGGTCGCCGGGTTCATGCCCATCGGTTTCTCGAAATCCACGTCCGGCGAATACGCGGGCGGCATCTTCTGGATCGTCGGAATCGCGGTCGTGTTCTCGTGGATCGTGTCGGGCCTCTTCATTCCGTACCTGGCGCAGAAGATGCTGCCGAACCACGTCGCGAAGCACCACGGCAGCGATCCGTACGACACGCCGGCTTACCGCAAGCTGCGCGGGCTCGTCGAGCTCGCCCTCGCGAAGCGCTGGTGGGTCATCGGCGTCACGGCCGCAGCCCTCGCGGTCGCCCTTTACGGGATGCGCTTCGTGCCGCAGCAGTTCTTCCCCAGCAGCGACCGGCCCGAGCTCATCGTGGAGCTGCGCCTGAAGGAAGGCGCAGCGATCGGCGCAACGATCGAGCAGGTGAAGAAGATGGAGGCCGTGCTCCGCAAGGATGAGGACGTCAATTTCTTCACGGCGTACACGGGCGGCGGCGCGCCGCGCTTCTATCTCGCGCTCGATCCGGAGCTGCCGAATCCCGGGTACGCCGAGTTCATCGTGATGACCAAGGACCTGAAAGCCCGGGAGCGCGTCCGCTCGCGCCTCATGGCGTCCGCCGACGCGCAGTTCCCCGGCGCCTGGGTGCGGGTCACGCGCCTGGAGCTGGGGCCCCCGGTCGGGTATCCGGTCCAGTTCAGAGTGGTGGGTGGCGACACGCAGAAGGTTCGAGACATCGCCCGGGAGGTCGAGTCGGTGGTGCGCGCGAACTCCAAGGTTCGCGACGTGCAGCTCGACTGGAACGATCCCGTCCGCACGCTCAAGATCGACGTCGACCAGGAGAAAGCGCGCGCGCTGGGCCTTACGCCGGCCGACATCCAGCTCATCCTGCGCTCGATCACCAATGGCGCCACGCTCTCGTACCTGCGAGAGCACGAGGACCTCATCGACATCATGGCCCGTGCCGTCCCGGCCGAGCGCCTGAACGTCGATGCCATCAAGGATGTAAACGTCTTCACTCGCAAGGGCACCGTCGTGCCGCTCTCACAGGTCGCGCATGTCCGTGCCGTGCTCGAGGAGCCGGTCCTGTGGCGGCGCAACCGCGACATGGCGATCACCGTGCGCGCCGACGTGCAGGACGGCGAGCAGGGCGTGTCGGTCACGAAGGAGATCCAGCCGAGACTGAAGGAGATCGAGGCGCAGTTGCCGGCGGGCTACCGCATCGACGTGGGCGGCGCCGTCGAGGAGAGCGACAAGGCGAACAAGGCGCTGCTCAAGGTGGCGCCCGCGATGCTCGCCGCGATCCTCCTCATCCTCATGCTGCAGCTGCAAAGCTTCTCGCGCATGTTCCTGGTCTTCACCACGGCGCCTCTCGGGCTCATCGGGGTGGTCGGCGGGTTGCTCCTGTTCCACGCGCCGCTGGGCTTCGTCGCCATCCTCGGCGTCATCGCGCTGGGGGGCATGATCATGCGTAACGCGGTGATCCTGATCGACCAGGTCCAGACGGAGCTCGACGAAGGCCGCGACGCGTGGACTGCCGTGGTCGATGCGGCCGTGCACCGGGCTCGCCCCGTGGCGCTCACGGCGGCGGCTACGGTGCTCGCCATGATCCCGCTCACCCGCAGTGTCTTCTGGGGCCCGATGGCGATCGCGATCATGGGCGGCCTCACGATCGCCACGATCCTCACCATCTTCTTCGTGCCGGCGCTGTATGCGGCGTGCTTCGGTGTGGACCGTTCCGCAGGTGCCGTGCCCCACGGTGTGCCGTCGGTGAACCCGGCAGCCGCGGTGGGCGCGGCCGACTGAGGACACGGGCATGGATGGCGGCGGCGCTGTTCGCGTTCGCGAGGCCGCCGTGATTCGCGATGTCGTCGCGAGCACGCCGAGGGATCATGCCACGGTGCTCATCGCGTTCGGTGTGACGCTCGCGGTGCTCTATCTCGGGCGCGGGGTTCTGGTGCCGCTGGCGGTATCGCTGGTGCTGAGCCTGCTCATCGCTCCGCTCGTGCGAGCGCTCAGGAGGGTCGGCTTCGGCCACACCGCGTCGGTGATCGCCGCCGTGCTTGCCGCGGGCATCGCGATCGCCGCGCTCTCGGTGCTCGTCGTGACCCAGGTCGTGGGCATGGCAGCGGAGCTGCCGCGTTATGAACAGACAATCCAGGGCAAGCTTCAGGCGCTCGACGAGATGACGCTCGGGCGGCTCACCCGCCTCGGACGCGATGCCAGCCGCGTGTTCGGCGGCGCTCGCCCGCCCGCAGCGCCGGGCGGGGCCGCGCTCGCGGCCGCAGGCGGGGACGATGTGCCCGAAAATGCGATTCCGGTGGAGGTGCACGCACCGCCGCCTGACCGGGCGGCGGCGATCGGACGCCTGCTGGCGACCGCATGGCCGCCGCTCGAGACGTGCGGCATCGTCCTGCTGGTGCTGGTCTTCGTGTTGCTCGAGCACGAAGCGATCCGCGACCGATTCATCCGCCTCGCGGGCGGCACGAGCATCCACCTGACGACCCAGGCCCTGGGCGAAGCGAGCACGAGACTGTCGCGTTATTTCGCGTCCCAGGCGCTGGTGAACGTGAGCCTAGGCACAGCCATCGGGCTGGGCCTCGCCGCCCTTGGGCTTCCGCACGCGATGATGTGGGGCGTGCTCGCGGCCCTGCTGCGCTTCGTGCCGTACATCGGCATCTGGATCGCGGCGCTTCTCGCGACCGCCCTCTCCATCGGCGTCGCGCCCGGCTGGTCGCTCGCCATCGAGACGGCCTCGCTCTTCCTCGCCATCGAGCTCCTCACCTCGCAGGCCGTCGAGCCGTATCTCTATGGACATGCGACGGGGCTGTCGCCGTTGTCCGTGGTGGTGGCGGCGATATTCTGGGGCACGCTCTGGGGGCCGGCCGGAATGATCCTTTCGACGCCCCTCACGCTGGGCATGCTGCTTCTCGGGCGGCACGTGAAGGGTCTGGCGTTCCTCGAGCTCGTGCTCACGGATGCACCGGCCCTCAGCCTCCCG
>Ga0335083_10000907_pt1 | contig 42370 bp, 41 predicted proteins | sample Lox_Sample_42_FD_206716 | JGI IMG/M metagenome (GOLD analysis project Ga0335083, IMG submission 206716) | Soil microbial communities from Loxahatchee National Wildlife Refuge, Florida, United States - Lox_Sample_4.2 | ecosystem: Environmental > Terrestrial > Soil > Wetlands | place: USA...
CCGACGCGGTGACGCGCAGCCGGCCGTCGCCGGTCACTTCGACCGCGCCGCCGTCGCGCAGGAACGACACCCGCTGCGGATCGAGATCGCGGCCGGCGAGCGCGGTGTAGCGCGCAAGGTCGATACCCTCGGCAAGCCGCAGACCCATGAGCAGGAATTCATCCGCCTGTTCCCCCGGCGTGAGCTTCTCGTCGACGATGAGGCCGTGGCCGCTGGCTTCGACGCGCGCGAGCCAGGCCTCGGGCCGCTTCTCGGTTTCGGTGGCGTAGCGGCGGCCATCCATGCTGAGCCGCCCGTGCGCGCCCGGCCCGACGCCGGCATAGTCGTGGCCACGCCAATAGACGAGATTGTGCCGGCATTCGGCGCCTGGGCGTGCGTGATTGGAGATTTCATAGGCCGGCAGGCCCGCCTCGGCGCAGACCGACTGCGTCAGGTCGTAGAGATCGCGCGCCAGGTCTTCGTCCGGCAGCGTCAACTTGCCGGCCTTGTGCAGGCCGAAAAACGGCGTCTCCGGCTCGATGGTGAGCTGATAGAGCGAAAGATGCTCGGCCGCTTCGCCGATGGCGCGTTTGAGCTCGGCGCTCCATGCCGCAAGGGTTTGCTGTGGCCGCGCGTAGATGAGGTCGAAGGAGTAGCGCGTAAAGATCGAGCGGGCGATGGCCACGGCCTCGAGCGCTTCCTGCGCCGTGTGCAGCCGGCCGAGCTGCTTCAGCGAAACATCGTCGAGTGCCTGCACGCCGAGCGACACGCGATTGACGCCGGCGGCGCGGTAGCCGCGGAAGCGCGCCGCCTCGACGCTGGTGGGATTGGCTTCCAGCGTCACCTCGACATCGGGCGCGACGCTCCAATATTTGCCGATGGCGTCGAGGATCGCCTGCACCGTCGCCGGCTGCATCAGCGACGGTGTGCCGCCGCCGAAGAAAATCGTGGAGACGGTGCGGCCGGGCGTGCGGGCGGCGGTCGCCGCCAGTTCGCCTTCGAAGGCGCGCACGAAGCGCGCCTCGTCGATCGTGGCGTGGCGCACGTGACTGTTGAAATCGCAATAGGGGCACTTCGACAGGCAGAACGGCCAGTGCACGTAGACGGCGAACGGAGATGGTTTCGTTAAGGTCATGTTAAGCATCATAGGCTGCGCCGCCGGCAACGGCCAGCGTACTTCGCATTTGCCGCGGCGAGATCATTAAAATTGTAATGAATTATTCCGATCGCAAGCAGGCCGCGGCAAGTTTCACGAAGGCGCGCGCGCGATGCGACAGACCCTTTCCTTGCGGCGGCAGTCCGTGTTTTTCCTGCGCCGTCATCTCGCCGAAGGTGCGGTCGAAGCCGTCGGGCTTGAACAGCGGGTCGTAGCCGAAGCCGGCATCGCCACGCGGCGGCCAGGCCACGACGCCGTCGACGCGGCCTTCGAATTCCTCCACATGCCCGTCGGGCCAGGCGAGACACAGCGCCGCGATGAAATGCGCGCGGCGCTCGTCCGGCGTCCTGGCGCCGCGCTCGATCAGCAGCGTCTGGATCCTGTTCATGGCGAAACGGAAATCCTTGTCCGGCCCGGCCCAGCGCGCCGAGTGAATGCCGGGTTCGCCGCCGAGGGCGTCGACGACGAGACCGGAATCGTCGGCGAAAGCCGGCTTGCCGCTCGCGCGCGCCGCGGCGAGCGCCTTGATGCGCGCATTCGCGGCGAAGGTCGTTCCAGTTTCCTCCGGCTCGGCGAGGCCAAGTTCGCCGGCGGACTGCGTGGCGATGCCATAGGGCGCGAGCAGGTCGCGCATTTCCTTGAGCTTGCCGGGATTGTGGGTGGCGATGATGACAGTGCCGGTGAGTTGGCGGGGCATTATTGGCCACGCGAGCGGTTGAGGCGCGGGCGTGCCGCTCCCCCGAACTCCCCCCCCCCCCCCTTGGGGGAGGGGGTGGGGGTGCGGGCCCTCGTGACTCTCGATAATCTGTAACCCCTCACCCGCCCGCCTTCGGCGGGCGACCTCTCCCTATGGGAGAGGTGAAGGGCGCGTGCGGCACGCACAGAACTCACGCCACCGCGAGCTTTTGCAGGTCGACCAGCTTGCCAATACCCTTGCGCGCCAGCGCGAGCAGCGCCAGGAACTGATCCTCGCTGAACGGAACCTTCTCGGCGGTCGCCTGCACCTCGACGATGTTGCCGGAACCGGTCATGACGAAATTGGCGTCGGTCTCGGCTTCGGAATCCTCGGCGTAATCGAGATCGAGCACGGCGGTGTTCCGAAACACGCCGCAACTGATCGCGGCGATATGGTCGCGCAGCACGGTGCCGCGCAGCATGTCGCGGGTCTTCATCCAGGTGAGGCAATCGGACAGCGCCACCCAGGCGCCGGTGATCGACGCCGTGCGGGTGCCGCCGTCGGCCTGGATGACGTCGCAGTCGATGGTGATTTGCCGCTCGCCCAGCGCCTGCAGGTCGACCACAGAGCGCAAGGAGCGCCCGATCAGCCGCTGGATCTCCACGGTGCGGCCGCCCTGCTTGCCGGCGGAGGCCTCGCGGCGGGTGCGTTCGGACGTCGCCCGCGGCAACATGCCGTATTCGGCGGTGACCCAGCCGCGGCCCTGACCCTTGAGCCAGGGCGGCAGCCGCTCTTCGAGGCTGGCGGTGACCAGCACGTGAGTGTCGCCGAACTTCACGAAACAGGAGCCCTCGGCGTACTTGACCACGCCGCGCTCGAGCGAAACCGCGCGCAATTCATCGACTTGTCGGCGGCTTGGCCGCATCGGGCTTGATCCTTTTGGTTGGCCGCACACCATAACCATACGCCCGGCTTGAACAAGGCCGGTCCGATGGTCAATTGTTGGTGGAATTCGAGGAGTTAAGGGCGCTTGGCTTCCCACGATATCCCGATCGGCGCAACGCAAGTGAGCCTCGCCTCGCTCAACGAGCGCTCGCGCGAGATTTTCCGCCAGATCGTCGAAAGCTATCTGGCGACGGGCGAGCCCGTGGGCTCGCGCAACCTGTCGCGCATTTTGCCGATTGCGCTGTCGCCGGCTTCGGTGCGCAACGTGATGTCGGACCTCGAGCAACTCGGTCTCATCTTCGCACCGCATACGTCGGCCGGTCGGCTGCCGACCGAGCTTGGCCTGCGCTTCTTCGTCGACGCACTGATGGAGATCGGCGATCTGACCGAGAAAGACCGCCGTTCGATCGAGGCGCAGGTCGCCGGCAGCGGCGGCGGCAAATCGCTGGAAACATTGCTCACGGAAGCGACGCAGACGCTCTCCGGCCTCACCCGCTCCGCGGGCGTGGTGTTGTCGACCAAGTCCAATCAGCGGCTCAAGCATATCGAGTTCGTGCGGCTGGAACCGGAGCGGGCGCTCGCGGTGCTGGTTGCCGAGGATGGGCAGGTGGAAAATCGCGTGCTCAACGTACCGCCGGGGTTGCCGACATCGTCGCTCACCGAGGCGGGGAATTTCCTCAATGCCCATATCCGCGGCAAGACCCTCGCCGACCTGCGGGCCGAAATCGAGACGTCGCTGACGCAAGGCCAGGCCGAGCTCGATCAGTTGACGCAGAAGATCATTGCCGCGGGGCTCGCAAGCTGGTCGGGCGGGGCCGGCGACGAGCGCCAGTTGATCGTGCGCGGCCATGCCAACCTGCTGGAGGACCTGCGCGCGGTCGAGGATCTGGAACGGGTGCGTTCGCTGTTCGATGCGCTCGAAACCAAGCGCGGCGTCGTCGATCTGCTCGGCCGCGCCGAGCGCGGCGAGGGGGTGCGCATCTTCATCGGCTCGGAGAACAAGCTGTTTTCGCTGTCCGGCTCGTCCACCATCGTCGCCCCCTACCGCGATGGGGCCGGGCGCATCGTCGGGGTCATCGGGGTCATCGGGCCGACCCGGCTCAATTACGCCCGCGTCATCCCCATGGTCGATTATACCGCCCGGGTTGTGAGCCGCCTGCTGGCGGCGCCGACGGGCTGAACGCTTGATTTTTAACGCTTGAACCCTGATATCGGGGCTGAAAACCCATTGGCGATGGAAGAACCGGATATGAGCGACCCGACCGCGCGTCAAAGCGCCGCCGCCTCCGAAGCCGCGGACACCCAGCCGGCTGCAGAGCCGGTCGATGCGCTCGTCGAGGCGCAGCGCCAGGCCGCCGAGTTCAAGGACAAGCTGCTGCGCACGCTGGCCGAGATGGAAAACCTGCGCAAGCGCACCGAGCGCGAGGTCGCCGATACGCGCCAATACGCCATCGCCACCTTCGCCCGCGACGTGCTTGCGGTCGCGGACAATATGCACCGGGCGCTCGACGCGATTGGCGATGAGCTGCGGCAGTCGCCCGACAGCAAGGTCAAGGCGCTGGTCGAAGGCGTCGATCTCACCGAGCGCGAATTGATGAAGATTCTCGAGCGCAACGGCGTGCGCAAGTTTTCTCCGCAAGGCGAGAAGTTCGATCCCAACCTGCACCAGGCGATGTACGAGGTTCCCGATTCCGAGGCGGCGCCGGGCAGCGTCGCGCAGGTGATCCAGGCCGGTTACATGCTCGGCGATCGGGTGCTGCGGCCGGCAATGGTGGCGGTCGTCAAGGCGACGCCGAAGGCGGCGGCACCGTCAGCCAACGACAATGCCGCGCCCGACGACGCTGTCTAAGGCGCGGACCCCGCTCTCTCTGATCGCAAATTTTCGTGGCGCCAGTTGCGCGTCTGCGCGCGGCATCAGCGACTTAGCGGCAAAGTCTTCATTGGACTAATTCGAAGCTTGCTTTTGCGCCTTTAGTTTCTCTTTGGACTAATTCTAAGCTATTGTTTTCGTTGTGTTTTTTGTTGACGGCGGCTTCCGTGATGGTGAATGTCGCGCGATCGAAATCCGATTGCGGAGAAAGCCATGCCGACGTCCTTTGCAACTGCAACACCCCGACGCACCGCGTCTTTCGCCGTGCGTGCGGCCCATTTAATCTCGGCCGCGCTGGCGGTCGCATTTGTTTCGCTTGGGGCCGGTCGCGCCGAGGCCGCGGATGCGCTGGCCAAGGGCATCAAGGATTACAAGTCCTTCGCCGTCGAGCGCATCGAGATCGCACTCAACGGCGCCAAGGAATTGCAGACCGCGGTGAAGGCCGGCGACGCCAAGGTGGCGCAAGGCGCCTGGATCAAGTCGCGCAAGGGCTGGGAAGCCGCCGAGCCGATCACCGGCGAGTTCTTCCCCAAGCTCGACGAGGCGATCGACGCCTGGCCCGATGCCAAGCAAGGCTATCACGCGATCGAAGCGCCCTTGTTCGCCGGCAAGCTCGATGGACTCGCCGCGCCCGTGGACAGACTGGTCGCCGACCTTGCCGAATTCGACAAGCAACTGAGCGCGCCGGAGTTCAGGTTCGAGGCGCAGGGCCTGCTCAACGGCATCACCAAGCTCGCCTACGAGATCGGCGAGAACAAATCCAAGGGCGGTGAATCGCGTTATGCGGGGACTTCGGTCAACGACATATACGAGAACAACGAAGGCATCGAGGCCGTTTACAAGCTGGTGTTTTCCGGCGCCGTGAAGGCGCGCGACCCCAAGCTCGACAAGCGGATCCTCGATAAGATCGAAGAGGTCGAGGATTTCGTCAAGGACAAGGACCTCAAGAGCGTCAATGCGGCCGGGCTCAACAAGGCCGGTGAGGAGCTTGCCGTGCTGCTGCAGGCCGCGGCGCCGAAGCTCAAGCTGAAAAAGCCGGCGGTGGGCGAGTAAATTCCGATGTCTCGTCCGCTCTGCACACGAATGGCGTTGGCAGCATGCGTCGCCGTCCCGCTGCTCCTCGGCGCCGGGGCCAGGTCGACGCCGATCACCACCAAGGAAGGCGTGCTGCCGTCCGGCACCGAGCTCAACGAGGAGCCGCTCGATCAGCCGAACGAGCTGTTCGCCTCCGAGCTTGCCGGCGGAAAGCGCTCTTACCTGCTCAATCTCGGCGATCTCCTGTTCTCCTCGCCGGCGATTTTCGGCGGCGTGGCGCGGCAGGCCGGCATTTCGTGCGAGACCTGCCACCAGCAGGGCCACAACAATCCCAGGCTGTTCGTGCCCGGCCTGTCGAGCCGGCCCGGCACCTTCGACACCACCGGCGCGCTGTTCAACGCCAAGGCCGACAACGGCGTGTTCGATCCGGTGACGCCGCCAAGCCTGCGCGGCGCCAAGTATCTCGCGCCCTACGGCCACGACGGCCGATTTGCCTCGCTGCGCGATTTCGTGCGCAATGTCGTCGTCAATGAGTTCGCCGGGCCGGAACCCTCGCCACAGGTGCTCGACGCGCTGGTCGCCTATATCCAGGAAATCTCCTTCCTGCCCAATCCGAAGCTCACGGCCGGCGGGCATTTGAGCGCCGAAGCCTCCGACGCCGCGCGCCGCGGCGAGATGCTCTTCGTCAAACCGTTCCGCCGCGATGCCGCAATGAGCTGCGCCGGCTGCCATCAACCGAGCGGCGCCTTCGTCGACCACCAGGTGCATGACGTCGGCACCGGCGGCCGGTTCAAGACGCCGACACTGGTCAACGCCAATTTCAACGCGCCCTATTTCCACGACGGCCGCTTCGATAATTACGGCGACGTGGTCGGCTATTTCGACCGCCGTTTCGATCTCGGCCTGAGCGAAGGCGAGCGTGCCGATCTCGTCGCCTATCTCGATGCCGTCGGCGACGCCAAGGAGCCGACCGTCCGCAATACCGTGCAGGCCGGCCTCGACGAAATCGCCGCTTTCGTCAGCGTGCTCGACACTGCCATCCCGGCGCATAATCAGGACGTCATTGCGCTCACCGTGAACGAGGTCGGCGGCGAATGGCGCGAGCTTGGCGAGAACTTCCCCGACCGCTCGGATACCAGCGTCAGCGGCGGCCTTGCCGAGCGGTTGCGCGCGCGCGCGGCGGTGCGCGGGTTGGTGCTGACGTTGCGGCAGATCGAGATGGCATCGGCGGAGGGAGATTACGATCAGGCGGCGCAGGCTTTTGCCGACTACCGCCAGCAGGTCGCGGTCGCGACCGGCGAACTCAAAATGGCGGAGCCGTGGTCGCTGCTCAATCCCGCGATCCGCGACGCGCATTTCGCCGCGCTGAAACAGCTTGCCGATCTGGCGGTGAAATGACGGCTTTACCCGATACGGAGCAATGTTATAACGTAACGCATCGAGGGCAATTCATGCGGGGCGGCAAGCGTAAAATGAGTGGGAATCGACGACTTTTCCTGGCCACGGCCGCCGCCGTGGCCGCCCTATCCGGCAGTGCGCAAGCCGCGGACAAAGCCAAGCCGCCGCCGTCGATCTGGGACCAGGACACGCTGACCGGCGACTGGGGCGGCGCGCGCACCGCGCTTCACGACAAGGGCATCGACGTCACCATCAATTACATCAACGAGATCCTCGGCGTCGTCGCGGGCGGCATCGACAGGCGCGCCAGTTACGAGGGCCGGCTCGAGGCGTCCGTCGATACCGACCTCGACAAGCTCATCGGCTGGAAGGGCGCCAGCACCCACGTCACCTTCTACGAGATCCACAATGCCGGGCATGTCACTGCCGCCGACAATGTCGGCTCGATCGCCGACCCGAGCAACATCGACGCGCTGGCGACCGGTCGGCTGTTCACCGCCTGGTTCCAGCAGAATGCCTTCGACGACCGCGTCTCGTTGCGCATCGGGCAACTGGCCGCCGACGATGAATTCCTCATCAGCCCGACCGCGAGCAATCTCATCAACGGCACCTTCGGCTGGGCCGGCATCATGGCCGCCGACATGGCCAGCGGCGGCCCGGCCTATCCGCTGGCGACGCCGGGCGCGCGCCTCGCGCTCAAGCCGACCGATCAGTTCACCGTGCTCGCCGCGGTCTTTTCCGGCGACCCCGCCGGCAAGGATTGCAACGACATCGCGCAAGCCTGCAATCGTCACGGCACCACGTTCAGCTTCAGCGGCGGCGCGCTGTGGATCGGCGAACTGCAATACGCGGTCAATCAGGACAAGAATTCGACCGGCTTGCCCGGCGTCTACAAGCTCGGCGGCTGGTACGCGACCGCCGACTTTGCCGACCAGCATTTCGGTCTCGACGGCACGGGCGCCACGGTTTCGCTCGCCGACCCCACCGTCGCCGGCCCGCTCAATCACAGCGGCAATGGCGGCGTCTACGCGGTCGCCGACCAAATGGTCTGGCGCGCCGGCGAGCAGAGCCTCAATCTCTTTGCACGCGGCGGCGTAGCGCCGTCCGACCGCAATCTGGTTTCGTATTACGTCGACGGCGGCGCCGGCTTCAAAGGTTTGCTACCCGGCCGCGCCAATGACACGCTCACCTTCGGCTTCGCCTACGCCAAGATCAGCCGCGACGCGGCGGCGCTCGACCAGGATCTGCTGGCGATCAACGGCCCGCCGCAGCCGATCCGCGACTACGAGCTGCTGTTCGAACTCAATTACACCATGCAGATTGCGCCCTGGTGGACGTTGCAGCCCGACCTGCAATACATCGTTCATCCCGGCGGCAACGTGCCGGACCCGAACAATCCGGCGGCAACCGTGCAGGATGCCTTCATCGTGGGTATTCGCAGCACGATCAAGTTCTAGACCGCTTCAGCGGATGACGAGCCCGTCGCGCACGGCGCGGAACCGATTGAACAACGGGTCCCAGTTGTCGGCGGCGACCACGCCGATGATGCGCACATAGCCGCTGACGCCGAAGCGTACCCACTGCACCAGCCTGACCTGATCGCCGCGCGGGTTCTTGGCGTTGGCGCGAATTTCGAATCCGGGCAGGCCGCTGAGCCGCATGGCTTCGCCGGATGTGACGGTCAGTTCGTTGAGCGGCGCGCTCGACAACAGATCGCGGGCAAAGCGGGCGCGATCGCCGGGCTCGGCCGGCGCACCGGGCCCGACGGAAATAATCATGTAGGGCTGTCGGGTGATATCGTCGCTCGGCCCGTCGGTGAGCAGCAAGCCACCCGCGGCAAGGGCCTGCGCCACCCGGAAGCCGGCGAGATCGCCGACCTGAAACGGCAGCATCGCCATCTGTTCGGCGAGCGGCGGCGGGCGAAAGGTGACCGAGGAAAGCGCGGCGCGGATTGCCTTGTCCGGATAAATGGCGGCCGCCTGCTCGGGGACAACCACCGTGACCAGCGCGGTGAGATCGGCATTGGGGCCGCCGAAGCTGCGGCCGAGCAGATACCAGTGACGCGCCTTCATTCCGGCGACTTCGCCTTCGCCGGTCAGCAAAATGCCGACGCCGTCCGTGAAGGGAAGCATCTCCCGCTTTTCCACGCTCAATCCTGGCGGGACAGTGTCGAACATCGACTTCTCGACGCTCTGGTAAGCCGGGAGCGGCAGTTCGACCAGCGTAATGGCCGCCTTGCTGGCGCTGTCCTCAAATCCGGGAAAGCGGCGGCTGACGCCCATGCCCGGCGGCGGCTCGAGGCCGATGCGCTGACCAGGCGGAAACACCGGATCGGCGGCGGCACTGGCGAGCGCCAGTCCGGCCCAAGCCGCGAGCAGGACGGCAAACAAACGATGGACCATCAAACCCACATCCCGCTCAACCGCACGGCGGCGCCGCGCTTGCCTAGACGCCGGCGCCAGCTGCCGCAATGGCACTTCCGTTAACCTTTGGCCGGCCCCATTGGCCCTGCTTGGGATTTCATCAGTATCCCGCTTGCGGGCCTTGGGCGCCCTCCTATATGAGCCAGTAAGCCGTATAAATACGGCGAATCGAGTATCCAGGGGGCTGGATCGGGAGGTCTGCGGATGAGCCGCGGATTATACCCATTCGGGCGCCAAGTGGCCCGGGCAGCCTGCCGCAATTGAGAGGAAGAACCATGGGTAAGGTCATCGGCATCGACCTCGGCACCACGAACTCGTGCGTCGCCGTCATGGAAGGCAAGAATCCAAAAGTCATCGAGAACGCCGAAGGCATGCGCACCACGCCTTCGATCGTCGCCTTCACCGACGACGGTGAGCGTCTCGTCGGCCAGCCGGCCAAGCGCCAGGCGGTCACCAATCCGGAGAAGACCATCTTCGCGGTCAAGCGCCTGATCGGCCGGCGCTACGAAGACCCGATGGTGGAGAAGGACAAGAAGCTCGTTCCCTACAAGATCGCCAGGGCCTCGAACGGCGATGCCTGGGTCGAGGCCGACGGCAAGCCGTATTCGCCGTCGCAGATCTCCGCCTTCATCCTGCAGAAGATGAAGGAGACGGCGGAAGCCTATCTCGGCAGCAAGGTCGAGCAGGCGGTCATCACCGTTCCCGCCTATTTCAACGACGCCCAGCGCCAGGCCACCAAGGACGCCGGCAAGATCGCCGGCCTCGACGTGCTGCGCATCATCAACGAGCCGACCGCGGCCGCGCTCGCTTACGGTCTCGACAAGCAGAAGACCGGCACCATCGCGGTCTACGACCTCGGCGGCGGCACCTTCGATATTTCCATCCTGGAAATCGGCGACGGCGTGTTCGAGGTGAAGTCGACGAACGGCGACACGTTCCTCGGCGGCGAAGACTTCGACATGCGTCTGGTCAATTATCTCGCCGACGAATTCCAGAAGGAGCAGGGCATCGACCTGCGCCGCGACAAGCTCGCGCTGCAGCGGCTCAAGGAAAGCGCCGAGAAGGCGAAGATCGAGCTGTCCTCCACCACGCAGACCGAGATCAACCTGCCGTTCATCACGGCGGATGCCTCCGGCCCCAAGCACCTGACCATGAAGCTCACCCGCGCCAAGTTCGAGGCGCTGGTCGACGATCTCATTCAGAAGACGGTGGAACCGTGCCGCAAGGCGATCAAGGACGCCGGCATCTCGGCGGGCGAGATTAACGAGGTGGTGCTGGTCGGCGGCATGACGCGCATGCCGAAGGTGCAGGAAGTCGTGAAGCAATTCTTCGGCAAGGAGCCGCACAAGGGCGTCAACCCGGATGAGGTTGTCGCCATCGGCGCGGCCATCCAGGCCGGCGTGTTGCAGGGCGACGTCAAGGACGTGCTGCTGCTCGACGTGACCCCGCTGTCGCTGGGCATCGAGACGCTGGGCGGCGTGTTCACCCGCATCATCGACCGCAACACCACGATCCCGACCAAGAAGAGCCAGGTCTTCTCCACCGCCGAGGACAATCAGAACGCGGTGACGATCCGCGTGTTCCAGGGCGAGCGCGAGATGGCGCAGGACAACAAGATCCTCGGTCAGTTCGACCTTGTCGGCATTCCGCCGGCGCCGCGCGGCGTGCCGCAGATCGAAGTCACCTTCGACATCGACGCCAACGGTATTGTCAACGTCAACGCCAAGGACAAGGCGACCGGCAAGGAGCAGCAGATCCGTATCCAGGCGTCGGGCGGCCTGTCCGAGGCCGACATCGAGAAGATGGTCAAGGACGCGGAATCCCACGCCGAGGAAGACAAGAAGCGCAAGGCCGCGGTCGAAGCCAAGAACCACGCCGAGGCGCTGGTGCACTCGACCGAGAAGGCGCTTGCCGAGCATGGCTCCAAGGTCGGCGACGCCGAGCGTTCGGCAATCGAAAACGCCATGGCCGACCTGAAAGAGGCGCTCAAAGGCGACGACGCCACCGCGATCGCCGCCAAGACCAATACGCTGGCGCAGGCTTCGATGAAGCTCGGCGAGGCCATGTATAAGCAGCAGCAGGAAGCGCAGAGCGCGCAGCCGGGTGCTGAAGGCGCTCCGGGCGAGAAAAAAGAAGACGTTGTCGACGCCGAATTCACCGAGGTCGACGACGACAAGAAGAAATCAGCTTAACGGCTGACGCAATGGAACCTCGTCCTTCAAGACGCGCCTGGCGCTCCTGAGGACGAGGTTTTAATTTTTCCGGCGGGGATAAACGGTGTCCAAGCGCGACTACTACGAGGTCCTGGGCGTCGCCCGCACCTGCACCGAGGTCGAGCTCAAGGCCGCCTTCCGCAAGCTCGCCATGCAGCACCACCCGGACCGCAATCCGGGCGACAAGGATTGCGAGCACAAGTTCAAGGAACTCAACGAGGCCTATGACGTCCTCAAGGACGGCGAGAAACGCGCCGCCTACGACCGCTTCGGCCATGCCGCCTTCGAGCATGGGGCCGGCGGCGCGGCGCATGGCTTCGGCGCCGATTTTGCCACCTCGTTCGCCGATATCTTCGAGGACCTGTTCGGCATGGGCGGCCGCCGCGGCGGTCCCCGCGGCCAGGGTCGCGAGCGCGGCTCCGACCTGCGCTACAACATGGAAATCACGCTGGAAGAGGCCTTTGTCGGCAAGGAAGCGCAGATCCGCATCCCGACCTCGGTCACCTGCGAGGCCTGCTCCGGCACCGGCGCCAAGGCCGGCACCAAGCCAAAGGCTTGCGCCACCTGCGGCGGCGCCGGCAAGATCAGGCACGCCCAGGGTTTTTTCACGCTCGAACGCACCTGCCCGACCTGCCAGGGCCGCGGCCAGGTGATCGACGACCCGTGCTCGGCCTGCGCCGGCGCCGGCCGCGTCACCCGCGAGCGCACGCTGTCTGTGAATATCCCGCGCGGCGTCGAAGATGGCACCCGCATTCGCCTCGCCGGCGAAGGCGAGGCCGGCCTGCGTGGCGGCCCGTCCGGCGACCTCTATATTTTCCTGTCTATCGCACCGCACACGCTCTTCCAGCGCGACGGCGCCGACCTGCATTGCCGGGTGCCGATTTCCATGGTGACCGCGGCGCTCGGCGGTGAATTCGAGGTGCCGGCAATCGACGGCGGCAAGGCGCGCGTCAAGGTGCCGGCCGGCACCCAGACCGGTCGCCGTTTCAGATTGTCGGCCAAGGGGATGCCGGTGCTGCGGGCGAAGCAGATGGGCGATATGTATGTCCAGGTCGCGGTGGAAACGCCGCAAAACCTGACCAGGCGGCAGCGCGAACTGCTCGGCGAATTTCAAAAACTGTCGTCTGAAGACACCCAGCCGGAATCGGAAGGGTTTTTCGGTCGAGTCAAGGAATTTTTCGACGGCCTGGGCAGTGGCAAGGGCGACACCGGCGACCCGGCTTGACCCGTTGCCCGCCGCCCTATACCGGTGAATGTTGCAGTCTGATGACTGCCGTTCGTTGTGGCGACCCCGCATAATGCCCCTGCATTCGTTAGCTCGCGTTGAAAAAAAGCCGCTGCGTCTCGACGACGAGGTGCAGTTCATCCGCTCCTGGATCGAGAAGCCGATTTCCACCGGCGCGGTGATGCCCTCGGGCAAGGCGTTGGCGCGCACCATGGCGAACTATGTCGATCCGAAATCGAATGGCCCGGTGATCGAGCTTGGCCCGGGCACCGGCCCGGTGACGGAGGCGCTGGTCGAGCACGGCATCGATCCCGCCCGTCTGGTGCTGGTCGAATTCAATCCGACGTTCTGCCGTCTGCTGCGCTCGCGCTATCCGGCGGCGACGGTGGTGCAGGGCGACGCCTACCGGTTGCGCCGGCTGCTCGAAACCTATGTCCGTGAGCCGGCCGCCGCGGTCGTCTCCGGGCTGCCGCTGGTGACCAAGCCGCTGCGCACGCGGCTGCGCCTGATTGCCGATGCCATGGGACTGCTGGCGCCTTCCGCGCCTTTCATCCAGTTTACCTACGCGATGCTGCCGCCGATCCCGAAGGCGCTTTCCGGCATCAAGGCGGAAGCCTCCGAAATGATCTGGATGAACCTGCCGCCGGCGCGCGTCTGGGTCTATCGCGGCCAATAAAGTGCCGTCATCGCCCGCGCAGGCGGGCGATCCAGTATTCCCGGTGCTCGCAAATCTGCTCCGCGTCTAACGACTTCGGCAGGGGTACTGGATGCCCCGCCTGCGCGGGGCATGACAGCGTTTGTCGTTTAGTGTGATATGTGCGCTCGCCTGCGGAGCCGCCGATGCCTGGCCCAAAAATCCTCGTCATCCCCGGCTCGACGCGCATCGGCTCGCACAACGTCAAGCTGGCGGCGCTGGCGGTGAAAGAGCTCACCCTGAACGACATCGAGGTGACGCGCATTTCGCTCGCCGACTACGAGCTGCCGATCTATGACGCCGGTCTCGAAATCAGGGGCGGGCCGCCCGCCAACGCGCTCAAGCTCAAGCAGATGATCATGGCGCATCACGGCGTGTTCATCGCCAGCCCGGAATACAGCGCCTCGGTGACGCCGCTGTTGAAGAATGCCATCGACTGGATCTCGCGCGTGCGCGAGCGCGGCGACCCCACTTATGCCGCCTTCAAGAACCGCGTCTTCGCCATCAGCTCGGCCTCGCCGAATATGCTCGGCGGCGCGCGCTCGCTGCTGGCGCTGCGGCAGATCCTCGAGCTTGGTTGCGGCGCGCTGGTGATCCCCGAGCAGGTCACCATCGCTAATGCCGAGCTTGCCTTCGACGAGATGGACGACATCGCCGACATCGGCACCGCCAACCTGCTGCGCGCACAGCTCGCCCGCCTGGTCGAGATGGCGCGGCTGTTGATGTGAAGAGGGAGAGCCTGGCGTGAAACTCGATGCGCGCGAACGCCTGATCGTCGCCCTCGATCTGCCTTCGGTGAAGGCGGCGGAGGACATGGTGTCGCGCCTCGGCGACGCCGTCGTGTTCTACAAGATCGGCTACCAGCTCGGTTTCGCCGGCGGGCTGCCCTTCGCCGCCGGCCTCATCGCCGCCGGCAAGCAGGTGTTTCTCGACCTCAAGCTGCACGACATCGCCCATACGGTGACCAAGGGCGTCGAAAGCGTGGCGCAGCTCGGCGCCAGCTTCCTCACCGTGCACGCCTATCCGCAGACCATGAAGGCGGCGGTCGAGGGCAAGCAGGGCTCGACCTTGCGCATCCTTGCCGTGACCGTGCTCACCTCCTACGACGACGCCGACCTTGCCGCCGCCGGCTACGACATGAGCGTCGGCGAGCTTGCCGCCGAACGCGCGGCGCAGGCGCGCGACACCGGCGTCGACGGCCTGGTCTGCTCGGCGGAGGAAGCGGCGCACCTGCGCCTGATCGCCGGGTCGAACATGGTGCTGGTGACGCCCGGCATCCGCCCGGCGGGCAGCGCCTCGGGCGACCAGAAGCGCGTCATGACGCCGGGCAACGCGATTGCCGCCGGCGCCGACTATCTGGTGGTCGGGCGGCCGATCGTGGAGGCGCCCGATCCGAAAGCCGCGGCGGAACGCATCGTCAACGAAATCGAACAAGCAACGAAATGAGGGAATGAAATGGCCAAGGGTTACTGGATCGCCTGCGTCGATGTGAGGGACCCGGAGGGCTACAAGGCCTATGCCTTGGCCAATCCGGCGATCTTCAAGAAGTTCGGCGGCCGCTTCGTCATCCGCGGCGGCAAGCAGGAGGTGGCGGAGGGCAAAGCCCGCTCACGCCATATCGTGATCGAGTTTCCCGACTTCGCCGCCGCGCGCGCCTGCTACGACTCGCCCGAATACCAGGAAAACATCAAGCGCCGCCTGCCTTACGCGGCCGCCGACATCATCATTGTCGAGGGTTACGACGGGGCGCAGCCTTAGACCTCATCCTGAGGAGCGCCAAGGCGCGTCTCGAAGGACGAGGCGGAAAGCGCGGGGATCCCCATCCTTCGAGACGGCGGCTTCGCCGCCTCCTCAGGATGAGGGCAGGCCGCAGCGCTTTTCACCGGAGGTCTCCCCGGCTATACCGGCGCCACCTTTCGGAGCTGACCCATGACCGCCATGCGGCTCGTGGTCGCCGGCGCCGGCGGGCGGATGGGCCGCACGCTGGTCAAGGCGATCGCCGACAACAAGGACTTCGCGCTCGCCGGCGCGCTGGAAGACGCGCGCTCGCCGCTGATCGGCTGGGATTCCGGCGTGCTCGCCGGCATTCCCGAAAACGGCGTGAAGCTCGCGGGCGATGCACGGCCGCTGCTGGCGCAGGCCGACGGCATCGTCGATTTCACCGCGCCGGTGGCGACGATCGAATTCGCCGCGCAAGCCGCCGCGCTCGGCAAGGTGCACATCGTCGGCACCACGGGCCTGAGCAAGGATGACATCGGCAAGATCAAGGACGCTGGAAACAAGGCGATCGTCGTCCAGTCCGGCAATATGAGCCTCGGCGTCAATCTGCTTGCTGCGCTCACCAGGCTCGCAGCGCAGAAGCTCGACACGTCGTTCGACATCGAAATCCTGGAAATGCACCACAACCAGAAGGTCGACGCGCCGTCGGGCACCGCGCTGCTGCTTGGCCGCGCCGCGGCGGGGGGCCGCGACGTCGATCTCGACCGCCACAGCGCCATCGACGGCCACGAGGGCAAGCGCAAGCCCGGCGACATCGGCTTTGCGTCCTTGCGCGGCGGCACCGTGGTCGGCGAGCACAAGGTGATTTTCGCCGGGCCGGCCGAGCGTATCGAACTCACCCACATCGCCGAGGACCGCATGCTGTTTGCCCGCGGCGCGCTGGCGGCGGCGGCCTGGGCGCGCACGCAGAAGCCGGGGTTTTATTCGATGATGGACGTGCTCGGGCTCAGGGACCTTTAACTTCTCTTTGTCTGTCATGGCCGGGCTTGTCCGGCCATCCCGGGCAGGCGGGCAAAGCGGATCAACCAAGCGGGATCACCGGGTCTCGGCGCGTCGCGCCGGCCCGGTGATGACAAAGAGAGTAGTGAAATGACCGACCGACTTCTCGTGCTCGTGCGTCACGGGCAAAGCGACTGGAACCTGAAGAACCTGTTCACCGGCTGGCGCGATGTCGACTTGACCGAGCAGGGCATCAAGGAAGCGCGCGAGGCCGGGCGCAAGCTGAAAGGCCAGGGGATTACCTTCGATGTCGCCTTCACCTCGGCGCTCAAGCGGGCGCAGCGCACGCTCGATCTGATGCTCGCCGAGATGGGGCAGAGCAAGATTCCGGTGATCAAGGACCAGGCGCTCAACGAGCGCGATTACGGCGATCTGTCCGGTCTCAACAAGGACGACGCGCGCAAGAAATGGGGCGAGGAGCAGGTGCACATCTGGCGCCGCTCCTATGACGTGGCGCCGCCGGGCGGCGAGAGCCTCAAGGATACGCTGGCGCGTACGCTGCCCTATTACGTGACGGAAATCCTGCCGCGTGTGCTGCGCGGCGAGCGCGTGCTCGTCTCCGCCCACGGCAATTCGCTGCGCGCGCTGGTCATGATGCTCGACAGGCACACGCCGGAAACCATCACCAAGCTCAATCTGGAAACCGGCGTGCCGATGATCTACCGGCTCAATGCCGATTCGACGGTCGCCTCCAAGCTCGACCTCGCGGCGTAGCTCAAGCTGCGACTTTTCCCGCTTCCCAGCCGAGCATGGCGCGCTTGCGGGTGATGCCCCAGTGATAGCCGGTGATGTCGCCGTCCTTGCCGACGACGCGGTGGCACGGCACCACGAAGCAGATCGGGTTCTTGCCGACGGCGGCGCCGACCGCGCGCGCGGCCTTGCGGTCACCGACCTTGGCGGCGATGCCGGAATAGGTTTCCAGCCGGCCCATGGGGATGTCGAGCAGCCTCTCCCAGACGCGCACCTCGAAATCGGTGCCGATCAGCACGACGCGCAAGGGCTGGTCCTTGCGCCACAGCGCCGGATCGAAGATGCGCCGCGCCGTCGCCGCGGTCGCGGCGAAATCCTCGACGTATTTCGCGTTCGGCCAGCGCGCGCGCATGTCCTTGAGTGCCGCGCGCTCCTTGCCGGCGTCGGCGAGCGCGAGGCCGGCGAGCCCGCGCGGCGCAATCATCACCAGCGCCATGCCGAACGGGCAGGGGTGGAAACCGTAGGTGATGGTGAGGCCTTCGCCGCCCGCCTTCCATTCGCCGGGCGACATGGCTTCGTGCGTGACGAAGAGATCGTGCAGCCGGCCGGGACCAGACAGCCCGACCTCGTAAGCGGCATCGAGCACGCTCGCCGAGGAGCGCAGCAATTCGCGCGCATGGTTGAGCGTCAGCGCCTGCAGAAAGGCTTTCGGCGTCAGTCCGCACCAGCGGCGGAACAGATGGTGCAGGTCGGTGGCGGAAACACCCGCGGCATTGGCGATGGTCTCGATCTCCGGCTGCGAGCGCCAGTTGCCGCGGATATGGGCGATGGCGCGGCGCACCACGTCGTAGTCGGCCGCCGCGGTCGGCAGCGGCGCAAAGTCCGAGAAGCGGTCGGTGAGCGTTTGGGTCATGGTCATGCCGGCTATCTAAACCCAGGCACCAATGGCAACCACCCGATTCCTGACATTTCGCTTGCTGTTCCGGGACGACCCGCGGCGCCCCGGAATGACTAGGAGATTGCCGTCCTGGCCACCCCGCGTTTGGCCTCGGCCAGCGCATTGCCCAGCGCCAGCGCGAAATTCGCCTTTTCGTCAGGCCCGAGGAAATTGGCGACCGCCAATTGCTTGCCGCGCGAGACCAGCAGGAGCTTCTCGATGCCGAATTCCTCGTGCACGATCTTTTCCAGGCGCACCCAGAGCGGGTTGAGCACCCATTCGCGCGACTGCCCGCGGTGGCTCACCTTGCGTACGGTGAGCGCGAGTGGGGTCACGCTCACTTCCTCGTAGGCGGCGGCATGGCGGTAATTGAGGCGGAAGGCGAGGTAGAGCAGCAACACGTCGACGCCGAAAAAGCCGAAGACCGGCCAGGCGCCCATCATCAGGAAGGCCATGCCGGAGATGAAGCTCACGCCGCCGAAAATCCCCATCAGGACGAAGAAGCCGACCCGATTGAGCGAGCGGTGCGGCGTGATCACCGCGGAAAAGATGGCCGGTTCGAGATCGGTGCTTTGGTCGGTCATGGCGTTGCTCTCGGGCCTCTAGTATATGCAAAAAATGGCGAAAAAGCCCGCTCGCAAGCCGTTATCCAAGCCCCGCAAGGCTAAAGCCAAGGTCAAGCCGGCGCCGAAGCGCGCCAAAGCCGACGCCAAGCCCGACGCCAAGACCGCGCTCGGCGAAGCGCCGCCATGGACCAATGCCGAAATTGAGGAGGCGTTCCGCCGTTTCGAAAAGGCGAACCCCGAGCCCAAGGGCGAGCTCAAACATATCAATCCGTTCACGCTGCTGGTGGCGGTGGTGCTGTCGGCGCAGGCGACCGATGCCGGCGTCAACAAGGCGACGCCGGCGCTGTTTGCGCTTGCCGACACGCCGGAAAAGATGGCGGCGCTGGGCGAGGAGCGCGTGCGTGACCTGATCAAGACTATCGGGCTTTACCGCACCAAGGCAAAGAACGCGGTCGAGCTGTCGCGGCGGCTCCTCGCCGAGCATGGCGGCGAGGTGCCGCGCTCGCGCGAGGCGCTTGAAGCGCTACCCGGGGTCGGACGCAAGACCGCCAATGTGGTGCTCAACATCGCCTTCGGCGAGCCGACCATCGCGGTCGACACCCATATTTTCCGCGTCGGCAACCGCACCGGGCTTGCGCCCGGCAAGACGCCGTTCGAGGTCGAGCAGAAGCTCGAGGCGGTGGTGCCGGCGCAATATAAAACGCGCGCGCATCATTGGCTTATTCTGCATGGGCGCTACACTTGCCTCGCGCGCAAGCCGCTCTGCGAAAAGTGCATCATCAGCGACCTGTGCAAATGGCCGGGCAAAACGGTCAGTTGAAAATTGCCGGAGATTGCGAATGGAAGGCTCAGGCGGTGCCAAGCGCAAACCTGCAGACGCGAGCGACCCGAGGGTGATTTTCTGCGATGCCGGGCTGCCGGCCAGGGCCGGCGCCGCCTGGATGAAGTTTTTTACCTTCAGCGGAAATTACAAGCGGGACGTGGCGAGCGCGGTCAAATTCTGGCGCGAAGGCTCGGGGTTTTTGTCGAAGCTGCCAAGGAAACCGCAACGAAATATGGCGCAAAAACTGGCCGCCGACATCATTCAATTTCGGTGCCGCGAATCGCGCGAGCGATTCCTGTCTCATCACGCCGAGGCAATTTATCGCAAGCTCACGAAGAATCTCGCGAACTTCATCAGAGTCGAGGAGCTTTGCTATGACGCGGCCATGCTGGTGCCGGGGCTAACGCCGACGCGCAGGCAGGTCGACGCTGAAAGCGAATTGATGCAGTCGGAAAAAGACGGCGTCGAAGTCGATCAGGGAATTTTCCTCGCCAACGTTCTCGCCAATGCCGAATGCGGCATGCATCTTTGTCAGGCAATGCTGCGGCTGAAACTGGAGTCGATCGAGCGCGCGCAGGAATTCGTCATGAAGGACGTGGTCGATCTTGGACCGGTCAAGGTCGAGCGCAAGGGCAAGGCCGCGGTCGTCACCATACGCAATCCGCGCTTTCTCAACGCCGAAGATGACGACACGCTGGCAGACAGCGAGACTGCCGCCGACGTCGCCATCTTCGATCCGGAAAGCGAAATCTGCGTGCTGCGCGGCGATGTCGTCGATCATCCGAAATACAAAGGGCGCAAGATCTTTTCGGCCGGGATCAATCTCACCCACCTCTATCGCGGCAAGATCCCCTTCCTCTGGTACATCACGCGCGACATGGGCATCGTCAACAAGATGCTGCGCGGCATCGCTCTGCCAGGCGGACGCGGGCCGGACGAAATGATCGGCGGCACGACAGAAAAGCCCTGGGTCGCCCAGCTCGACAGCTTCGCCATCGGCGGCGGCTGCCAGTATCTCCTGGTGATGGATTACGTGGTGGCGGGGAGCGACGCCTACATGACGCTGCCAGCGCGCAAGGAGGGCATTATTCCCGGCGCCGCCAATATGCGGTTTCCGCGCTTTGTCGGCCCGCGCATCGCGCGGCAGGCGATCATGATGGGCAGGCGCATCGACTGCGACAGCGCCGCGGGCCGCATGGTCTGCGACCTTGTGGTGCCGCCCAACGACGTCGAACGTACGGTGACGAGGGTCTGCGAGGATTTTACCGGTTCCGGCGTCGTCAGCGCCGCCAGCAACCGGCGTGCCTTCCGCGTCGGCGAGGAGCCGCTCGACGCTTTCCGCAAATATATGGCGGTCTATGCCCGCGAGCAGGCCTATTGCCATTTCAGTCCGGCACTGATCGCCAATCTGGAGAAGCACTGGAACGCCGCGAACCGCAAGATCTAGCGCCTGAGGACAGTGATGCCGGGCCTCAAACTCAAGGGCGTGGACCTGACGCCGCGCCGCGAAACCTTCGATCCGATCGAAATCGCTTCGCGCGATGAAATCGCGGCGCTGCAGCTCAAGCGCCTCAAATGGACGCTTGATCGCGTCTACAAAAACGTCGCGCACTACCGGGAGACCTTCGACGCTGCCGGCGTGCATCCCGGCGACCTGAAGACGCTCGCCGACCTGCGCAAGTTTCCTTTCACCGGCAAGGCCGAGCTGCGCGAGAAATATCCCTTCGGCATGATGGCGATGCCGCGCGAGCAACTGCTCCGCGTGCATGCCTCCTCCGGCACCACCGGCAAGCCGACGGTCGTCGGCTACAGCCGCCGCGACATCGAGACCTGGGCGGAGATCATGGCCCGCTGCCTGCGCACGGCGGGGTGCCGGCCCGGGATGCTGGCGCAGAATTCCTACGGCTACGGGTTGTTCACCGGCGGCCTCGGCTTCCACCACGGCGCCGAAAAACTCGGCCTGACCGTCGTGCCGGTGTCCGGCGGCATGACCGAGCGCCAGGTCAAGCTGATCGGCGATTTTAGGCCCGACATCATCTTTGTCACGCCCAGCTATCTGCTCGCCATTCTTGATGAATTTCGCGCGCAGGGGGTCGACCCGCGGCAAAGCTCGCTGAAGATCGCCATGTGTGGCGCCGAGCCGTGGAGCAACGCCATGCGCGCGGAAATCGAGGAGGCCTTCGACCTGCATGCCCTCGACACCTACGGCCTGTCGGAGGTGATCGGCCCCGGCGTCGCCAGCGAATGCATCGAGAGCAAGGACGGCTGCACCATCTGGGAGGATCATTTCTATCCCGAGGTCATCGATCCGGCGACCGGCGCGGTGCTGCCGGACGGCGAGGTCGGCGAGCTCGTCTTCACTTCGCTGAGCAAGGAGGCAATGCCGGTGATCCGCTATCGCACCCGCGATCTGTCGCGGCTCTTGCCCGGCAGCGCGCGCAGCATGCGGCGCATGGCGAAAGTCATCGGCCGCTCCGATGACATGATGATCATCCGCGGCGTCAATGTCTTTCCCAGTCAGATCGAGGAAATCCTGCTCAAGGACGAACGGGTATCGCCGCATTTTGTGATTGAATTGCGCCGCGAGGAGCGGCTCGATGCGATGACCGTAGTGGTGGAAGCACGGCCGGGCGTTGCCGAAGCCGAATGGCCGCAAAGCGGCCGCGACCTCGCGCATCACATCAAGAGCCTCATCGGCGTGACCGCCGAGGTGAGGACAGTCAAGCCGGGCTCGGTCGAGCGTTCCGCCGGCAAGGCCAAGCGCATCATCGACATGCGGGCGAAGAGCTAGCGCGGCGGCGCGATCAGCTCGGCGTGCGCGCCCGCGAGTGTCTTGTGCACGTGCACCATGAAGGCCATGGCGAAGATCGGCGTCGCCAGATTGACGATCGGGATCGACACGAACACCGCGATCACCAGCCCGGCGAGGAACACCATGATGGAGTTGCGTTTGCGCAGCGCCTTCGCCTCATGCGGCGGCTGAAAGCGCATGGCGGCGAGCTCGAAATATTCGCGGCCGAGCAGATAGGCATTGGCGACGAGCAGAACGACCACGCCGAGCCCGGCGAACAGGATGAAGGGCAGCGCGCAGAGATAGACCACGAGCGTGAGCAGCGCGAATTTCAGGCCCTCGATCAGGGCGCGGAAAAAGGACAGCGCGCGGCCCTGTGCCTCCGCCGGATAGTGCTCGCGCTCGACTACGTCGGCGACGTCGTCGACAAAGAAACTGCCGACAAAGGCGGTGACCGTCGGCATCAGGAACAGCGCGCCGGTGATGATGCCAAGGCCCGCCATCAGCGACAGCACGAAGGCGAGCGTTGTCCAGGCGGCGTGCGGCGCGAAGCCGGTGGTCTGCTCGGCCCAGGTGGCGCCGTTGTCGGCGAGCGCGGCAATGAGATGATGCAAGCCGATGCCGATGATCACGATCAGCAGCAGCGCGAGGCCGATGGATTTCAGCAGCACCCGGCGCAAGCGCGGCGAGAACAGGTCGGCAAGCGCTGACACGGCCGCATCGATCATGCGTCCTGAGTTAAGGCGGGCCAGCGCCCTCGGCAAGCCCGCTCAGGCCGGCGACAGCGTCTCGTCCTCGGCCGCCTCGTTTTCGGCCGGCATGAACGGCACCAGTTCCCCGATATCCCCGGCAGCCTCGATGGCAAGATCGGCCCAGGCCATGGCCTTGTAGTCGAAGCCGCGCCGGATGGTCGGCTTCACCACCTCGAAATAGGGCGAGATGTCGAAGTCGCGCGGCGCGAACAGCGAGGAGTGCCGGATCTCCAGCATCTCCTGCCGCGCCGCCTCGCTGCGCGTCACCTTGGGCAGGATCGGATAGCGCACGTTCTCGAAGGCCTGCGCGATCAGCGCCGAGCAGATGATGCGTGTCGGGTGCCCGGAGCCGAGAGCGATCATGCGCCGGCGCCAGCGTTGCGGCACCGGCAGCGGGAACAGATAGCGCAGCAGGTCGAGGATGTTCTTCAGGTCGTAGTCGAAACCGATGCGCTCCGCCGCATAGGCGCAGACGCGGGCGCGATCGTCGTCGGTGAGGTTGATGGGGCGGCAGACGCGCGTGTGGAAGCAGAGATATTTCGACAGCGGCGCCGCCACCACGCCTTCGCCGATATTGGCCTCGACCAGCACCAGGGGCTCGCCGTCGGCGGTCACGCGGTCGCCGATCGGCCCGACATAGAGCGCGGCATGCGACCAGGTCGATTGCGTCAGATACTTGATGACGCCGGAGATGTGGTTGTTGCCTTCGACCAGCAGCACGTCGCCGGGCTTGAGCGTCGCGCGCAGCGAGTCGGGATCGGGTGGCGTGAACGGCTCGTAACCCTGTGCCGGCTTTTCCAGGTACTGGGCGAGCAGGCGCCCGACGCGATCGACGATCCAGCCCATTATCCGCAAGCCATCCCCGAGCACGTGCGTGTCTCGCACGTTTGTCGCGCGGTACAATAATAATGACTCATTGCAATTTGGTTCACCGGCGGCGCAGCGGCCTTACCGAATTTTAGCCACGACATTGCCGCGCTTGGCGCGTTCGGGCATGCTGTTGCGACGCACAACAATCATTCGGAAACCATGCAATGCGAATGCGCGGTGAATTGCCCAAGGCGCTGATCGCCTGGTCGAGCGGCAAGGACAGCGCCTGGGCACTGCATGAGGCGCGGGTGAGCGGCGCGTTCGACGTGGTCGGCGCATTGACCACGGTCACCGATGCCTTCGCCCGTGTCAGCATGCACGGCGTGCGCGAGGAATTGCTGCGCGCGCAGCTCGATGCCGCCGGGCTGCCGGCGACCGTCGTGCGCATTCCCTATCCGTGTCCGAACGACATCTACGAACGCGAAATGGCGAAGGCCATGAACGAGGCCAGGGCGCGCGGCGTCACTCACGTCATTTTCGGCGACCTGTTCCTCGAAGACATCCGCGCCTATCGCGAGGCGAAACTGAAGGACGTCGGGCTGAAGCCGGTGTTTCCGCTGTGGCTCAAGCCGACCGCGGATCTGGCGCGTGAGATGATTGCCGCCGGCGTCGAGGCGCATCTCTCCGTGGTCGATTTGAAAAAACTGCCGGCAGCGTTTGCCGGCCGCCGTTTCAACGGCGAGTTGCTGAGCGACCTGCCGGCGAGCGCCGATCCTTGCGGCGAGAACGGCGAATTTCATTCTTTCGTGTCGGCGGGTCCGATGCTGGCGCGAAAAATTCCGGTCAGCGTCGGCGAGACCGTCGAGCGCGAAGGCTTTGCCTTCGCCGATTTGGTGCCGGCGTAGTTCTTCTTGTCGTCACCGGGCTTGTCCCGGTGACCCCGCTTGGGAAGGCAAAGCATTGCGTCCCCGATCGAGATGGCCGGGACAAGCCCGGCCATGACAACAAAGAGTTCACCCCCGCAGCACACCGCCGGTGCGCTTGCCGACCTCGGCGACGATGCGCGCGGCCAGCGCATCGATCTCGGCATCGGTCATGGTCTTCTCGCGCGGCTGCAGGGTGACGGCGATGGCGATCGACTTCTTGCCCGGGTCGATGCCCTTGCCCTTATAGACGTCGAACACGGTGATGTTCGTGATCAGCTTGCGGTCGACGTTCTGCGCCGCGCGCACGATGTCGGCGGCCTTCACGCTGCGCTCGACCACGAAGGCGAAATCACGCGTCACCGGTTGGAACGGCGACAATTCGAGCATGGCCTTGGCCCGCGTCGCCTTCGCCTTGGGCTCGGGAATTTTCTCCAGGATTACCTCGAAGCCGGTGAGCGGGCCTTCCGCCTTCAGCGCTTCGAGCACGCGCGGATGCAGCTCGCCGAAATGGCCGAGGATGTTCTGCGGGCCGATCTGAATGGTGCCCGAACGGCCGGGATGGAACCAGGCCGGCCCGCCGGGCACGACCTGCAGCGCTTGCATCGGGCTGCCTGCAGCCGCGAGCACGGCGAAGGCATCGGCCTTGGCGTCGAAGGCATCGACCGGCTTGGTGCCCGACCAGTGGCGGCCGATGCCGGCGCTGGTCGCCAGCGCGCGGCGCACGCCGGTCGCTGCGGTAACCTGATCCTCGGGCCGGTCGCCTTTGAAGATCTGCCCGACCTCGAACAGCGCCACGTCGGCAAAGCCGCGGTCGGCGTTCTTCTGCGCCGCCATGATCAGCCCGGGAATGAGGCTCGGCCGCATGTCGGAGAGTTCCGCCGCGATCGGATTGGCGAGCGCAAGCTGGGCCTGACCGCCGCCGAACAGTTCGGCTTCGCGCTTGGACACGAACGACCAGGTGACCGCCTCGACGAGCCCGCGCGCGCCGAGCGCGCGTCTGGCCTTGCGGGTGCGGCTCTGGATGGCGGTGAGCACGGCTTTTCGCGCCTGCTCGCCGCGCGGGAACGGCGTCGAGGGCACGCGGTCGACGCCGACGATGCGCACGATCTCCTCGACGATGTCGGCGCGGCCGCGCACGTCCGGCCGCCACGACGGCACCGCGACCTTGATTTTCTCGCCCTGGCCGGCGGCGAAGAAGCCGAGCTTCTCCAGCACGCGGCGCGCCTCGGCGAGCGGCAGCTTGAGGCCGGACAGCCGCGGCAATTCGCTCAAGGGAAAATCGATCACGGTTTCCTTCGGCGTCGGATCGCCGGCAACGACGTTTTCCGATGGCTCGCCGCCGCAGAGCTCGATGACCATCTGCGTCGCCAGTTCGAGGCCCGGCAGCATGAAATTCGGGTCGACGCCGCGCTCGAAGCGGTAGCGCGCGTCGGAATTGATGCCGAGCTGACGTCCAGTCTGCGCGATGTTGAGCTCGTTCCACAGCGCCGACTCGATCAGCACGTCGGTGGTGTTCTCGTCGCAGCCCGACGCCTCGCCGCCCATGATGCCGGCCAGCGATTCGACGCCCTTGTCGTCGGCGATCACGCACATCGCCTCGTCGAGCGTGTAGGTCTTGCCGTCGAGCGCCAGTACCTGTTCGCCGTTTCTGGCGCGGCGCACGACGAGATTGCCGTGCACCTTCTTGGCGTCGAACACGTGCAGCGGCCGGCCGCGGTCGTAGGTGATGAAGTTGGTGATATCGACCAGCGCATTGATGGGGCGCAGGCCGATGGCGGTGAGCCGCTTCTGCAGCCAGTCGGGCGAGGGGCCGTTCTTGACGCCGCGCACGAGACGCAGGCCGAAGGCCGGGCACAGCGGAGCGGCTTCGATGGTCACCTTGACCCGGCAGGGGAACGTGCCCTTGACCGGCTTCACCGTGCGGTCCTTGAAGGTGCCGATGGAAGTTGCACCGAGATCGCGGGCGATGCCGTTGACGCCGGTGCAGTCGGGGCGGTTGGGCGTGAGGTTGATCTCGATCACCGGCTCGCCGAGCGCGGCATATTCGGCGTAGCTCTTGCCGACCGGCGCGTCGGCCGGCAGATCGATGATGCCGTCGTGATTGTCGGAGATTTCAAGTTCGGCTTCCGACATCAGCATGCCGCGGCTTTCGACGCCGCGGATGGTGCCGACCTGAAGCGTGATGTTCTTGCCGGGGATGAAGGCGCCGGGCGCCGAGAACACGCCCTTCATGCCGGCGCGTGCGTTGGGCGCACCGCACACCACCTGGATCGGCTGGCCGGTCCCGGTATCGACCATGCAGACGCGTAGGCGATCGGCGTTGGGGTGTTTCTCGGCGGAAATCACCGACGCGATGACGAACGGCTTGAGCAACGCCGCCTTGTCCTCGACGCGCTCGACCTCGAGCCCGATCATGGTGAGCTTGTCGACGATCTCGGCCAGTGAGGCGTCGGTGTCGAGATGCTCCTTGAGCCAGGGCAGGGTGAACTTCATGACGCTGACTCGGCGCTGGTCTCCCTCCCCCGCTTGCGGGGAGCTGCGCGACGGGCGGCCGTTTGAGGGTTCCCTCCCCCCTTGTGGGGGAGGGACGGGGAGGGGGGTGCGTTTTGCGCTTCAATACGAATGGCTTCAACAACCCCAGCCAAATTGCGCAATACCTGTTCGTTGCCAAATCGAAGCACTTTGAATCCTTGCGATCTGAACCACGCGTCGCGTACCGCGTCATTGCGCTGACAATCAGCGAAATCGTGCGTTTCGCCGTCCAGCTCGACGACTAAGGGGGCGGAGTGGCAAACGAAATCGGCTACGAAGTGACGCATAGGAACTTGGCGTCTAAACCCCAGGCCATCAATGTGATGGGCTTTTAGATACCGCCGCAGCAACGTCTCGGCGCGCGTCATCGTTCGGCGGAGAGATTTCGCCCGGTGGCGCTGCTGTTGGTTGACGGCTGCGTGTGGCATGTGCGGTCACCCCCCTCCCTAGCCCTCCCCCACAAGGGGGGAGGGAACAGGCCGAGTGCGCGGCAACGTCGGACGAATATTTTCGCGCTTCACGAACTCAACCCTCCCGCCAGCGTCGGGAAGTCGAGCGGGCGGAAGCCGTAATGCGCCAGCCAGCGCACGTCGGCCTCGAAGAAGGCGCGCAGGTCGTGCATGCCGTATTTCAGCATGGCGATCCGGTCGATCCCCATGCCCCAGGCAAAGCCCTGGTACTCGTCCGGATCGAGCCCGCAATTGCGCAGCACGTTGGGATGCACCATGCCGCAGCCCAAAATCTCCAGCCAGTCCTCGCCCTCGCCGAAGCGGATCTCGTCCTTGCCGCGCTTGCACTGGATGTCGACTTCCAGCGACGGCTCGGTGAACGGAAAGAACGACGGGCGGAAGCGCATCTTGACGCTGTCGACCTCGAAGAAGGCCTTGCAGAATTCTTCCAGAATCCACTTGAGGTGGCCGAGATGCGAGCCCTTGTCGATGACCAGGCCCTCGACCTGGTGGAACATCGGCGTGTGCGTCTGGTCCGAGTCGCTGCGGTAAGTGCGGCCCGGGCAGATGACGCGGATCGGCGGCTTTTGGCTCAACATGGTGCGCACCTGCACCGGCGAGGTGTGCGTGCGCAGCAGCAGGCGCGAGCCGTCGGCTTTCCGCGGAAAGTAGAACGTGTCGTGCATGTCGCGGGCCGGATGGCCTTCGGGGAAGTTCAGCTTGGTGAAGTTGTAGTCGTCGGTCTCGATGTCGGGGCCTTCGGCGACGGCAAAGCCCATGTCGGCGAAGATGGCGGTCAATTCGTCGGTCACCTGTGTGATCGGATGCACGCGGCCGATTTCCGCCGGCGCCTCGCGCACCGGCAGCGTGACGTCGACCGTCTCGGTGTTGAGCCGTGCATCGAGCGCGGCGTTGGCGAGGGCTTGTTTGCGTTCGGCGATTGCGGCGTTGACCTTGTCCTTGAGGCCGTTGATCGCCGGGCCTTGCACCTTGCGTTCGTCCGGCGTCATCGCGCCCAGCGTCTTCAGCAACGCGGTGATCGCGCCGCTCTTGCCCAGCGCGGCAACGCGCACGGCTTCGAGCGCCGCCTCATCCTTCGCGGCGGCGACGCCGGCGAGCAGGTCATTTTCCAGTTGTGCGATGTCAGCCATTGGTTTTGCGGCGCCGGGTTTTTGAAGGAAGCAAGCCGTTGCACCAGGCGCCGACGATGACCAGAAAGCCCAGCGCGAGCAGCTTCGGGTCGTTGCGCCAGGCGCCGAAGATCATCACCAGATCGCCGAACAGGCGGATGCCTTCGATCATGCGCGTCATGTTGGCGGCGACATAGCGGCCGAAGCCGGAGTCCTTCTGCGGCGTCAGGTCGACGTAACGGATGATGAGCCACGAGGCGAGCAGCGGCGGCACGAAGTGCAGCAGCAAGGCGGGCAGCGGCTGGTGCAGCCAGAACAGATAAAGCGAAACCGCCGCTGCAAGAATGTCGGTCGACAGCTTGAGCGGATGGATCTGGTTGTAGAGCGCCTTTTCCTTCAGCGTCATTGTCCCTACCTCGTCATGGCCGGACTTGTTCCGGCCATCGCGCTTAGTGAGGCAATGCGACTCTAAGCGGGATGCGCGGGTCAAGCCCGCGCATGACAACGGAGAAGCGTATCTACGCGGGAAGTGCGGCCTTCGCCTTTTCCACGATCGCCTGGAATGCCATCGGCTCGCTGATGGCGAGATCGGAGAGCACCTTGCGGTCGACTTGCAGCCCGGCTTTGGCAAGCCCGGCGATGAACTTCGAATAGTTGAGGCCAAAGGGCCGCACCGCGGCGTTGAGACGCTGGATCCACAGCGCGCGGAAGGTGCGCTTGCGCCGCTTGCGGTCGCGGAAGGCGTACTGGCCGGCCTTCTCCACCGCCTGCTTGGCGATGCGGATCGTGTTCTTGCGGCGGCCGTAATAGCCCTTGGCGGCCTTGTAGACTTTCTTGTGCTTGGCGTGTGCGGTGACGCCACGTTTGACGCGGGCCATGGGAAATCTCCTGACAGGTCTGGCAAATGGTCAATGGCGGCGCGAACGCCGCCCGCGCGAAATACGGTTCAGCCGTTGGGCAGAAAGTATTTCTTGATGTTGTCGCCGTCGGACTTGAACAGCACGGCGGTGCCGCGGTGCTCGCGGATGGTCTTGGTGGTCCGCTTGATCATGCCGTGGCGCTTGCCGGATTGCTGGTATTTCACCTTGCCGGTCGCGGTCACCTTGAAGCGCTTTTTGGCGCCCGATTTGGTCTTCAGCTTGGGCATTTGGCTCTCCTGAAACGGCGCCAAAGCGGGACGACCCGCCGGGCCGGTTGTTGCTCGAAAAGACAATTGCTTTTGAGCTTGCTGCTCGGAATTGAGCGCTAAAACGCCGCCACGGCAGCCCTGATCAGCCGGGCGGCGAAGGGCGGCGTTATGGCAGAGGCGGGCGGAATTGGCAACCGCGGGACCTCAAGGAGGGCTGAATTCGCAACGATCCCGGGTCTGCGGCGCGTCATTTCATGCCGCGCCGCGCCCGGGACAGAGGCTCGCGTCTTACCTCGGCGCCAAGAGCATGACCATCTGCCGGCCCTCGAAACGGGGCTCGGACTCGATCTTGGCCATGGTCGCGGTATCGACCTTGACGCGGTTCAGGAGCTTGTAGCCGAGCTCCTGGTGCGCCATTTCACGGCCGCGGAAGCGCAGGGTGATCTTGACCTTGTCGCCTTCCTCGAAGAAGCGCTTCATCGAGCGCATCTTCACATCGTAATCGTGGTCGTCGATCATCGGCCGGAGCTTGATCTCCTTGATCTCGACGACTTTCTGTTTTTTTCGGGCTTCCGCCGCTTTCTTCTGCGCCTGGAATTTGTACTTGCCGTAATCCAGGATCTTGACGACGGGCGGATTGGAATTGGGGGCGATCTCGACAAGATCGAGCCCCGCGTTCTGCGCCATGTCCAGCGCAGCCTGGATCGGGGTGGGGCCATGGTTATGGCCGCTGGCATCGATTAACTGGACCTCGCGGACGCGGATCTCCTCGTTGACGCGCGGGCCGTCCTTTTGGGCGGGCAGCGCAGACTTCATCGGACGACGAATGGCTTTTGTCTCCTCTACTGTTGCAACGTTTCCTCGCGCGCTCTTCGCGCCGCTCGGAATGGCAAAGATTGGTAGAAACGGCGAAGAAGTCAACGCGGTTCCCGCGTCTTAGCCAATGAATTGTATTCAATTCCGCTCGAAGTAGCGGCCAAGGCTCTCAAACTGCTCGATTTAATGGCGCGGCGCCTGCGGCGCGGAGCGCGCGAGGCCATGCGGCCGGCCACGGCGGCGTAAAGCCGCAGCGTCTGCTCGGCGACCAAAGCGGGCTCGAAATGCGCGCAGACCCAGTCGCGGCCGCGCGCGCCCATGGCGCGACGATTGGGCTCCGGCATCGAGAACAGGCGCACCAGCGCCTCGGCGAGCGCGGCATCGTCGCTCGCGGCATAGCGCAGGCCGGTGACACGGCCGTCCGGGACCGCGGGCGCGGTCAGCACCACATCCGGACCGGCGCCGAGATCGGAGACGATGACGGGGCGCCCCATGGCCTGAGCTTCCAGGATCGCGCGCTGCAGGCCCTCCGGCTGCACCGCCGCCGAGACCACGACCGCGGCGGCGGCGTAGGCCGCCGGCATATCGGCAACCGGCGCCGCCATGCGCACCACGTCCATGGTCCGCGTGGTCAGCACCAGGTCCCATAATTCGCCGGTGTAGTGCGTGTGGCCGCGATCCTCGCCGACGAAGACGCAGAGGAAATCCTTGAAGCCCATGTCCTTGAGGCGCTGCGCCGCGCGCACCATCACGTGGTGCCCCTTGCGGCGCAGGATGCGGCCGACGACCAGGATCACCTTGGTGTCCGGCTTGATGCCCCAGCTCCGCCGCAGCGTCTCGACGCGCTCGCGCGTCACCTGCGCCGGGTCGAAACGTTCGAAGTCGATGCTCGACGGCAGCACGGTGATGCGTTCCCAGTCGATGCCGTAACGATCGTTGACCAGTTGCGCGAGCTGCTCGCTTGCCGCGACCACGCGGTCGCCGCGCGCCATGACCCCGTTGTAGAAGTGTTTGAGTATGTTCTGGTCGCGAAAGCCCTTGTACCAGCTGGTGACGAAGGGCAGGCCGGTCAGCCGCGCGGCGAGAAAGGCGCTCCAGGCGGCGGCGCGGCCATGGGCGTGAATGAGATCGCAGCGGCGCTCGCGGGCGATACGCATCAACGTAAAGCCATTGCGGATGATCGAGATCGGATTTTTGCCGCCCATGTCGAGCGCGACGAATTCGGCGCCGGCTGCGGTCACATCGGCGACCAGCCGTCCGAGCCGCGATACGACGATGGGGCGATGTCCGGCCTGGCTCAGGATTTTTGCCAGCGCGGCGGCGCCGGCGTCGGCGGCGCCGGAATCGAGCGTGGGAACGGCAATGAGCGCGCGGATCGGATCCCGCTGCTCGCCGCTATCGGCGCCGCGCCGGTCACCGGTGAAGCTCGCGCCGGGCGTTGCCGCCGCGTGTGGGTGTGGCGCGGAAAGGCTCGACATAGGCGCTGGGGTTCTCCGAAGCTCAGGCGTCGCGCGCCAGAAGCGACGTATAGACCCCGCGAATGGCTTCAGCAACGCTCTGCGGCGAGAACATGAACTCGGCGAACTGGCGGGCGCGGGCGCCGAGCGCCTCATAGGCGGTGGCGTCGAGGCTGAGCGCCTGACTTGTGGCGCGCGCCAGATCGGCGACATGTCCCGGCCGCACCAGCCAGCCGGTGCGTAAATTGTCGGGCATGCGCGGCGGTCCGAGCATGTTTTCCGGCAATATGCCGACCGTGCTCACCACGACCGGCCGGGCCATGGCTTGCGCTTCCGCCGCGGCGCGGCCGGACACCGGCGGCTCCAGCGCCGGCACCACGATGGCGTCGGCCGCGGCATAGGCCGCGGGCATGTCCGCGCAGTGGCCGATCATGCGGCAGAGCGTGTCGATGCCGTGCATGCGCGCGCGGCGGCGCAGCGCGCGGGTGTAATTCGGTTCGATGCGGTCGTCGCCGGCGAAGACGAAGACGATGTCGCGGTTGCCGTTCGCCACCATCAATCGCGCCGCGTCGATCATCGTCAACTGGCCGTTCCATGAAGCGACCCGCCCGGGCACCAGCACGACGCGCATCTGCGGCAGCACGCCCCAGGCGCGGCGCAGCGACGCGACACGGTCCGCGCTTACGGCCGCCCGGCTGAAGGTCGCGGTATCGACCGCGCGCGGGATCACGGTGATGCGCTCGGGCGGGATCTTGTAGCGCGCGATCATTGCCCGCGACACGAACGTCGACGGCGCGATGACGCGGTCGCCGCGCGCCAGCGAGCCGCCGATCAGCCGGCCGGGCCAGGAATTTCCCGGCAGCCGGTCGGGAAACGAGGTGACGAGAAAAACCGGCATGCGCCTGGTGGCGCTGATTGCGCTCCAGGCGGCGCCGGCGCTGTGCGCGTGGATGATATCGATGCGTTCGGAGGCGATCAGCTGCGCGAGCTTGCGCCTGTTTCGGCGGATGCGCAGCGGGTTGACCGTGTCGTTCGGCATGTCCAGCCATTCGCCGCCGAAGGCGCGCAGATCGCCGACCAGCTCGCCGCCTTCGCCGGCAACGATGGCGCGGGCGCCGGATTGCAGCAGCGTCAGCGCGATGTCGACGGCGGCATGACTTGCCGGATCGTCGCGCAGCGCCGGCACCAGTTGCAGGATGGTGGCGCCGACAAGCGAGCGCGGCTTGATGCGCGGCCGGTTCGAGTTGGCGACCCCCTTGCGCTCGCCGCCGTCTTGCGGCGACAAGGGATCGCGATCCAGTTCAACGGTACGGGCTAATTTGGCCGAAGTGCGCATGAGCGAATCCCGTCTGATATCCCTGACAGTCGAATCACCTGCACCGACACGGACCATCGCCGTGCGCGTGCGCGAGGGCAAGAGCGGCAACAAGAGCCCCGGGCTGTTCTGGCTCGGCGGCTTCAAGTCGGACATGAAGGGCACCAAGGCGGTGGCGCTGGACGACTGGGCCAAGGCGCAAGGCCGCGCCTGCCTGCGCTTCGACTATTCCGGGCACGGCGAGTCGGGAGGGGCCTTTACCGACGGCACCATCGGCCGCTGGCTGGCGGAAACGGTTGCGGTTTACCGGCAATTCGCCAAAGGCCCGCAGGTCGTGATCGGCTCGTCCATGGGCGGCTGGCTGGCATTACTGTTGGCGGCGCGATTGCGCGAGTCGAAAGGGTCCGCGCCTATTGCCGGCATGGTGCTGATCGCGCCGGCGGTCGATTTCACCGAAGAGCTGATGTGGAAGCAATTTCCCGACGCCATCAAGCGCGAGATCGAAGAGAAAGGCGCCTGGATGCGGCCGTCAGCCTATTCGGAGGAACCCTATCCGATCACCCGCGGGTTGATCGAGGAGGGGCGCAAGCATCTGCTGCTCGGCGGGCTGATCGAGACCGGCTGCCCGGTGCATATCCTGCAGGGGGTGCAGGACCCCGACGTGCCGTGGCGGCATGCGCAGGAACTGGTGGCGCGCTTTGCCCGCGACGACGTGGTGTTGACGCTGATCAAGGACGGCGACCACCGGCTGTCGCGGCCGGAGGACATTGAGCGGCTGATCGCGGCGGTGAGGGAGTTCAATTGAGGCGCTTTCCTCCCCGTTCGTCCCCGCGGAAGCGGGGACCCAGTTCTGCCGCCGCTTCGTAATGTGGCCTCTGGATTCCCGCTTGCGCGGGAACGAACGGAGTGTGGGGTCGGCGTCCCAAGCCTAGGCGAGCGCGGCGGCCCATTCCTCGCTCACGTCGGGATCAGAATCGACGCGCTTGAGCATCGCAAGCTTCGCGCGCGGCACGAGCCGCGACAGCGCCCACACCGCGGCGCCGCGCACCAGCGGCGAGGCATCGCCGAGCAGCCGCTCGGCTTCGGCCGCGAGCGAGGCATCGCCCGAATTGCCGATGGCGATGAGCACATTGCGGACGAAACGGTCGCGGCCGGCGCGCTTGACTGCGGTCTTGGCAAACATCGCGCGGAACGCGGCGTCGTCGAGACGCGCGAGCTCGCTCAGTTTCGGCGCGCGCAGGGTTTCGCGCGCGGCGAATTTCGCGTCGCGTCCCACTTGCGCGAACTTGTTCCACGGGCAGACGGCAAGGCAATCGTCGCAGCCGTAGATACGGTTGCCGATCGCCTCGCGAAATTCGCGAGGGATCTGGCCCTTGTGCTCGATGGTGAGATACGAAATGCAGCGCCGCGCATCGAGATGGTATGGCGCCGGGATGGCCGCCGTCGGGCAAATTTCGATGCAGGCGCGGCAAGTGCCGCAACGGTCTGTGTCCGCGGTGTCGTAGGGCAAATCGAGGGTCGTGAAGATGGCCCCGAGAAAGAGCCAGGAGCCATAGTCACGCGAAACAAGATTGGTGTGCTTGCCCTGCCAGCCGACCCCGGCCTTTTCAGCCAGCGGCTTTTCCATGACGGCCGCGGTGTCGACGAACACCTTGACGTCGCCGCCGCCGTTGTCCACCAGCCAGCGCGCGATCGTCTTCAGCCGCGGCTTGATGATCTCGTGATAATCGTCGCTGCGCGCGTAAACGGAAATCGCGCCGCGATCGCGGCGCTCGAGGATGGCGAGCGGGTCTTTCTCCTCGGGCCCGTAGTTCAGACCCAGCATGATCACCGAGCGCACCTCGCTCCACAGCGCGCGCGGATCGCCGCGCCGCTCGGCCATCGTTGCGAGCCACGCCATGTCGCCATGGGCGCCCTCGGCGAGAAAGGCTTCGAGATGCTGTTTCGCTTCGGGAATCGAATCCGGGCGTGTCACGCCGAGGACGCCGAAGCCTTGTGCGCGCGCCTGCTCGACCAGCGCTGCCTTGAGTGCGGCGGGCTCTAGAAATCGAGATCGGCGTAATGCTTCGCCGGCGGCAGCCCCGCCAGCGTTTCGGCCAGCAGCGGGCGGAACGACGGGCGCGATTTCACCCGCGCGTACCAGTTCTTGGCTGCTTCGCTTTCGGCCCACGGCACTTCGCCCAGGTAGTCTGCTGCCGACAGATGGCCGGCGGCGGCGAGGTCGGCATAGCTCAAGGCGTCGCCGGCCAGCCAGTCGCGCGCTTCCACCAGCCAGCCGATATAGGCGAGATGATAGCGGATATTGCTGCGCGCCGCGCGCAGGGCGTCGGTATCCGGCGGCCCGCCGCCCTGTTCCCGCGTCATATGCCGCTTGTAGATGCGCTCGGTGACCAAAGGCCCGCTCACCTCGGCGTGGAATTTGTCGTTGAACCAGCTCGCCAGCCGCCGCACCTCGACGCGTTGCACGGCCTCAGCCGGCATCAGCGCGGACTGGCCGGCCCGCGTTTCCTGGAGGTATTCGGCGATGATGGTTGCGCCGGGGACCGGTGGCGCGCCGTCCTGCACCAGCACCGGGATTTCGCCGGCCGGATTGAGCAGCAGGAACTCCTCGCGCCGCTCCCAGAAGCGCTCCTCCGTGAGCCGCGCCTCCAGCCCGTATTCGTTGAGAATCAGCCGCACATAGCGCGACAGCGGGCAGAGCGGTTGGTGCAGCAATGTCAGCATGGGAGCCTGGGTAAGAATCGGAAAGGCGGGGCACTATAGGAAGCGGTAGCGTCTGCGCAAATTGCGGCGGATTACGGCTTTTTTCGTTGCCCCGGCTTGGCTGTTGCGCCACAAGCGCTGGCCTGATTTCCCCCGGAGCCGCCGCATGCACGCCCTCGCACCCTATATCGACCTGATCAAAGCTGCGATTCTTGGCGTGGTCGAGGGATTCACCGAATTCCTGCCGGTTTCCTCCACCGGACATCTGCTGCTGATGGAGCATTTTCTCGGCTGGGGCGAGGACGCCTTCGGCAAATCGTTCACCATTCTCATCCAGCTCGGCGCCATTCTGGCGCTGCTCAGCATCTATTTCGGCCGCCTCTGGTCGCTGGCGACGCACATGTTCACGCAATGGGATGCGACACGTTTCGTCATCGGCGTGCTGGTGGCGTTCCTGCCGGCGGCGGTGATCGGCGCGCTCGCGGCATCCTTCATCAAGTCGCATCTGTTCGACGTGCGCATCGTCTGCATCATGTTCATCCTCGGCGGCTTCGTGCTGCTCTGGATCGACCGCATGGATCTCAAGCCGCGCTATTTGGAGTCGACCGAATTTCCGCTGCTGATGTATCTGGGCATCGGCGTCTGCCAATGCTTCGCCATGATCCCCGGCGTATCGCGCTCCGGCGCGACCATTGTCGGCGCCATGCTGTTCGGCGCCGACCGGCGCTCGGCGGCTGAATTTTCCTTCTGGCTCGCCATGCCGACCATGGTCGGCGCCTTCGCCTATGAGGCGTTCAAGAGCCGCGCCGAGCTCGCGCACGGCGATTTGCTCGCCATTGCCGTCGGCTTCGTCTTCTCGTTCATCTTCGGCTGGATCGTGGTGAAGACGTTTCTGCGCTACGTGCAACACCACAGCTTCGCGGTGTTCGCCTGGTGGCGCATCGCCGTCGGCGCTGCCGGGATTTTGGCGCTCTACGTCCTCTAGGCCGGCCGTTCAGGCGGCGCGGCTGCGGAACTGGCCGGTCTTGCGGAAGCGCCAGAGATAGGCCGGCACGATAGCCTCGATGAGCTCGGGATCGAGACCCAGTCCTTGCAGCGTGCGGCCCTCGGTCTTCGCCGCATCGGACACCACGTTGTCGCTGCGCAACAGCTCCACCTGGTCGCCGGTGAGCGTGAACGGCGGCGGCGCAAATTGCAGCACCGTGGCTTTGAACTTGGCGAGGAAGAATGGCAGCGGCAGCAGCAAGCGTTTGCGCTCGGCCGTCGCCAGCACGAATTCCATGAGCTGCCTGAAGGTGCGCACTTCCGGACCGCCCAGCTCGTAAACGATCCCCGCGCGCGCGTTGCCCTCCACCGCCCGCACGATTGCCGCGGCGACATCGCCGACGAACACCGGCTGAAAGCGCGTATGCCCGCCGCCGATCAGCGGCAGCACCGGCGACATGCGCGCCAGCGCGGCGAAGCGGTTGAAGAAGTCGTCCTCCGGTCCGAACACGATCGACGGCCGGAAAATCACGGCCTGCGGCTGCGCCGCCAAAACCATGCGCTCGCCCGCCGCCTTGGAACGGGCATAGCGCGAGGCCGAATTCTCGTCGGCGCCGATCGCCGACACATGCACCATGCGGGCGCCGTGATTGCTGGCGGCAAGCGCCACCTGCTCGGCGCCGAACGTGTGCACGGCGTCGAATTTCTGCCGCCCGCCTTCGGCGAGGAGGCCGACCAGATTGACCAGAACGCTGGCGTCGCGCGCGGCCGCCTCGACCGATGCGGCGTTGCGCAGATTGGTCTGCACGGCGTGGATCTGACCGACCCGGCCCAGCGGCTGCAGATGGAACGCAAGCTCCGGCCGGCGCACCGCCACGCGAATGCGATAGCCGCGCTCGGCAAGCGCCCGCACCACATGGCGGCCGATAAAGCCCGAGCCGCCGTAGACGGTGATCAGGGTGTCGAGGTCGCTTTTGAAGGTCATTTCCGTGCCTCGCGGGGCTCAAAGCTCGGCAATCCGGCAAATACAGGATCGGGCGCGGCCTGTACAGGGGCGGATCGGCAGCCGATTGACCCTGAATTGACAAGGCGAAACCGGCTCCGTACCTAGTCCCGACATGCCCAGGTGGCGGAATTGGTAGACGCACTAGTTTCAGGTACTAGCGCTGCAAGGCGTGGAGGTTCGAGTCCTCTCCTGGGCACCAGCGTCCGGCGCATGATGCCGAAAGGTGGTCACCGGCCTTCGGGCAAGATCATGCGCAGGCAAACCGGTTGAGCGAATGACCATCCGCCTGCATCGCGGCGATCTGCCGAACCTCACCGGCTACAAGGGCGCCGTGGCGATCGACACCGAGACCATGGGTCTCGATCCGCACCGCGACCGGCTCTGCGTGGTGCAGCTGTCGCCCGGCGACGGCTCCGCCGACGTGGTGCAGATTGCGGCCGGGCAGAAGCAGGCGCCCAATCTGCAAAAGCTGCTCGCCGACAAGTCGATCCTGAAAATCTTCCATTACGCGCGCTTTGATCTCGGCGTGCTGTTCAACGCCTTCGGCGTGATGGCGGAGCCGGTCTATTGCACCAAGATCGCGTCCCGCCTTGTGCGCACCTATACCGACAAGCACGGCCTCAAGGACCTGACGCGGGAACTGCTCGGTGTCGATGTCTCCAAGCAGCAGCAATCCTCCGATTGGGGCGCCGAGGGCCTGACCGATGCGCAGGTCGCCTACGCCGCCACCGACGTGCAGCACTTGCATGCGCTGAAGGACAAGCTCGACGCCATGCTCGCGCGCGAAGGCCGCAGCGGCCTCGCGGCCGCCTGCTTCGGTTTCCTGCCCGACCGGGTGCGGCTCGATCTTTCCGGCTGGGCGGCCGAGGACATCTTTTCTCACTCCGTGTAACTTATTGTATTGATTACAGGACTACGCTCGGTTCTTGCCGCTTGCGGGCCATATTCGCACCGCAGGTTGCGTGGCGGGGTGTAAGGTGATTTTCCCAGAGCGTCTCTCAACCGAGCCTGTGCCGGCGGCATGAACCATCCGATCGCAGCCAGATCCGACCCGCAGGCCGCGCGCGCCTATTGGACCATGAGCCGCGGCGGTGCCGAGCGCGCCTTCCGCGCCGCCCGCCGCCACAGCCGTATCGTGCGCATCCTGCGCGTTGCCCTGCCCGCCGCGGTGGCGCTGGCGCTCGCCTTCGTCATCGTGGCCGCCTATTTCAATCCGTTGCGCGTGCTGACCAAGCTGCCGATCGATATCGGCAATCTCGTCGTCTCCGGCACCAAGATCACCATGGAGCAGCCGCGGCTGTCCGGCTTTACCCGCGACGGGCGCGCCTACGAAGTGACCGCTACGGCGGCGGCGCAGGATGTGACCAAGCCGGACATTGTCGAGCTGCACGATATCCATGCCAAAGTGCAGATGCAGGACAAGGGCTCGATTCAGGTTTCGGCGGCAACCGGCATTTACGACACCAAGGGCGAAACGCTCAGGCTGGCGCAGGATATCGTGCTGACCTCGTCCGCCGGCTACGAGTGCCGGCTCTCTGAGGCGCTGGTCGACACCCGCGAAGGCAATGTGCTGTCCGAGCATCCCGTGGCGGTGAAAGTGCTGCAGGGCACGCTCAACGCCAACCGGCTCGAGGTTGTCAATTCCGGCGATCTTGTGCGCTTCGGCGGCGGCGTCGACATGGTGCTGACGCTCAACCAGCCGGACGCCGGGCAAAACAAGGCGGGGGCGCGATGACGCGGCTGCTCGTCCGCTTGCCTCTCATCGCCGCGCTCCTGGCGGCGACTGTCACGGTCAGTGCCCAGCCCTCGAAGGGGCCGCCGAACGCGCTGCAGGGCTTTTCGCAGAACCACGATCAACCCGTCCATATTGAGGCGGCGACCCTGGAAGTGCGCGACAAGGACAAGGTGGCGACGTTCAGCGGCAACGTGCATGTGACGCAGGGCGACACCGGCATGCGCTGCAAATCGCTGGTGGTGTATTACGAGCAGAACGAGGCCGACGCCGACAAGACCAAAAGCGTGGCGCTCGCCAATCCCGGTCCGGGCGGCCAACAGCGCATCAAGAGGCTGGAAGCGCGCGGCGGCGTCGTGGTGACGCAGAAGGAGCAGACCGCGACCGGCGATCTCGGCCTGTTCGACATGCAAACCAACACCGTGACGCTCACCGGCAATGTGGTGATGACGCAGGGCCAGAATGTACTGCGCGGCGACAGGCTCGTGGTCGACCTGACCAGCGGGGTTTCACGCATCGAGTCCGGCAAGAGCGGGCAAGGCCGGGTGCAGGGGCTGTTCCTGCCCGGCGGCAGCGGCCCGGATGCCAAGCCAGGCGGCAAGGGGGCAGGTTCGTCGCCGATTCCCATGCGGCCATTCAACTGATGCGGAATCAGCTAAGCTCCCGCGTCCGGCCAGGGCCCGCCCGAACCATGCGCCGCGAGGTGACCCGGTGAATATTCTTTCGCTGTTCCGGCGGCGCCCCGCGTCGACGCAACGGACGCCGGCGGACGCGCGCCAGCACCAGCTCGCCGTGGCGATGCGACAGGCGGGCGCCGCCGGACAGCAGGCCGCCGCCCGCCAGCGCCGCGATGTCGATGCCCGCCAGGCCATCCGCCACGGCTATCTTGCCGCCCACGGCGTCGAAAAGAGTTTCGGCGGGCGCACCGTGGTGAGGGGCGTCACGCTTTATGTGCGGCGCGGCGAGGCGGTCGGCCTGCTCGGCCCCAACGGCGCCGGCAAGACGACCGTGTTCTACATGATCACCGGGCTGATTGCGGCCGATCGCGGCCGTATCGAGCTCGACGGCTACGAAGTAACCGAACTGCCGATGTACCAGCGCGCCCGTCTCGGCATCGGCTATCTGCCGCAGGAGGCCTCGATCTTTCGTGGCCTCAATGTCGAGGACAATATCCGCTCCGTGCTTGAAGTCGTCGAGCCGGACAGGCGCCGCCGCGAAGCGGACCTCAACGCGCTGCTGGAGGAATTCAATATTGCGCGGCTGCGCAAGACGCCGAGCATTGCGCTCTCGGGCGGCGAGCGGCGCCGCGTCGAAATTGCCCGCGCCTTGGCGACGCGGCCAAGCTACATGCTGCTCGACGAGCCCTTCGCCGGCATCGACCCCATCGCCGTCGGCGACATCCAGGCGCTGGTGCGGCATCTCACCAACCGCGGCATCGGCGTGCTGATCACCGACCACAATGTCCGCGAGACGCTCGGCCTCACCGACCGCGCCTACATCATCTATTCCGGCTCGGTGCTGATGGAGGGGCGCGCCGAAGACATCGTCAACAACCCTGACGTGCGTCGGTTGTACCTGGGCGAAGAATTCCGGCTTTAGCCGGCGGTTAGTTTTGCACAAGATTTGTGCATTGCCGCACTGCGGAATCTCATACCGCTTGCGTCGGCAACCTGTTATAAACCAGTAACAAGCAAGAAACGGACCAGAATCAGCCGGGATTCTCAATGGCGTTGTCGCAGAGACTGGAATTTCGCCAGACGCAGGCGCTGGTGATGACGCCGCAGCTGATGCAGGCCATCAAGCTGCTGCAGCTCTCCAGCCTTGACCTTGCCGCCTATGTCGAGACCGAGCTGGAGAAAAATCCTCTGCTCGAGCGCGCCAGCGACGATGAGCCGCCGCCGGCCGGTGCCGAGACGCAAGCCGAGAGCAACGGTTCCGAAGGCGAAGAAGCTCCCGAACCCGCCGACTGGAACGGCCAGGAACTCGAGAGCAGCCGCAGCTCGATGGAAGAGGGCCTCGGCACCGAGCTGGAAAACGTCTTCCCGGATGACGGCGGGGAAAAGTCGCCGCCACCGGAGGCGCCGCCGCCGGCCTATTCGGAATGGTCGGGCTCCGGCTCGCATGGCGGCGACGACAGCGCCTACAACCTCGAAGCTTTCGTCAGCGAGGAGACCACGCTCGCCGGTCATCTTGCCGAGCAGATGGCGCTGGCGATTTCCGATCCGGCGCGACGCATGATCGGCAAATACCTGATCGACATGGTGGACGAGGCCGGCTACCTCGGCGGCGACTTCGACAGCGTTGCCGAGAAGCTCGGCGCGCCGCGCGCCGAGGTCGAAGCGGTGCTGGCGATCCTGCAGACGCTCGATCCGCCCGGGGTCTGCGCGCGAAGCTTGAGCGAATGCCTGGCGATCCAGCTCAAGGACCGCA
>Ga0335083_10000908_pt1 | contig 42355 bp, 36 predicted proteins | sample Lox_Sample_42_FD_206716 | JGI IMG/M metagenome (GOLD analysis project Ga0335083, IMG submission 206716) | Soil microbial communities from Loxahatchee National Wildlife Refuge, Florida, United States - Lox_Sample_4.2 | ecosystem: Environmental > Terrestrial > Soil > Wetlands | place: USA...
GATCGAATTCAGCGGCCAGTTTTCCAGTAGTCGCCAGGTCCACTTTGAAATTCTTCAGATTCCGATTGTTTACACCGACGAGCAGAGGAGAAATTTTCAGCGCACGCTCCAGTTCGGCTTCGTCGTGAACTTCCACCAACGCAGCCAAACCTGCCTCCATCGCCAGAGAATGGAATTTTTGCAGTTGTTCGTCGCTCAAAATGGCTACGATGAGCAAAATTGCATCCGCACCCCATTCGATGGCTTCCAGAATCTGCCGCTCATCAATGATGAAATCCTTGCGCAATAACGGCAGTTTCACCGTCGCGCGAATTTGACGGAGATAATCCAGCGAGCCTTGAAAGAATTTCTCGTCGGTTAAAACTGACAGGCAGCTGGCCCCCGCCGCTTCGTAGTCCTTCGCGATGCGCACCGGGTCGAAGTCAGGGCAAATCACGCCCGCCGACGGTGAAGCCTTTTTGACCTCGGCAATCAAGGCGATACCGCCCGGGCGCGGATTTCTCAGCGCGGCGATAAAGTCGCGCCGCTCGCCGTGCTCCAGCATTGCGTCGCGCAAATCCCCCGCGGCAATCAGCCGCGCCGGCAGCTTTGCGACTTCAATCTTCTTCCGCTCAACAATGGTGTCGAGAATGTTCACGGGTCAAAAGTCAGTAGTCAGTAGTCGGTAGTCAGTAGGCTGATGTTTGCTGCTAACAACGATCTATCGACCCCTGACGCGGTTTATTCTTCCTCATCTTTCACGCCTTGCATCCGCTTGGCCGGGCAGCCGGCGCGGAGCCAGCCGTTGACAAATTGATCCAAATCGCCGTCCATCACGGCCTGCACGTTGCTGGTTTCGACGCCGGTGCGCAAATCCTTCACCATGCGATAGGGCTGGAAGACGTAGCTGCGAATCTGGTTGCCCCACGAAATGCTGCCTTTTTCGCCGTAGAACCGTTCCAGGTCGGCCTTTTGTTCGTCCTGCCGTTGCGCGTAAATCCGGGAGAGCAACAGTCGCATCGCCGTGGCGCGATTTTGATGCTGCGAACGCTGCGTCTGTGACGCCACGACGAGTCCGGTCGGAATGTGGGTGATGCGGACTGCAGTTTCCACCTTGTTCACGTTTTGGCCACCCTTGCCGCCGGAGCGAAATGTATCAACCTGAAATTCGTTCGGCGGAATCACGAGTTCGGAATTGTTCTCCTCGATTTCGGCGATGACGTCCACGCTGGCGAAACTGGTATGGCGCCGTTTGTTCGCGTCAAAAGGGGAGATACGCACCAGCCGGTGTACACCGCGTTCCGCTTTGGTGTAGCCGTAGGCGTTCTCACCCTGAATCAGCATCGTGACGCTTTTCAGTCCGGCGCCTTCACCGGGCAGCGCATCGGTCACCTCGATTTCCCAGCTGCGCGCTTCGGCCCAGCGCTGGTACATGCGTGACAGCATTTCCGCCCAATCCTGCGCTTCGGTGCCGCCCGCGCCGGCGTTGATGCTCAGGATGCAATTCTTCCGATCGTGCGGGCCGTTGAGAAAAACCTTCAATTCCAGCGCGTCGAGGTCCTTGAAAAACCGGTTGAGGTCGCGCTCCAGCTCCTGCTGGATCTTCGGTTGCGAATCGGGGGGTTCGGCCTCCCCCAGTTCCAGCATGACCCGCATATCGTCCAGATTCTTTTCCGCAGCGAGCAGCGGCTCGATTTTGTTGCGAAGGGAATTGGTCTCGTCAATCAGCGTCTGCGCCTTTTCGCGGTTGTTCCAGAAATTGTCGGCGGCCATGAGCGCATTGAGCTCGCCGAGGCGCTTTTGGGCGGCGGGCACGTCAAAGAAACCTCCGCAGATGCGTCAGTTTCCCGGTGGCCGTTGCAATTTCAGTCTTAACCGTCTCGAACATGCGGAGAAGATACAAAATTCGTGGCCTGGAAGCCAGAATAGAAAGCTCAAGGAATCGCCAAACGATTGGTGGCCAGTCTAACCGTTGAAGTTAAATCGGCGCTGGTGGCTTGGTGCACCGAACCATCAGCAAGCAAAATATTTCCCGCGCCTTGATGCCGTTCTTTCGTCCAGGTAAGCGCGTCGCTGGCGTGAAGATTCAGAATACCGGATTGAACCGTTTTGCCATTTACCATCAAATTGTCGTCGCCTGAAAGCAATATCTGCGGTGACGTGGCAGTGGCACTCAAGCCAACAAAGTAGCTGATGTTGGGGTTCTTGAGAGAAGTAAATTCGGTCGCGGCCCTCTGGTTTTTGTCTGCTGGACAAAGCAGAATTTTTGGCGTGGGGAACTGATTGGACATCACTTGAAAAAAGGTAACGATATTTCCCGTTGCGGTCAGCTCCATTGCGCCATTATTGGTCATGGAGACTCGCATGGGAAAATCACCACCATGGTCGCCAGCCCAAACATAACAGGTAAGACCGATTTGCCTCAAATTACTAACACACATTATTCCTGTATTGGGGAGGTTTTGACCTTGATTCGCAGGTACGATAAGCAACGTTATGATCACCAACACAAAAGCCGCCAAAACACCAATCACCACCAACACTTCCACCCACGTCAGTGCTGCTCTGTTTTGACGGGCAAAGCGCGGTTTCATGGCCGCGGCCTTCGAGTTTATTGATTATGAGCGCCAGTCAATGATTGTGAGTATTGGCCAGCGACAGCGCGTAAAAAAGCAAACCGATAATAATGATGGCAACCACGACGACGGCAATCCAGAAATAAGTGCCGACTTTGTTGCGCTTTTTGGTGAAGACTGAAGCGGTATCGCCGCCCGGCGGGCGACCGCCCGTCTCCAATTCGCTCAAGCTGACCCCACGGGTCGCGGCACGCGTTACCGATTCTGGTTTCTTGGCAGGGGGCGGGGCGGAAGCAGCCGGTGACGCGGCCGGGGCGGGAGCGGGAGCGGCGGGCGCGCCATTTTCCAGCCGTAACTCAATCTGGCCCAGACGAAGCGTCTGGCCGGGTTTCAGGACACTTTCCGTGACTTTTTCGTCATTGATGAACGTGCCATTGGTGGAGTTCAAGTCCTTGATGACCACCTCGTTGCCGCGCAGCAGCACTTCGCAATGATGACTGGAAACAGAAGGCTCGGCGATCTGAAACGTGTTATCCTCGACGCGACCGATCGTGGTCTTATCCGCCTTCAATTCGTGGACGCGGCCGTTCATGCTCTGACTGAGGATAACAAGTTTGGCCATATCTTAGATGGATTTTATTATGGTCTGCACCGGCATCAAGTCAAACGGAAATCTCAAATTCCACCGCCCGCAGCCTAGCCGCGTTTCTCAATCAAGGCCCGGAATTCCGCAAATAGAGGCGTGGAATCATGCGGACCGGGTGAGGCCTCGGGATGATATTGCACGCAGAAAACCGGCTTCGACTTGTGCCGCATGCCCTCGACCGTATGGTCGTTTAAATTGATCCGGTCCACGGAAACGTCCGGCGGCAAACTGTTCGGGTCCACGGCGAACCCGTGGTTTTGCGACGTGATTTCGACGCGGCCCGACGCCAAATCCTTGACCGGCTGGTTGGCGCCGCGATGTCCGAACTTCAATTTGAAAGTTTTCCCGCCAAACGCCTGGCCGAGGATCTGGTGACCGAGGCAAATTCCAAAGACCGGGACACCGCTGTCCACGAGCGTTTTCACTTCACGGACAATGTAATCCAGGGCCGCCGGGTCGCCGGGGCCGTTGGAGAGAAAAATGCCCGCCGGCTTGTGCTTGAGCGCAGTGGCGGCGGAAGCCGTGGCCGGCAAAACCTGCACGCTGAAACCGTGCTGCCGCAGCCGGCGTAAGATGTTGTATTTCAACCCATAATCAAACGCGACAATCGGAATATCCGCGGGCGGCAACGGCTCACGCACGTTGCGGGCCTCTGCCGATGCCTGGCCGGACGCAAGTTTGAAGTTCGCGCTCTGCTCATCCTTTTCGTCCCACCGAAAGGCTTCCTTGTGGGTGACCTGCTTGACGTAGTCCACACCGATAAAAACAAATTGCTTTGCGCGTTTGACGGCTTCCTGCTCCGAAATCTCTTCCGTGGAAATGAATCCGTTCAGGGCGCCACGCACGCGGAGCTTTTTCGTCAACGCCCGCGTGTCAATCCCTTGAATGCCAGGGATGCCGTTCGTTTCCAGATATTCCGCCAGGGAAGACTCTGCGCGCCAATTGCTGACGACGGGCGAGAGTTCGCGGACAACAAATCCGGCCGCATGCGGACGCCACGATTCCACGTCCACCCCATTGACACCGTAATTGCCGATGAGCGGATAGGTCATCGTCACAATTTGTCCTTTGTAAGACGGGTCGGTGAGTATTTCCTGATAACCGGTCATGGAGGTATTGAAGCAGACCTCGCCACCGGCGGACGCGCGCGCGCCGAAACCTTGTCCATGGAAAATCGAACCGTCTTCGAGGGCCAGAATTGCTTTCATCATCGAAATAAACGAACGATCCTAGAGCGAATGGCAAAGCGGTCAAGCGTGAAGCAGCGGCTCACGCGGCTACGCATTCGGAATTCTCCGCCCAGACTCTTTTGCCGCCCACAATGGTCGCCACCGCGCGGCCTTTGAGGTTCCAGCCGAAAAACGGGCTGTTGGATGATTTGCTCGCCGTGGCGGCCGGTTCAAAAACCCACTCCCGATCGGGGTCAAACACCGTCACGTCCGCATCCGCGCCGACACTCAGTGTACCTTTGGACAGGCCGAGCAACCGGGCCGGCGCCACGGTATACCGGGCGATGAGTTCCGGCAGATCCAGCCGCTTCGAGTGATAGAGTTGCATGAGGGATAAGGCGAGGCCGGTCTCCAGGCCGGTAATGCCAAACGGCGCATAGTCAAACTCCACTTCCTTTTCAAAATCGCAGTGCGGCGCATGATCGCTGCAGAGAATTTCAATCGTGCCGTCGGCCAATCCTTCCAGAATTGCCTCCCGGTCCCGGGTGGAACGCAACGGCGGATTCATTTTGAAGTTGGTGTCGTAGGCGGGCCATTCCGGCAGATCATCCTGAAAACCCGCCAGGATTTTGCCGTCGTTGGCCCAGAATCTCATGCTGCCCGCCACCGCCGCATCGGTGAGGGTGAAATGATGCGGACAGGCCTCGCCGGAAACCGGCAGACCGCGTTTTTTTGCTTCGCGCAGCAATGCCACGCTGCCGACCGCACTCAAATGCTGGCAATGGATGCGTGCGCCGGTGAGCTCGGCCAGCAGGATATTGCGCGCCACGATCATTTCCTCCCCGGCCGCCGGCCAGGCTCGCAAACCCAGCGCCGTGCTCCAATAGCCTTCGTGCATCACGCCGTCGGTCACGAGCGAGTAATCCTGGCAATGATCCATCACCGGTAGGTTGAACATTTTGGCGTACTCGCAGGCGCGGCGCATGAGTTCGTTGCTTTGGACGCAATGGCCGTCGTCGGTAATGGCCACCACCCCCGCGCGCTTGAGCGAGCCGATCGGCGCGAGTTCCTCGCCGGCGATGTTCCGGGTGATGGCTCCCGCCACAAAGACGTTGACGATGCCCTGACGGACTGCGCGTTCCCGGATGAGGGCGACGGTACCCGCGGTATCCACGGCCGGCAAGGTGTTGGGCATGCAAACCACGGAGGTGAATCCGCCGCGCGCGGCGGCGGCGGTGCCGGTGGCGATATTTTCCTTGGCCGTCTGCCCCGGCTCACGGAGGTGAACATGCAGGTCAATCAAACCCGGACAAACCACCAGACCGGTCGCGTCCAGTTTCCCGGAATCACGCGGCGCCCGGCCGGCCGCCTCCGCACCGACCGCAGCGATCTTGCCTTCGGAAATTAAAACGTCCGCCTTTGCATCGAGGCGGTTGGCCGGGTCCACGACGCGCCCACCGGTAAGAAGCAACGCTGCCATGCGCGGCGAGGGTACCGGCGGGACGTTGACAATGCAAGTCCGGATTGTAAGATAGGCACATTCCGGCCGCGGGCTTGCCGCGCCGAAGCGCAGCGGAGGCGGGCGTAGTTCAATGGTAGAACGGAAGCCTTCCAAGCTTCACACGTGGGTTCGATTCCCATCGCCCGCTCCACCATCCGACTCGGGGGTATCAGGGGCATCACCGTGGCGCGGTCCCGCCTGCAAACGGCACAAGTTTTGCTAAAGTTCCCGATGATGAATTGTGCCATTAACCCCTATAAATCCAACAAATCCGGCATGACGCGGCACGAAATTGGAGGCGTCATCGGCTTCAGCCATAAGGCCCGGCGCAGTCGCGAGTCCCGGCGGGTTGGCAACCCGGCGCTCCACCACCAGGGCAAATGGCATCGACCCGGATGATTGAGCGAAGGCCATGAGCCACCTTACCGTCACCAATTTGACCTCCGTGACCTCGGGGCTGCTGCAATGCGCCGTGTTCGGTTACGGCTTGTGGTTGACCCGTTCTTTCGGAACGGCGCGCGTGGGTTGGTCGCTCGTTTCCATCTTTTCGGTGTTGGCGCTGCTGCGCGTGTTTCCCTTTCAGAACGGATTTTCCTTCGGCGTCCAGGTTGACGTCATTTTCAGCGTGATCGCCTTGCTGTTGCTCGCGAGCATGGTGCAACTGGAGATGCTTCTGCGGGAACGTCTGCAGCTGGAATCCGTCCGCGAGGAGGCCCGGTTGGAATTGGAAACCCGGATCGGGATACAGACGGCCGAACTGACCCAGGTGAACGGTGAATTGCGGCAAACGGCCGAGCGCCTCAAGGCCGAAGTCGAGGAGCGGTCCCGGATGCAGCAGGAGGCGGAAAAGATTCACAAGGAAATGCTGATTGTCTCCCGACAGGCCGGCATGTCCGACGTGGCCACCGGCGTGCTCCATAACGTCGGCAATGTGCTGAACAGCGTGAATGTCTCCGCCAACCTCGTGGCCAACCACGTACAGGAACTCAAAATCAACCGCCTCAATGATGCCGTCCGACTCATGCAGCAAAATGCCGAGGACCTGGGGAATTTCATCATGCATGATACCCGGGGGAAACAATTGCCGAATTTTCTTCAGCAACTCGGGAAACACCTGTCCAAGGAACAGAGCCTGTTGTTGCAGGAAATGGAATTCGTCAAAACCAAGATAGAACACATCAAACAAATCGTGGCCACCCAACAGGATTACGGCCGGGTTTCGGGCGTGGCGGAAAAGGTCCGGGTCATCGATCTGGTCGAGGATTTATTGCGCATCCACAAGGTCGAACTGGAGGAGCATAACGTCCATATCCAGCGGGAATACCAGCCCGACCTCCCGGAAATCTCCGTGGACAAGCACAAGGTGCTGCAAATCCTGCTCAATCTGACTTCCAACGCCAAGCATGCCTGCATGGATTCCCGCCGCGATAAAAAACTGGTGACCGTGCGGGTGACCAATGGCGACGGCCGCATCCGCGTCGCGGTCGGCGACAACGGCGTCGGCATCTCCGCGGAAAATATAAAGAAAATTTTTAATCATGGCTTCACCACCCGAAAAAAAGGAGGACACGGTTTCGGGCTCCACAGCGGCGCCCTGGCCGCCCGCGAACTCGGCGGTGCCCTGCTGGCCCAGAGCGACGGGCCAGACCAAGGCGCCACCTTTACCCTGGAACTCCCGTTGAAGCCCAAACATCAAACCTATGAAAGCTGAATTTCCGGTCCACAACCGACGCATTCTGATCGTGGATGACAGTCCGGCGATTCACGATGATTTCAAAAAAATCCTGGTCCTCTCCAATCCCGCCGGGAACGACTTTGCCAGCGCGGAAGCCAGCCTTTTCGGACCGCCGGAAACCCGGGCCGGAGACGAGCAGGATTTTGAACTAACCTCCGCCTTCCAGGGCGAAGAGGCACTAGCGGCGGTAACCGCCGCGGTGAAGGCCGATCGCCCCTTTGCCATGGCGTTCGTGGACGTGCGGATGCCGCCGGGGTGGGACGGTATCGAAACCATCCTCCGGCTCTGGCAGGTCGATTCCGACCTCCAAATCATCCTCTGTACCGCCTACTCGGATTATTCCTGGAGACAACTCTGCGGCCAGATCGGCGCCACGGACCGGATGGTCATACTCAAAAAGCCTTTCGACGCCATCGAGGTCATGCAACTCGCCAACGCGCTCGCGGAAAAGTGGAAGCTGTTGCAGCAGACGCGCCGGGAAGTCCAGGATCTGGAGCGCCTCGTCGGCGAGCGCACGCGGGAATTGCAAACCTCGAATGAACAATTGCGCGGTGCGCAGGAAAAACTCAGCCATTTCCTGTCCAAAAGTCCGGCGGTGCTATACTCACTCAAATTCGAGGCCGGCCGCCTGACCCCGGCGTGGGTCAGCGACAACTTCACCGATTTCACCGGCCGCAATCTCCAGGACTGGTACCAGCAAAAACCGGAAGGCAATTTCGTTGAGGAGTTGGATCGTTCCATCGTGTCGGACAGCCTGCAAACCTTGCTCGCCCAAAATCATGTGAGTCTGCAATACCGCATCCGCCGCTCAGACAACACCATCCGCTGGGTGCGCGATGACTGTCAATTGTTGCGCGACGACATGCAGGAACCGGTCGAAATCATCGGTTGCTGGACCGACATCACCGAACGCAAACAACTGGAAGAGCAACTGCGCCAATCGCAAAAGATGGAAGCCTTCGGCCAGTTGGCGGGCGGCGTGGCCCATGACTTCAACAACCTGCTTACCATCATCAAAGGTTATGTTTGCCTGCTGGCCGACGAGGATTGTCCGGCTGAAAAATGGGCGCCGGGTTTGACCGCGATCGCCAAGGCCACGGATCGTGCCGCCCATCTCACCCGGCAATTATTGACGTTCAGCCGGCGCCAGCTTTTCCAGCCCAAGCCGCTCGCCCTCGATACCATCGTGGCCGAGACCAGTCAGATGCTGCAGCAATTGGCCGGGGAAAGCATCGCGTTGAAAACCGACTGCAGGTCGGGTCAGGCCTCCATAACCGGCGATCCCAACATGCTGGAGCAGGTCTTGATTAATCTCACCGCCAACGCCCGGGATGCCATGCCCCGCGGGGGCCAACTCACTTTGTCCACGTCAGTTTGCGACATCGACGGCGCCCATATCCGCCAGCACCACGAAGCCCGGCCCGGCCCGCATGTTTGTTTGTCGGTCACGGACACCGGTTGCGGCATCGCCCCGGAAAACCTGTCCCGCGTCTTTGAACCATTCTTCACCACCAAGGACGTGGGCAAAGGCACCGGCCTGGGACTGGCCAGCGTTTATGGCTGCGTCAAACAGCACGAAGGCTGGATTGAAGTCTCAAGCCGCAAGGGCAAAGGCACTTCATTCAGGATCTTTCTTCCGGTTTCCCCGCTGCCGGTCGCTCCCGCCGAATCGTCGCCGCCCGTTCCGCCGACACGCGGTGGCAGCGAAACCATCCTGATCGTCGAAGACGAACCCGGTTTGCGTGAATTGTTTTCCCTCACGCTGCAACAACTTGGCTACCGGGTTTTTGCGGAGTGCTCCGGGGCCAAAGCCCTCCGTGCCTGGTCTTCCCGCCTCAACCAGATTGACCTGTTGCTGACCGACCTGGTCATGCCCGACGGCATCTCCGGCTGGAAACTGGCCGCCGCCTTGCAAACCGAGAAGCCGGACTTGAAGGCCATTTACATGAGCGGTCACAGCCCCGAAGCCAACGGTCTCCCTCTTCGGGCCGGGGAAAACGTCCGATTTCTGGCCAAGCCCTTCAGTGTCCAAACGCTGGCCGAAACGGTGCGCGCCTGTCTGGATGAGGCCAGCCCGCTCATCAAGGACACCGCCAAAACCCAGCCGCTCCTGCAAACCTGATTGCCGTTGGGTTTTTGCTAATAATAAATCGCGTAGCTAACACGGTCGGCATCGCTGATCGCCCACATGCTCAGAGGGTCCACCGCCTGGGGAAACTTGATAAACCGGGCGCTGCTGTCACCCAAGACGTAATTGGAGCCACCCGTGGTGCCGACGCCCTTGGCTTGATTGCTGGTACGGCCATTGTTGCCGTGGCGGCCTTGTTCGAGGATGCCGCTAAAGTCATTGCCATTATTTTCCAGCAAATCCATGTAGAAATCTCCGGCGGTGTGCTTTTTTTCGCCCAACACCACGGTCTGAGACGGATGCACGATGGCACCTTGTCTCAAGCCTGTTCCGAGGGCGAACATGTACTGCTCCACCCCCCCCCAATCCGTGCTGCCCAGTTGACCGGCAAAATAATCATTCCAGCCGTTTATGATGTAACTGCGCGGCGAAGCATCGGCGACATCGTTTGAGGAGCTGCCGCCGCCGACGGTTGCGGGCTTGGAAAAGCCGGTGGCGACATCGGTCGGACAGAGCAATATTTTCACACTCTTGCCGTAGTTGACATAAAACTGGTTCGGCCAACTGTTAGTTTCGCTGCGCGGCGGGTAGAGGCCCTGATTGTCGTTGACGTACATTTGGGAAGCCAGGCCCAGTTGCCGGAGGTTGTTCAGGCAGGCAATCCGGCGGCCGGCCTCCTTGGCGCTGCTCAAGGCCGGTAACAACATGGCAGCCAATATGGCAATGATGGCAATGACCACCAGCAGTTCGATCAAGGTGAAAGCGCAAAGGCTGCGCCCGGGTTTTTCCGTGCTGGCCAACCGGCCATGGCCTGATATTTTCATAACCGTTCGATTTGCCTGTACGTCTGGTTACACGGTGGGAGGGGCGCCGCGCCCCGCCCATTCAAATTTTTACTTATGACCAAGCAGAAACGGATTCTTATTGTCGCTGCGCTTCTGCTGGCGTGTATATATCTTTACCATTTCACGGGCTGGTTCAAACCCAAAATCATCCAAATTTCCTACACCGAACGCTCATTGGGGTCGCGTTTCCGAAATAATCCGCCATCGGTTCTTTTCGGCTTTGCCGGACAACCTTATCGGCTCTCCGAAATAAAAGTCGTTCCGCTGGCAGCCTGGCAAACCAATCCATCGGTCGCTCCAGTCTGGTACTTGACCGCCGATTCACGATCCACGCCGGTGGATTCATTTCGATATGGACAAAATCTTCCGGGCATGAAGCCCGCCGTGCCCGGTGCGGGTCCCGAACCGCTGGAAACCAACGTCACCTACCGTCTCCTGGTGCGGGCGGGTTCCCTCAAAGGCCAGTGCGATTTCCAACTGGGCGGGCGACCACCGGCCGCTTCCGCAAATCCATGACTGTCAAGTCAGACGACTTCCGGCGCGGGCGGGTTACGGGCTGATTCAATCTTTGTTCCCGCAAAATGGCATGAGGCCCAATGACCTTTCCGGACCTCGCGGAATTCGGGAAATTCCTCCCCACACTTGGGCAATTTCGCAATCGGACAGCGCGGATGAAACGGACAGCCGCTCGGCGGATGAATCGGCGATGGCACGTCACCCGGCAGGACAATGCGCTGGCGTTTGGTTTCCGGATCCACCTCCGGGACAGCGGAAATCAGCGCCTGGGTATAGGGATGTTGCGGTTCGCGGACGATGGTTTTGGCGTCGGCGGTTTCCACAATTTTGCCCAGATACATCACCATGACACGCCGGCTGATGTGCTCGACCACCGCGAGATCATGCGCAATAAAGAGATAGGCGATGCCGCGCTGTTGCTGCAAGTCACGAAGCAGATTGATGATTTGCGCCTGCACGGAAACGTCGAGTGCGCTCACCGGTTCGTCGCAGATGATCAATTGGGGCTCCACCGCCAGCGCGCGGGCGATGCCAATGCGCTGGCGTTGCCCGCCGGAAAATTCATGAGGATACCGTTGCGCGTAAACCGGGTCGAGGCCCACGTCTTTAAGCAACTCAAGGATGCGCTTTTGCCGCGCGGATGAACCGTCGGTCAGTTTATGGATATCCAGCGCCTCGCCGACGATTTGCTCGACCGTCATGCGCGGATTGAGCGAACCGTAAGGGTCCTGGAAAATCATCTGGAACTTGCGCCGCCGCGCCCGCAACAACGAACCGTTCATTCGCGTGATGTCCTCACCGTCGAGCAGCACGCTCCCGGCCGTCGGCTCGAGCAGCCGGACGATCGCGCGGCCCAGCGTGGTTTTGCCGCAGCCGCTTTCGCCCACCAGACCGAGCGTCTCGCCCGGTTCCAGGCTGAAGCTCACGTCGTCCACCGCCTTCACGAATTCGCGATCGTGGCTGAACATCCCGTGCTTCACGGGAAAATGCACCTTTAGATTTTTAACTTCGAGCAGGTTCATGACGCTTGCCAAAAGGGACACCGTACCCATCGCCCGGCTTCGACCTCGATCAACCGGGGAATTTCCTTTGAACATTCGGGCCTGGCGATGACGCAACGGGGAGCGAACCGGCAGCCGGGCGGGAAATTGCCGATGCGCGGCACATTTCCAGGAATGGCCGAAAGCCGGTCGGCGTCGCCGCGCAGCTTCGGCACGCTCGCCATCAACGCCTTTGTGTAAGGGTGCAGCGGGCGGCGCAACAATTCCTGCGCGGGCGCGAGTTCGGCAATCTGTCCGGCATACATCACGGCCACGCGATCGGCCATGTCACCGACAATGCCCAGGTTGTGGGTGATGAGCAGAATCGCCATGCCGAGCCGCTGTTTGAGTTCGCTCAACAATTCCAGAATCTGGGCCTGGATGGTTACATCGAGCGCGGTGGTCGGTTCATCGGCTACGAGCAGTTTCGGTTCGCTGGCCAGCGCCATGGCGATCATCACGCGCTGTTGCATGCCCCCGGACAGCTCAAATGGATAATTCCGGATGCGCGATTCCGGCGCGGGAATGCCGACGAGTTTCAGCAGGCGGATGATTTCCTCATTGTTTGCCTTTTCCGGACGATGCAATTTCAACGATTCCCTGATCTGATTGCCGACGCGGAAGACGGGATTCAACGACGCGCCGGGTTCCTGGAAAACATAGCTGACCACCCCGCCGCGGATATTGCGCAATTGGTCGTTCGACATCTGCAACACGTCCTGCCCATTGAGCAGAATTTCCCCGCCGACATAATGGGCCGGTGGGGTAGGCACCAGTTTGCCGATGGAGAGCGCGGTCACCGTCTTGCCGCAGCCGCTTTCGCCGACCAGACAGACAGTTTCGCCCGCACCGATGGTGAACGATACGTCGTCAATCGCCCGCAGAGCCCCGGCATTTTTGCCGAAGTCCATCTTCAGATTTTTGATTTCGAGCAGATTCATAACGACTTCGTGTCCGCCGCGTCTCTTAATCCATCCCCAAGAAAGTTGAAAGCGAGAACGGTGATAAAAATCGCCGCGCCGGGCGCCAGCAGCCAGGGATAATTCTGCAAATACTCGGTGTTTTGGGCGGCGGTGAGCATGTTACCCCAGCTCGCGTTCGGTTCCTGGATGCCCACGCCGAGGAAGCTCAACACGACCTCGCCGAGGATGTAATACGGCACGCTCAACGTTGCCGCCACAATGACATACGAAAACGTGTTCGGCAAAATATGGCGGACGATGATCTTCAAGTGCGACTGGCCGAGCGAACGAGCGGCAAGGACAAATTGTTGTTCACGCAGCGAAAGCGTCATTCCGCGAATGACCCGGGCCATGCCCGCCCAACCAATGAAGCTCAGGATGATGATGATCATCGCATAAACCTGCGTGGAACTCATGCTCGGTGGAAACGTGTTGCGCAACGAAATGATGAGGTAAAGCGCGGGGATGGACATGATGAGTTCGCACAGCCGCATGATAATCGTGTCCGTCCACCCGCTGAAATAGCCGGAGATGCCGCCAATAATCATCCCAAATGTGAACGACAGCAAAATACCAATGATACCGATTGAAAGCGAAATCTCCGAGCCGTAGAGCAGCCTGGACAACACATCCCGTCCAAATTGGTCCGTGCCCAGCAGGTAAACCGGATGATGGGGATCGCCAGTGCCAAACAGATGAATCGTGGCGGGAATAAAACCGAACAATTTGTAATTGTCGCCGTGAACGAAAAAATGAAGTGGCTTCGTGTCATTCGGAACGAGGCGATAAACAAAAGTTCCGCTGCCCGGCTCATAGCGCGGCACCACGAAATGGAAGCCCTGGAGTTTCGGCCAGATGGGCGGGTGAAATGAATAGTCCGTGTTTAGATCGTCGAAACGGTAAGGCGCGATGAAGCCGGCGAACAGCGCTATCAGATAAAGCACAATCAAAATGCCGCCGCCGGCCATCGCAATTTTTCGCCGCTTGAGACGTTGCCAAAACAATTGCCAGGGCGACAACAGCGCTTTTGCTTCAATGGTGGAAATGGACGGGGCGGGTTCCATTTTATTTCAATCGAATGCGCGGGTCGCTCCACGCGAGTAAAATGTCGGCGATAAAATTTCCAATCACGAGCAGCGCGGTGGCCATGACCACGCAGTCCACGACCAGATACGAATCCTTGGCGAAGAAGGCTTCCATTGTCAGCCGGCCGAGGCCGGGCCAGGCCATGATGTTCTCCACGATGAACGCGCCGCTCAACAGCGCGGCAAGCGAGTAGCCGAAAATGGTCAGCAACGGATTAATGGCATTGCGCAGCGCGTGTTTCCAGACCACCCAGCCTTCGCCGAGGCCGCGCGCGCGGGCAGCAGTGACATATTCGGCATGCAGTGTGTCCAGCAAACAGGAGCGCATCCGGCGCATGATGCCGGCCAGGTCCGAAGCGGCGAGCACGATGGCCGGCAAAATGAGGTGATGCACGCGGTCCCAGAATTGTTGCGCGGAGGACATGAAATCGTGGAGCGGGCTTTCCGCGCCGCCCACCGGAAACCAGCCGGTTGCGGCTGCAAACCATAACGCCAGCAGGGAGAGTAGAACGTCGGGCACGGATAGACCCATGAAGGCAAGCAGCGAGCAGGCACGGTCAACCCACGAATCTTTCTTGACCGCTGCCCAGATGCCGAGCGGCAGGGCGACGCCCCAAGCAATGATCAGCGCGGAAAACGAGAGCAGAAAGGTGTTCCATAATCGCGCCAGGATGAGCGACGTGGCGGAAATCTTGTAGGCCATGGAATAGCCGAAATTGCCGCTCAAAACGTTTCCCAACCAGAAGACGTATTGGACATACCACGGACGGTCGAGGTGGAATTGCGCCTTGAGGCGCGCGACGGTTTCGGGCGAAATTTGCGGATTTTGCTGGAGGGCGGTGAAATAATTTCCCGGCGACAGGGCCATGAGCAGAAAGGTGAGCAGCGACACGCCCAGCAGGAGCGGAATCATGTGCAGCAGTCGCTTGAAAATGAATTGCAACATCGCAATGGCTTTTGAAAACGTGGCAAAAAAAACCGGGCGGAGCGAGGTTTTTCAAGAGGGCGGAGGATAGCGGCGTCTCCCATCCTCCATCTTCAATTCTCCCTCTTCGCTACTTTTCATTGACATGCACTGCGGCTAATTTGGGCGCATGAAGAAATGTATCACTGTCGCCACTTTTGTTGCCGCAACGATTTTCGGCCTTTGCGGTTGCGGCAAAAAGCCGGAAACCGCTTCATCGGAAAAATCCGCCGCCAGTTACCCCGTGCCTGAGCCGCCGGTTGTCGTGAACTGCCATGCAGGGCTTCGCGGCGGACGGTTCGTCATCAATTCAATAACGGACCCCAAAACATTCAATTTCATCACCGCCAATGAGCAATCCTCCATTAATATTTGCCGGCTACTGTTTTGGGCCCTCCTGAATTTTGATCAGGCAAGCCAGAACGTGGAACCGGGTTTGGCGGATTTTTGGACCAATTCGCCCGACGGCAAAACCTGGACCATTCGTTTGCGGAAAAATTTGCGCTGGAGCGATGGCGCGCCGCTCACGGCGGATGACGTGGTTTTCACATGGAATGACGTGATTTACAATCCTGCCATAGATAATGTCACGCGCGACCAGTTTATCATCAACGGGAAAAAATTCACGATAAGCAAGGTGGATGATCTGACCATTCAGGTCGTTACTCCAAAGGTTTTCGCGCCATTCTTGATGGATTTTGGCGCGGGCGTGCCCATCATGCCGAAACATATTTTAAGAAAATATGTCACCGACGGAACGTTCACTTCGGCTTACGGGGTGAATTCGAATCCGGGGGATGTTGTCGGCAGCGGCCCCTACCGTTTGAAAGAATACAAACCGGCGCAATACACCATGCTCGAACGCAACCCGTATTTCCTTGAGGTGGACACAAACGGCACGCGCCTCCCATACTTTGACGATGTGATTTACTCCGTGGTCCCGGATTTTAACGCCCAGTCCCTGCGGTTTCTTAGCGGCGAGGCCGATGTGGACGACGAGGTTCCCACCTACGAATACGACACCTTCAAAGCACGGGCGGACCAGGGCAAATTTGTGTTGCTGGAGCCGGGGATTAGCCTGATGAGAGAATTTTTGTGCTTCAACGAAAATACGAACGCAAATCCCAAAACCGGCGAGCCGTTATTGGATCCGGTCAAGCTGAAATGGTTTCGCAACACCAAATTCCGTCAGGCGGTTTCCTATGCGATCAACCGACCGGAGATCATCAAGGCCGTTCTTTTTGGGCACGGCATTCCCGCATACGGTATGGAATCGCCTGGGAACAAAAAATGGTATAATCCGAACATTCAGCAGTATCCATACGACCCGGCCAAAGCGCTGGAATTATTAAAAGAAATAGGGATTGAAAAACGAGACAGCGACGATTTTTTGACGGACTCCAATGGAAATAAAATCGAGTTTTTCCTGAACACCCTCACTGGCAGCCCCGGGGCGCAAAAACAGGCCCTGCTAATCATAAATGATTTGAATAAACTGGGAATGCACGTTTTTTTTCAACCCATCGAATTCAATTCCTTGGAGGTTAAATTAACTGAAACCTATAATTACGATTGCGCCCTGGCCGCACTGGGAACAGGAGGATCAGCAGATCCCAGCAGCGGCATGAACGTGATCAAGTCCAGCGGTTTTACCCACTGGTGGTTTCCGCAGCAAAAAAACCCTTCCACACCCTGGGAAGCGCGATTGGATCAATTAATGGATGCGCAAATGGAAACGCTGAATGAAAATGAGCGCAAAAAGGATTACGACGAGGTGCAGGAAATTCTCGCCGAGCAGCAGCCTTTCATTTTTACGGTAACACCGATGGTGTATGCTGCGATTCGCTCTGATGTCGGCAATGTGCGTCCGGCGGTCGTGAGCGATTATCCCGCAAGCTGGAACGTGGAGGAGCTTTACTTCAAGAAATAATGCCGCCCACCTGTCGCCATCCATGAAATCACTATTTCCTCACGCAATCGGCTCTCTTCTGGTGGCGGCAGCTTGTCTTTCCGGCTGCGGCCAAAAGTCCGAAGGTCCATCGCCGCAGTATCCTACCGCAAACTACCCCTTGCCTGATCCGCCGCTCGTTGCCAATTGCACGCCGGGAGTTCGCGGCGGCAAATTCGTCATTTGTGAACTCCGCGAGCCGAAGACTTTCAATTTCCTCGTGTCGGATGAATCGTCGTCCCGATACATCGGCCGGTTCATGTTTTGGGGACTGTTAAATTTCGATTTCCCGACACAAACCGTGAAGCCGGGCCTGGCGTATGGGTGGACGAATTCGCCTGACGGTAAAACATGGACATTCAAATTGCGGAAAAATCTCCATTGGAGCGATGGCGCGCCGCTGACTGCGGATGACGTCGTTTTTACGTGGGACGACATCATTTATAATCCACAAATCCCCAACCCGGTTCGGGACCAGTTTATCATTGGGGGAAAGAAGTTCACCGTGACCAAACTGGACGATTTGACCATCCAGGTCACAACGCCCGAAGTCTACGCGCCTTTTTTGCAGGCATTTGGTTTTGACGTTCCGATTTATCCAAAACATACGCTGGCGCAATATGCGAACGCCGGTTTTCCATCGGCCTATGGGGTCAATTGGAACCCCAGGGACATCGTGTGCGACGGCCCTTATTGTTTAAAAGCATATAAACAGGCGGAATATGCCGTACTCGAACGGAATCCGTATTTTCTTGAGGTGGACAGCAATGAGACCCGTCTGCCCTACTTTGACCAAATCATCTTTTCAATCGTGCCCGATTACAATGCGGAATCCCTCCGTTTCCTCAGCGGCGAAAGCGACGCGGACGATCTGATTTACCCGAATGATTACGACGCGTTTAAAACCGCCTCGGCGAAGGGAAGATTTAGTCTGCTGGAGCCGGGCATTGGTTTGGAAACCACTTTTTTCTGGTTCAACGAAAACACCAATGTGAATCCCAACACCGGCAAGCCGCTCGTTGACCCGGTGAAGTTGGGCTGGTTTCGCAACGTGAAATTTCGCCAGGCCGTTTCTTATGCGATTGACCGCGACGCCATGGTCAAATCTGTCTTCTTTGGCCGCGGCGTTCCCGATTATGGCTTTCTGACGCCGGGCTATCAAAATTGGTATGACCCGAACATCAAAAAATATCCGTACAGTCCGGCGAAGGCGGTGGCATTGTTGAAGGAAATCGGAATCGAAAAACGGAACGGTGACAACTTCCTGACCGACTCCCACGGCAATAAAATTCAATTCGTCTTCAACACCAATATCGAGAACGACGCGCGTAGAAAAATATCCCTCCTCATCGCCGCGGATTTGCGGAAACTGGGCATGGACGTGATTTTCCAGCCAATCGAATTCAACACGCTCATCACCAAAATGGATGACACCTACGACTACGACTGCATCCTGATCGGCAACTATTCAGACACGGGCACGGATCCTTACGGGAGCATGAACATCCTCAAGTCCAGCGGGTACGATCACGATTGGTTTCCGCGGGAGAAAGTCCCTTCCACTCCCTGGGAGGCACGGATCGATCAATTGATGGATGCGCAGATGCAAACGCTGGATTTGGCCGAACGCGAGAAAGACTTCAATGAAGTCCAGGAAATTCTTGCCGAACAGCAGCCGATGATTTTTACCGTCACGCCGATGTATTATGCCCCCATTCGCTCGGACATCGGCAATGTGCGCGCCACACCGCTGAGTTATTACCGCGTGACCTGGAACGCCGAGGAGCTTTATTTCAAACACTGATGTCGAAACGTTAAAGTGTTTATGAGTTGAACCGGAAGAGCAATTTCCCTACGCTCCGACGCCTTAACGAGCTTATGCCACTACTTGACGGAAAAATCGGACTGGTCTTTGGCGTCGCCAACAAACGCTCCATCGCCTGGGCCATCGCGCAGGCCTGGGCGGCCGAAGGCGCCAAACTTGCGTTCACCTATCAGGGCGAGCGCATCAAGGACAATGTCACCGAACTCGTCACCACGTTCGGCGCGGACACGCTGATGCTGCCGTGTGACGTGACCCGGGACGATGAAATTGCCCGCGTATTCAGCGAAGTGGGTGCAAAATTCGGCAAATTGAATCTGCTCCTGCATTCCGTTGCCTTCGCGCCCAAGGATGCGCTGGAAGGCGAATTTGTAAACACCAGCCGCGACGCGTTCCGCGTGGCGCACGACGTCAGCGCGTATTCGCTCGTGGCCCTCGCTCGCGCTGCCGCGCCGCTGATGACCGACGGCGGCAGCATCCTGGCCATGAGCTATTACGGCGCGGAAAAGGTCGTGGCGCATTACAATGTCATGGGTGTGGCCAAGGCCGCGCTCGAAGCCAGCACGCGCTATCTGGCCTATGACCTCGGTCCGAAAAAAATCCGCGTCAACTGCATCAGCGCCGGCCCGGTCAACACCCTGGCCGCGCGCGGCATCACCGGATTCAGCGAAATGCTGAAGCACTACGAAACGCGGGCGCCGTTGAAGCGGAATGTTTTGCCCGAAGAACTGGGCGCGACCGGCGTTTTCCTCGGCAGCGACGGCGCCGCGGCCATCACCGGCCAGGTGATTTACGTGGACTGCGGCTACCAGATCATGGGCATGTAGGACAGGCGTCACACCTGTCCTACGCCGGACGAATCATTTCAAAGCGGTCGCGGGTACGACAATACCAGTGCGGCGCGGCCATGCGGCCAATCAGGAACAGTTTGTCAGTATTGATCCGTTTCTTTTCCGCATCGAATAATTCCTCGCGCAAGTGCAGCCGCTTCACCACACCAATGACCACCCGGTTGTTGCCAATTCGCAGCGTGCCCCATTCCACGCACTCCAGGCTGGCCGGCGCTTCGGCGATGCGCGGCGGTTTGACCAGCGACGACGGCGCGGCAGTCAAACCGGCACGCACCAATTCACTCTCGCCGTAGGGCAATGAAGCGGCGCATTGGTTCATCGCCTCGGCGATGGCTTCATCCACGAGATTGACAACGAACTCGTGCGTGGCCCGGACGTTCAAGACGGTGTCCTTGGGTGTGCCGTTGTCGCGGTTGCCGGGCGCAAAGGCGACGATCGGCGGCTGCGCCCCCAGCACATTGAAGAAGCTGAAGGGCGCGGCGTTGACTTTTCCATCAGCGCTGACGGTGGTGACGAGCGCAATCGGCCGCGGCGTGACGAGGCTGACGAGCAGTTGATAAGCGCGGTCGGCAAATTGTTTTTCCAGGTCAAGTTCCATATAACAGCCGACAATCTACGGCAGCCGTTTCAGACGTGCAACAAACGCGCCATCCACACCGTCCACGAATGGCAAAAGCTCGCGTTCGAACTCCAGTTTGAATTCGCTGTGACCGTGCAAAAATTCTCCGACGACCTCGGAATTCTCTTCCGGCTCCAGGCTGCACGTGCTGTAAACCAGAACGCCACCGGGTTTGAGTATCGGAGCAGCTTGTTTAAGCAGAGCCAGTTGCGCTTGTTGCAATCGTGAAATTTCCTTCAATTGAATCCGCCAGCGCAAATCCACCCGACGCCGCATCACACCGGTGTTGGAGCACGGGGCATCAATCAAAATGCGATCGAACAACTTCCCCTCACCCCGCCACTGGCCACCCTCTCTCCGCCCTGCGGGGAGAGGGATGCGACCAGGGGTGCTGAGCAGAGTTTCAACGCAGGTCACGCCAAGTCTTTCGCAATTTTGCCGAACCAGGTCTAGTCGTTCTTCCGAGATGTCTTGTGCAACGATGCGGCCCTGACGGTTGAGAAGCTGCGCCAGGTACGTGGTCTTGCCGCCGGGAGCGGCACAGAAGTCCAGGATCGTTTCGCCGGGCTGCGGATTCAATTCCCTCACCGCCAGCAGCGTGCCGGGGTCCTGAACATAAAACCAGCCGTCGCGAAAGCTGGCGAGCGATGTCAGGGGGGGATGCGATTTCAGCTCAAAGACCAAGTTCTCCTCCAGCCAATCGCGGCGGACGAAATCGTATTCAACATTCTCTTGGCGCCAGTGCGCGAGCAAATCGCCGGTATCCCGGGAGTGCCGGCTTCCCGCCGGCGTGTTGGCGTTCTCATGAAGAGGGTCGCCTGCCGGACGCCGGGGCTCCCGGTCCAAGGTGTTCACGCGCACAAAGGTCTTCGGCGGTGTGTTGTTCCACTCCAAAAGCCGCGCCGTCTTTTCGGCTCCCCAACGTTTCTCCCAGCGGGCTACGAGCCATTCGGGATGCGACCAGCCGAGCGCGGGTTGCGAAACTTTAAGTTCGGCCAGCAACTTCCTGACTGGCCCGACCTCGCGCAAACATCCGCGCAACAGGGCGTTTACAAAACCGGTTTGTGAACCAAAGCCGCCCTGTTTGGCGAGCTCGACGGTTTCATGCACGGCGGCGTGAGGGGGAATCCGGTCCAGCCAGAAAATCTGGTAAAGTCCTAGTCGCAGCAGATTTCGCAGGCCGGGTTTTTGTTCCCGGCCATCGGTTTTTCGGGAGATGAGCCAGTCGAGCGTCGCCTGCCAGCGGACGACGCCATAGACGAGTTCCTGGCACAACGCGCAATCAAGGGGTAAAAGCCGGGATTCGGCCAGCGCGCGTTCCAGCAAATCCTCGGTAAAGCGGCCGCCGGGGCGTCGTTGCAGTAAAACTCCCGCAGCAATTTGTCTTGGATTTTGGTCGTTCACGGCGTTTAATGGAGACATTGTGCTTCCATAATGTGATAAAAACGATGCTTTTATGAGAGAGGAATTTGAGAAATTGGCCGCCGCCGGCAAGATTGAGGGCCGGCACGTTGAGGCACTGACCCAACTATCGACCGGCGGTTTTTGCATGCACCGCAGCTGGGGATTCGGCCGGATCAAGACAGTCGACACGGTTTTCGCCCGGTTCACGATTGATTTTCCCGGCAAACCCGGGCACACGATGGACCTGGCGTTTGCGGCTGAATCCCTCAAGCCGATTTCCAAGGACCACATCCTGGCGCGGAAAGCCATGGATCTGGAAGGGTTGCGCCAGATGGCCGCGCGGCATCTGGATTTGATCAAGCTGGTGTTGAACAGCTACGGCGGGAGGGCGACCGCGGACCAGATTCAACAGGTGCTCGTGCCCGACGTCATTCGTGACGATTGGCGGAAATGGTGGGAAACCGCCCGGCGCGAAATGAAGAAAGACGGTCATTTTGTGGTGCCACTGAAAAAAACCGAGCCGGTGGTTTATCAGGAAAAGGAGACCTCGCTGCAAGACCGCCTGCTGACGGATTTTCGCACGGCGAAAGGATTGAAGGCGCGCGTGGCGGTGGTCGGCGAGCTGCTCAAAAACGCGGCGGATCTGGCCGACAAATTCGCGGCGGCCAACGAGATCATTCCCGCGTTGAACACAGACATTGCGTCCCATCAGCGCACCCAGCCGTCCGTTGCGCTCGAGGCGGTTTTTGTGCGGGACGAACTCCGCGCCGCCGCCGGATTGCCGGCCACCACCGACGAAATCACCACCACCCAAATCTGGGCGCAGGATAACGTCAAATTCGGCCCGGTCCTGGAATTGATCCCCTCCATCAAGCATCATCGCGCGCTGGAATCCTACAAGACGGCGAATCCGGAGCGCTGGCACGAAATTCTGCGCGGTTCGTTGAACATTGTCTCCGCCAAATTATGCCGCGAATTCGCCAGCCTGCTGATTCAGGAAGGCAAAATGGACTTGCTCAAGGAAACGCTCGCGCGCCTGATTAATCAACACACGGCCAGCAGTGAATTGCTCCTCTGGCTGGGCCGCGACCGCAGCGACGCCTATGCCGATATTTTGGGACCGGAGGTTTTTCGCGCCATGCTGACAGCAATGGAACGCGACCAATTCAACGAGAAACGCTCCAACCGCCTGCGGGAATTCATCCTCGACGACCACGAATTGCTGGCCGAATTGACCGCGTCCGCTGACATCGATGTGGTCAAGGACCTCACCCGCGCCCTGCAATTTTCGCCCGTGTTCGACGATATGGACAAGCGGTCGTTGCTGGCGCGGCTGGTCAAAGCCCATCCGGCCGTACAATCGCTGGTCAGCGGTGAGCAAACCCGGCAGGACAGCGCACTCCTGGTTTCCTGGGAAAGCCTGGAACGCCGCCGCGGCGAGTACGAGGAATTGGTGCAGAAGAAAATTCCCGCCAACTCAAAGGAAATCGCCGTGGCCCGCAGTTATGGCGACCTCAGCGAAAACCACGAATACAAGGCGGCCAAGGAAATGCAAAAAATTCTCATGCGCCGCAAGGAAGAGCTGGAAACGCAACTCGCACGCGCCCGCGGCACGGATTTTTCCAATGCGAAAACCGAGGTGGTCGGCATCGGCACCATCGTCCAGGCCATCGACCTGGGCGCCAACCAGTCGGAGCGCTTTACGATCCTGGGCGCCTGGGATTCCGACCCGGAAAAAGGGATCATCAGCTACCTTTCGCCCGTGGCCCAATCGCTGTTGAATCGCAAGGTCGGCGAAGAGGTGGAATTCGAATTTCACGGCGCCATCCACCGGCATCGCATCGAGAAAATCGAACCGTGGAAAATGCCGGTCACTCCGCTGGCCGAGCCCACGGCGCCCGTCCCGGCGCCACAACCGCAGGCTTGACCGCCCGATCTATGATTTACGATTGATGATTGATGACTTGGTGCACCCAGTTTGCAAATCGCAAATCTCAAATCATAAATCGTAAATGCCGTTACGGCTTGCCGCCGAAGCTCGCGTAATCGTCCACGTCCAGCACGTCGAACCAGGTCGCGATGTCTTCGCGCTTCGGGGCGGCGGCCTTTTGGATATCGTTGAAATGCTCGCGCGATCCGGGATTGTCCGGTGCGGCTTGTTCCTGCCACGCCGACCAGGCCAGGATTTCCGGCATGGTGCGATTAAACTTGGCGTTCTTATTGATCCATTCCAATACTTCCGAGTCGCTCTTGTTCAGTTGTTTCTTCAAGACTTCCGGATCGATGCCCACGAACTCCAGGAAGCCCTGGTCGAGGGGACAGGCGTAATGGTACTCCCCGTTCTTGCCGGCGAGCGTCGCCCGGCCCTTGTCCAACATGCGCGGCAGAATCGTATAGCCGCCCAACCGCACACGCGGACTGCGCGGCGGGTACTTCGTCAAATCAGGTGCATTCAGTCCCATAATCGGTCTCCATTCGTTTTGTTCCGCGGCGCCTCCGGCCCTTTGCCGGATTTTGCAGCATGGGCTTAAGTTGCCGCTAAAATGTCGAATTGCAAGTCGCGCGCAAAATTTCTACTCTGATTGCATGAAATACTCAGGCAGAGCCATGCTCGCCGCCCTCCGCCTAGTCAGCCTGGCGGGAGCGGCGGTTCTGGTGTTGCTGGGGGGGGCGTTTCTGGCCAAATGGACTGCCTTCTTCATTTTGCACTATTTGCCGTGGGTGCTGGTCGCATTGTGGAGCCTTTTTACCGCGTTCACGTTCTATTTCTTCCGCGACCCTGATCCGTTGGTGCCATCCGGACCCAACCTCGTCATTTCCCCGGCGCACGGCAAGGTGGACGTGATTGACACCACCGCCGAGCCTGACTATATCGGCGGCGAATGCCAGCGCATCTCGGTTTTCCTTTCCGTGATTGACGTGCATGTCCAATGTGCGCCGTTGAACGGCCGGGTCGCGTTTTACAAATACACGACCGGCCAGTTTCTCAGCGCCTTGAAGACCGAATCGGCGCAGTTCAACGAGAATCTGCTCATCGGCTTTGACGCCAGCGAACCGCGGGGCGAAAAAATCGGCGTGCGGCTCATCGCCGGCCTGATCGCACGCCGCATCGTGCCGTGGCTCAAGGAAAACGACATCGTCCAGCGCGGCGAGCGGATCAGCCTGATTCAATTTGGATCGCGGGTGGAGGTTTACCTGCCGCGCCACGCCAAGATCAAGGTGAAGCTGGGCGACCGGGTGGTCGGTGGCCAAACCGTGATTGCCGCCTTTGATTGAAACTCGATTATGAGCGCGTCCAATTCCCCCATTCCGCCGGCTGACTCACCTGAGCATCATCAGTTGAAAATTTATTTCCTGCCGAACCTGCTGACGGCGGGGAATCTGTTCTGTGGTTTCGTGGCGCTCACAAAAATCGTGGAGGCCGATCCGGCCAGCGACAACTATTTCGCCCAGATCAAGCTTGCCCTGGCTTTCATTTTGCTCGCGTGCATTTTCGACCTGCTGGATGGCCGGGTGGCGCGGCTGGGTGGCACGGACAGCCCGTTCGGGCGCGAATTTGATTCACTGGCCGACCTGGTTTCGTTTGGCATCGCACCGGCGTTTCTGGTGCAACGGGTCGTGCTGGCGGATGTGTTCGGCCCCTACCGGCAAATCAGCTGGTTCATCGCCTCCATCTACCTGCTGTGCGGCGCGTTCCGGCTGGCGCGATTCAACGTCCTGTCCACCTATGCGCACAGCGGGGGCAAGGATTTTCTCGGCTTTCCCATCCCCTCAGCCGCGGGTCTGGTCGCGTCCCTTACCCTGCTCATCATCCATTTCCATGAAAAGGACAAAACTCTCGGCTACTGGAATTATCTGCTGGCGGTGGTCCTGGTATTCTTGTCGGCCATGATGGTGAGTACCGTGCGGTATCCCAGCTTCAAATCGCTGGGACTGCGTTCGACCAGTACGTTCACCAAGGCCATCGGTGCGGCGCTGTTTCTGGGCTGCCTGCTGGTACTGCGGGAACGGGTACTCTATTACGTGCTGCCGGCATTCTTCACCCTCTACCTCGTTTATGGTTTCGTCCGGCCGCGGCTTTCCCGCGCTTGGCGGCGGGAAATCGAGGAAGAAGACGAAAACGAACTGGACGAAGCGCATTGACCCCATGTCGGACCAGATGAGCATTTTCATTGCGGCGCCCACCGGCTTTCTCATCGGCCTGTTGCTGTCCATGCCCGTCGGCCCCGTGAATCTCACCATCATCAATGGCGCCGCGCAGAGGGGCTTTAAGTATGCCATACTCATCGGCTTTGGCGCAGCCACCATGGATGTGATTTACTGTACGATTGCTTTCACCAGCTTCTCGCCATTCTTTTACATTCGCATTGTCAGGACCTCGATGGAGGTGTTCACCTTTGTGTTCATGCTCTTTCTAGGCATGAAATTTCTCTCGGCCAAAACCGTGACCGGGCCGATGCACCTCGGCGGCGCCGCCAGCCGGATTGAAAAGCGCATTGACGAAAAACTGCACCCGCACTCGGCGTACATGATTGGTTTTACGCGCGTACTCGGCAATATGGGGGTGCTTGCGTTCTGGATCTTCGCCGCCGCATATTTCATGTCGCACGAGGCCTATTTCACAAACCACGAATGGGTCGAGGATACGGTGGCAGCCAAGGTCGCATTTATTGCCGGCGTCGCCCTCGGGGCAAGCAGCTTTTTCTGCGTACTGAGCTATATCGTGTCGCGCCGCGGTTACGGGCGGTTCAATGAACAGACGCTCGTGCGCATGCAGCACGTTTCGGGTTTTTGCCTGCTTGCGCTTGGCTTATACCACGGCGGGCATATCGCCTGGCAACTGGCTCACCTGGCACGACATCGAATATAATGACAACATCTTTCTGCACCTGTCCTTTCATGGCAACCCTTCGCACCTCCGCGTGTCTGCGGTAATTTATGCTTAAAGCCGGTATCGTCGGACTGCCCAATGTGGGCAAATCCACCCTGTTCAATGCCGTCACGCGCACCCGCAAAGCGGCGGCGGAGAATTATCCCTTTTGCACCATTGACCCGAACGTCGGCGTCGTCACCGTGCCGGACGCGCGACTCGAACCACTGGCCCGGATCGCCAGAACGGCCGTCATCATCCCGGCGGCCATCGAATTCGTGGACATCGCCGGCCTCGTGAAGGGCGCCAGCGCGGGGGAAGGCCTCGGCAACAAGTTCCTCAGCCATATCCGTGAGGTGGACGCCATCGTCCAGGTCGTCCGCTGTTTTGAAGATCCGGATATCCACCACGTCACCGGCAGCGTTGACCCCGTGCGCGACATTGAAATCATCAACACCGAACTGGCCATTGCCGACCTGGACAATGTGAAAAAACGCCGGGACAAACTGGCCAAGGACGTGAAACGCGGCGACAAGGCGGCGGTGGCCGAGGACGCCGTCCTGGCCAAAATTGAACCCGTGCTGGACACGGGCAAGTTGGCGCTCACCGTTCGGCTCACGCCGGAAGAAAAACAAGTCGCCAGAAACTTTTTCCTGCTGACCGACAAACCGACCATCTTCGCCTGCAACGTGAAGGAATCCGACCTCGCCACCGCTGACAGGAATCCGTTTGTCCAAAAGGTGCAGGACTATGTGAAGACGCACCTGGCCTGCGAAGCCGTCGTCATCAGCGCGCAAATTGAGAGTGATTTGATTGACCTGTCGCCAGACGAAGCAAAGCAGTTTCTCAAGGAACTAGGCGTGCCGGAATCCGGCGTCGGCGCGCTTATCCGCGCGACCTATCATCTGCTCGGCCTGCGCACCTTCCTGACTGCCGGCGAAAAGGAGGTACGCGCCTGGACCATTCACGTCGGCGACACTGCGCCCCGGGCGGCGGGGGTGATCCATACCGATTTCGAACGCGGCTTCATCAAGGCTGAAACCGTCGCGTACGACGATCTGGTTGAATGCGGTTCCATCGCCGCCGCCCGCGAAAAAGGGCTCTATCGCATGGAAGGCAAGGAATACGTCGTCCAGGACGGCGACGTGCTGTTGTTCAAATTCAATGTTTAGCTTTTGAACCGCTGAGACGCCGAGACGCCGAGTTAAAACAATTTATTCTCTGCGCCTCCGCACCTCTGCGGTGGACTTATCCAAGTTTGTATCGCCGCATCTTCGGATCCACTTCCTGTGCCCAGGCATCAATGCCACCGCGCAGACAACGCACATTCTGCAAACCGTGCCCCATAAAATATGCCGCCGCGTCCAACCCGTTTTTGCCGGTGTGGTCAATGACGACGATCGGGTTGGTATTGGAACCACTGGCCATGAGTTCCCGCATGACGTCCTGGGATAATAATGCCGAACCTTCAATGTGCACCGCCTCAAATTCCTCGCGGGAACGAACGTCCACCAGTTTCACCGATTGATCCTTTTGCAGAAGCCCGGCCAGATCCCGGGGAGAAATCAAAACTTTTGCGTCCTGCTCGTGGCCGGACTGGATGTGCGCCAGCACTTCAGCCACGTCCAGATTGCCGTTGCGCGCGCAGACTTGCGCCAGCGTTTCCTCCGGTGCAAACCCGCAACTGCTGCACCCGCCGATGTGATACCGCCGGAACAACGCCCGCTGCGCGCCCGGAAAAACTTCCAGCACTTCACGCATCGCTGAACTCGAACCAATTTTCTCGGTAGCCGTCATTGCCCGAAGAATTTCTGAATTTCCTTCACCACTTCCACAAACCGGTCCACTTCGGCTTTGGTGTTGTAGAAATAAAAACTCGCGCGGGCGGTGGATTCCACGCCGAGCTTGTGCATGAGCGGTTGGGTGCAATGATGGCCGCCGCGCAACGCCACGCCCGCCTGGTCCGCCAACGTCACCACGTCGTGCGCATGAACGTCCTTGAGCAAAAAGCTCACCAGCCCGCCGCGATCCAGTTTGGGGCCAAATAATCGGATGTCCTTGATCGCCGCCAGTTTGTCATAGGCGTAATACGCGAGTTCCTGGTCGTGCTTCCAGATGTTTTCACGCCCGATGTTGTCGAGATAATCCATCGCCACGTGCAGGCCAATCGGGCCGGAGATGTCCGGGGTTCCGGCTTCAAACCGGTGCGGCGCTTTCTTGAACTCGGTCTTCTGGTATTCCACCGATAAAATCATTTCACCGCCGCCCTGATACGGCGGCATGGCGTCGAGCAGTTCCAGTCGGCCCCACAACACACCAATGCCGGTCGGCCCGCAAATTTTGTGGCCGGAGAACACGAAGAAATCGCAGCCGATGGCCTGCACGTCCACCGGCATGTGCCCGGCGCTCTGAGCACCGTCCACAAGTGTCGTGATGCCGAGCTTGCGCGCCCGGGCGCAAAGGCCGGCGACCGGGTTCACCGTCCCCAGTGAGTTGGAGATGTGGACCATCGAGAAAATCTTCACCTGCTGCGTCAGCAATGAATCGAGCCGGGACAAGTCGAGAAGGCCATCGTCGCCGGTAACCGGCACGTAGGCGATTTTTGCGCCGGTGCGCTGGGCGAGCAATTGCCACGGCACGAGGTTGCTGTGATGCTCCATTTCCGTGAGTAGAATGAGATCGCCGGATTTCAAGTTTTTTGCGCCCCAGGAATTGGCGACCAGATTGATGCCTTCGGTCGTGCCACGCGTGAAAACGATTTCCTCGGTATTCCGGGCATGGATGAATTTGGCCGCTCGTGCCCGCGCCGCTTCGTAACCGGCCGTCGCCCGGTTGCTCAGTTCGTGGATGCCGCGATGGACGTTGGCATTGTCGCGCTCGTAGTAATGCTCCAGCGCTTCGATGACGACGCGTGGTTTCTGCGACGTGGCCGCGTTGTCGAAGTAAATCAGCGGCTTGCCGTGGACCTGCTGGTCGAGGATGGGGAAATCCTCTCGCAATGCTGTCCAGGCAGTTGTCTTCGCGTCAGTCATCCGAAAAATTTAACTGCGGATAAACACAGATGGACACAGATAAAGGACAGAACTCATCCGTGTTAATCCGTGTCCATCCGTGGTTGAAATCACATCAAACCCAGTTGCAGCTTGGCCGCCTCGGTCATCATGCCCTGGTTCCACGGCGGGTCCCAAACGAGCTCGACGTTCGCCTCGTCTATCGGCTCGAGGTTCAACAGTTTGTTCTGCACGTCCTGCGCGAGCATCGGTCCCATACCGCAGCCGGGAGCCGTCAGCGTCATTTTCACGTCCGCCTTGAAACTATTCTCGCCGGCGGGCGTCAGGTGACAATCGTAAATCAGGCCGAGGTCCACGATATTGACGGGAATCTCCGGGTCGTAACACGTCTTGAGCGCTTCCCAGACCTGCTTTTCAAGTTGCTCCGCCGTAACGGGGCCAGTCGTTGACGACACCGATTTGGTATCCGCCTCCACGCCCAATGCGTCGGCGTCCTTGCCGTCAATGCGGAACATGTTGCCGTTGACGATGACGGTATAGCTGCCGCCAAGCGATTGCGTGACGTAAGCCTGCTCACCCTTCTGCAACGTGACTTTCGTGCCGACGGGCACCACGGCGGCCTCGACGTCGCGGCTCAAAATCTTCGGTTCGGAGTTCATAAAGTACTTAAGTTCAATTTACTTCAGGTATCATCGCCGCAATCGCGGATGAAATCAATCAGGTCTGTTCGTTTTCCGTGGTGACCGGCCTGGCCTCGCCGTGCAACGCGGCCATGACGGCGTGCCACGCAAGGATGGCACATTTGACGCGTGCGGGAAATTTATGCACGCCGGCAAACACGGCCAGCTTGCCGACATCGCCCTGGACATTGCCTGTCGTCACCATTTCGTGCACCCGCTCGAACATCTGTTCCACATCCGTCTTCGTCTTGCCCCTGGCAAATTCCGTGAGCAGCGACGCCGACGCCTTGGAAATGCAGCACCCCGAACCGATAAAACTGATGTCCCGGATTTGGTCGCCGTCCAGCGCCAGAAACAGCTTCAATTGGTCGCCACATAACGGATTATGGCCCTGTGCGAGACGGGTCGCCGTGGGCATCTCGTGGTAATTCCGCGGCTGCCGGCAATGGTCAAGAATGACCTGCTGATATAGATCGTTGATGTCGTCAAACATGGCCAACTCCGTTGGAATGACTGATGACTAAATCCTGATGACTAACGAAGTTCCAAGCACAATTGACAAAATGGGCGCGTCTGGCTTCGTTTGATATTCGAATTTCGTGTCATTCTTTGGTGATTTGCCATTATGGTTGAGTCATTTCGAGTCTGCGAGATGCGGGTTGGCTTCCAGCCGGTCCCAAATGACCCTGTCCAACTCCTCGCGTACGGCGTCGTGCTTCACGCGCGCGATGATTTCGCCGGCGAAGGCGTGAATCAGCATCCGTCGCGCGGTGTCCTTGCCCAAGCCGCGCGAGCGCAGGTAGAAAATGGATTCATCGTTCAACTGGCCGACGGTGGCGCCGTGCGTGCATTTCACGTCGTCGGCGTAAATTTCCAGTTGCGGCTTGGTATCGGCGGTGGCGTCGTCGGAGAGCAACAAGTTTTTATTCGTCTGCTTCGCGTCGGTTTTTTGCGCGTGGGGATGGACGTAAATCCGCCCGTGGAACACGCCCTTGGATTTGTCGTCGAGGATGCCGTTGAAATACTCGTGGCTGGCGCAATGCGGCTGCGCATGCTCGACAATCATGTGGTGGTCGGCCAATTGCTCGCCGCGCGTCAGGTAGAGGCCGTTTAAAATGCATTCCAGACCTTCACCGGCGAGTTTCGCGCGGATATTATTGCGTGACAGTTTTGCGCCCAGCGCAAAGGAATGGACGTTCACGTTGCTGGCGCGGCCCAGGTTTCCGGCGATGGTCGCCAGATGAAATGCCTCCGACGCCTCGTCCTGAAATTTCACATGTTCCAGCGTGGCGTTGTCACCGGCGACAATTTCCGTGACGGCGTTGGTAAAATACGCGGCGTCACCCGCCGCCAGGTAGCTTTCGATGACCGTCGCCTTGCTGCCAGCTCCGGCGACGATGAGATTGCGCGGCTGGATCGTGTCGCCGTTGTGCCTGGCCGTGGAGATAAAAACAAGCTGGATGGGGGCCTCCACAGTTTGGTTGGCCGGAATATGGACGAAGCCGCCGTCGAGAAAGAACGCCTGGTTCAAAGCGGCAAACGAATTGCCGTCCGACAAAGCGAACCGGCCGAGTTGCTGCTCGATAAACGCGGAATCCGTCGTGAGCGCGGCGGCGAGGCTGGCAACCTTTACTCCAGCCGACATGCTCCCCACAGCCGATAGCGCGGCATGAAAATGTCCATTCACAAAAACCAGCCGCGAACCGGGCAGGTTGACGAAGACGTATTTCTCCAGTGCAGCCTGGGCGGCGGCATCAGCCGGTGATTCCGACATCGGCCTGAACGGCAACCGGGCGAGCGGGGCGACGTTGGTGAAGCGCCAGTCTTCGTCGTGAACCGTGGGAAAGCCGAGTTCGGCAAAGCGCGCCATGCCGGCCTTGCGGAGTGGCAACAACCACGACGGCTGCTGCGGTCCCGTTTCGAGGCGGCGGAATTTCTCCAGAAACGGTTCGGCGCCTTTGGCAGATGTATTGGTTGCGGTTTGCGTCATAATTCAGTGTCAGTTGCCAAAAATCAGACCGCCAATCTTCCATGCCCTTTACCCCCATGCAAGTCTGGAGCGCGCTTGTTTTCGGGCACGAAGCTGGCAACCTGATGGGACATGCTTACGCAAGCAGACATCCAAAACGCACTGAAAGCTGTCAAATACCCCGGCTTTTCACGCGATATCGTCTCGTTCGGGCTGGTGAAGGAAGTATCCTCCACGCACGATGCGGTGAGTGTTTTACTGCAACTGACCTCGCAAAATCCCGACGCCGCCCGGCAAATCAAGGAGGAATCCGAACGCGTGTTGAAGGTATTACCGGGGGTGAATCACGTTCATGTCGAAGTACGGCAACCTGCCGCCGGCCAGGCTGGGCCCGCCAATAATCCCTTTGCCGGCCAAAATCGCGTGGCGGGCGTGAAACGCGTCGTCGCCATCGCCAGCGGAAAGGGCGGCGTCGGTAAGTCCACGGTCGCGGCAAACCTGGCGTGCGCTTTAAAGCATCTCGGCGCACAGGTTGGATTGCTTGATTGCGACATTTACGGTCCCAGCATTCCCTTGATGATGGGCGTGCACGACCGTCCGACCATCAGCGCGCAGGAACAACTGGTGCCGCCGATGGGGCATGGTGTAAAGGTGATGAGCATCGGTTTGTTGCTCACGGATGAGCAACCGGTAATCTGGCGCGGGCCAATGATTGCCAAAACCATCCAGCAATTCCTGATGGCGGTGGAATGGGGTGAGCTGGAGTTTCTGCTCGTGGATCTGCCGCCGGGCACGGGCGACGCGCAACTGTCGCTCTGCCAGACGGTGCCCCTGGATGGTGGCGTCATCGTAACCACGCCGCAGGAGGCCTCCCTGGGTGTTGTGCGCAAAGGCATTGCGATGTTTAACAAGGTGAACGTGCCGATTCTTGGCATCGTTGAGAACATGAGTTATTTCACCGCGCCCAATGGTGAACGGGTGGAAATATTTGGCCATGGCGGTGGCAAAACCGAGGCGGGACGGCAGAATGTGCCTTTCCTCGGCGAGGTGCCGATTTTCACACAGATTCGGGAAGGTGGCGACCAAGGCGTGCCCGTGGTGGCATCGACGCCGAATAGTCCCGCAGCCCAGGTATTTATCGGAATTGCGGCATCCCTACGCAAGCGATTGGAGTAAATCAGGTTGCGCAACCTGTTTGTCCTGCGCTGGTTGCGATTCAAGGCTGAGATTTTTATTGCATTCCAGTTGAAAAACCCTGATTTTGCATAAAATTTCTATGTCGATCGCTATGAAAGCTGCATCTCCAGCGGACGATTTGCTGAAGAATTCCTCGCTTTACCGCGAGTTCCAGGCCGAGCGCGAGGAAATTCTCAAGCACAAGTGGATTGAGTCGGAAAAAGCCGGGCATGACATCGGGTTCGAACGGGCTTTGACGGATTGGATCATCAAACACCGTGCGAGCTGGCGTCGGGCACGTCAATCCACCGGCCACTGACCAGATCGAAAACAGGTTCCTTTAAGGTGGCCCTGTGAGGCCGCAAAGGATTTATGATTGATGATTTGCGATTTATGATTTTACGCCGGGCCGGGCCGGTGCGAAATTTCCCTGGTGGGGTCTCCCCCCGCCGCACCCTGATTAACACCCAATGGAACGGTGCGACCATCAGTGCACTCGTCAAATCATCCATCATCTATCATCCATCATAAATGTCTTCTCCCAATGTCATCCTCGATGCCGCCGCCATCCAGCGCGTGCTCACCCGCATCGCGCATGAGATAGCCGAGCGCAATGAGAACGGCGCGGAAGTTGTCCTGGCCGGCATTCCCGTGGGGGGCGACCATCTGGCCCGGCGGCTGGGCAAAATACTTTCCGAAATCTGGTCCCAGCCCGTCCCCGTAGGCATTCTCGACGTGTCCATGCACCGCGACGATCTCGATCAGCGCGCCGCACCGAAGATTCATCCCACCGTGATTCCGTTCGATGTGACCGGCAAAACGGTTGTGCTGGTGGACGACGTCCTGTTCAGCGGCCGCACCACCCGCGCCGCCATGGATGCGCTCAATGATTTTGGCCGGCCAAAAAATATCCAATTGGCGGTGGTGATTGACCGGGGACATCGCGAGTTGCCGATCAAGGCGGATTTCGTCGGCAAAAACGTGCCCACCGCCGGGAATGACAAAATCCGCGTACGACTGGTGGAGAATGACGGAGTGGACGAAGTCGTGCTGGAAAGGGCGGAATGACCTGGGCCCGCAAACATCTGCTCGATATCGAATCGCTCACGCCGGACGAAATCGTCACCGTGCTGGACACGGCGCGGGCGTTCAAGGCGGTCGGCGAGCGCGCCATCAAGAAGGTCCCCGCGCTGCGCGGCAGGACCGTCATCAACCTGTTCGTCGAACCGTCCACGCGGACGCGCATTAGTTTTGAACTGGCCGAGCAACGGTTGTCCGCCGACGTCATCAATTTCTCTGCCGAGGCCTCGTCCTTCAAAAAGGGCGAAACCCTCAAGGATACCGCACGCAATCTGGAGGCGCTCAACGCGGATTTCATCGTCATCCGCCACAGCGCCTCCGGCGCGCCGCATTTTCTGGCGCGGGTGCTCGACGTCCATGTCATCAACGCCGGCGACGGCGCCCACGAACATCCCACACAGGCGTTGCTGGACGTCTTCACCATTCGTGAGCACAAGGGAAGAATTGCGGGGCTGAACATCACGATTCTGGGCGACGTCCTCTACAGCCGGGTGGCGCGCTCGAACATCTGGGCGCTGATGAAACTGGGAGCCGCCGTAACCGTGTGCGGGCCGGCCACACTGGTGCCGAAAACCTTCGAGCAGATGGGTTGTCGCGTGACTTACGACGTGGACGAGGCGATCCGCAACGCGGACATCATCAACCTGCTGCGTATCCAGCACGAACGCCAGCGCAAAACCATGTTCCCCAGCATCAACGAATACATCCAACTCTTCGGACTCAACAAGGCGCGTCTGGCCAAGGCGAAACCCGACGCCCTGATCATGCATCCGGGACCGATCAACCGGGGGGTGGAGATTGACAGTGACATCGCGGACTCGGGCCGGTCGCTGGTTTTGGAGCAGGTGACCAACGGTCTGGCAGTGCGGATGGCGGTCCTGTTCCTGGTCAATGGTGGCAAAGGACCGCAGGAAGTGGCGGAAAATTAGATTATATTCCGCATCTCCAAATTCAAGCAGGCATCGAATAATCTCCCGGCCACCCGGTCATCCCTTCGCGGGTCGCCGGGTCATCACGGCTCTCCGACCGCGCGCCAGAATTGCTGGAACGGACCGGGAACGATCGGATTGGTAATAATCAAAACGCCGCCCGGCAGCTTGTTGGTAGACACGGAAACCCACTTCACAAGGTCTGGCGAATTCTGAACTACGTACGCCACGTTGGTATCGCCGAGGAGTTGGAAAACAAACTGACCGCCGGAGCCGGACAAAACCTTTAATTGCGGCGCCGCCGGCACTCCGGAAGAAATGGTGAATGAAATGGGCAAAGGGGTGACCGGCAACGAGGGATCGCTGGTATGGACGAACAGGGTGAAGTTATAAGTGCCGGGAACCAGGCCGGCCGGATTGAAAGCCAGATAAACCGTCAAGGCACTCGACTTCGACACATAGCCGTTGGTAGAGGAAAAACTCAGCCACGCCGGAGTGGCGCTGGTGGAGGACAGCGACCAGGACAGAGGCAGACCGCCGCTGTTGGTTATTACCAGCGGCAGGTTGAAGGCCGGCGCATTGGACACCACGGTCGGATTCAGATTGACCGTCGTGATTCCCGCTTGCGCGGGAATGCCAACATAAAGCGCCACGGAACGCAAAACCGGTGGTGTGGCCAGTGTCACCGGGGTATTGCTGCTGGTGACGCTAAAAGTGAAATTGCTGAGGGCGCCGGCGCCGAATGTATCCCACCAGGTCCCGGTATAAGTGCCTGGATCCAGGCCGGCAACGGTCACGGTGCCAGTGACGCTGGAACCCGGCGTGGCCGCGAGGACGTTGGTGCGGTTCCATATCCAGAGCGCCTGCCAGTTGTTGGTGCCAATCGCGTATGCCCCCAGCGCCGACACATAAGGGTTGAGCGTGATGTTGCCGAGCAGAATCCAATCCAGACCGTTGTTGGTAATATTGATGCTGTGCGAACCGGCGGAGACCGCAATCGATGCGGTAAAGTTGGTGGATGTGTCGCTCCCAAAAGAAGGGAAAGCAATGTTAGTCCGCAAATTGCCATCCAGAAAAATTTCCAGCCCGGCGCCAGCCGCCGCAATCTGCAATACCTGAACCGAAAAAGTTCCGTTTTGAGGATAATTAACAAGAAACGTGTATCCATAGGGGGTCATGGAAAGGTGATAATAACCCTGGAGATAGCTGGGGGCGGACCCGATGCCAGAGGGTGCGCCAGCCCCGACCGTAAACGTGGATTGCGTGGCCGTCCCCCAGCCGCCACCGGGCGAAAATGCCAGCGGACCGAGTACACCGCCGGTAACCTGTGGAGTAGACTTGGTCAGAGCGTTCTCATCAGCCAGACCGGAAGCGGCGACAAAATCCGCCGCAGCTTGAATCAGATAATAGTCATTGTTCGGGTCAATGGTGTCCCAATACCACGGCTGGGCGCCGCCGGATTGCGCTGCCATCAAACCGGCCCAGACCGGAGGACTGATGCCGACATGCGGTGTGAAATCGATGCCGCACTCGCCGCTGAAGGCCGGCGCGACCGGTTGCGACGACGTGATGTCCTGGGCATCGCGAATTCCAGTGATCAAATCGGACGGATAATCGTGGTGCTGATAATAATCCGTCTGGTCCCAAATCGGTTTGGTGAGGTCTGAACTGCTCGTAATCAGATGATGATAAACATCGTTCGTGCGGATGAACTGGGCCATTTCATTGTGCCAGGCCTCGATGTTGGTCCACTGGTTTGCATAGGCGGCATCGGTAAACTGAACTTCGTTGAACAACTCAAAGGCCATGATGGCCGGCGAATAACCCCAGCGCGCCACAATGTAACGCAATTTGCGTTTGGTCAGCGATTGGGCAGTCGGATCGGTAAAGAAATTTGTCGCGTAGGAAAGGAACCCGCCGTTGGCAACGTTGTACGGGTTCTGTTCCCAGTTCGGGTTGACGTCGCTGCCGTTGGTGCTCGAATACTGGCCATGATGCTGCAACACCATTTGAAAATGGATGCCGGCCTGATCGGCGGCGGCAACAATGGCGTCCCAATTTCGCGCGTTGGGAAGACTTAACTGCCCGAAGGTATTATTGACCTTGGGCCAGTCCAGGTTCAGCCCCAAACCTTGCCAATCGTAAAAGTGCGTCATCCATACCCGTGACCAGTTTTCGTGAGCGGCGCCCATTTTGGGAAAGATGGTAGTCACCCGGTAATCTGCGCTGGGGCTATTGCTGTAACCCCAGGCGACATCCTGTCCAACTGGAAAGTACCGGCGGCCGTTGCTGGTGATGAAGCGGCGCGGGTTGGCGGGGTCCACCCGCACAAAACCCGGGCTGGTCGGAAAGCCGGTCACCGTCCACGAAACCGGTGTCAGGTTGCTGAAGGAGAGCGGCGAACCGTTCAGGGTGATGTTGCTGACACTGTACACCCCGGCCATCGTTGGCGTGTGGCGAACACGCCAGGTGGCACCGCCGTCGAAAAAGGCGGGCAGGGAAACCGTGCTGGCATCCGGTTGAACCATCAGCACCCGCACATCGTTGCTGTAATCAAACGGATCCGTAATCGGGGTGTTGACCGTGAACGAAGCCTCGATTTTGGGATAAGTTCCTTGAGCCTGAATCGGAGCCGGAACGCAAATTGAAAGCAGTGCGATAATTACAACTCTAAAGGACCATATGGTTGCAGCGGTCCTCTGAAACAACGGGTACATTATCTGGTAAACTGGTGTATCGGGACGGATTTAGCAAGCCGGCAGCCTGTTAAAAAGCCGCCCATTGGGTGTAATGCTGCAAGTTAATCCGTGGAATTCCCGGAGTAACGGATTTTATCTTCGCCGATTCACATCGGCGGCTACGGTTTGAACACAGACCGCCACCGCGAAGGAAGCTAAATCTGCAGTAACTTGATTTGTTCGTTGTCCTTCTCCACCGCTTCGCCGAGCGTTTGCGCGTGGCGGCGGCGGTGCTCGATGATGTGCTTGTCCAGCACCGGATCGTAGGGCACGGGATAATTTCCGTCATAACAGGCCATGCAAAAGGATTCTTGTGGCAAACCGGTCGCCGCAACCATGCCCGCCTGCGAAAGGTAGTGGAGTGAATCGGCATTCAAATAACGCCGGATTTCATCCACGCTGTGGTTGGCCGCCATGAGTTTGCTGCGGTCGGGAAAATCGATGCCGTAAACGCACGGGTTCATGTGCGGCGGACAGCTCACCAGCACGTGAACTTCCCTGGCACCGGCTTCCTTGAGCGTCTTTACCCGCGCTTTGCAGGTCGTGCCGCGCACAATGGAATCGTCCACAATCACGACCCGTTTGTCCTTCACCAGCGAGGCAATGAGGTTCAGCTTCACACGCACGTCGAAGTCGCGGATGAGTTGCGACGGTTGTAGGAAGCTGCGCCCGACGTAGTGATTGCGGATGAACGCCATCTCGAACGGGATGCCGGATTGCTCGGAATAACCGAGCGCCGCGCACACGCCGCTGTCCGGCACCGGAATCACCAAGTCGGCCTGGACGGGGTGTTCGCGCGCGAGCTGGCGGCCCATTTCCTTGCGCACGTCATAGACGCTGCGTCCGCCGATGTTGCTGTCCGGCCGCGCAAAATAAACGTATTCAAAGATGCAAAATGCCCGGCGCTTGTGCTCGGGGAACGCCTGCAGGCTGACCAACCCTTTTTCGTTGATGATGACGATTTCGCCTGGTTCCACGTCGCGGACGAATTCCGCCTGAATCTGGTCCAACGCCACCGATTCGCTGGCCAGCACCCAGGAGCCGTTCACCCGGCCCAGCGCCAAGGGACGGAACCCGAACGGATCGCGCGCACCAATCAATTCCTTTTCCGTCATGATAATCAATGAATACGCGCCTTCGATGCGGCGGACCGTCTGCACCAGCGTGTTTTCAACCCCGTTGAGCGACGGTTGCGCGAGCATCATGATGATGATTTCGCTGTCCACGCTCGTTTGAAACACCAGCCCGTGATTTTCCAGTTCGTCGCGGAGCTGCGCCGCGTTGGTCAGGTTGCCGTTGTGGGCGATGGCAATCTGGCCGCGCGTGCAATCCACCGTGAGCGGCTGCGCGTTGCGGAGATTGGACGTGCCGGTGGTCGAATAACGCGTGTGGCCGATGGCCATGTTGCCGACCAGATCGTGCAACAACCTTGGATTAAACACCTGCGACACCAGTCCCATGCCGTGGTGCTTGAAAAATTTCCCGTCGTGGCAGGTGACAATGCCGGCGCTTTCCTGTCCGCGATGCTGCAGGGCGTAGAGACCGTAGTAGGTGAGTTCCGCGGCATTCGGATGTCCGAAAATGCCGAACACGCCGCAATAATGTTTGGGGTAATCTTGTTGCATCGTTTACTCGCGCCCGCCGCTGAATTGTCGCAGACAGAAACGCGGTGCGCAAGGCGGAAGGGAACAAATGAAGAAGGAAGAATGCAGAAACAAAATCAGCAACGCTGCTGAAGCTCGGCGAACCGGTTGCAAAACGCCAGAGGGTTGGCGCAGTCCAAGACGCTACTGCATTTTGCAAAGTTTCCTGCCCGCGCGAAGCGTGATGGAATGCGGTGGCCCTCCATCGCTTTCCTCCATGCAACCAACGAGGCGTATGCGAAAAGAACTGCCCGGTTTGTGCCCGAACCGGCTGATTCATGGCTCAAAAACCGATTTCATTCTTGACGCACCAGTCACGCTAATGATATACCGGAAGCCTCCGGAAAGGAACTTATGAAAAGTTGGCGAGCGCTTGGGGCTGCGATGCTTCTCACGTTTCTCCACTTCCACGTCTCGGCGGCGCTTTACGTCAGCCTGAACAGCACCAATCCCGTGCCGCCTTACGCCAATTGGAGCACCGCCGCCACCAACATTCAGGATGCGATTGATGGTGCCAGCAATGGTGATCTAAATTGAATTCGCATAAAAATGGCTTCAACTCTGTTAGACCCACGAACAATGAAAAATCTAATCGGAGCAAATCACGAAAAACCGCCCATGCTGCGAGTGGGAAAGGAATCACATGGGAAGTATCAATTGAAAACCAAAAATGCCTTTTGCTTTTTGGTTGCTGCGGTCACTTTGCTGTTCGAAGTGCTTGCTTGCTCCGCTCAGACCGGCGCATACCTGTTTACCGGTTCGGAAACAAACATCACTTTGGAACCGGGCACTTACAACATTACTGCTTACGGCGCGCAAGGCGGCAGCAGCGGCGGATATAGCGGCGGCCTCGGAGCAGAAATGGAAGCCCAATTTACCTTCACAAATCCTACAACGCTGACCCTTCTTGTCGGCGGGACTCGCGCAGGCGGAAGCGGCGGCGGCGGTGGCGGCGGCGGAAGTTTCGTGGTCAAAGGCACCACACCACTTGTCGTTGCCGGTGGCGGTGGCGGTACCGGTAATGGCGACAATGGTGGCAACGGCGGCACTGGCAGTAGCGGCGGCGCCGGCCACGGCTTTGCCGGCGGTGCTGGTGGCAGCGGCGGCAACGGTGGTTTCGGCGTCAACAATAGCGGCGGCGCCGGCGGCGGCGGCTACAGTGGTAATGGTGTCAGCTACGGCGGCTACTTCACTGGTGGCGGTGGTAGCAGTTTTCTCAATGGCGGCGGCGGCGGCAGCAGCTGGGGGGAAAACGGACCTGGCGGCTACGGCGGTGGTGGTGGTGCTGGAAGCGGAGGAGGAGGAGGAGGCGGCGGCTACAGCGGCGGCGGCGGCGGCACCCTCGGTGGCGGCGGCGGAGGTTCCATCATTGATTCATCTGCAATAACGATTCTCGCCGGGATTTCCGGCGTCTCCAGTCCCGATGGTTTCCCAAATGGCGAGATTATAATTACGCTTCCGCCCACCTTTATCGAGCAACCGTCCGTTACCGCTGTATTCACTTCTAATGTCACGTTTCAAGCAGCCGTGCAGGGGGCAGCCCCGTTAAGTTTCCAATGGTATCTGAACGGGACGCCACTGTCAGACAATGGTCACTACATTGGCTCAATGGGAACGAACCTTACGATTATAGATTTCGAGCCTGGGGACATAGGAAATTATACCCTGGTCGTGACCAATTATGCTGGTTCAATCACCAGCGCCGTGGCGACGATCAACATTCTCAATCCTATCATCACGTCGCAGCCACAAAGCCAATCAGCGATAGGGGGTGACACCGTGACTTTTAACATAAGCGCTACCGGCCAACAACCTTTCAGCTATCAATGGGAGTTTGACGGCACAAATATCATCGGGGCTACAAACGGCATCCTCACTCTAAACAATGTTCAAATGGATCAAGCCGGTCCGTATGATGTGCTGGTCAGCAACACTTATAGCGGCGTAACAAGTTCCAACGCCATCCTGATGGTGGTTCCTTCAACGGTCACAATTCAACCAACAAACCAGTCAGCCCAGGAGCGAACTACCGTGTCGTTCAACGCCATGGTCAGCGGTCAGGGACCGTTTAGTTATCAATGGCAGTTCGGCACGACCAACCTCGCCAACGCCACCAATGGCACGTTGACCTTGACCGATCTGCAGCTTGGCCAGTCGGGCGCTTACACCGTGGTCGTAAGCAACAGCTTCGGCGTGGTGACCAGCGGGAGCGCTGAACTTACGGTGATTCCCTGGCCGATGATCCAACCGCCGAGTCAAACCAATCTAATTGGAACTACTGCTTCCTTCTCCGCGATCTACGACGGAGGCACACCACTTTCTTACCAATGGTATTTTGACGGAACGAATTTATCTGACGGCGGACAATATAGCGGGGCCGCGACTTCCCTTTTGAGTATTTCCAATGTTCAAAATTACAACATTGGCAGCTATCAGGTTGTAATAAATGACGCGGGAAGCATGAAAACC
>Ga0335083_10000910_pt1 | contig 42296 bp, 66 predicted proteins | sample Lox_Sample_42_FD_206716 | JGI IMG/M metagenome (GOLD analysis project Ga0335083, IMG submission 206716) | Soil microbial communities from Loxahatchee National Wildlife Refuge, Florida, United States - Lox_Sample_4.2 | ecosystem: Environmental > Terrestrial > Soil > Wetlands | place: USA...
GGACGCCAACCTCGCGGGCGCCGACCTCGCGGGCGCCGACCTCGAGGACGCCTACCTCGCGCGCGCCGACCTCGCGGGCGCCTACCTCGCGGACGCCAACCTCGCGGGCGCCGACCTCGCGGGCGCCGACCTCGCGGGCGCCGACCTCGCGGGCGCCGACCTCGAGGACGCCTACCTCGCGCGCGCCAACCTCGCGGGCGCCAACCTCGCGGGCGCCAGGAATGTTCCGGATACCAACGGCTCCGAATCCATCCAGGAGCCTGCGGACCGCGCCGAACGCCAGCGCCAGCGCGCGCAGACGTTCCGTGAGCGCTTCCCGGACGTGCCTGTAGTGGAAAGCCTGGATGCGAAGATCCTGGCTGCAATCGACGCAGGAGGGCATCTCAAGATGGATTCGTGGCATACCTGCGAGACGACCCACTGCCGGGCCGGATGGGCAATCATGCTGGCGGGGGAAGCGGGCAAGGAATTGGAGACCCGCTACGGCTCTGAGGATGCCGGCCGGCGCATTTATCTGGCCTCCACGGGGCGCGTGCCATGGTTCTTTGATTCCAATGAAGGCGCGCTGGCGGACATTCGAGAGCAGGCGGCGCTGATGGGAGCTGGCGGTGGCTGACCTCACCCAAGGTAAGGAAAGCAATCTCGGGGCGGCGCTGCGATGCTTCATGGCGATGGAGCGGTGGAGCATGCGCACTCTCGCCCCTGAGATCGGGATCAGTTCTGCGACGCTCTGCCGGGTCTGCAAGGGTCTCGATATGGACGCCGCCACATTGCTGAAGATCATCAATTGGCTTGTGAGGAACCGCAAATGAGCGATTCAGTCCCCTCAAAGACCCAAAGCCTTAGCGAAGAATTGACGATGGCAAGCGCGTTGGCACGCATCGGCGAGTTGCACGCCGAGATCGAGCGGCTGTGCGAAACGATCCACCGTCTGCATGGCCAATTGAACGCGGCGAGCAGTAGGATTCACAGATTGCAGACGGCGTTGGAGGACATCAGCCGTACTCATTTGACCACGGATTGCGGCATTCATCCGATGCGCGCTGCCGGGCTGCGCGCCGCGTTCGAGATCACCGCCGAAATAGCGCGCACATCATTGAGTCACGAGAAGGACGCGCAGCCATGACCTCAAAACAGATCAGCACGGCCGGCCTGCGTGAGATCGCCGAGGATCTGCGCGGACAGTCGCTGAAGGGTTTTGCGTCTTACGTCGAGCTGGCAGCCGCCGAGATCGAGCGGCTGCGGGCGGCTCTGCAGGAAATCCTGGAGTGGGGTGAGGACGCAGGTTCCGACGGGGAACCGTGCACTTTTTGCACGACGCGGCCCATTGCGTGCGCGGTGAAGATCGCGCGCGTAGGCTTAGGGATCGAGACAGGAAAGTAGCATGGACAGCACGCGACCCATGAAGCGCATCACCGTGACGGCCGCGAAGCGCATCGCCGAGGATTACGGCTACGACCAAGTGATTGTGATTGCACGTAGGGTCGGCGAGGGGCTGAAGATGCCGCACGGCGAGCACTGCACGACCTACGGCGTGAACAAGGCCCATTGCGACGTAGCGGCCCGGTGCGGCGATTTTCTCAAGGCGAAGGTACTTGGGTGGATCGGTGGCGATTCTGGGCTGCGAGCGCTCTGCCCGCACGGTTTTGACCTGCGCGACAACATCTGTGGGCCGTGCTCTGAAGGCCGTCCAACCTCGTTACGTCCCAATCAAACACCGTAGCTTTATGGAACTGACGCCACAGCAACGCAACCTTGAGACCGCTCTGCGCGATGCTGCCGCGGAGCGCGGGGCGACTGTGAGCTTGCACGGCAATGGCCATTTTCAGATCAAGGGCGCGCTTCTGGTGAATTACTACCCGTTCGCCAAGAAGTCGACGGCTTACGTGGCAGGCACGACGCATGGGAAACATCGCGCTACGCCGCAGGAGGCGGTCGCTATGGCGTTTCGCGCGCCCCCGGTGGCGGATGCTGGACACAAGGACGAGCGTGGCAATGCAGCCCGCTATCAGCGCTGGAAACGCAAAATGTGGAAGGCCGGCTATCGGGACTGCTTCTGGTGCCATCAGCCGATGAATCGTAATGTCGGGCAGCCGCTGCAGATGACACTAGATCACAAGATCCCGTTGGCGCGCGGTGGTCTGGACAATCCGAATAACTGGGTGCCGGCGCACGCGAAGTGCAACCACGACCGAGGACACGACATGCCAGAGTTACAAGCCACCCAAGAAGGTCAGTCGAAATGAGCAAACACGATCTCGCTCCCGATGAAACCGATGTCAAGTTGCTGGCTGCGCATACGCCGACCAGTTACGTGCCGCCATATCCTTGGTATGTAAACTTCACCATGGTGCGCATGAAGGGTGACGTCGTGCTCACAGTGCGTGCTGAAACAGTTTTGCCGCCCAGCATGGCGATGGAAGGCAGAGAGCCCGGAGAAACCCGCTCTATTCGGTTAACCCGTGAGATGTGGCCGGAGTTCGTCAAAATGGTCAAAGAGGCGGACGTGATCTGGAGAGCCTGCGACAATCTTGATGGAATACTCTAGTCCCAGCGCAGGGCCGAAGCCGTGAACAGCGTCAGTCAAATCAAGTTCGCCAATCTCGGTTGGCTGGGCATCTATGTGATAGACGGCACGGGCGTATGGCACAAATTGAGAACTTGGCAATTGCCCCCTGGACTACCGGGCTGGATTTTGGATTCCGACCTTCAAGAGTACGGGTTAACCGTGTCACGCAATGAATAGCCTGAATCGACTGATTGCAGAAGCGCAAGTCCTCGCGGGCGGCGAGCATCAATGCGCGGTGCTGGGACACGTATGGAAGTCTATCGGCGGCCGTCAATGCCCGCGGTCGAATCAGGACTGGCACGGCCGATGCAGCCAGACGGTCTATCAATGCGAGAGCTGCGGCTATACGGACTGCGGCGAGGTCGGTGGTCCGTCCCATCGCGAATGCATGACCGAAGGGCCGTGCGATCCGTCGTGCGACCCTGATTGAGTCACCACGTAACAGATGATCCGTGACGGCAAACACTATTCGACACGCGGCTGGAACCGCTTTCGCGAGCGCATGGGCTGGAAGCGCAAAACGAGTCCGGTATGGCTGCGTAGGCGCCGCCAGGGCTTCTGGTGGGACGGCATGACCGCACCCTTTCACATTCACCGCGTCGATTGGGAATGCCGACGACGCGCTTCTCAAACGATCTCGAAGCAAGAGCCATGAACGAACGATTCAAACAGGTGAATGCGCTGATGTGGGAGGATATCCAGGCCAAAGTCCTTCCGAAGGAACGGCTGCACATTGAGCTGACGGACTTCACAGATGCCGGCTATTCGATTGTGCTGAACGTCCAAGAAGCCAAGGCCCTGCGTGACTGGATATCGTCTGCTCTGCCTACAGGAGCCAATGATGGCAATTGACGATGTACCTTATTGGATCTGCAACTGTCGGCACCCCAATACCAAGGTCTATTACGCTGATAGCGTCGCTCCCAATTGGGAGCCGTGCCGACGTTGCAATGGAAAGGGTACGCTTGAGGAGATGGCAAGCGCTGATCTCCGATTCGTCAGTCCGTGTCAGATGTGCGGCGGCTTAGGAAAGATCTACATGCTGGACCCATGGGGTTGGCAAAGATCCGCTTCACCACAGGATGGTCAGCAGAAGTGAGCGTTCCTCTGATGTATCTCGACAGGGTTGACGACTGCAAACGTGTCTTGGTGCTGAATACAGCTCGCCTGACTGCTGGCGATTACCGCCCCTTCGTAGCAGAACTGGAGCGCGCCGGTTACGAGGTAACGGTGGTGTGTGGCACGACGCCTATTGTCACGGCACCACCAGTATCAATCGAATTTCCGTCCAAGAAACGCCCTGATGTCAAGGCCAGTCTTCCCTATTCGCGACGGTTCGATCGCCGGAAATACTGACCTTCTAACTCAAACCCTCATGAAGTCGTCGCCCCCGTGATCGTCGGGGCCGACGGCGCTGCCAGCGGCGCTGCAATGACCACCGGGAAGATATCCGACAGGGCCGAGGTCAGAGGCGGGGTCTGCTTGTCGGTGGCTGAGACCTGATATCCGTGGCTCCCAACGGCTACGTTGGAATCCACGAAAACAAGTGGCGAAGCCAGCGGAGAAAGCGTGCCCACCATGACAGCGGCGGCGGTGCCGTCGGTGCGCCAGATGTTGATGCTTGCAAGATCCGAGGCGGCGAGGGCGGTGCCATCCGCGCGGGTGGTGGGGTCGGCGATGGTGAGTGTGACATTCTGGGTCATTTCCGTGTTCCTAGTTGGTTCCGATGGGGAAGCTGACGACGCAAAGGGCATACGATCCGTTGGGCAACGTGCCGCCTAAAGCATTCGGCTGGCCGGTGACATTGTAGTAGGTCGGCGCGTTCGCAATTCTGATTGCCTCGTTACAGGGCGTCGCCACCGCAACGGCCTCGCCTGCAACTGGCGTCGGGTTGAAGGTGCCGTCAGGGTTCACCGTGAATACGGAGCGCGTAAGGCTTGCGCCGTTGAATGCCACGACTGCCCGGGGGCGATAGGTTGCCATCTGCGTCGCAATGAACGCAGCTTCTGAGGCCGTCGGGACTCTGGCCTGAGCCTTGAAATCAGCCTGTCCTTGGGCCAGCGTGTACGTGTTGTTGACGTAGTTCACGATATTCACGGCATCCTCGGACAGCGAGCCGAGATAGACCGTCGTGATGTACCCGGTGGGGAGCGTGCATACGTACGCGGCCCAGTAGTTGGCCAGCGTCGAGACTCCCGCAGGGAGCATTCCACAGGCGACCGCGATGTTGAGCATGAAGCAGGACCCGCCGTGAGCGCTCATGTTCGGCAGGCAGGGCGGGGGCGTCTGCGAGCGAGCGATGACGGGCAGGAGCAGGATGGCGAGGCAGATGAGCAAGCGGCGCATGGGAGTCCTAGAGCTGCGGGGTGATCTCGGCTATCAGCGCGTTCAATTGGTCGGCTGTCCGTTCGCACTCTTGGGCGGCTGCGACAACCATGTTTTCAACGCTTTCATTGCTGGCAGCGTCGCTGGCACCAGAAGCTGCTTGTCCACCACCGGCTTTGGGCACGTCAGAGCTACCGGCGGCGGGAGTGGCTTTGGCATCGTTGAGCAGCCGCTGCACCAGAGCGCGGTCAGAAGCCCAATTGGCAGAGATTTTCGCATTGTCGGTCTCCAGACCCTGGATGACGGTGGAGTTGTTCGCGGCGGTGTCCTGAGCTTTCTTAAGCTGAAGCTGTACGGCAGTGAGTGCGGCCTGAGTGGCTTGCTGCTTGGCCTGCCAGTCCTGCGCCTGTAGAGCCGCCAGGGCGGCTTTTGGCGACAGTCCCCCCAGGTGCCACCCCAGCCCGATACAGGCTAGGGCGGCGCCCAGGTAAGCGGCCAGGCGCAGGTAGAGCGAGGGCATTACTTCACGGCTGACTTGATCGAGCTGGCCGCCGTCTCCACTGCACCGATGGACGCCTTCAGTTTGGCGTAGAACACGTACATGATCCCGCCGCCGACGAGAACGCCGACTCCTGCACCGATGAGAAAGGTTTGCATGGCTATCCTAGTCCTCCGCCTCGTTTGTCGATGATGTTGGCTGCGCCGTAGATCGAGAGAATCAAGGTCATGAGCGTGACGTAGCCGCCTTGGTCCAGTTTACCGCTAAAGAGCGCCGCTGTCCCGGTGACGGTGATGAAGGTCGTGATCCAGAACTTGCGCTTGCCGGTGAGTAGATCGTTCATTTGCGCACCCGTTTACGCGATGGGTCGGATACCCTCTGGCGAGCGAACCAGAAGCCGATGATCTGCACTACGGTCGCGGTCAGCACGCCTAGCAGGGCAGTGAAGGCATCTTTGAACTCTGGCGGCACACGAACGTCGCCCTTCATGAACTCCAGCAGAATGACGAAATAGGCGCCGATGAACAGAAAGCTCAGCGATGCCTGAACATAGGCCGTCCCGACATGGGAGAGTCTGACGATGGCGTTCACGCAATCCCCGTCAGCAGAATCTGCCCGAGCTTCTGATAGCGGCCTGCAAGTTCTGAATTCTCCACATGGCACTGCGTCTGCGCGCTCGCCCAGTCCTGCCGCTGGATGGCCGCGATCATGGACGGGAAGTGCAGCAAACCGGCCACCCCAAGATTGAACGCCATGTCCAGGCACACCGACTGCCGCACGTCATCGAGGTTCGCGTACCACGGGAACTGCAGCAGCGATTGATGGCGCGTCGTGAGCTGCGCGGCGAGCAGGGCCGCGGCTTCGGGCTGAGTGATCCCGGCGTCCACGTCGAAGCCATAACCGATTGTGGTGTGGCCTTCGGTGTCCTTGTACGCGGTGGCACGGAAGCCTTCTTCCGTCTGAAGCCTCGGCAGTGCGACATCGACGGCGCTCATTTGCCCTCCAGCTTACCGATCTTCTCCATGATCGAGGCGCGCCATACCTTGCACTCCTGCGTGTGGGCAATGAGCCAGCCGACGATGCTCAAGAACGCGAGCACCGCGATTCCCACAGCCCAGCGCGCTTCCTCGCTCACTGATTCAGCGCCCGTACTACTTCTTTGCCACAGTCGAGCACGAATAGGATGTCTGCCTCGGATAGACAATCCTCGTCCGCCTCGTACTTGTTGTAGATGACATCGAACTTGTTTCGGTGATTCGGACTCAGGAGCGACTCCTGCGCCTTCACTTCCTCGATGAGCGACCCATCACCGATGATGCCGCCGCCTGATCCGCCGCCTGACATTGCCATTACCGTTTCTCCTGTAGTCGATTCATGATGGCCTGAATTTCCTTGTCGTGCTCGTCGAGCTTTCCTTGCTGCGGCATCACCCAGTCGCGCTGCAGCCAGTCGTAGCGGTTCTGGTCGAGCGCCTTGGCCTGGTAGTAAATGAACGCACCGAAGGCGATGGTAAAAATGCAGAGGATGTTGACGATCAGAGACAGCGCCACGATGAAGCGCCATGCCTTGTCGCCATTGATGACGATTTGCTGGTGCGCATGCTCGGATGCCGCAATGTGGTTGGCATCGGTGTTCTGCTGTGCGCCAGTGCTAGGGCTTTGCATCTGCGTCCTTGATCCGCCCATCGAGCAGCAGTTGCAACTGCGCCGCCATCGCCGAATTCTGCGCCGTGATGACTGCCATCTGAGCGTGCAGCGACGCCACGTCCACCTTCATCGCCTCGAAGTCAGCCGAGCGGTTGTTGATCGCCGCCGTGATGAGATTGCTGACGAGGATCGCGATGAATCCCATAATCCACCACACGACCTTGGTATCCCGGTGGATGATGCTCCCGTTGCCGGCAAGGCGCCGGTCTATATCTTCCAACTCCCTCTCATCGATGTGCTCGCGGGCCATGGGATCATCTATCGCTTGACACCTAGAAATCCGACGTTAACGTGGAAGCCTACATCATTGGGCAGTGGCAGGAAACTAGGAGTCCCTCCGCTTGGCGTGATGATGCCCTCCATGAAAGTCGCCGTCTGGCCGGACATAGCCAAAATGACATCTCCGCTTGTGCTGGCAGTGATCGTGCCTTCCGCGAATGTCCCGGTCTGCCCTGAGAGCCCTATGTCTAGTTCATAGGTCGGGGTGCCCTGAGTAAAAGTCGCCGTCTGGGCTGTAAGCCCGTAGCTGGCGGAGTAGCTGATCGTCCCTTCGCTGGACGTTGATGTCTGGCCAATTAGCCCATAGGCGAGCGAATCCCTTACTGAGCCTTCCGTAAAGGTCGCAGTTTGACCTGAGAGATTGAGCGTGACATCCCCGCCTGTGGAGGCCGTAATCGTCCCTTCCGAGAATGTCGCAGTCTGACCTGAAAGCGCATAGGTGATGCCATATGTCGGCGTTCCATCGGAACTTGTGATGGTCTGTCCAGCAAGACTATACGAAGTGCCGTAAGTGATTGTGCCTTCTGTAAAAGTGGCAGTCTGTCCAGAGGTCGCATAGGAAAGATTGGGTGTGACGGTGCCTTCGGTGAATGTCGCAGTTTGCCCCGTAGCCGCATAAGCAACGGTGTCGGAAATTGTTCCTTCAGTGAAGGTGGCTGTCTGTCCTGATAAAGCAACGGTGACATTGCCACTTGCCGGTAGCGGATAGGCCCGATAGGGAGGGGCCGTTGCATAGGCAATACCGCCAGGGATCTTCGGAGTCTGAAAGGCGCTGGGTTTTACCCATTGGATCGGAGGCGGCGCGCCGCTGACTGTGATTGCGCCTCCTGATGTACTGTTGGAGGCGGAATTGGTGATGCTGAACGTCCACGTCTGGTCGCCGGAAATCGTGAAATTTCCGTGCGCCATGATGTCGGCGTTTTCCATCTCATCAAGGTCTAATTCTCCGGTGTAAGTACACAGATCCCAGATCGCCCAAGATGGCGCGGTAACTCCCAGCCCAGGCCCTTGACCTAACCCGACATTGACGAATGTCATGCCCGTCGTCGCGGTAGGAGAAGGCGACGGAGACATGGTGAAGCTGCTTGATCCGCTGACCGTCTGACCGCTTGAGACGCAGGTAATCTGCGGGTTTGGATCCGCTCCAATGACATCGAAGAACCGGAAACTCAGCTCGTTATCGCTGCCACCTCCTTGTGCGTAAACGATCAGATTTGGATTGGCCTGCGAGTTGGCCAGATACCACATTCCGGCCGTGCCGCCATTACTCGGTGTCGGTGCTATCCAGGTATTCCCCTCGCTGTCAGTGATGGTCTGAGCATTCATGCTCGGGTCATCACACACCAACAGGCGGAAGTTACCGTTGACCGGCAACTGCATCTTAAAGAGCGGGGTAGAACTGGTCGGGAAGCTCTCAGTCGCGAAGTGCGCGATACGGTTCACTCCCATTCCCGAGGGAATCGGTGTACCGGCACTGTTGTTGATCGGGACTGAGACAGCGATACAGTTCCAGTGATCTCCCGATTCATTCAGGGATTTGAAACTAGGGTTTACGGCCGCAGAAGTTCCCTGAACCTGGTACTCAACGCATTTAGTGAGACCATTTGCGGGATTGGTCGAGAATGAGCCGGAATAATTGCTGTCGGCACTGAGCAGTGTGAACCCAGACCCAGCCAGGAAATGCGTGCTGCTGGCAGAAGGAATCTGATCCGCTTTGGAGAAAAAGCACCAGACGAAATTGCCACCGTTCGCGTTGTTGTTGGTCGGAGTAAAACTTCCCGTCGCAAGGGTCGTGGTAAAAGCCGCTGAAACTGAACCACTCAAACCACCGGACGTTGCAACGTTGTACAACTCCGTCATGGCGTAGGAGAATGCCTTGATGGATTGGGTGGCTGTTCCTGTCCCGCTTCCTGCTCCGGTTGCCGTGAATGCCAGCCCTACTGTGTTACTCGCCGCACCAATGAGCGTGAAATCGGTAGTCCCAATCGTGTCGATGACGTAGTAAGTGCCATTGACCGTAGAGGTCGCCGCAATGGGGGAGAAGAATGAAACCGTGACAACTTCTTGCCCCTGGGCAATTCCTTGAGCGTAGTAGACGTAGCTATCGAGATTGCCTGCACCTCCTAAAGCACTTTTGCCCAGAGTGAATGCGCCATTGATCGCACCTGTGACACTTGAGACCGTTGCCCCACCATCACAAGTGAATGCAAAGAGAATCGTATTTCCCGCTCCACCTCCGCCTCCACTTGCTCTGACCGATAGCGGACAGACGAAATTGTTTCCGATGTTTCCGCGAGCGTATGGATTGGATCCTCCCCCGATATGTCCGTAGACATTGGTCAGGGACAGCGTCTGAGGAAGGCACAGGATCTCAAGGGTTGCTGAAACGCTGTTACCAGAACCCGCAGTAATGGTCTGGACGGACCAGCTTGTGACACCTCCATTCGTGTCATTTGATGCGGCTTGGTTCGATGCGCCAGTGATATGCTGGCGGTTCGTCATCCCAGAAGGAGCAGTCCCTATGGTCTGGGTTGTATTGCTCGCTCCAACAAACCCCAAAACCCATGACAGACCACTGGTATCTCCCAGCGTCAATGCCGGGAATGTGATAGTCGTCGTGGTGGAACTGCTGAACGCGACCTGACCTGGAACCGCAGTAAAGCCAGGATCAGGACGTAAGACGTGGACCGTCAGTTCAGTTGCATTGGACCAAGTTCCTGAAGTGTCAGATGTGCCTGTAGCAACCTTGTACCCCAGACGCATGCTCTGGGTCGTACCGCTCTTGGTCGAGGTGGGCCCTACATCTGCGATTCCAGCCGCTCTGGTAGGAGCCGTCGTGGAGGTTCCACGATAGGCGAAAAAGACGAGTAGATCGCCCTTTTGGTGCGCCGGGATTGTGACCGTTGTGGAGGCGGCGCTATTGGTCCCGACTAGCGTCAGCGCCATGAAGGGCTACTTTACGGCGCGGTGTTGCCGTAGCTCAAAATGATGAGATGCCGCAACTGAATGGTATTGCTCGCCGATGAAGTACCCGAAGTGACCTGCACGTCGAGCGTATTGGCAACTGTGGAATCAAATCCCGACCCTGCAGCACCCGTGGCCTCAGACCACATCGAGCCGCCCATTCCCGCCGCGTAGTTTGCCGCTGCAGTGGCTCCAGGCGGGCATACCCCTCGACCTTCGATATAGCCTGTGGCCTCAAGGGTTGCGAGCGTCCCATTACCCTCAGACACAGTACGTCCAATGATGTCGATGAACCAGGGCTCTGTAGTGCCACCGCTCGTAGTTGTTTTGATGGTTCCGGACACCAGTGCGTTTGTAGAGCCGACTTTGACTGTGAAAACCCAAGTCTGACCAGATGCCCAGCCGACATTGAAGCCCATCTTGATCTCAAATGGCGCTCCAAGCTGGAAGAACCCAGGCCACAACTGGATAAGACCTGTGGAGGCCGCAGTCGCCGTTCCTGATGTCAGCAGCGATTGCTGAGAGGTGAAACTCGCGTAGCTCGTTCCTACTGCACCTAACCGAGCAATACTGACTACGTTTGCCATGGGTTACGCCAGATTGATGAGTGCCGTACCGGCTGCATTGCTCGGCATCGTCAGGGTCAATGTCCCTGCCGTCACGGTGGTGGAACCGAAGTTGTACGACAGAACCGAGTGGTTGGAATTGGTGCTGTTGTAGATCAGCACCGTATCAAACGCGGTTGAGAGCGTGACGGTGGAATAGACGATTGACGCTGAGGGAGTCCAGTAAGCCGTCGTACCGCTTGAGGTCGGCGCGGTGGCATTTGTGACCGACACACCCCCAGCGCTGTAGTTCGCGCCTGAGACCTCGTTCGTGGCGCTGTATGCGGTCGTTCCGGCGCCGATTGAGCCAGTCGTGAGGTAGAGAGCCGCCTTGAAGGTATCGGCTCCCGTGCCGCCTCGGGTAACGGTAGTGCCGAAGTTATGGTAGGCCTGCAGCAGGTCTACCTTGAATGAGGTGCAGATCGCAGTGCTATTGGCCATTTAAGGCTCCCTCTGAGGCCAGGATGTTCGGCGGCATCAGCATCGACACAGCGACATCGCGCCGCACGAGTTCTCCGTCCAGATAGAACTCCGAGGCGACTTTGCGGGTGTTGTCGCAGATCGTAACCACGTCCCGCACGCTCAGCAGATCCAATTCCATCGGCCCTTTGATCGTAAATACCTTCATGTCCTACTCCGTGAGAGCCTTGAGGCGGGCGAGACGCGCGGCGTGTTCTGTCTCGCGCTTTGCGATGGCGGCCTCGCGGGCATCGAGCGCCGAGGTCCGGGCGGCGTTGGCCTTGTCCAGCGCCGCCTGCCGGGTCTCAATGTCTTTCTTGACCGCCGCGGCGTGCTCGTCCCATGCCTTCTGGGCGGCCTCATTGTCTCCCACGCGCTTGGTGTGGGCGGCATGAGCCTCTGCCAACTGCTGCTCCCGGGTCGCGGCGGCACGCTCACGGGCCGTGACCTGCGCGTCTCGGGTAACCACAGCGGCCATGTTGACGGAGATATTCGCCTCGCGCTCCTGCAGGTCCTTCTCGCGGGCGTCCAGCTGGTCCTTGCGGCCGATGATGGCTTTGAGGGTTTCCTGATGCTTGGCGGTCTCATTCGCCAGATGCTCGATGACCTCGTTGGCGGACTGCGGATTGAGTGCCAAGCGCACGACAGCGAGCGCATCGTTGATCGCGGTAAGCGACGGGGGTGCAATGGTGTTCATGAGTTGGTGATCACTGCGACTTTCTGGCCGGGGACGACGGCAAAGTACTCGGTCTGATTCGCCGCCATGCGGGCGTTGGCGGCCGTGGCGGTGGGCGTGCTGCCCGCCGCTGTGCCGAATGCGATGGAGCAGATGGCGTCGGTGTGCAGCCGCACGAGGTAAGTCGAAGTGCCGAACGCCGCGGAGGCCGCAGAGGATGCGGAGATGGCCACCGTCTGCTCAGCGGCCGGCGGGGTCTGCGCGATCTCGCTACTCAGCCGGCGCGTCGGGCCGTTCGGGTTCATGTCCCCGAGGCCCGTGTATTCACCGATGTAGAGCGTTGCCATAGAGCCATCCTGCGACACTGGGCGGTCGCATTACCGGTGGCTCTGAAAGGTTGTCGTCAGGTCAGATTTTCGTCGCTCCGGGCTGGATGCGCGGGGATACCATGCCGCCTTCGCCCAGTGCCGTGCCGACCCCTCGGGTGTCGGCCTTGCCGGTGGAGTTGTAGGTCACCCAGTCGCCATGGCCCGCCCAGTTGGTCGGCATGCACGCGCGCTGGTTCTCCATGTTTAACTGGTAGTTGGTGAAGTTCTTCATCGTCTCCGGGGACGATGGAATGTCGCGCCGCTCGGTCGTAATGCTCGAGATGCGCTTAACCATTTTGGGCATGGGACCTCCAGAGAACCGGCAGGAACACCAGCACCGCGAAGGCGCAGGCGGTGTACAGGGATAGGGGCGTATGGGCCCACATCGACCAGCAGAAAAGACCGAAGCCCATGCCCAGCGCGAGCACCAGCAACACCCGCTGGGATACCGCCTGCAGCGCCAGGGACAGCACCGTCACCATGGTGCTATGGCTAGTGGCTTGGCTCGCTTCCGGCATGGGCTGCTCCATTGGTGGCCTCGGGGGTGGATGGTATCTGAAACCGGCCCCCTTTGCCTTCAGTGTCATGTTTGTACTTCAGGGCAAGCGCGCGGATCAGCCGATCCGCAATGGCGAGCTTGTCCTTCTGGGTTTTGGCCACCTCCAGCCATCCCTGGATGGTGCCGATAGCCGCGTCGAGGTCTGCTGTCTTGGTGCTCATTGGAGGGTCTGATTCGCCCCGGCCACCATGCCAGGGGCTGCCTGCTGAACCGCCTGCCCGGCCGCAGTGGGGCCTGCCGTGGCCATCCTCTGGGCCACCTTTGTCTGCAGGGCCTTCCTGATGCCGGGCCGCGCCACGATGGCGACCGCGAGTGATGGATTGTGGTAGTAGGCGCCTGCCGCCACGAGGAAGTCCAGAACGCTGAAGGCGCCCTCCTTGCCAAGTTTGTCAACGTCCTTCATGGACTTCGGAAACGCGAGCGCCGCGCGCGCGATGGTCTGGAGCTCCCCGGTGAGGGGGGCCCCGTTCTGGAACAGCCGGCCGAGCGCGAGCGCCGACACATTGCCGGTGGACTTGTTCATCGCATCCTCCACCGCGTAGGTCTGGGCGATGCGAATACGGGCCTTGCGCAATTGGTCCACCAGCCCCTTTTGGCCCAGCGCTTCGGCCTGTCGCTCGAGCCGCGCCTCGAAAGCGTCTGAAATCTGACGCTGGACCATCCCGAGCGCATTGCGGTTCGGGTCGTAGATTTTCAGGTTCGCGCTGGCGTCCTTGCGCAGTTGCCGCATGGCGTCGATCGCCTCTTGGGCGGTAAATCGCGGCTGAAAGTACTTGCCCTTCAACTGCTCTATCTGGCTGGCATCCACCCCTGAGCCTTCCTTGGGCGCAACGCCCGGCTCCTGCGGGAACGCACGGTCGATCTTGGAGAAATCAGCTCCGGCGCCAGCCACATCGTTCATGAATTCCTCGTCCGCCTTGACCTCCCCGGTGTTGGCCAGCATGTCGTAGGGTTTGCTCGCCTCTGTGCGGATGGCGTCCAGCACCTCCGGAGACAGCGGCGGGTGGTCCGGATGCAGTCCGAGGGCGGTTTTCACCAGCCGGTCGGTAACTTCCGCGTTCTTGGCGGATACCTCGCGCTCCATCTTGGCCTTGCCGGCAACCGACTCGAGCGTGGCGCCCAGCGTGTGGCCGGTCTCCGAGGGAGGAAGGGTGTAGCCGACCTGATGGGCCTCAGTCACCACGGCCTGACGCCCGAATTGCGCCGGCACCTCGTCGAGGGACTTGATCCCGATTCCGGTCGGATTGGTGAAGCCGCCGGCGACCGCGCTTGAGACGAATTCCGAGGACTTATCGAGCCAGTTGCCAGGCTTGGTGGTGTACTGGTCCAGGGCCTCCTGAAACATCTGGCTCGGCATCTCGTAATCCGGCGTGGCGGTTTTGCCCAAGGCCCACCGGCCCGCATCCCCGAGCATGTTGCGGGTGTATACGCCCAGATCCATGGCCAGCAGCGGCAGCGCCGATACGCCTTCAGCGAGCGGGCGCACCGCGGCGCTCGCCCATGGGCCGAGTTTGCCGGATTCGGCTTGTGGTGCGGCCGTGGTCGCGGGGGCGGCGCTGGCCCCGGGCAGGTCATCGGCCGGCACTGCAGCGCCGGGCAGGTCACTGCTTGGGACGGGGGCGCCCATCACTCGTACTCCCATTGGCCGTTGCGGTAGATGATGGGCTTGCCGGACTTGGAGGTGGATTTGTCACCATCCTTCGGGCCCGAAGCTCCGCCTGCAGCTTCCGTTTCTGCCTGTCGGCCGGCGCCCTTGGCGAGTCGCGCTTCATCCTGCATGACCTCGATGGCCTTCTTGTAGGCCGCTGGGGAGTCGGCGGTGAGTAGGTTCTTGCGGTTTTCCTCGCGCTTCTCCTTGTCCGTGCCGCCACGCGCCGCCACGACATCGTAGGCGTTGAGAATCGCATTGGTGCGCTGCGCCAATTCCTTCAACTGCACGTTCGAGGAACCAGCCTGCACAGCTTGGATGGCTTTGTTGGCCGGCACCCACTGGCCGCGCGGCAGGGCCTCGGATGCCCTGATGGCCGAGGGCGCCATGGCGGCAATCTCGTTCTCGCCCACAGCCGTGCGCCCGACGATGCCCGCCGCGGTCGTGCCTTCCTTCAGGGCCTCCGCAGCGCTGATCTTGCCAGTTTTGATGCCCTGTGCGACCTGCTGCGCCGACTCGCCCGGATGAGCCTTCATGATGGCATCGAGGCGCGCGAAGTACGCAGGCCCGGAGCGGCTGCCGCCCTGTAATGGCACCCCGGCATCGGCCAGCGCAGCGTCCAGTTGCTGGGCCTCGGGGGTGTAGCCGGCAGATAGGGCACGAGTGCGGATTGCGGCTCCCTCCAGCAGTGCTGTCACCTTGTCGGCTTGGTTAAGCGCCGTCGTGCGCGCCTTCCAGATGTCGATGGAGTCCTTGACCTTTGCCTGCTTCTCGTCGATGTCGTCCTTGGTGGCCGAGAGGGCGAAATCCCGGGCCTTCTGCGCCGCATCGGCGCGGCCGGAGTAGGCATCGAGCATCAGCTTGTAAATCTCGATCTGTTCCTCGTGGCGGTCCTTGAGCTTCTGCAGTTCCTCCTTCCACTTGGCTAGCTGCTCCTGGTACTTGTCCTCCGCCCCGGCGTTGAGTCCTTCCATCATCCCTGAGAGGGCCCCGAGCATGCCCTGGCCGGAAATGCCGGCTGCCTTGCCGCCGAGAGCCGACAGGAGCCCAATGATGGGCGCAGCGCTCATTGCAGCCCCGTAGGCGACCTGTCGGGCGGGGTACCGCTGGAATAGGGCGTCAGTCTGCGCAGCGTCGCCTTGGAGCTCTCCTGCGGTCTGGGCAGCGGCGTTGGACTTGCCCAGATCGGCCGCCTCCAGCGCCTGCTCGTCGGCCGCGGCGGCGGACTTCTGGGCGGCAATGTCTGCGTCCAGCGCCGAGGTGTCCGGCGCCTGGTAGTCAGGCGGGGGAGTCGGCTTCAGGGATTGAAGCTGCTGGAGGATGTCGGTGTCGGATGCGCTCATGTTAAACCTGCCGCCATGTGGTCCCTATCATGCAAACTGTGGCAGGCCCGTGTCCATCTGTCCGGAGACCCCAATGGCTGTGTTGGAGGTGAGCTGGCCGCCCATGTAGGCGCCGATCAGGTTCTGGATGGCGCCCGTCAGCACCCCGCCCTCCCCGTTCGCCCCGCCCAGGATCCCCTGGCCGTTGGTCTTGGAGTTGATCCACGGCTGCACGACCTGAGCATAGACCTGCGCGGGCGGCGTGGAGGGTGAGATAGCGCCGGATTCCACGGCAGAATTGATCTGGGCGGCCATATCGTTGACGAAGGCGCCCTCCTGCATGCGGCCCCAGACCTGGGCGATGGGCTGGGAGTGCCCCGGGGTATTGTTCTTGGCATCGAACGCTCCGGCCAGCATCTGGAACGACTGCGCCGGGGACATCTCCGAAAGCGCCTGTTGGGCCCCTTGCGGGTTCTGAGCGTAGGCTGAGCTGTAGGACGAGGTGACCTTGGACAGACTCAGCGACTCCGGGTCCGTCTTGCCGCCCCCGAACAGGCTCGACAGCGCGCCAACCGCCCCGCCGATGACCGCGCCGATGCCAGCGCCGATGGGCCCGAACACTGAGCCCACCGTTGCGCCGGTTTCCGCCCCGCCCAAGGCATCCGAGCCCGTGGCGCCAGAGCGCCAGTTGGTGATCTCATTGTAAGCCGCGAGCGGGATGGCGATGGCTCCGGCGACATCGCCAAGGCCGGTCGCAAGGGATGAGTCACCCGCGAGGTTGGCAACGCCGGACCCCAGCCGCGCCGCGCCGGATGCCGCGGTGAGATCCCCCGCAACGCCCCCGCGCTCGAGTCCTTGATACAGGCCCAAAGCCCCGCCGGCCGCGCCAAGTTCTGTATTGACGGTGGAGCTCGGAGTCCCCAGAACCCCAGTCTTGTTCGCGAGGCTCGCTGCGGAGAGCGCCGCGCCTGCCTCACCGACTGGCGTGTGGCTTTCCAGCCCGCCCACGATGCCGGCGAGGGTTCCGGCTGTGGACAGGCCCGCACCGATGCTGCCCAAGGGAGAGGCAGAACTGGCGGCCTGCTGGCTGGCGAGGTTTGGGATGTCAGACAGGCTCATGTCCGTGAGGGATGAGGTGTCGATAGGCGGCAACTGATCCGCCGTCAGGGGCTGGAACCCGCCGTTGGCGGCTTGCCCGCCAGCGCCGCTAAAACCCAGTGCAGCGAGCTCATCGTCCAGGGTGACTCCGGGCCCCAAGTCAATGGTGGGAGCGGTGGCGTCGGTGCTCGCGCTGGTGTCAATCCCGAGGTTCGCATCCGTGGTGAAGGAGTTGTTGTTGGGGTCATTCACCCCGGGGATGGTGGACACAGGGATCGCCGGGGTTTCGTTCAACGTCTCCTGGCCAATCGCCGCCGGATCGTTGATGTTCGCCAGACCGGTACCGGAACCCAACCCCAGAAGATTGCTGATGCCGCTCATGATCCCCGAGAGGCCACTTGCGATGCCGGCCGTCGCACCTCCCGCTGCGGTGCCGGATGCGCCTGAGAACCCGCGCGCGATCTGACCGAACAGAGACTGCAGGCCGTTCGCAATGGCGGTGTTTTGCTGCACGGTCAGGTTCACCGCATCCTCGATTGGGCCCATGCCGGCGCCGAACTGGCTGATGGCCTGGTTCAAGATATTCGAGTAGGTCTGCTGTACCGTGCCGAGCGCCGATGAGGCCAACTGCGTGTTCTGCGTGATCAGCTGCTGGGTGAGCTGCGCCGCGTTGTCCTGGATCTGCTGGTCGTACATCGCGATCACGGAGGCATCGGTGATGCCCTGCTGCGCCAACTGCGAGCGGATGTTCTGCTGCTGCGCCTGCACCTGCTGCTGAACCTGTTGCTGCTGGGCGGGCGTCAGTTGCCCAGTGGAGTAATCGGTCGCGATCTTGCCGAGGTTCGCGGCGGCGGTTTCCTGCTGGCCGAGAGATCCGGTCGTGACCGGCGCGCCGGTCAATCCCTGCATGGCAGCACCCGCCTCGGTCACGCCGCCTTGCACCAGCGGCTGCGAGGGGCCGGTCAGTTGCGAGGTCAGCCCTTTGGTCTGTGACTGCGCCTGGCTCGCCTCGTACTCGCCCAGCCCTACCATCGAGGCGGCCGAAGCGAGCGGAGATCCCAGGATGCTGCCCAATCCAGACAGGATCGAGGACCAGTCCGACGTGCTGGATGTGCCACCCGTGCTGGCGGTCGTCGCGGTACTCGGGTCTGCCGGGATGAGGGCTCCGGTCGCAGCGGGCGTGATGGACGGGTCCGGCTGAGAGTTCAGCGTGCTCGTGTTGATCGGAGTGCTGTCAACGCTGTTGGGAACGCCAGAGAACGGACTGGTCAGCACATCATCGTAACTGCCCACACCGTATGGATTGCCAGCAGCGGAGAGGGCGCCTGTGTCGCCTGAGCCGGATGCGTTGATGTCGGATTGAGTGCCCATGACTTAGTGCGCGCGCTTGGGTTTCTTGGTGCGGTTCTTCACGCCCAGCACCGGCTGCGTCGCCTTGGTTTGTTCCACAATCTGAGCCTGGAAGCGCGTGATGAGGGCGCCGACCTGCTCATAAGGGAACTTCGACAGCGCGAGCAGCACCCCGTTCGCTTCGTTGATGTCCTCGCACGTCAGAGTGATCTTCATAGGCCCCTCACTGCCAAACCGGGATCCAGCAATTGCCGATCCCATTGATCTGTATTCTCATCCAAGTGGTGGGGTTTGCGCTAACACCGGGGTAATTGGACGCGGTGAACAACGGGGTACTCGATCCCGTAGCGCAGAATGCACTGTCGATGAAGAACGCGGTCGGGCTGCCGCCGCCCGAAAAAATGCGGATTCCCTGCCCTCCAGAAACAGTAGTCACAGCGAGGGTGATGCCGCTCGCCGGCGCCGGCATGGCGACGTTTCCGCTGGCAGACCACTGGATAGGGCCGCCGTACCCCAAAGAGCCAGAGCCGTCACCACTCAACACGAAATAAGAATGCGTATTCGCTTGATTGGTTACATAAATTGCCTGGTCCGCACTCGTTGTTCCGGCAATGACCCTTAAACCATAAGATTGCCCTGAGGTAGAAGATCCAGCAGCTACGATGGCGTTGTTATTAGCAGCCGCAGTTACTGAAAGAGCGTTGCCAGATGCTGGTGCGCCAATGGTCACGTTGTTGTCGAACGTGTTGGTGCCGGTCCAGGTGTTGTTGGACGAGAGCAAAGACTGGAACCCGACGCCCACCGCCTGGAAATTCGTCCCATCGTGAATGAAGGCATACACGCCACCGGCCACAAAGGTCCCCACAAGCGGCGCACTGCCACTTGGGAGCACCACCGAGACATTCCCCAAACTGTTCAGGTTGATGTTGACCGAAGTGCTGGTGGTCGTGTTCGCGATCTTGATGTACAGCAGCAGCCCAAAGCCGTAAGACGCGGTGAGACTTCCGGCAGTAGCCACCGTGATCGTGTTCGGCGTTCCAGAGGTGTCGGAGAGCTGGTTTGCATAGGTGCCGAGGTCATTGATCGCCGCCTGCAGCGCTGCGATGTCGGCATCCAAAGAGGACAGCGACCATGGCGGCGGCGATCCTGAAAACGTAGTGAGTCCGGTAACTGGCTTGGTCATGATTTCAGTCCAAAGTAAGCATCCAGATCCGCGTGCAGCCTCTCATGGTATTGCATCCAAGCCCGCACTGCCGAAGTGTTCTCCCAGTCCAGACTCGACAGGTCGCACGTGGGCGACGCGCCAGATGTGCCCACCAGAACCCGGTAGGTCTGGTGGCGGCTGGCGTGCCGGAGCAACCAGTCTGGGCCGACTTCGCCCGTGAGGTCCAGCCCGGCGAGCGCGACGCCTGCCTTGCTTGCCGCATGGTCGTAAGTCACGTGGCGCAGGTGATGCTGCATCACGAACTGGCGCTCATGGGTCCCCGTACGACGCCAGAAGCTCGCAGGCGATGACTGCAACGGCAGGATCTGACTCATGGCTGCCACCTGTCGCCGAGCTTATAGTCCATCGCCAACAAGTGCAGTTCGTAGGAGTACCCCACCGATGTCAGCCGTAATCCAACGTGCCGATCCCACGCGGGCGGGGCAATGCCTGAGAGCAGGAACAGACCCGGAGCGGCCCATCCGCCCATCGTCAGCGCGGCGTTGATCCACTGGCCACTCTGGCCGGCAGTGTTGATCCACTGACCCAGGCTCACACTGGTGTTGATGTTGGAGTCAGATGAACTGCTGGCCGTATCCACAAACAGCTTGAGGGCAGTGCCATAGATGAAGAAGTCCGCCTCGAAACCGACCTGTATGACCTGCTTCTTGGCGATCTCATCCTCCATCGGCCACAGCTTGCTCCACACCTGAGTCGCGGGGGCGGTTGTGGCATCCCCGAACAACTGATAGAGCTTGTTACCGATGAATCCAAACAGCGCCGGGACGTTGTTCACTACGCCCTGCACGATGTAGGTCAGCGCGCCGAAATTGGCAAACCACCAGATGTCCGTGGCGTTCACTACGCCTGTCGTCGGGTTGGTGTCATCGCGATTGAACCACAGGACCACGATGGTATTGGAGCCGAATACCGGGTCATTTGCCCGCTTCATCAAAAACGCGCCGCACAGGATGTTGGAGACCACCACCTGGCCTGCGCTGATGTTCTGGCTGAAATCCGCGTACTGCCAGGTTCCGTCGATGTCTACTGACACCTTCGGCGCATTCACGCCGATGAGGTTGTGGATGCCGTAGCGGCTCGCGAACATCACATTGCGATCATAGGGGATGACGGATGCGGGCTGGTCGGTGCCGATGAGGGCCTGCAGGTTCTGATTAGTGAACACAGGCGTGGGAGGCGAGGCGCCGCTGGGTACATACACGTCCGAGATCGCGTTGATGGCGGTCACGGAGAATATGTAGAGATACCCGTTCGCAGGGATCAGCCGGTAGATCGTCGAGCGGATCTGCGGATCAGTGAGGTTGATCGCTGCAGCGCCGTTGGCGGCGGTCCATGAGGTGGCCGAGTAGTCATCGACTCCTGAGCAGTAGAGGACCCGGCCTTGCGCGATCCAGACGCGGCTCGCGTAGACAGCAATAGCGTTCCCGGCAGATGGGACCCCGGTGCCCGTGATTTGGGCAAACGTCGTTCCGTCATAGTTGTAGTACCCGGTTGAGTCGATGAACAGGATCTGCGTGTTTTTCCACTGAGTGCATTGCGAGAGCGCGCCTGACAGCAAGTGCCCGACGTTGATCTGCGCGGAGGTCGCCGCGCCGATGTTGTACAGGAACACCTTGCCGTTAGTGGCGAAGTTGACGAGGTACTCCACCCCGTTGAGATTCAGCCCTTGGGACCAGTAAATCGAATCCGTGGAGTAGTCGTGCAGGGATGCCGAAATGTTCGGCACCACGTGAGCGTTCTGAGGGCCGATAGGGATGACGTTTTCCAGGTTGTAGAAATACTCATCCGGGATGGCGGTGCGCGAGGCTTGGGTGTTCACCCCCACCATCTGACGAAAGTACTTCGACAGCAGCGGGCGAGTGTCGGGCTTGGAGGCGTCGTTGGGCTGGGGGATCTGCGCCACGGCCTACCTCGGCACGGTGGCGTAGGGATTGGGCACCACGCGGAACATCCACGCCTTCGTGCAACGGCGCCGGATCTCATCGTAGAGGTCCAGGAAGTACTTCGCTTCACCCTGCGCCTGGATCTTAAGTTTCGCCTTGTACGCCGCGTAGTACTGGATCGGTTCTTGGAAAGGCACCGATATCGGCTCAGGGTCGGTGTCCAGCACGAGTGGCTGCGGGTTGATGGCGATGTCCCACTCGCACGAGTAGGTCTGATTCGGCACCGGGGCGACGTAGATGTAGCTGTTGCCGCCCACTCGGCTGAACACAATCGGCCAGTCCTGGTAGTTCACCCAGCCGCGCAGGAACGCATCGATCTGGGTGTAGGGCCAGTACTTCAACTTATACCGCTCGTTGTTCACGATGACGGTGATGCCCATGACATCTACGAGCGAGGTGTTGAACGGGCTCGGAAGGTAGGTCTGAAGCGGGTACAGTTCCTGCCCGACGTTCAACGTCAGGCTCGGATACTGAGAGGTCGTGATGATCTGCCGCAGCGCCTTGGTGTCTTGCGCTACGCGGTTACGCGCCTCGTTGATGTAGTTGGTGATCGAGCTGACCGACCACATCTGCGCGAGCGGGTCGTGCAGAAGGTCCTGTACTTGCGCGATATAGGTGTTGAGCAACGGCTGGGCTCACTTTGCTGGGGCCTTCTTCGGCAAGGTCAGAGTCTGCTGCACACGCGAGGGCGGAACGTAGGCATTGGCCTGGGGGTCTTCGGGGCGAAGATCCTTGGCCGGGTTCACCGGTTTCGGCTCTTGCGCCCCGTCTCCCATCTGCGTTCCCGGAGCCACCCGCGGCGCGGATTCGCTTGCATCACCCTCCGGCAGGATCTCCATGGAGGGCATGCGGAAATTGTCCTCGGCACCCGTGGCATCCCGAGCGCGCAGCAAGCGCACGTTCGGGAACGGCGGCACCGGCTCGATGGATACCTTCTTCAACTGGTTCATCGCGTGCTTCATGTCGAGGCCGCGCGGGCCCGACACCCAGCCCAAGCGCAGGAAAGCGCGCTCGCGGATCTCAAGGGCGGCCTTCGGCTCGTACTGCAGATTCGGGTCCAGCCATCCGAAGATGTGGGTGGCGACTACCTTGTGGACATCCAGGTACTCACCCGGCGCCCACACGTAATCCTTGCCATCGTAACGGCCCTCGAGCACGGCCTCGGACTTGTTCGTGATGCGAAGGAAGTCCTCGAGATTCAGCAGCAGCGATTGGCTCATGGTGGCTCAGATCCTTCTCAGTTCACAACCGAGACGTGCGAGGTGGCGGTGGTGCCGTTGGCGAAGATCCCGACGTGCGGGGGCGCCGCGAACACGAAGCCGCTGGCCGAGGCCGCCTGCAGGGTGCGCCATACCGGCGCCGTGGCCGGCGTGCCGGTGGTGGGCGTGGACTGCGGGTCCAGCAGCAGCGCCGTCAGGTCCGGGTTGTACTGCACGATGCAGTTGGCGCCGAACTGGCACAGCAGGGTTGCCGCCTCAAGCTGCGGCGGCGGAAACGGAGTCACCACCGATGAGATGGTCTGAGTGGGGCCGCCCGCGAATCCAGAGGTGAAACCGGCCTGGAAGTTCGGGTAGAACACCGGGATCACGGTCGTTGAGGTCACCGTCGCGGTGGAGATCGTGCTCCAGAAGGTGAACGTGGTCGTGCTCGGGATCGAGAGGATCCGGAACACGTTGTTGATCAGCACGCCGGTTCCGGTGATCGCCGAGGTTGAGCCCCCGAAGGTCACGAAGTAGTTGGGCGGCACGTTCGCCGAGGGGTTCAGCGTCAGACCATGCGCGGCGTTGGTGGTGAAGGTGCACACGCCTCCGGCGCCCACGGTGGCGGAGTTGGCGTTGGAAAAGGTGGCGCCCGCGCCGGCCGGGATCACGAACTGCGTGATGGTCTGCTCTGTTTCCAGATCCAGACCCTGGAGGGGAAGGCGAAGCAATGACATGTCTTGGCGCTCCGATCAGAAAGTGGATGAGCCGGCGCTAACCGTGGAAACCAGCAAGTGGTCCCCAAGAGCGACTGCGTTGGGGAAATCTGTGAGTGAGAAAGTAAATGTATTGGTCGTCTCGACTGACAAGCACTGACCGGCTTGGTAATCGAATGCGTAGGCGACGCTTGTCGTAGAGCCGCCATTCAGATTCGCATTGGTCACGCTATTGTTGTAGCACACGTAATCCAAGTGCCGTAGCGTGTTAGCCAGCAACTTGAAATCGGCATATGGCCTGGCGTTTATGACCATGGCCCCCTCTATATCACATTGAACTGGAAGCCAGTTGACGCCACCGTGGACACCGTGCCCACCCGAACCGTCGTGCGGGGCTTCGCGCACACCAGCTCGAACAGGGAGACGATGCCGCCGATGAAGCCGATCTGGTACACCGGGAGCAGCGACTCAAATCCGGTGAAGGCGAAGTTCGCCATGGCGTGGAAATACAACTGCATGTAGTTGGAATTCCACACGTACATCATCCCCTCGGGACAGTACGGATCGCAGTAGATCGGCACACCTGCGATGTCCAAAGCGCGGAACAGCGAGCGGGGCCGGTCGGCGTCCGAGTCGAACCCGCTGCCCGGCATGATCTGGTAGGACTCAAGGCCCGCGTAGTCATTGGCGACCAGTTTCTCCCACGTCCCCATGCCCAGCACCGCACAGGTCGGCATCTCGGCGCCGTACTTCTGGGCGCCCATGAGGTACTGCAGGATGAGTGCGCGCGTCGGCGCCACGGCGCCCGCGTTGTAGACCTTGGCCTGCCAGAACGTGGAGGCCGAGCGGTTGATGTTGCCGTAGGAGGCAGCATTGGTGCCGTCATCGATCGCGCCGTTGAAGCCGATCAGCTGCTGGGTGTTGGTGACGTTGGTGTAGAGCGCGTTGCTGATGACGTCCACCGTGGAGTTGGTCGCGTCGTTGAACACGACCTCGATGCGCGGCACGATGGCGTGGTCGGCCTGAATCGCCGCCTCGAACCCGTAGAACGGGATTGGGGTCACGAGGGACTTCAGGTTGAACTCCGCGGGCTGCACGCCCTGGATGCTCGCCGGCTGGCTGAAAGAGCCATCGAACCCGGTCCACTGCGGCACCGTCATCGCCTGGCCCTGCACCGGCACGGTCACCGATGAGATACCGCCCGAGGCGGTCTTGGCGTGCTGCATCAGCGCGGCGATGGTCGGCGAGGCCTGAAAAATCTGCACGTAGACCGTGGGGAGGAACGCGCGCCGAGTGATAGCCTGGTATTCGGTGAATGCGGCCCCTGTGGGCATTACGCCTGAACTGAACGGCATGTCTATTGCTCCAGCAATGCTCTACGCTCGCACGCTTAGCGGTGCGCTTGCTGGTGGCTCAGTCTCAGGACGGTTACTGCACGCGGCCGTTGCCGCGCATCTCGCGAATGACCTTGGCGGCTTCCTGCTCCCGCCACTTCACCGGATCCGCCCACATCTCCTTGATGTTCGGGGCTTCCAGTGGCTTCAGATCCGAAGGCGTCGGCTCGGCCAGCGCCGCGCGGTTGCGCAGCACCTCGATCGCCATTGTATAGTTCTCGTCGGTGGGGGCAAGCCCGTGTTTCTCCATCAGGTCAACCACCGGCTTCAACTCAAGGCCCGCATCGGCGACTTTGGCGTGCAGCTTCTCCAGCTTTCGCTCCGCTTCCAGGCGCTTGACCTCGGCGCGCAGCGCCTTGGTTTCCTCGGCCGTTTCCTCGCGCACCTTGCTCAGGGTGTCCTTCAAGGTGACCTCGGGGAAACGCAGTTTGGCGTCCCCCTTCATCAAGAGCCGCTGTGCGGCCTCGGCGGTCTCCGGATTCTGCAGCAGCTGCTTGGTCAGGGTCCCCAGGTTCAGCGCCTGCTTCTGTTCCGGGGTCAGATCCTCGAGGGAGGCCATTTCACTTCACCGGCACGGCGCGCTGGGTGGACTCGGGCGACTTCACGTCCATCGTGGATGACTCAAAGCCGCGGACGGAGCCTGAGTGCAGGCCGCCGATCTCCATGTAGCGGCGCGGGTTCATGATGTTCCCGTTGCGCAGCTCATCGGTGAGCGGGTCGCGGATCTGAAGCGAGTCGGCGGGCATGAACAATCGGCGCTGGGCGGGCATGTCGGTCTCCTAAGCGGCCATCGGTGCGGCGCCAGGTGGCGCCTGCTGCTGTTGCTGCGGCGGTGGGGGCTTGGGAGCCTCCCCCGGTCCTTCAAGGGTTGCGATCATACGCTTCAATTCGGCCAGCGAGAACTCGGCGGATTCTTCCTCGTGCTGGCCGAATTCTTCAGTGAGCTTGGCGCGGGCGGCAAGGAGTGCCTTGCCCTGCTTGGTCTTGGTGTCGTTGCCGAACTTCTGCAGCGCCCGGTCGATGAGCTTCATCGCATGAAAGGCATCGAGTTTCGCGGAGGCGAAGTCCCCTTCAGGCGCCTGCGGGGTCAGCATGCCGGTCGCGGCCGGGGAGTCCCCGGTGGCGGTGGGTTCTTGCGGGACTTTGGCGTCCTTGGGCATGTTGTGCGGACGGTAGCGGAGTATTGCCGCGCTTGTCAAATAAAGACGGCCCCGAGTGGGGCCGTCAGGTGGGTTTCAGGTTGGGCCCTGAGTCGGCTTACTTGTGCCGACGACCGCGCTTGCCACGAGCCATGATGCGTCCTCCTTATATAAGGGTGGTGGCTCTACCTCCGCGCACGGAACCAAAGGGGCCCCGTAAGCGATCAGGCGATCCAACTGGACGCCTCTGAAGATTGAGACTACGCCAGACCGTTGCCGTTCGCAACGGGGGGATGCTCGCCATGGGCGCGCTTGGAGGCGATCTGGGCGAGCTTGATCTTCTGTTCTTCCTGGGCTTCCTTGGCCTCGGCCGGCTCGATCTTCTCGCGCAGCTTCTTCTTCAGCGCCGCGCGCATCGGCACATCGATAAGATCCAGCAGTTCCTCCCGGTCGATGACCTTGTGATCCAGGAGTGCAAAGGCTTTCTGTTCGTAGTTCTCCGCGAAGATCGGGCTGGACGAGTGCCCATCGACCTTCGCCTCGTAGTCATCGGTGAACTGCGCGGCGTGGAAGACGGCCCCTTCTTCTGATTCCTCGCGCATCGGCCGCTCATCGTACTTCTTCAATATCTCCACCATCAGGCACGCGCAATCATCCAGCGCGTCCTCGATCACGAGCGAACGGTCGCGGATGCGTGCGGAGCCCAAGTTCGACATCGTGGAGGCCTGCGCGTTGGAGCGCACGCCGTGGGCGGACTTGCCCTGGTTGATCGCGGTGAGGCCGGAGAGGTCATCGAACATCGCATCCAACTGCTCGATGTCGTGCCACAGATCCGATGGCAGATCCGGCACCACTCTTTTGAAGTCTGCGGCCGGTGAGTCCACCGTGCCCAAGCCGCCCGGCGTGTCCAGCGCGATGGCGAGCTCATCCCCCGGGGCGTTGGTGCCCGTGATGAGAGATGGCGGGTGCGCCTGCTTTCGCAGGATATGGATGATGTCGCCCATGCGCTCGTTGCGCAGGTCCTGCAGCGGCACCAGCTTTTCGACCTCGCTGTGCCCCCAGAAATAGTCGTACGTCGGGTTCATGCACACCTCCACATAGGGCAGGTGATGCGGCAGGAAGATATCGCCGAGCGGGCGGTCCCAGATCGGGATGGTGGGGTTCACGTAGGTGATGACGCGAAAATCCGCAATCGCATCATCGTAGACATAGAGCTCATGCCCCTGGATCAGATTCTCGCGCGTGGTCGGTCGGTAGAGCGTGGACAGCGGCATCGAGAACATTCCGGCATTGCCGGTGACGGCATCGCCTTGCACTGCGGTCACGATCAGCCGATCAACAGGCGTCGCATCGGCGAGCACGTCATCCTTGTGGCCACCCTGCACCTGAGTCATGATCGAATCGACTTCGGCCTCCTTCTTCCCTCCCGAGATCAGGTTGTTGCGCAGCTCGGACTTTGAGATGTGGAAGGTTTCGCAAAACGCTTCCTGACGCTCAAGGCCATCCTTGTCCTCGCGCAGCACGCCGAAGTTGTGCGGCTCAACAATGAAAGCCTGTATTTTAAGCCCTTTCTCCAACTCCTTCTTTTCGTTGATGCGCTTGAACACCTTGGGGCGAAACTTCAAGAGCACCTTGCCGTACGGCGCGCTCCAGCGCAGCGCCTGCTTGAACTGCTGATCGATCTGCGCATCGTGCCACTCGTGATGCAGCCGGTCCGTCAGCGCTGGTACCTTGTCCTGTTCCTTCTCAGACACCGACGCGCCAATCGCGATAGTGAAGCGGGTGGTCTCGGCTGAGAACATGAAGGACTGCACGGTCTCCACGTGCGGGAAGATTTTGTTGAAGCGCGTTTGCTGATTAAGCGCGCGATCCTCGCACCCGAACAAGTAGTACGAGCGCATCTGCTTGTAGAACTCGCGCCGCGATTCAGTGGTGCTTGTGCACTTGTTGATCAGTTCGCAGAATAACTGATGGCGCTCGGCGGAGTCCTTGGGAATTTGCACGTCAAATATCCTGTCGCCGGGCTACTTCTTCGGCGCGACGAACCGCGTGGCCTTCTGCAAGTACGACTGCGATCCTGAGCGGATGTGTTCGATGGGGATGCGCGTCTCGATGTCACGGTTGCCCACGCGCTGCAAGGGCGGCAGCAGTTTCATCGCCGCGGGGTTGATCGATGGTGCTGCCTCACCGCGCCCCACCCATCCCTGCGGCACCAGGTCCGGCTTCCAGTAGGGCCGCCCTGAGTCTGCCGGCAATCGCGCGCCGCCGGAGGATACAGGCGTGTTCGACATGACAGAGCTTCCCTCCTTGTCGCCGCGCACATCGGTCATGTTGTAGTCTGAAGCCAACTGCCGGCGAATGTTGTCGGTGGCGCGGGTCACATCGGATTTGAAGCCAGGGGCGGTGCGGAACTCGCGGCGGACCTGAGTGGGGCTGCAGCCATACGGGCAGTGCGGCTCGAAGTCCTCGAACTCATGGTCGTGAAACAAACACCGCCATTCTTTCAGCACACCCACAGGTCACCTCCGTTGCTGCGGAATATACGCCCGCACGCCCTGGTTTGGCATCTGCGGCTTCGGCAGCACCCCGTAGGCTTGCAGGTACGACCTGACCGAGCGCCCAAGCACGGTGTCGGGCGGGGTCTCCCGCTCGATTCTCTGTTCAGGGGGCACCCACACGACATTCTGGGCGATGAGCTTCATGCGAAGCTGGTCATTCCACGCTTTCACCGCCAAGGCGGAAGCGATCACCCGGTCATCCTTGGCATCCCCCTGGGCCGCAATGCTCCCGCCGTCGCGGATGATGGTCTTCATCTCATCAAGCAGATAGCGGCTGTGCGGGGTGAAAATACCGCGCTCGAAGTTGTCCTTGAGCAGCCCCATGTAGGTTTCTTTGATGCGCTCGGTGGTGAGCGTGTGCTTGCCCATGGGGCGGCCAGAGATCGAGTCCTCGCGCGCGTACAGGAACTCGGACATGTTCTTGACGACATCGCGCATGGTTTTGGCCTGCCCCGGGATGATCGAGCGGCCGGACATGCGCCGCAGATTGTCGATTTCCTGGATGACCGCGGTGCCGGAGCCGTTGATCTCGATGTTGTAGAGGCACGGCCGGTAGGCGCCGGCGAGATATACGATGAGCCACGCGAAGGTATACGGGGACAGATCCACCGTGCAGAACTCGGCGACCTGTTCAAGCCGGTTCGCGTACGCGCGCAGCACCGTGGCGCAGAACCGATCCGCACCATCCGAGGACCCGTAGGCCGGATCAGCGCCCAGCACGTAATAGGCGCCGGCCTGCGGTTCCTCCCACACCCTCAAGGTCGCCACCCGATCGTTCACATCGATCAGTGTCGTGTCGGTGAACTCCGCTCCGAACTGCAGCCTAAAGGACTGGTTCTTAGGTTCCCCGAGTACCCGACGATAGGCCTCCGACATCGACTGGCCCGTGAAGTACTTGCTACCGGTGGCCACAAACGCTTCATCCGGTAAAGTGGGGTACTCAGCAAACATGGCCATCTCATCGGTCACCTTCTCCGCCCGGATCCAGCGGTACCAGGCCAACTGCTCATCGTCCAGGTCGAAGTCGTACTCCTTCTTCACCCGCTTCACCCAGTCGCGCTCCTGCTCGGTGGCCCGGCCCTTCAGCCCCCAGTACTGGCGCCACACGCGCGAGCCGCGCGCCACACGGTAGTTCTCGTTGTGCCACCAGGAGATGAACACGGCGCGGATGGTGACGGCCTGCTTGGCTTCCTCCCACATCTCGTTGAAGGCGTTGAACCCGTTGGCGGTGGACTCCCAGGCGAAAAATCGCATCGGGTTCTTCTCCGCCATCGCAGCCTTCAGGCTGTGGATCTGCTCCGGGTCCCCCCAGTAAGCGGTCTCGGTCATGTGCCCGAAGGACACGGCGGACGAGCGCCCGAGTGCCTTGCTGGAGGTCTCCTTCAGCCCGGCCACCTTGTACTGCAGCATCGACCCGTTGCCCAGCACCAGCTGGTTCCGGTTGTGCTGCACGATCGGCTGCTGCCACTCCCCGGGCAGGCCCTCGTAGTACATCTCGAGCAGCGCCCGGAATTGCTCGCGCGATGGCTCATCGTGGGTGACGATGACCCCCGGGGTGCCGGGGTAGTTGAAGGCGTAGTACATGTCCCAGGCGAGCAGCGCCGTGGACACCCCGAGCTGCCGGGCCTTCAGGATGACGAACTCGTGCACATCCTCGGCCAGGCCCATCTGGATCTGCTCGAACAGTCGTCGCTGGGTACCAAGGAGGCTGGGCCCGAGCGCGATTCGTCCGCGCTCCTTGGAGTTGATCTTGAGCGCGCCCAGGAACTGGGCGAAGTGGGTGAAATCGACCGCCATGACCTACCGGCCCGGCGGGCGGGCTCCTTGCATGGGACGCTGGGGCTGCTGGCCGGCAGACTGACCCTGCTGCGGCGCCGGCGGCAGTAGCGTGCGCACCGCCTGCACCTTCTTCAGCTCCGCCTTCAGCTGCTTTTCCTTCGCGTCCAGCTGCGCATGCAACTGGGCCGGGTTCATCTTCCCGCGGCCCTGAGCGCCAGGTCTACCCGGCTGTTGCGGGCTCCACGGCATCGCCGCTCGCTGCGGCTGTCCCTGTCCCATCCACGGCTGGCGTGGCAACGGTGGCATCGGCATTGCTGTCTCCGGGTAGGGCGGCGCGCGCCAGGCTCATCAGGTGGTTGCCGAAGGCGGCCGCCTCGGCTGGGTCGAGCACTAGCTCCTTGCCGAGCATTCGCACCCGCACCTTGGTCAAATTCGTCCCCGCCTCGTGCAGGCAGGCCTTCAGGTGGTGAGACACGCTGGCCTGGGTCGCGTCGAACTCATGCAGGCTCGTCATGTGTGCCTCGCGTGGTAGCCGTCTTTGCTCTTGTGGAACCGCGCCGCGCGCTTTCGCTGCGCCTTGCCGATCCCCCGGCCCGTGTCGCGCTTGGATCTTCGACCTCGTGACATACGCCCTCCTACATCGTGCGACCCTATCACGACACGGTGGGGGTTGCCACAGCCTTGCTCGCCGCGGCCGGCCCCAGGCTCACCGTCAGCTTCACGATCGTTCCGGACTGCACGCTTGACCCCGCCGTCACCGACTGCGCCGTGACCGTTCCCTCCTTGCTCGAGCTCACCACCCAGGTCAGCCGGTCAACCGAGAGTGACACCGCCTGCAGCGCAGAGTAAGCATTCTGTACGAACAGCCCCACGCAGTTCGGGCACGTCACGTTCCCAATCGCCGTCGCAGGTCCCGCCGAAACCTGAAAACTCACCAGCGCCTGCTGCGTCCCCGGCACCACCTGCGTCCCGGCCGCCGGGCTCTGACTCCCCGGGATGATCGACCCCGCCGCCACCGTGTTCGAGGGCGTGTACAGCACCACCGGCACCAATCCTGCCTGGATGATCGCCTGCGTCGCCTGCGCCACCGTGAGCGTCACGGGTCCGTCCCGTACAGCATGTCATCGACCCACACCCACACCGCCAGCACCACCAAAATCACGCCCAGTACGGTCGCCATCTCAATACCTCATGCTATTGCCCAGCCTCAGATTGCAGATCGGCGCCAGGAGTCTGAGATTCTCCTTGCGATGCTCCCCGCCGCGGCTCAACGGCCGCCGATGATCCACATGATACTCCCACCTCACCACCCGCCCACACCCGCACGCGCACCGCCACCCCTGCGCCTCCCCAATCGCCTCAATGTCCCTCTGCGTCACCCGCTCAGGCCTCCCCCCCACCATCCTCTGCCTCCGAATCGCCCGGTCCCGCACCTTCTGCGCACGCCGACACTGCCGGCATTCCGACCTCAACCGCCCAGACCCAGCCTTCACAAACCACCCCAGCGGCCGCACCTCGCCACACCGACTGCACTTCTTCTGGGTCGCCTCCATCCCCGAAATTGTGGGGAGGGGGACGGGGAAATGCCAAAAAATCTTTGGGGAAGGGGCGAGATGAGTCCCCAAGACTTTCACTTCGCCGACCCAATGGCCAAGGTTAGGTTCAGCGCGCATGATCGCAGCGCAACACGACATATTGCACGATTTAACTTAATGGTTATTATGCGAATGGTGCAGCGCACTTACCAATCATTTCAACGAGTTGCGCGAGGCCTAAGTGGCCCACCTGGAGATTATTGCGAACTCGGGCCCGGAAAACTGTACGCCAGCTTACAACTAGCTTACAAACACAGTGCAGCATCGGGCTAATTGTTGCAGCGCACTAGGCGGCACTAGGCGGCAAAAGTGCCGCCTAACTCATCGCCCTACATTTCTGCGTATATGTCTTACCATTAAACCTTACAGCTACCTTACAGAACAACTGTGCTTAGTGATATTTCATGCCTATAGTGTACTACTGTACTATTTATATTATATACAGTAACTTAGGATAAGACGCCATAGGCGCTAGGGGAATGCTCATGATTAAGCTTGAACGGCTGGCTTTCTTGCGTGGCAAACGGGTGCTACACAGGGTGCTGTGGGCCGCTGGGGACTGGTGGTACGAGGAATGGTTTGAGCACGCTGGTGATGCGCGGGACAAGTTCAATCAACAGGACGTAGCCGGAGTGCGCGCGGTGCTCTCGCTGGACACGCCAGGCGATTGCATTGCCGCGATCCGCATGAAGTCCATTGCCCGCAAGAACCGGCGCGACGCGGGGGTAATGCCGGTGACCTGGGGCGAGTTGCAGCAATTGAACGCCGGCAGGGGCCTTGACCCGCGCGATGTGGTCAGTTACGCTCATCATCATCATTCAAGCCCAGGAGGGCACCCATGACAGTCAAATTCGGCATCCTGTACTGGGGCGACACCCGCTCGGTCGCGCAGCACCAGGCTTATGAGGCCATTGAACAGGCGCGCTGGCGCTGGCGTGTCGCCAGGAACGAAGCGCGGCGGGCCGCGGCGGCGGCACAACCGAAAGGGTGGCTGCCGGCCTTCCTTCGCAGGCAGGCGCTGTGATCAGCGTGTGGGCGGCGCTGTTCGTGCTCGCGCTACTGGTGCTCATGCTGTGGCAGCGCCGGCCGTGAACTTCGTGAAGCCAGATCCCGAGACCACCCGCATCAGCGAGTGCGGTCGGTTCGTGATTGTGCGGCACAACACGGATTCCGGGCCGGCTTACGTCCTGTGGCACTACCAATTGGCCCAGACAGGCTTTCAGAGCGCATTAGACGCCCAGCGTGCCGCGCAGAGGATTTACGACGGGTACGATAGCCTGGAGGACTGGACCGCTCAGAAGCCTTCAGGTTCGGTTACAGACGGCGTATCGTAAAATCAGAAGCCTTCTAAATCGCTTGAGGATGGAGGTTGATCACTGACGCCCGGATCCGCTCGGTGCTCGCTTGGGGCGCGCCACCCGCGGATTTGCTCCCCATTGACGCTGCGCTTGGTCGGAATCCACCCTAGGCCGCGCAAAATGCTCCTGACCCTGACCATCATAGGCTGAGTCCACAAATGCCGCGGCACCTCGCATACGTCAACGTACAGATCCTCAAGCCGCACGAATTCCTTGGTGCGCAGGTAAAAAGCCACGCTCTCGTGCCAAGCATCGCGCATCAGCCTCTCGGATTGCTCAGCCTTCGCTTGCTCAGCTGGTATGTCCCACCACTGTCCGCCTTCCTCAAAGATCACCGCCGCTTCGGCGAATAACTGCTCACGATTGGCGCTGATCCAGTCCAAATCGATGTTGCCGCAGCGCACCGGCAGGAATCTGCGGGCGCCGGTTTCATCCGCGTTCCAGTCGTCCTTGTTGGTCGTGGCCGCGAATACGCACATGCGTGGGTGCGTGGAGGGCAGCCGCTCAAACGGTGCCCGGTAACGGTCCTCGCGGCGGGTGATGACGGCTTTGGCTGTCTCTAGGGCGACGCCCTTTAGTTGCGCCATCTCGGAGAGCTCGAGAATCCACTTGCCCGCCATGCACAGGTAGAAATCCCGATCGCCTAATCGATATGTCGGCTCGTCATGCCATTCCAAGCCCGCAAGCACCCGTAACGCCGAGGTTTTCCCGATCCCCTGGCCCCCCTCGAACACCGGAAGGCTATCGACTTGGCACCCAGGCTTGAGGATCCGCGCGACGGCCCCGACGATGAACGATCGCGATACGGCGCGACTGTACGAGTCCAGTTGCACGCCCCAGCCTTTGGCCAGAAGCTGCTCGACGCGTTGTACCCCGTCCCACTTCAGTTGGGTGAGCCAATCGCGCACCGGGTTCACTGTGTGCATCCGTGCGTGCCTGATCACCGCATCGTGAACAATGTGCTTCTGGACTTTCGGCATGCCGAGGTTCGCCTGCAAAAAGCACTGCAGGGTGATCGTATCCGCGTCCTCCCACGTGCGCGCACCGGCAGCGGCTGCGGTCATGATCCTCACCGCGAACTCGTCGTACCAGATCCGCCCGAAGGACTCCCCGTCATGGAGCTTCGCCAGCACCCGACACACGTTCTCGGTGTTCTCCCACGGGTAGCCGGAGTTCTTCAGCGCAAGGCCCCAGTGACGCCAACCATCGGTTTGGCTGTCGCCTTGGGGCGGGGTGGGTGACTGAGGCTTAGGCGCCGCCCGCGCTTTGCCTTTGGACTTGGGGAACTCCACCACGGTCGGCGGCGGCTGGGTGACCTCCTGCAGGTTCTCCTGAATGAAATCCTTAACTTGCTCGTAGGTCCAGCCGCTTTCCAGCGCGTCCGCCACATCCCAGTGCTCGGGGTGTGTTCCACGTGGAACATTGACCACCGCCACCTTGCAATTGAGCGACAGCAGCCGGGCGCACAGGATCGCCATGGCGTTGCGGCCTACATCGTCATTGTCCGGCCACACGATGACCCTGCGCCCCGCCACCGCCTCCCATTGGGCGTGCTTGATGCTGCCCGTGCCGCCCCAGCTGCTGACCACGACGGTGTCATGCCCTGCCGCAGTGAGAGCCGCCTGCCAGGCATCGGCGCATTTTTCACCCTCCACCACGTGCACCTTGGCTTGGGCGCGCTGCTGGAGCAGCTCGAGGTGATACAGCGGGGTCGGCTGGGCGGGCCCGCGGGAAACCCAAGTGGCCTTCTCGGCCGACCACACCCACGGGCGATAGGTTTTGCCGCCCGCCTCGCCATCCTCGGGCGCCGGCGCGGTTTGGTACCGGCATTGGTAAAACAGCCGCCCCTCAAGATCCTGGTACAGCCAGGTCGCGGTCGGTGCGCCCAAGCGTCGGTCGATGCCGCTGAACACCGCTGAGGGCGGCGGACGGTCAATGCCGCCAGCGACGGCATCCGGTGTAGCGTTCATGCGCTACAGCGTCAGGATTGTGCGGGCTTGTTCGACTGAGCGCGCGATTCCTGCCAAGCCACCAAGGGATGAGACGGTATCGATGAATGATTGTTGCTCACGTGTGGCCCGTCCCCGTTGGCTTTTGACTTCGACCGCGGCGAATACAGCTAGGCGTCGTCCTACATCGTGTGAAGTTATAATGACACTTGACAGCCCGATCAAGTCCGAGCTTCCGACACACAGCCCATAGTGTATCCAGCGATGCGGAGGCACAATATCTTGTGTGCGGCCGACGTTGTTGCGCCACAGACGCGCGTCGCCGCGCGAGCACGCGAGCTGAATCTCGCGCAGGAGTTTGGTTTCGCTCATGGTCGCTGCTGGGTTCGCGCTTCGGCGATTCTGCGCTGGATCAGGGCATCGATAGCTTCTGCCAGCGCCTTCGCTTCTATCGTTTCAGAGCACTCGTAGTAGCGCGACACAAAAGTGCTTCCCTCGCCGCCAAGTGCATTCACCAAGGCGTCAAACTCAGGTCCTCTGCTCACGCCCGCCCCTTTGCCCTTCTGGCTTCAAAAACATGTCGAGCCCACCCTTCCGGGTTCTTCATGCCGCGCATGCGGCCGATGGCCACCAGCCCCTCGATGCTGCGCGTCATGCCTTGCGTTTTCCTCTGCCGCTTGAGGATGAGTTCTTCGACCGTGGGCTCTTTGAATTCTTCGAGCTCGCCCTCTTTTTCCACAACCGTGCGAGGTCTGGTCGCAAATCGGTGGCCGCACGATCCACAGACCATAACCCGAGCGGCGTTCGCTGTGAAACACTGCGGGCAGACTCGAACGCTATCGACAGGCTTGCGTGCGTGAGGTACCTCATCCACCCCAGATAGGCTCCACGATCGAGTCTGTGTAGGTAGTCCGAATCGGTGGCAGTTGCCGGCGTGATCGAAAAGGATAGATACGGACTTGCCTTCAAACGGCCGCAGAATTCGACCCGTTTGTTGAAGAAAGAGCCCAAGGGATTGAGTGGGACGAAGCGAGATACCCACCTCGATCGCCGGGAGGTCGAATCCTTCTGAGATAAGCTCGCACGACGTAAGAACCTGGAGCCGTCCGGTGCGAAAATCACTGACGAGGTTGCGCCGGATGGCGGGGTCGAGGGTGCCGTCGATGCAGTCTGCGCTAAAGCCAGCAGCTCGGAATCCAGCTGCGCGCTCCTTTGCTGCTGCAATCGAGACATCAAAGACGACTGCGCGGCGGCCAGGCGTGAGTCTGCGGTAATGATCGATAGCGTCTCCGGTGACACTGGGTCGATTGGCTGCAGCAGCGACCTCACCTGAAATGTACTCACCGAATCGGGTGTGCAGGTCAGCAGTCGAGATAGTCGGCGGCGCGTAGACTTTGCAGGCCGTGAGGTATCCGCCATTGGTCAGTTCCTCGTATGTCGGGCCTTCAATGAGTTCGTCGAAGAAGTCGGCGAGTCCTTCTCCCGAGAGCCGTAGGGGCGACGCTGTAACTCCAAGACGCCGCGCTTGAGGGTAGTGGGCGAGAATGCGGCCCCAAGTCGTCGAAGCTGCCGTATGGTGCGCCTCATCGATGATAAAGAGATCCGGGCAAAAGCAATCCAGTCGCTTCGCAAGAGTGAACACCGAAGCGACGTACACCTGATGCCCATGCACGAATGGGTAGGCGGATGCGATATAGCCATGTGGAACATCCTGGGCGGTCAGAGCCGCTGAGATTTGGTCGATGAGTTCGGCGCGGTGGCAGAGAATGAGCACCTTGCGGCCCTTCTCTGCGGCTCCCCGGCAGATGGCGGCGAAGGTGACCGTTTTCCCCCCACCACATGGGAGCACGTACAGCACGCTTCGGATGCCGCGTTTGTAAGCGAATCTGATCTTGTCAAGGGCATCGAGTTGGTAGGGGCGGAGGGAGATGCTTGACATGATGACGTGATGATGATTAGATTGCAAGCACAGTCTAACACACCGAGCCACCATGACAATCACCACGTTCGACACCGAAGCGCAGTGGCTGGCCGCCCGCCACCAGCGCATCAACTCCACTGAAGTCGCTGCGCTCTTTGGGCTTGGCTCCTATGCCACGGCCTTCGAGATCGCGGTGGAGAAGCAGCAGCCGGCGCCGTCCGGGTTCCACGAATCAATTCGCATGCGCTGGGGCAAGCGCCTTCAGGATGCGATTGCGCAGGGCGTGGCGGATGACTACGGGGTCATCATTGAGTCGATGGATCTGGTATACGGCGAGCACCCGAAGGCCCGGCTGGGCTCATCGTTCGACTACAAGATCCTCAACACCAGCGAAGTGCGCGATCAGATCATCGCGACCATGCTGGATCGGCACGGGGCTGGGATCCTTGAAATCAAAAACGTCGATGGCCTGCAGTTCGCCCGCAACTGGTTGGACGGCGAGGCGCCGCCACAGATTGAGATTCAGCTGCAGACCCAGCTCGAAGTGCTGGACCTTTCCTGGGGCTGCATTGCGGCATTCATCGGCGGCAACCGCATCGAGACCATCATCCGCGAGCGGGATCGCAAGGTCGGCGAGGCCATCGTGCAGCGCGTCAATGAGTTCTGGGCCAATTTGGAGCGAGGGATCTTGCCGCCGCCCGTCATGCCAGAGGATGCCGACACGATCATCAAGCTCTACCAATACGCGGAGCCTGAGAAAGTCTACAACGGGGCGGACGATGCGGAACTGGCCGAGCTGTGCAAGTGCTACGCCGCCGCAAGCGAGAATGAGCGCGGATGCGCGGAAGCCAAGAAGGTGCTGAAGGCCAAGATCCTGCAGCACATCGGATCCGCAGAGCGCGCGGTGCTACCGGGGTTCAAGGTCTCGGCCGGCATGGTCGCGGAGGCGGCGATGGCGTACACCAGGCCGGCTTATCGAAACTTTCGAGTAACCGAGGTGAGGCCGAAGGACGGGAAGCCATGAGTTTGTGGACTTGGATTAAGCCGAAGCGCCAGCCCTATGAAGTGCCGCGAATCGTGTGTCAGCGTCATCAGTCCACTGGTCTGTGGTGGAATATAGACCGAAGCGGGATTCCGGTTGCCGCTGGGCCCATTTGTCCAGACTGCCTAATTGAATTGGTGCAACAGCATACGAAGGATACGAATCATGACTGACCCGAAGACCGCAGATCCAAAGTCGGAGCCGAAAAGCTCCGTCATGATCATCGAGAACACCCTGCGCCGAGGCGAGATGCAGGATGTGATCAAGAAGTCACTAGGCGAGGGGGTGTCGCTCGATAAGTTCACGCAAGCCGCCATCACCGCCATCAAGCACAAGCCTGAGATTTTCGAGGACTGCGACCGCGCGAGCATTTACAACGCACTGGTCGAGGCCGCGCGAGATGGGCTGATCCCGGATGGGAAGCAGGGCGCGCTGGTGCCCTTCAGGGCGAAGTCAGGCAATAACTGGATCAAGAGGTGCCAGTGGCTGCTGATGCCGGCCGGAATCCTGGACAAACTCGCCAAGCTCGGTGTGACGGCCTATGCGGTGTCGGTCTACGCCAACGATGACATCAGCATCTGGTTCGACGACGAAGGCCAGCACGTCAAGCATGAGCCGGTGATCTTCGGAGATCGCGGCGAGCGGGTCGGCGCCTATGCCTGCGGCCGGACGAAGCAGGGCGTCACTTACGTTGAGGCGATGAACATGGAGGACATCGACCGGGTGATGGCGGTGTCCAAGCAGAAAAACGACAAGGGAGAGATGTACGGGCCGTGGGTAGAATGGCCCGAGCGGATGGCCGAGAAGTCCTGCCTGCATCGGCTGTGCAAGCGCATGCCGAACGTAGAGATCGCCGACGATCCGGAGTTTCGCGAGGCCGACCCAGGCCCCGGCATCACCGTCCTGCCGCGCGAGTCGGTGCCAACGATCCAGACAGGCCGTCCCAAGGCCTTGCAGGCGGTGGTGGATGCCACGCCCCAGACGCCCGTCGAGCCTGAGCCGCCCGACCAGCCCGCCTCGGAGATATTCTGATGAACGGCACCAAGGACATCCCGCCCGCCGAGGCGGCTCGCAAGCTGGGCGTGAACCCGGGGACGCTGGCTAACTGGCGCCACTGGGGCATGGGCCCGAAGTTCGTGAAACGCGGCTCACGTGTCTGGTACACCGAGCGTGACCTGGAACGCTTCGCGAAGGAGCGGCAGACGTGAGCAAGCGCATCCGTCTGTATTGCACCGCAACGCCCCAGATCAACGAGGCGGTCGAAGCCTTGCTGTGGCAGGGACTGCATGGCCGCACGCGCTCCGAGGTCGTCGAGCGGCTGCTGGCGCAGGCGGTGGAGTTGAACATCATCCGCGGGCACTTGAAGCACGAGCAGTTGTCGGAGAGAAAATCATGAAAACCTTTTTGATCGTCTCGCTGCTGTGCCTTTCTGGCTGCGCGGAGTTGGAGCCCAACGCCGTGGGCGTCGAAGTCGGGCACACCTCGCACATCCTGCAGCACTTCGTCGCCGCAGACCGACCCGGAGATCAGCTCTACGGTCATGAGACCGCCGCCATCGTCCTGCATTGGGAGGCCGCTGAGCCGCAGGGCAAGATGTACATGGACGTGACCGAGGGCGCCTCGGCTGGCTCCAAGATCGATCAGGAGACCGAGGTGTTCAACCTGCGCATCGGGTACCTGTACAACCTGCGGTGATCTGCGACGTAAGAAGGTAAGTATTCAATCGTGCGCCTCGGCGATTTTCTGGGGCATTGGAGACGACGTGGTTAATCATCCGAACAGAAGCAAGAAGACAGAGCGCGCAGTTCTAGTGACGACTGAACACCGCGGCGTGTTCTTTGGATATACGAGTGACACGAGCGGTGATGCCATCGCCCTGCGTGCCGCACGCAACTGCATCTACTGGCCGTCCTCGAACAAGGGGTTTTTAGGGCTCGCCAGTGAGGGCCCTCATAAGGGCGCGCGCGTGGGCCCTGCGGCCGATATTGAACTGCGCAAGATCACGGCGGTAGCGGCCTGTACGCCAGAAGCGGTGGCGGCTTGGGAGGCAGCGCCGTGGTCGGCGTAATGCTCCGGGGCGAGCCGCCCGATTGGGCGGCGAGCCGGTACGGGTCCGGGTCCGGGTACGGGTACGGGGACGGGTCCGGGTCCGGGTCCGGGTCCGGGTACGGGTACGGGGACGGGTCCGGGTACGGGTACGGGGACGGGTCCGGGTCCGGGTCCGGGTCCGGGTACGGGTACGGGTACGGGGACGGGTCCGGGTCCGGGTCCGGGTCCGGGTCCGGGTACGGGTACGGGGACGGGTCCGGGTACGGGTCCGGGGACGGGTCCGGGGACGGGTCCGGGTCCGGGTCCGGGTCCGGGTCCGGGTACGGGTACGGGTACGGGGACGGGTCCGGGGACGCGAAATACTGGCTCTCGACGATCCAGTATTTCGCGAAGAAATGGACTGCGGCACAGCAGGCGCGGCTGTCGCAGCTCGCGACTGCGGGAGTCAAGCTGGCGTTTTGGAAGTCAGACAAGTCAGGCCGTGCGTGTAATGGCGGCCATCACTCATCGCCCGTACATCCAGGGCTGATAGAGAAGATCGCCGGTCCTCTGGAGGTCTGCACGAAGCGTGCGCTGCACGCCACCGAACTGCCGCCGAAGTGGAAAGGCGAGCGCACTTGGATCGTCGCTCTGCACGGGAAAGTGCAGAAGGACGAGGACAAATACGGCGCGCTTGAACGGGAGATTTTGGGGGAGGCGCTATGAAAACCACTCAATCAGAACTCGCTCGCCGCATCGTGCCGATTACCGATGAGCGCGAAATCGGCATCATTGAGCGGGATGAGACGCAGGACATCGTAGGCTGGTGCGATTCGGGCGGACACTACTGGGCATACACCGACACGGTGCGCAAGTACCGGCGTCGGCAGGCGAAGGTTCAGGAATAGAGACGGGGAACAGAATGATTGAGCGATGGACGGCGCACGTGAAAGACGGTGGAGAGCATCCCCTCTCTGCCTTCGAGGTCTCCGTATGCTACGGCACACCCGCCGTATCGTGGGGTTGGTTCAACCCTACTAAGATTCGTATTGAATCAAGCGGGTCGATTAAAAAGGCCACTTGGCATGCCGAGCAGATTGCCGCCGCTTTGAATGCTGCCGGCTATGATCCATTGAGTTATCGGGAGGGAACGAAGCATGGATAGGATGTACGAAACTGCGGCTGTGATGATCGAAGCCGAGTGTCGAGACGATTTCCAGGGTCTTACAACTGCTGAGGATTTGCTGCGCGTCGCGTTCAAGAAGGCTCACCGCCATTGGATGTTCACAGACGAGCAGACCCAGTTCAAGGGCGCACTCGGTGCCGTTCTAATCACGCTCAAGGAAGGTCCTGAGTTTGAACGGGTGCGGGAGTCTATCGAGTCTCTCGGCCGCGCCAGCGCCATTCTGAATGCGCTACAGCAGGGCGTGCCCATCGACTTCGAGGCGATGCAAAAAGGCCCGGAGAACGTCATACCGCTGAATAAGATGTGGTGCGATGTGAAGTGGCCGGAGAAGGCCGCTCAGGAGAATCTCGAAAGGACTATCGGAGTGCGGCCGTGACCGATTCAGTCTCCAAGGAGAACGTAATGAAGTTCGAGATCAAGAACCGCTTCTCAGGCGCTGTGCAGTTTGAGTGTGAACTCACGGCCGAGATTGCCGAGAAGTCCTATTCCGTGCGCCTTGGCTTCGCCGTGAAGAAGGCGATTGAAGCGCGCGCCGACCTCGAGGACGCCTACCTCGCGCGCGCCGACCTCGAGGACGCCTACCTCGCGCGCGCCGACCTCGCGCGCGCCAACCTCGAGGACGCCTACCTCGCGGGCGCCTACCTCGCGGGCGCCTACCTCGCGGACGCCAACCTCGCGGGCGCCAACCTCGCGGGCGCCTACCTCGCGGACGCCAACCTCGCGGGCGCCGACCTCGCGGGCGCCGACCTCGAGGACGCCTACCTCGCGCGCGCCAACCTCGCGGGCGCCTACCTCGCGGACGCCAACCTCGCGGGCGCCGACCTCGCGGGCGCCGAC
>Ga0335083_10000911_pt1 | contig 42271 bp, 35 predicted proteins | sample Lox_Sample_42_FD_206716 | JGI IMG/M metagenome (GOLD analysis project Ga0335083, IMG submission 206716) | Soil microbial communities from Loxahatchee National Wildlife Refuge, Florida, United States - Lox_Sample_4.2 | ecosystem: Environmental > Terrestrial > Soil > Wetlands | place: USA...
CCGCGCGGCGTTCCGCGCGTGAATGACCGGCGCGTGCTCAACGGCATCTTTTGGGTCTTGAGGTTAGGCGCGCCATGGCGCGATCTGCCGGAGACGTTTGGTCCCTATACGACTTGTTACAATCGCTTCGTTCGCTGGGGACGGGCTGGCGTGTGGGACCAGATCATGGATGCACTGGCCGCAATGCATGATGCGGCGGTGCAGATGATCGATACGTCCATCGTGCGAGTGCATCAGCACGGAGCCTGCATCGCTGGCATTAATCAGCAGCACATGGGCCGCTCGCGTGGCGGGCTGACGACCAAAATTCATGCCGTCGTGGATATGAGTCCGCGCCCTAATCTCGGTAAGGCCCGCTCGTTCAGCTGCGGGAGCCGGGAGTTTGCTCGCCGGCTCTCGATCGTACCGAGACCCCGTAGCGCGAGGGCGTGGCGAGACCAAAAAATCAGGCAGCTCTCAACCTTATCTTGGCCTTGACGAGGTCTGCAGTATCAAAGCCCTCACTAAACGATCCATAAATCTCGCCGAGCTGTGAGCGATACTTGTCGCCGGTTCGTTTCTGATCGTACAAATCACACATACTCAAACAAAGTCTAAGTTCAAGCGATTTGGCTTTCTGTTCGCGCGAGAGGTTGAGCCCCTTGGAAAAATAGTGCTCGGCCTGCTTCAGATCCTGGTTTGATCGTAAATGTGCTTCTCCGAGCAAACGATATATTTCCCCTGCATAAAACCGCTCGGTGTTTTCTTTTTCGAGCCTCAATTGCGCCTGGCCCAAATACTCAAACGCTTGCTCGTATCGTTCGTTCTTTATGCACGCATCAGCCAGTAAACCCAGAGAATATGAGTCAAACACCAATGCGCCAGTGGCCCGTTCTTTTTCTAAACCTTCCCGAATCTCGGCAATACCCTTGTCAAACTCGCCCCGCTGGGTTCTCGCCCATCCGCGCAAAATCAGGGCCATAGCCACGTAGTGCACAAACTCATGCTCTTTGCAGTACGCGATTGTCGCCTCAGCCTCGTCTGCAACGATGGCGGTCTCGCCGCGGAGCTGATGCACCCGCAGGCTTATTGCTCGTGCTATCGCCTCGCTGAACGGATGTCGAAATGTATCCGCGTAACTGCGGGCTTCAGCAGAAAGCCGCAACGCCTGATCTGGAAAACCAAGAAACCAGAGCGTCATGGCGTCGTAGGTCCTTATGTGAACTCGTGGGTCCTGCGCCGACAGGTCAATATACGCCGCAGCCTTGCTGTCTTCACACAGGATGAGGCCGCGTTCTAACTCTGTATGGGCAGCGTCGAATTTCCCTTGCGCAAATAATGTGAACCCCAGAGCCTCATGGGCAAAAACCTTATAAACTGGGTTATTGAGACTCTCGCTAATACTCAGCAATTGTTTGGCAAGAACTAGCGCTTCACCAAGCGCTGCGCGCGGGAAATTCCAGGTCCACAAACCGAAGGCTACGGGAAAGGTATGTTCATCGAGCCCACCCTGCTCGCACAACTCGAGTGCTCGCGTATATGCGTGCTTCACGCTTTCAGTGCTCCACCCCTCTGTCGCCCGAAGAGCTTTTCCGAGGGATGTTTGGAGTAGCAACTCCAACTTGTCGCGCAGTATCGGGTCGTCAATGCCTGGTATCAGACTCAACCCGTGCTTCAGATGACTGATCGCATCGTTGGCCGAACGGCCAAGCGCGAGGTTGCCGGCCTTCAGCCAGTAATCGATTGCTGACTTAACAATACCGGCTTCGGTGAAATGATGAGCCAGGATTTCAGGTTGGCTCATCACAATGTCAGGAAACTTCTCTTCCATTGTGCGCGCTATCTGCCCGTGCAGCTGTTGCCGCCGGCTCTTGAGCAGACTCTCATATGCTGCATCCCGGACCAGCACATGCTTGAAGCTATAAATAGCTTCTGGTGGCTCACCGCGGCGGAACAGGAGTTCAGCCTGCTCGAGTTTGGTAAGAGCATTCTTTAGCGAGGCGTCGCCGCGCCCGACAACCTCGCGTATCAAAGTGTAGGAGAACTCGCGTCCGATGGCTGCCCCGATCTGGCCGATCTCCTTCACGGGGGCGAGACGATCGAGCCGCGCCATCAAGGAGTCTTGTAGCGTCGTTGGAATGGCGAGCGGCGGCAGAGGCCCATTAAGGCGATAACCCGCGCCTTCCTTGACCAGGATATCCCCTTCCAGCACCGCCTTTGTAAGTTCCTCGACGAATAGCGGATTGCCGTCCGTCTTGGCGACAATCTGGCTCATCACTTCAGCGGGCAGTGTACGGCCGCCGGCTACCTGAGTAACTATGCTTTCGACCTTGTTGCGGTCGAGACGACTGAGCCTCAAACTGCCGACATTGGGGAGTCCGGCCCAGACCGGCTCGAAATCCGGTCGCAAGGTGAAGATGGCCAGGACCGGTAATTGGCGCACTCGCTCAATAGTGAGATCGAGTAGCTCGAGGGAGGTGGCATCGGCCCAGTGCACGTCCTCGAACGAGAGAACGAGAGGCTTCTGCAGTGCGAGAGTCTCGAATTGATCAAGCAGAGCGGCGAACGTGCGGCGGCGTTGCTGAATAGGGTTGGGTGGTAGTTTCGAATATCGGTCGCCAATCGGGATCGACAGCAGCGCAGCAATCAGCGGGGCTATTTCCTGAACGCGTGGTGATGTTTTAGCAAGGTAGGCTTCCAGTTTGTTAAGGCGCTCTTCGGACGTATCGTTCGCGCTGAAGTCTATGACCCGTTCCAATTGAGTAATGAAGGGATAAAGCGCACTATTGGTGTGATGGGGCGAACATTGGTATTGCAAGAATGTGTGGGGCTGGTCGCAGATCCGCTCCTCGAGGGCGGCGACAAGACGTGATTTGCCGATCCCCGCCTCGCCTGACATCAGAACGATCTGGCCTTCACCCTTCACGGCCAACCGCTGGCGTTGCAGAAGAAAATCAAGTTCGTTTTCGCGGCCGACGAGGTCAATAAGAGCTGCCGCGCGGGTCGCCTCGAAACGGCTCTGCAACGCCGACACGCCGTCAACCGCCCACGCCGCAATAGGCTCGGCAATACCTTTGACCTCGTGAAGGCCAAGATCGCGCAGGTGGAACAGATCGCCGAGCAGACGCCGTGTAGATGCTGCGATGACGACTGTCCCGGGCTCGGCGAGGGCCTGAAGGCGCGCGGCGAGGCTCGGCGTGTCGCCAACCACAGTATGCTCCCGCAGCATACCCTCACCGCGGTCACCTACCACCACCAAACCGGTGGCTATACCAATGCGGACAGAGAGTGGCTCTTGCGCGGGCGTCTTCAGGTGCGCAACCGCGGCAGCGATATCGAGCGCCGCGCGTACGGTTCGCTCAGCATCGTCCTCATGCGCGTGAGGATAACCGAAATAAGCCAATATTCCGTCGCCTCGGAAATCGGCAAGGAAGCCGTCAAAAGCTAATGTAATGCGTGCGCAGGCGGCCTGATAGGCATCGATCACGGCGCCCATATCCTCTGGATCAAGTCGGGTCGCCAGAGCAGTAGAACCCACCAGATCGCAGATCATCACGGTCAGGTGACGACGTTCCGCGGTGCCCGAGGCGAGGTGATTGCCTGGCGAGTTCAGCAATTCGTCCGTGGGAGATTCCCGCGCCCTCGCCTCGATCGCCTTGATGAAGCGCTTCCTGTCGCCCAGGAGCATCCCGAGCTTTTCGAGATCGTCCTCGGTCAACTCGAGCAGCACATCAAAGTCGATGGCGCTCGCGATGAATGCCGACTCGTATTGGCCGAGTCCAATGCTTCGCAGCAATTCGCCCACGCCCATGGTAACGTCCTAACCTCACCCTGCGCGTAACAGCAGGCTATCACCACCAACTCATGTGCGACCAAGAAGCCGCAGCGCGGAGCACCTCGAGCCATCTGACAGAGCAAACTACAATTGAGCGGGCGTCGGGTTTTGCCGCGCCGCGAGTGCCAATCCTACCACAACCGAACGACGCCAATTCGCGTGGTCTCTTTGACTTCGCCACCGCAGCAGTAACTCGTCGCGCCGACTTTAATTAGCATACCGGAAGGGGGGGCACCGTCGCAATGTGTGTGGTCGTGTGAACTGATTCACATTCCGGCCGTCTGCACTTGTGCGTTAATTGACCATGAAGGTCGCTGGACCTTCACCTCCCCACTATGGATTTTTTTCCGTGCCTTCGAGCCCGTTTTTTGTCGGCTTGCAATCTACCGCGAACCTTTCGCCTGCTTAAAAAGAGAGCGCGAAGTCGGTGGTAGTAGGACGGCAGTGGCTTTGCGTAAAACGCACGCGCAAATTTAGGCATGCGCTTTGGGTGAAGGCGGCTTTGGCGCCCGCTTCGACAATGATCATCGGCCTCGTCGTTCATACCTTTCGGTAGGCGGCGTCTTCGGGGTATTCGCGAGCTTTATCCTTACGCCAGTCGTCGAGCCAACTACGAGCGACATTTTCGCCTTCCTCACGCAGCTGTTCCATAAACTCGCCACTGCGGTTAAACTTCGACGAATATCGCAGTTCGTCGGCGGTCTTTTCCTTCATTTTGATCGTGCGCACGGTCACCTTCTTATGGTGTTTCGCAAAGTCCTTGTAGCGCTCACTCCAGGCGTTCACTTTCAGTATGAAATCGAGCTCTTTGTGCAGCGACAGGTTACCCATCAGTTCGTTCTGACGATCCTGGATATCCGCATTGGATTTTGGTAGCTCCGGCCATTGCTGCGGATTGATGCGCATAATCCAGAGCTCGTCAGGCACCTCGTCAACACCGGAAAAAAACTCCCGCACTGGTGGATTCTGCGAGTAGAGGCCGTCCCAATAGTAACCGCCGTCTTTGATGTGCTCTGCCTCGCGAAAAATGGGCAGCGTTCCTGACGCAGCGACTCCCGATAACGTCAGCGGCAAGCGCTGGCGCCAGTTGTGAACCCCTTTCTGTTGCGTTTCCTTATTGACGTCGGAGTCGAATACAGTCTCAAAGCCATTGACTACCTCTGTAGCACCAATTAGCAGGCGGGTCTTTACGTTTTGCCAGTCGATGCCGTCGTCGTTCAACGCCGGACACGCCTCGGCAAGCAATTTTTCCAAATCAAAATATTGCGCGCGCACGCCAAGACTTGGCAGGCAGGCAGTGACCGCCTTATAGATTGCGCCGTATGGACTAAGGCTGCTGAAGGCTGGCGCATTTACTCCAAGCACCGGCAGTTCCAGTTCCTCCGCCCAGAACGTCCGGTATGTCAGGAAGTTTAGCACCGTCTCGGCGCCTCCTTTGGCGACGAAGCCATTCCAGAATTGCCTCAGCTTATCGATCGCTTCCTGCTCTGAGCCGGGCCTCCCGTTCTTCGGAGCGAGACCGTACCAAGCCAATAGCGCGCACAGGGCGCCAGCCGATGTCCCGCTCAAGCCTATCAATTCGAACCGCTTTCGATTACTGCCTTTCTGCTTCTTTTGCTTGTCGATGTCCTTGAGCACTTCGGTGAGGACGCCGACTTCGAAAGCGGCATGCATTCCGCCGCCCTGGCAACCGACCGCGATTTTCTTCAGCTGGTCCATGTCATCCTCCCAAGACTGTCGCGTTTGTGTAGCCGGCCGGATTACACGGCCGCTCGGCAAATTCCGACCGTGTCATTGTCCGCCGCGAAGCTCCACACAAGGCGATCGTACTCGCTCCGAGCATCACTCCGGAAGGGGCAAGCGTAAATAGACGCTCTCTGGTGCTAAGTCCGGAAGTCGGTTTCGTGCCATCTGGCACGGCTTGGGTGCCGCAAATGCATACTTCGCTCAGACAAAAAGAGGGCCGATGCGGGAAAATACGACGCCTGGTAGCTCAGCGCCACGGCACGGCTTCTGCAGCGATCACCGCTATTCCAGGGCGACCAGGGTCAGAGGCCATTCAGGATCAAAGCCGGCGCCCAATAGCGCCGAAAGAACCAAGCCGACGGTGGCCCATATCCAGAGAATGAGCTCGTCGATTTTCGCATCCGTTGCCTTCCGTAGCTCTGCGTCTGATTTGCGGGCAAGTAGCAAAACGATGTCGGTCGGCATGCGCCTTCCTCCCAAGCTTCAGATTTCGCGAAGCGGCACTCAGAATTTGTTAGCTCGCCAAATCTACCAAATGGTCAGTTTGGGACTGTGAGTGAGTTCACACAGCGTGCAGACAATTTTGAGACCATTGGCGTGGCCTGGGGATCTTGAGGACTCGCCGGCTGCAATTCGAGGATAGAGGCGTTCACACCCTCAAAGGCGTGCTAGGCAATTGGTCGCTTTATGCTGTGGCGCGCAACAGGCGAGTTTGATGTTTGCTATTTGGCCCTGACCCTCGGGAGCGAAAGAAGGTCGAAAGGAGCGGCTCGGCGCATCGGAGGCTCCTTTTTCAGCGTTTCCACCTGCGGGTCAGCAACCGCAGGCCGCTGCCAGTGCGAGTCTACAAAGCGATATCTCGCCACGCAAAGGACCATCGGCGATCGTTTTCTACGTCTGACCACTCTGCCGACCTTCCCCCTCGACCGTCTCAGCCGTTACGAACAAACGCTGTGGCGACAGGCGCGGCAGATTCTTTTTGCACTGGAATCGCTGCAGCACCGCAAGCGAGCTCCGGTCCGCTCGCCATTCCCCTTCCCGCTCCGCCGCCGCGAGCCTGGGGTCTAATGCGAGGAATTCACGTGAGCGCTGATTGCCGCCATGGCTTTAAGGCCAAGCTCAGTGGCTTTGGGCGAAGGGAAATGGCTCCTACGCACCCAGCAGCACGACGCAGCGCGGATCGATGGTCATAGTGACCTCGCGGCCGGATGCAATCGGCTCCATCGCGGCACGGCGGGCGACCAGACGCTGGGCGCCCCAGGCGACGTGCACCTGACTGAAGTCGCCCTGAAAGACCGTCTTATCCACGCGCACAGGCCAGACATTCTTTTCCCGCGCCGGCGGTTGCAGTGAAATCTGCAAATGCACTGTGCGTACCGAAAAGGTGAGCTCGGCGCCGACAGGGCGGCCATAGGCCATGCCGTACATCACCAGTCCATCCGCGGTCTCCAGTGCGATGAGATCGCCGATCGCAAGGTCTGGCCGGTTGCGCCCGCGAATGAGATTGGCCGAGCCGATGAAGTCGGCGACAAACGCACTTCGAGGCAGGTTGTAGATTTCGTCCGGGGTGCCTACCTGCTCGACAAGGCCGTCGCGCATCACCACAATGTGGTCCGACATCGCTAGCGCCTCCTCGAGATCGTGTGTCACATAAAGAGAGGTGATACCGAGGCGATGTTGTAGCTCGCGCAACTCGATGCGCATGTCGGCGCGCAGCTTGGCGTCGAGATTGGATAGCGGCTCGTCGAACAATAGGACCGACGGCTGGAACACAAAGGCGCGCGCCAACGCCACACGTTGCTGCTGGCCGCCGGAGAGTTGCGAGGCGCGCCGCTCGGCAAAATCGCGCATCTGCACCATATCGAGTGCGCGGTGCACTTGCTCATTAATCTCAGCTGCGCCGCGTCGCCGCACACGCAGCCCATAGGCGACGTTTTCAAACACGGTCATGTGCGGCCAGATCGCGTAAGACTGGAACACCATCGACAGTCCGCGCTTTTCCGCCGGCACGTTGACGTTTCGGGCAGACGAATAAACAGGCACGCCGCCAATGCGAATTTCTCCTGCAGCAGGTTGTTCCAATCCAGCAACCGCGCGCAGTGTCGTGGTCTTGCCGCAGCCTGATGGCCCCAGCAGCGTCAATTGTTCGCCGGGCTGCACGCTGAAGCTTACACCACGCACCGCGGGGACCGCGCAGTAAAATAGTTCGAGGTTCTCGACTTCGATATGCGGCTGGCCCAGCATGGCTAATTCACCGGCTGGGCGACGAGACGGCGCGTCACCAGGACTAGAATGAGCATCGCGGCTGCTACCACCAGCGTCTGGATCAACGCGAGCGTTGCGGTCAATTCGGAAGCAGTACCGAACCAGGATTCGACGATAGATGGCGTAATCACTTTGGAATGCGGCCCCATCAGCAGGATCGAGGCGCCGAGCTCGCGCACGCTGGCGATGAACAGCAGTAACCACGCGGCGATGAGCCCCGGCATCAGCAGCGGTACCGTGACGGTGCGTGTGCGGAAGACCCACGACGCGCCGCACATCTGCGCCGATTCCTCTAGACTCTTATCGATTTGCAGCATCACACCGGCGATGGTGCGAACGCCAAGCGGCAGGAACACTGTGAGATATGCGATGAGCAAGAGCCACATCGTGCCGTAGATCGGGATCGGGAACACAAGCCACGCCCACATCATGCCAAACGCGAAGACCAATCGCGGCACGGCCTGCGGAAACATCACAATGTATTCGATCAACCCCGCGCCCGGCAGCCTCGACCGGTAAATCAGCCACGCCAGCAGCCCCATCAGCAACACGCCGAGCGTTGCTGTGGCAAACCCAAGGATGAGGCTGTTGCCGAGCGCCGAGCGCGCTGCATTCATCGACATCGCAGTGCGGAAATTGTTGAGCGTGAAATTATCCGCCGCGGGGAAGGCGACCGCGATCTTTTGCACCGAGGCGTAAAGCAGCGTCGCGACCGGCAGCACCACGGACGCCAAGATATAGAGCACGCAGATGCCGAACAGAACCCAGCGCAAGCGCTTAACATCGCCGACGCGCGGGCGGAACGCCTTGCCGGTAATCGTGACGTAGCTCCCGGTAGAGACGATGCGCCGGTAGAGGAACAGCATGACAAACATCACCGCAAATAACGATACGCCCATCGCCGCGGCGACCTGGATGCGCGGTGGATATTGCTGGATGAGTTGGTAGATTGCGGTGGTGATTACGTAATAGCGATTGGGCGTGCCGAGCACGAGTGCAACTGCGAAGGATCCGAGCATCTCTGCGTATACAAAGATCGCCGCACCAAGCACGCCGGGGATGACCAGTGGCAGCGTGACCCGTATCATGGTGCGCAGCCTACTCGCGCCCACGATCTGCGACGCCTCTTCAAGCGAGGGGTCCATCGACTTCATCACCGCCGCGATCATTACGAAAGCAACCGATCCCTCGAATAACGCCATTACCCAGGCAATGCCGTAAGGCGTGTTGATATCAATGATGTGCCCGTTGGCACCCAACGCGCGCCAGACCTGGTTGATGAACCCGCTTTCCGGTGAACCGAGCATGCTCCAAGCCAGCGCGCCCAGAAGCGGCGTCAGGTAATACGGCACGGTCATCAGTTGCTCGAATACCTTGCGTCCCGGCACGTTGGTGCGGGCCAGGATCCATGCCATCAGGAAGCCGATCACCAGCGCCATCACGGTCGCCGCCAGCGACACCGTGAGCGTGTTGAGCAGAATCTGCGGGTACTGCAGCAGGTTGCCGAAGTTGTCGAAGCCATAAGCAGTCGGCGGGCGCGTCTGCGGATCGCCGACATCGAACGCGGCCTGAAATAAATAGAAGACCGGGTAAAGGATCAGCGCCGCGGCAACAGCGGCGACCCCATACCCCGCCAGTTTTTGCGCAGAGACCGGCCCTGCGCTGGTTGTGGCGGCTGCGCTCACAGACCGAGCATGCCGTTCCATTCCTTCAGGAACGTGGCGCTCTGCGCGGCATACGCATCCCAATCGTCTGGATAGAGAAGCTTGAAGTCGCTGAGCTTTACGCCCGTCGGCATCGGCGGCGCATCTGTGCGCACCGAGCCGTAGTAAAGGTTCGGATTGGTCTGATACCAGGCTTGGCCGCGCTTTGACATCGCCCAGTCGACGAACAGTTTGGACGCCTCAGGGTGTGGCGCTTTGCTAACGGCGCCAACAACGAGCGGCGTCGCCACCAGCCCATCGGGCGGGGCGACGAATTCAACCTTGGCACCCCTGCCCTTGAACAGGATATAGGCCGGATATTCGCCGAGCGCCGTGATCGTGTCGTCGCCTTTAGCGAGACGATCGAACAATTGTACACGGCTGTCGAAAGCGTGCGGCTGCAGTTTGGCGAATTCCTTCCAATAACCGTCGCCGTAGAGCTTGCGCAGCGTGTACCATTGGACGAACTGCAAACCGGAGGCGGAAATCTTGCAACTGATCTTGCCCTTCCAGCGTGGATTGAGCAGGTCTTTCCAGCCCTTCGGCGCGTCCGCAGCGGCGACTTTGTCTGAGTTAAAGGCGATCCCGGCGGGATCGACGCCGGTCCAGAAAAAGTAGCCGTTCGGTGAGCTGAGGTTGTCTTTCTTGTACGCGGGCGATTCGGGCGAGACGTAGTGCTCGTAGCCACCTTTCTTCTGGAAATCGAAGGCCGGCGCCAGATCCGACAGCTGGATAACATCGACATCGAAGCGGCCCGCCGAGCGCTCGGACAGGATCTTGTTGTAGAGCGCGCCGGTTTGGGCCCGCACATAGCTGGTCTTAATCTTAGGGAAGTCCTTGCTGAAGCCTTCCATGATTCCGGCCGTGCCGGCCTCGTTTTCATGGCAGTAAAAGACCAGTTGACCTTCCTGTTCGGCCTTGGCCACGTCAGCGTTAGTCATGAAGTCGAGCACCTTGGTTGGCGACTTCGACGTGCCTTGCGCCAGCACGCTGGGCGCAGCAATTGCAATAAGTGGCAGAGCGGCAATCGCCGTCCCACCCTTTAGCAGCCGACGTCGCGTCAACGCCTCTTCTTTGCGGTCGTGCATCGTCACCCTCCCTATGTTGGCTTCGTTTTTCTACGTTTCGCTTTGTTTTATTGATTTTTATCGAGTTCAGTGTCGCCCAATGCGCAAATATTGACAACAGTGCTTCCAGCACTGAAAAGCACCGGACCGGCTACCCCCGAGGGCAAACAGCGGTCGTGCTGCGATGCGGTGCGGCAAGGTCTCACGGCGGAGACCGTGATCGGCGGCCTGGAAGACACCGAGGACTACCAAGCCTTCGAAGCCACAGTCATCGCTGACTACGACGCCCAAGCGGCTGTCGAGCGCGAGCTCGTGCTGCGATTGACCAGCGTCCTCTGGCGGCTGCGACGGGCAACCGGCATTGAAACCAGCCTGTTTGAGTTCGTTCGCGCCGACCCCAGCAAGTCCGACGGCGAACAAAACCCTACCCTGATCACCAGCGCAAATGAATTTGAACAAGATCAGCCGCCTTTAGATCGCGTCCGCCAAATAACTGGTCGATTTGGAAACGATGCGTATCTTGCCACGCGAAGGACCATCGGCGATCGTTTCCTGCGTCTGACCACTCTGCCGACCTTCCCCCTTGACCGTCTCAGCCGTTACGAACAAACGCTGTGGCGACAGGCGAGGCAGATTGCCCTTACGCTTGAAATGCTGCGACGGCAAAGACCTCGCTCGGCCAAGGCGGCATTTCCATTCTCAATTCGTTCGGCTAAGCCGTGACAGACAGCGCCACAAACAAAAGGCCAAAAATACAAAAATGGCTGCCGCCTCAGTTGGCTGCCTCTTTCATTTGGGTATCGCGAATTCGTTAGCTATGATCGATTCCCTGCTCGAAAGGACATAAGCCATGCGCATCGACTTCCTGCTATCAGTTCTGATTCTTGCCTTTCTTCTTGGCTCGCCTGCTCAAGGGCAAGTGACCATAGACGCGACCAAAATTACTTGCGATCAATTCGTGCACGACAAGATCGGCAACCGAAGAACGGTTGCCGCATGGCTGGCGGGTTTCTATAGCGGCAAACAGAACAACGCCGTTGTCGACATTCAACGATTCCAGAAGAACCTGAATAAGCTTGAACATTTTTGCTACAACGAAAAGAACTTTGGTACTCCGATAATGCAGGCCATCGAGCAAACCATCGAAGCTGCCAAATGAGGGCGATTATAGACCCTCACCTCGTGCAAAACATGCGGGGCCGAAAGCCAGCACCTCGACCTTATCGGCGTAACATGTAACGTCGAGCAGCGCTTGGTGGCACCGCTCGCAGTAGACGGCGAGCCGACGTACGCCGTTCTCGCGCATATTGCCGAGCGTCATGGGCGGGCCAGTGTGACGCTCGAAGGGCTTACGACTGGGTAGGCCTTCGCGGGGTGGGCGATTGCGCACAGCAGAGCAGGATAAAGTATCGGAACTCGTTGCTGAGTTACGCGGCTTTCTTGACGAACCCCACGAGCAACAACAGGATCACCGCACCAATCACCGCGTTGACGATTGCCGCGAGTGGACCTCCGACGATCACAAAACCAATCATCGGCAAGAGCCAGCCCGCGATGATAGAGCCAATTATTCCAACCAAGACGTTGCCGACAATCCCAAACCCGTAGCCCTTTACGAGCAGACCAGCGAGCCAGCCCGCGATGCCGCCGATGACGAGCCAAATGATCAGAGCTATTAACATCGTATGCCCCCCAATGTGTACGATCGCTGTAAGCTAGACCCAGCGAGGCGGGTGCCGCAAGTTCGGCCACCTGATGCGTCGCCGTGACTGCAAAATACCATCAGTATACTCCCTTGCAGCGACCGATATTGTTATCTCCCGGATGACAGCGCCCCGGCGCTTTGGGCGTCTTATCAGGTCCCGGTCCGGTTTGTGTTTCAGCGGCTGCTTGGCATCTGCTGGACCATTCGGAGCGATGTGCGGACATGCATCTTTGCATGTCGTTCTGATTGCCCACAAAGGCACTACACAACCGTTGACGGTCGCCGGCACAAGCGGCTTGCATACTCGTGTTAGGTGATGCCGCCTCGGTGGCACACGAACCGAACAGAAAAGCGATAATGATCAATCCGGCGTGATATCGAGACATTCGTTGCCTCCGATGCGGCCGGGTGCTGGGACGCTAAAAGTGGCTTTTGATGTCCAAAAGCAACCGATCTAAAGCCGCAGTATAGGCGCCGCCGTTGTAGAGATTGTCCACGGCGTAAAGTAAAACAGCACAAACGAAAGCTGCGCCAATTGCCCTCATGGGGGTGGGGGCGACTCCTAGTCGCGATTTGAAGCAGGACCGGAGAGCTAAGCGCCGTGGTGGTCGCCTTCACAGGCGGCAGCCTGTTGCGCGCCAATGGTCACCACGCCCACAGTGCCGGCGACAAGCGTGAAGCCGATAGCAATAATCGCAAGCAGTCGTTTCATGGGTTACGTCCTCCATTCAGGACCGGAGGCAAAATAGCACGGCGCGAAATATCGATCCCATAAATATTTTTGGGCACAGTCCTTCGGGAACTAGCGAAAAGTGGGCCACTTTGGCCAGCATTTGGCGTGGCGAGCGCCTCGACAAAGTCGTAGCTCCAAATATGATTGCGATGGGTTGGCCGCAACCGGATGCAGGAACCTCATTTAACCGCAGCCGGCCCCATTCCGCTATTTGCCGTCATAAGAGCGGACGTGCCGCTTGGCAGCAACGGGCCAGAAGCAAACTCGTTCGTCGACCGCTAATGGCCGATTACAATCGCGACCGCCAAAGCATGCTTAAATCTTCGTTGCTCTTACCGCCCGTTCTAAACTCGCCCGCACAATCACGCGATGAAAAGGTTTTATCGTCGCAAGATAGATACGCCCCAGTCGGTTATGGCAATGCACCACGGTACCCGCGACTAGCTCGCGGCCATTTGCTGCATCGGCGCGAAGTTGGATGGTCACGCGGAAGTCGAGATGCCAGTCATCCGCGCCCACTACCAACTCCGTCGCGCTCTTTGACAGCACCGGGAAGAAGCCGATAACCGGCCCGCGCGCCGCGGCGGCAAGGCCGACGGCGCGCGACGATTTGACGGCGACTGTCGCCATCACCACATCGCGGACACGAGTGAGCGCACGAATCCACCACGCCTGTCGCTCCAACGCCGCGCGTGCCAGCACCTCCGGATCATCGCTGGCCCCCTCAGGCAATTTAATTGCAAAGGCGTCGAAAAAGTCCGCACCCGAGCAAAGCGGTGCAAGCACGCTGCTGCTAGGCATGGGTACGGCGCGCGCTTTGGTCATGCGACTAGGTGCCAGATGCTGGGGAGGGGCGTAGCGCCGTTGGCGTTGCCGACGATCTTGCAGCCGTAGTCCCTTTTTTAAATCCACACGCTCTGCATCGCAACAATCCTGCGGCGCATATGTCTCAGTTGGGTCATCTGTGTCGTTTTGGCGATGTCCGCACTACGACGGCTTCACCCCTGAAACTGGAAGTCGTCTCAGTTCGCCAAAACCGACGTGACGGGCCAACAACGGACTCATGCACGCGATTTCTTCGGACCGAGGGTCGGCTGCGCATCCTCCTCGGCTGCACTCAATTGCTCAGCCAGATTTTGGTAGGACTCAGCCAGACGCTCGCCATCAGCCCGGAGAACAGAATCGTGCTCCTCTCGCGCTTTAGCGCGTAGTTCCTTGGCTTTGGCGCGATAAAATTCGGGTCCGATCATTGCGGTTAATATATTGGGATTGCGCACGTAGAACAAGGCATTCGCCGCCGAGCACTGCTGCCTTTCGAGGCACTGCGCCCTCTGTCAGCTGTGGCCCGCCAATAAGCAGCGGCGCCATAGGAGGCCTCCTCTTAGTGTTGCGGCGGCGGCAATGGCTCGATTAGGTGGCGCGCCGATCAATATTTGAACGCCGATCTAGTCCAGATCGTCGCTCGCCTTGCAATCGCTTTTCTTTTTCCGATCGCGTGTCGATTTTAGAGCGACGGTCGTTTGCCGATCGACGATTAGTTTCAGATCGTTTGTCAGCAGTTTCATCCTTATTGCTGGCGTCCATGGCAGCGTCTCCGTGTTGAGTTGAACGTTCAAGCTAGGACTGTCGCGTAGCCCGGAGGTGATCGTGATGAGTTCGTCAGCGGACATCTCGTGATCACTGCTTTGGCGGCCTCTTTATGTAACTAAGCTGCCCTCAAGCCATCGACAGAGCCTTAAGCAAAGCTTCCCCTACGCGAGCGCAACTCGCCACGGTCTCGGCGATCAGGATTTTGTTGGCTGGAGTTAAAAGGCTAATTCGGAACCCGCAATTGGCGCAAGGTATCGCGTCTTTTCTGACCAGCAATGTGACCAACTTTTCCGTATGCTGGCCGCATTTCTGGCAGCGCAGCCGAAGGATTGTTAGGTCTGCCGTAGAAAACTTCATACCGATGCGGGCCACGCGCGCGGGAGATGGCAAGCGCCAATGTTGAACTCACCATTTTTGCAAACAGGACCGTTCTGGCCCATCCGCCGTTTTAAAGAACCGTCGCAAGAAGTTCAAAACTGGCCGGTGCCAGACCGACTACCTAAAGTTTATAGCGATCTCCGACAGCATCTGAGAGCGCCTGGGTGTAACGACCGCCCTAGACCGAGCTATCCAGCGTAGCTGCCAGAGTCATCAACGCTACTGCCCAAAATAGCGTCCGCATTGGACAATGATCGCACAACAGTCCTAACGCATTGTTATTTGCGTATGCATTAAGAGATTGTTAACCATTGGCCCGTATCAAGTAACGTTGCCTCTTAGACTAGTCTCATCGTCGCTTTGCGGCGGGAACGTCAGGAGGGACGAATGTCGACACCAATGATCAAAGAGGCCGCTAATCGTCTAGCGTTACGGCGTGTGGACTTTGGTGAATTGACGATTGATGAACTCGTTCCCCATCTTGTCGGGCATACGGTCAAGGAGGTCGAACGGGAACTGATTATCCATACCCTTGCCCGTCACCACGGAAGCCGTACTATTTCTTGCGGTGTTCTCGGAATTTCGATCCGCTGCATACGCAACAAGATTCACGAATACGAAGAGCTGGGAATCGCGGTGCCGCAGCCCGGAGAGCCTAGTAGTTCCCGTCATCACTGACGATCGGCGGCGGGTAGGCTTAGCATTGGTCGTGGCGGAATTGCCCGCACTTAGTGCAGGCTACCCGCACCATATCGACCTTGCCGATGAGGTCGCTGAAGATGATGGCGCCGTCGCGTGGCATGTCGCTCATGGGTCATGAATGTCATTATGTCATTTCCGCGACGTCCGCGACAGGTCGCGTTAGCCCCTAACAACGGGAATCAAGGTGGTCAGCCGATCGCGACGTGCGGGGCCACTGGCGGACTTTTGCGCAAACGCGACCACTGGGTTTCACGTCAAGGCGCTGAAAACTTCAAATGCAACACTTTACGCATCGCCGCATCAAGCCGCTCCGCCGAGAAAGTATCCGCAACATAATCGCTTAATCACCAGCTCAGACGAGGTCAGGCAAGATCAGCCCGCCTCTAAATCTTGACCGCCAAAGAACTGGTGCACTTGGAAGCAATGCGTATTTTGCACGCAAAAAACCATCGGCGATAGCTTCTTGCGTCTGACCACTCTGCCGACTTTCCCCCCTCGACCCTCTCAGCCGTTACGAACAAACGCTGTGGCGACAGGCGCGGCAGATTCTCTTTGCACTGGAATCGCTGCGGCACCGCAAGCGAGCTCCGGTCCGCTCATTATTCCCCTTCCCGCTCCGCCGCCACGAGCCTGAGGTCTAATGCAAGGAATTCGCGTGAGCGCTCTCGAAAGCGAGATTTAGCGATGTGACTTGTCTGTGAAGGTCATAACAGGCCGTCGGAACTCTAATTAGCTAGTGAGGAAGGGTTAACTCATTTTTGTAACGATCAAGGTGCAGGCATATCAGTTCCGGAGCCGCTCGGGCGAGACGCGCCAAAGGAACCACAGATTGCCAAAGATGACGACTTCAAACCATAAGGCGCGGTCAGATGCTTAAATCACGCGGCTTCCTTGCGGCTGTTTTCGCAGCTCTCTTTCTCGCCTTTGCAGCGATGACATGGTTCAACAATTCGCCCATCGCGGCGACACTTTTCGCGCCAGCAACGATAAACCACGGTTTTGTACTAACGGATCAGAACGGGCAGACAGTGACCGAGAAAAATCTGCTCGGCAAACCAAGTGCACTTTTCTTCGGCTATACACACTGCCCCAGCATTTGCCCGACCACGCTGTTTGAGCTTACAAATTGGATGAAGGCGCTAGGCGCTGACGCCGACAGGCTTAATACAGTCTTCATCTCGGTCGATTCCGTCCGCGACACGCCAAAACAGATGAAGCTGTACCTATCATCATTCGATCCCCACATTCGTGGCTTCACCGGTACCGAGCAGCAAATTCAGGACATCTCCTCCGAATATAGTGTCTATTTCAAACGGATTGATCTCGATCATGGCGACTATGGCTACGATCATTCGGCGCTCATCCGCCTGACGCACAAAGATGGTCGACTAGCCGGAGTCATCTCACCAGACGATTCGGATGCCACAGCGCTGAAAAAGCTTCGCGATCTAATCAAAAACGGATAATGACCATACTATCCTTATTCGACAAAAAATCTTCGCCTAACAATTTCGATTTCCCGCATTCGTTCGGCGCGAGCGTCGATTAAGAAGCCGGCTTTGACTTCATGACACCCGGATGCCCGGCCAGAGAAACGGCGGCCTGCATACATTCAAGCTAGCCTTCGACAACAAGGCGCAGTGTCGCAATGGCATAAGCCCAGTCCGCAATCGGAACTGCCCACGAACTGCTCGCCGTCCAGCTCGTCCCTACCTGAGCCCGCACGCCGGGACTCTGTTCCAGGCCAGCTCTCCGGCCGCGCCTTCGGTTAAGACGATATGTGTCTTCTTGCACGATCTGACGTGGTCAATGCCGGCAATATTTATCTGTATCGACCATACTTAGATATCGATCAGCCAATTTTATTAGATCATCGAGCTTGGGCCCCAGAAACCGAATTATTGTTGGTTTATTGGCGGCGTTGGCTCCGTGCCGTTGGTAATTTATGAGAGAAGGAAATGTCGTAAAGAAAATCAAGCGATCGGGCTCTATTGAACAAATAACATGGCCAATGGCGTCTGTATTTTGCATTTCTGGCAAGCTAATCGGACCATAGGCCTCGAGGCCAACCGATAAATGCGCCCGCCTGGCCTGACTAAGGAACAGCAGAGACTTCTTTGCGCCAGCCGGTTCGTTGGCCGCACCGGTCAACAACGGCCAGAGCTTATCGCGGAGGCCGTTGAACGCGATAAAGATCTTACGATCAATAAGGTATTGATAAAACGCTTGCGCTTCTCCAATTGCTTTTTGATCTTTTCCGGCCAACGCCCACGATATGCGGCCAACGTCGAATTCCAGTTGCGTCTTTTTGAAAGAGGCCAAGTAGACGTCGGTCATTTTTCGGCAGAACGCAATCCAGAAGCTTTCACTAAAGCCCGGCATGCTGGACTTTAAGCCCTCCACGCTTGGATTGTCTTCGGTAAGTAATCCCGTACTAATCCGTACCTCAGAGATGTTGGGATTGCCGTCGTATCTAGCAGCTAATGCTTGGACCAGTTTTTGAATCGCCGATACGAAGTATGGATCAGCATAGGAAGGAAACTCCGTGACAATTTTTGTCTCTTTGCCCGGCGAATTAATTGTCGGGCTTAACGTTGAATATCGTGACGTATGAGAAAGGACCCATTCGGGAGTGGCGTTCTGATACGCGGTATTTCCGCTTCGGATCGTTTTGATTGGATAGCCGACCGTCGCCACGGCCAAGACGACAGTTTTTGACCGCTCACCCCAATAGGAGAGCACTTTATCGATTAAGGAGAAGTCACAATGGTTTTCCGCGGGACAGAGTTGTGACCAATAGACAATCAAGGCGACGCCGCTCATTTCATCGATCGCCGGGAAGTCAGTGGTAAGCTGCTCCGCCTTTGACGTTACGGGTGAGGCGACAATAGAACCGTCGGCAAGCTTATGCGGCGGCGGATAAAAGAAGAGCTTTGGCGCAGCCGTTGCACCTGAAACAAGCGCCACCAGAAAAAAAACCGAGGCGGCTGTCAGCCTGCTGATCGATCGGCCTAATTCGTTAATAGCCGGCATGGAACCTGCTCCTATTCCTCGTCGAGCGCCGCATGTCCGGTTTCAGCTTAATGCAGAATCACGGGCCGCGTTCCATACCCACTAAACAAAAGTATATTTCGCTCGGAATGACCCCATGCTAAATGAGGGTGTGGATGACTAATGCCTGGCAAGCATAACGAGATCCTGTTTTCCCGTCATGTATCCGCTGTGGACTTTGACAACCGTTAGGCCAACATGTTTGCCAATCCGCTCCAAGTAAGATCCATGGACAAACGTGTGGCCGTAATCCAGCTCGACCTTTGCTGGGCCGGCAATTTCCGGGGGGAGGCGCGTATGCCAAAATTGAATGCTGTCGAATCTGGCCTTAAGGTCTTTGGCGGTGGATTCAGAGACCTGCCATGCGGCCTGACGGTCTTTTAGCGCGATCAGAGTATCGAGCGAGGCGACGCCATTCGTCGTCAGTGCGATCCAACCACCAGGTTTCACCACGCGTGCCAACTCTGCGATCCAGGCGCAGAATGAACTTTCGGGCAAATGAGAAAAGACCGACTTTGAATAGACCATGTCAAAGTCGCCGTCAGCAAATGGTAGCGGCGGTGTCATCCCGCTTAGCACGGTATCGATTCCAACGAGATTTTGCGCGCACCACTTAGCCAAGTCCCCGTTCACATCACATCCCGTGAGACGGTAATTGGGCATTTTTGAAATGAATCGCATCATCCGGCCTGCGCCACATCCGAAATCAAGAACAGAGATCGGAGTGGTTGGCGCGCCCGCGTGAGCCTCGTAAATGTCAACAACCTTCGCAGCATCCCGCAGGCCGGACGCCAGATAAAGGCTGTCCGAACTCGGACCGGCGATATGCTTGAGCTTCAAGGGCGGGAGGGGATCAACCAGAGATCGTAGCGTCTCATCGACGGTCACACCAACGGAGTGTCCCCATTCGAGCCATACATCTTCTCCAGCGAGAAATATCAGCGTATTAAAGTCAGGACGCTGGTGGCGAAGTGTGTTCAGTCGGTCGAGGAATGCCCGACTCGAAATGCGCCTAGCCATGTTCACGCGAGTCTCTCCTAAATAACCGCGCCAAATTTGCCCCTACGCGTCATGATGCAGCAAAGGGTTTAACTTCACTGACTTATGAGCCAAACAAACTTAATAAAGGGCAGCCGTCATTTGTGCGACGGTTTTGTCACATCGCTACTTTTTGAATCCAAAGACTTCCGCCCGGATTCGTCAGAATCTCTGGGCAGACTCGGTCAACAGCATCGCGATTGTGGACCGCAAAAAGATGATTAAAAAAAAGAACCTTAAAATTACTATTGTACATGAGAAAGGCGCGCAGCGCGTACACCTCGTTCCAGGAATACCGTTCGCGAAACACCCAGCGCTCCGGCAATTCGAATGGATAGTGCACATCGTGAAAGTGGATTACCACACCGGATTTTAATCGCGGTAGTATATCAAATAGCTCGAAATTGACATCGCTGCCCGTCTTCAACACATGGCTTGAGTCAATAAATGCGATGTCATCGCGCTCTAATTCATCAAACAAACCAAGATCAACATTCTGCACCATTGATTGAATTAAAGTGGTCCGATTGCGATCGTGTTCCCGCAGCAAGCTCAAGAGCCGTTCCGGATAGGGCTCGATGAAAGTTAGGCGGGTGTTATTGAGGTGTAGCTCATCCAAGGTGTCCAGCATGCACGCGGACGAAAACCCAGAACCAATCTCAATTATGCGGCGTGGTTTCTTGTATCCGATCATTGCCCTTAGGACAGCCGCGTCGCCGATCGAATAGAAGCTGTTGTTCCAATAATATCGGGAACTGTCCTTCTTGTTTTTCGGAAAACTTGTGGTTGCCAGGATCGGCGACAACTGCTGCCAAAATACCAGCATCTCGGGTATCGAAATAGCCATGCCCATTAGTTGATCCGGCGAAATCGTGGTCTTGTTGGACCAGAATTTTCGCGCCGTTATTGGATCTACGACAGGTGAATAATAATGACCGAGCGGATGACCCGGGTGAACGCGGTGTTTTGCCCTGTATTCCGGTGAAGTAATGAATTTCCTAAACACTTTGCGATCGCTGACGCCGCCGCGGAGAACTGCGGCCCAGTCGCTCTCTTCCTCGCCCTTAGGAGCACGTCCCAGTAGGCTGGCATATAGTTCGCGAATAAAAGTCGCGTCATCTACATTTGGCATCGGACCTTCTTAAAGCAGATGCGCGGGGGCCATTGGGCTCGGCATTCCATCGTAGATCGCTGTTCAAACTATAGTACGTCCCATTTTATTTGTTGCATCTCGGCAAGAAACCGTAGTTTGAATTTCTCGCTGACTTCGTCTCTTTGGATCTTGATTTGGACGGCATCCAGAAGCGGCGACAATTCGTTGCCTACCAAAGCGCCGGTAAGCTTTGCGATTGTAGACTGGGGTGAATCCATCAAATCTTCGTAATAGATTTGTTGATACGGACAATTTGAAAGCGCTACAACTTGTTCAACTTTGACATACGATTCTGCCAGGCCTCGGAAGTGCGCGAGTATGGCATTGCCGTCATAGGCGACTTTCTCTCGGGCTGAAACCGCATCTTCAGTCGACTTCCATTGTAAGGTCTGTTCGGCAATAAAAAGCGAGATGGCCTGGCCGATTAGATCGCGTCGGCGTATGGAAACCAAGGTCGGTTGCAGCAGCTTCGGAATCGCTCCTGTTCTCAGCAGCATGGCCAGCTGCATCCAGCCTGCTTTTAGCCCCCACATTTGTCCTGAACTCTTAACGTCCTCCTGCCGATGTCTACTCAGATAGCCTTCGAGCGAATTGACGCCGTAGCGCGGAGCCAAATATTTGACGTTCGGGGCGTTGAGGCATTCGCCAAAACCGGCGAACCGTCCGGTTGATCGAAGTAGCTCGGCGAGGTAATTCGAACCTGAGCGGTTTACAAACGCCAAAATAATGCAAGGAATCGCACGTCCGTCGTGTCGGACAAAGATATTGTCTCCGAACAGCTCCTCAAAAGTCTTTTCGTGTTCGGATTTCGCGTATCTAATGATCATATCTTAGTCTTTTGACTGGCGTTTTAGCTCGAATACTCGGTGCTGACGTTCAGGAAGCCGACACGCGCGCACGCCGAGTGTGGTGACCGGCTGCATACGATTTTCTCGGTTTCGACTTTTTCGCCTTCTTTTCTTCATCAGTTTCAAGCACCTGACCGGCTACGATCGTCACCTTGTCCGACTCTGTCTCCGTTACACCCCTGAGCGCTTTCGTCCGGACGTCGAGCCATGCGCTTTCGTGCGCGTCCAGCATCTCGAATTCACTCCAAGGCTGCTCGATCGTACGATTGGTTTGCAGCCACTGCTCTTCGTTTCCGGTCAGGGACACGATCAGATCCGCCAGCGCACGACTATCGCGAGCTGGGAAGGTAAAGCCGTTGACGTCTGGCTGTACGCGCTCTTTCAGTCCCGCGATTGCCGAGGCGATGACTGGCCGGCCAAACATCCACGCTTCGGAGACCACCAGACCGAAAATCTCCCACCAGGTCGAAGGCACCAGCACCCAGTCAACCGCGCGCATGCGATCAGCAACTTCGTCACGGGAGTACGGGCCGCGTTCGCGAACCTCGATGCGGCCATTCTTGATTTTTCTAAGCTCCTCGACCTGGCGCATGATTTTGTCGAAGTAGGCCTTCGAGGCATAATGCTTGTTGCCGCCGTTGATCTCGACCAAAATGCCGCAATTCGGAGTGCGCTGCTCCTTGCCGAGTATAAGCAAGGCGTCAAGAATTACGTCGACTCCCTTGTTGTCGATAAACTGGCCGAAGAAGCCGAAGCGGTTCACAAGGCGCGAATGCTGCGTGCGGTCGAATTCAGCGCCGAGATTTACCTGTCCGTTTTGAATAACCACACATTTATCCGCTGCCAGCCCCCAATCGACGTAGCGCTCGGCAACAAACTCTGAGGGGAAGATGAAGAGATCGCACTCCTCAAGCGCCGCCTTCAACCGAGCTGCGCGCAGCGTGACAAATTCGCCGCGCAAATCCGGAAAGCACTTATTGCAGTCAAGTGGTGTGGCCTTGTGGCAAAGCTCGCGCGAACCTCTTTTCACCATTTGTCCGTCGGCCATGCATATCGCCATCATCTCATGGAAGGTGAGGCTGATAACGGCATTGGGAGCTGCCAGGCGCGTCGCGCGGAAAGACTCGACCCCGACGCGGTGATAGTGATGAAAGTGCACAACATCGGGCTCAAGTCGCTCGATGAGCTCTCGGAAGAAATTTGTGGAGCGCCAGTCTCCAACCGAAAGATGCAGGAAATCATAATTCTGTGGGAAGTAAAAATATTCGTGGTCGGCGCCCTGCACCGGTACGATCGGTGCTCCAGGCTTACCGTAGACCGCATCATGATGCTGCTCGAGTGCAGCGATGAAGTAGGCGTCGTGGCCTTTCTGCAGACTCGCTTGGAAGAGTTCGTACGCGACCTGCTGGGCACCCCCGGGCGCCACCGCCGGATGAAGATAACTTACGTAAACAATGCGCATGCGGATATTCCCTGCCGCTCGCGGCCGTTAGCTGACTAGCGCCGCTCGCTCACTTGGGTTCATGTTGTTCTAAATACTCGCTGTATTGCAGGCTGAAAAAGTGCCGGTTGACGATCGCGGCACCCCTGTATTCTTCGCCCCTCGCTCTCGAGCCCTGCCCTTCAAGATGTACCAATCGAAAGTCCGGCTTCACGGCGACCGGACCCGCTGACTGCCCCCAGCGAAGCGACAGATCTGCGTCCTCGTAGTGACCGTAGATATAGCGGGTCGAAAACCCTCCCAGTTTTTGAAAACGCGGTCTTTCGAATGCCATCGCGGCGCCCGTGATCGCCGGAACCTTTTTAGGTTTTTTCCACTTGTCGGCGTCGAACGGAACCGCCTTGTCAAAATGCTCGACACGTAACAGCTTGGCCGCCGACGGTCTCACATTGTCGTCGCTGAGATGATTGAGCGAATTGCGTCGAACGAACGTGTCGGCTGTCACGTACATCCCCGAATGCATGAGGTTGTTGTCGTCGTAGAAAAGCAGACCACCCCACAACGTCGAGCCAAGGTCGTCTTCGTTCATCACTCGCTGCAATAAAGACGCGTGACCGTTCATCGGATAGACGTCGGGATTAATAACGAAAATCCGGTCACTTGCGGCATGTTCGACAGCGATATTGTTGGCCGCGCCAAATCCGGCATTGTCGCCTAAAACAATAATAGTGATCATCACGTCGTAGAGCTCTGACATCTGCTTGGCGAGGCACAACACCAGACTCGCGTCTTCGGGCGAGTTACAGACATAGATCCACTCACCGAAATCGACCTTCGCAGCCTTGAACAGCATCGGCTGCATCTTGACCGGTTCACTCGATCCAAACAGCACGGTCACGACCGAATGCGTCACAGGACGCATACCGAACCGCTCGATATAAGGATTGGCAACGGATTTGGCGACGTGGAGCTTAAATAACTCGACGAGAGAGCCGCCCGCGGGACCGGAGATAAAGCCGTTAAGTGCATTTTCAGGTCCGGCGTGGGCTTCACAGGTCGCAACGATTTGCAGAAGCGTATCCATCATCCTCTTGTCGGATACGATTTCCGGTGTGACCTTGACTTGAAAATTGCCGGCGATCGCACTTGCTTGAAACAGCAGCGACTGCTTGAGAAGTGAACGCGAGGGCGAGCGACCAAATGCCACAAAGCCGTAGTCATAAGCGCCGGGCTTGACCGCTTGCTCAACGTCCGCCCGCGCAATTCGCAGAATATTTTTGTTAGGCAACTCAGTGTTGAAATCGCTGCCAAGCAGCCGAAACCGCGGCGCCTCGCACCCCTCGTCGGCGAGCCAGCCCAGCAACAGGCAAAATCCGGAATCGGACACAAGAAACCGCTCGACGGAGCAGGAAAGATTGTTCGGTTCGCGCCGGATCAGCTGGTAACGGTTTTCATCGATGCCGAAGCGGATAAAATGATCGAGGGCGTCCTCGGCAACTCCCGACTTGATGGCTGGCTCGGCATCGGGATTGGTTTCCAAATAGCGCCGCTCGTCGAACTTTGGGACGGAAACCGGTAGCAATGACGCGCTTTGCATATTCACTCCGAACCAAAGTCTTCAGCGCGGCGGCGCGGGAACAGCGAGTTTGTGATACCCAGTCTTAAGGAAGTGGCTAAGCATCGCTTCCTTGTCGGCTTTATCGGCATCGATCGACGGTACGTATCGGGGCGCGTACCATTTGGGATAAAGGTCGGGGTCGTGCGGCATGCGACCTTCCTGGTATCCGAATTTTACGAAGTGATCGAGCGCGCTGGCTACTTTCCCCTCCAGCATCGCCTGAGCGATATCCGGGTACGTGTTGGTGTACCACTCGGCGTCAACGACCGGTCGGTGACCGAAGCGGCCTTCGAGATAGCCGACGGTGCGAAAATGCGCCCAGCCTGACGGAAACAGTCCTTCTCTAACTCCATCGGCAACGTCGGGATAAGTCGCGAGATACCACTCTTCGTCGAAATCCCAGCACGATATGTAGAGATCAAGTAATCGCATCAGGATCTCGCGCGGCACCGACACATTCTCACCCGCAGTTTTCAAACGTTCTGGCAAATCACCGAAAGCCACATTGACATACGGGATAGGCATCATCATTCCATGTCCTTGATTACCGGCATCTGTTACTAAGTCATTCGGCGTTACCAAGTCGACCTTTTTTGGCCTCTTCTGTTGCATCGATCGGAGTTCAAGCGAGATCGTCATTAAAATTTTCTGACTTGCTGTCGTCGCCTTAGAGGCGGCCGACTCTTCGACAGCACGATCGTCTGCGCGCTGCTTGATCGCGCCTGGAAACTACCGCGCACGCTTTAGCGTAAGTACACAATCTAAAACCTTAATAAACACAGCAATGCCTAACGGTTTGCAACTAGAGAATAGGCAGCCGATAAGCGCAAACTCGAGAACGCGTCAGTTGAAGCCAGGTCAGATTCTTATAGCCGTTTCAGGCGCCCGCAATCGTTTGTGCGCGTGTTGCTGTGGCGCTGTTCGATACGCCAATTAGAGTAAACGAAGTGAGTCAAAAATGACTCGAACATCATTGAACTTCAACCGAGTCAATTTTTGAGGATTTTTATCATTGCGAAGATAGCGTGCGCCCGCCGAGCATCTGGGTCTTTTAGCGGCCACATGAACATCGCAACGCCGATCGCAGTCAGTGAGATTCGTGAGGAGGATAGATCACATCCTTCTCGCGAGACACCTTCTACGACTACCCCACACAACACCAATATTGAGGTCGACCGCGCCAGGCAATTGCGCACGCTGGATCGCCTCGATGAGGCCGATGCCCTGCTCGATGGTATACTCAACGCGGAACCCGAAACAATCGCAGCGCTCGTTGAACGCGGACATATTCGGCGCCGGCGTGGCAATCACGAAGAGGCTGTAACCGCTTTCAAAGCCGCGGCAGCCCTCGACCCAGCCAATCACCACATTCAGATTGAGATGGCGCGCAGTTTGCGGGCGACTAACCGTCTCGACGAAGCGATCAAAGTGGTTGGTCGGGTTCTTGATGTCGACCCTCGTCAGGTCCCTGCGCTGATCGAACTCGGCCTAATCTCGAGGCGAAAACTCAAACACAACGACGCTGTAAGCGCGTTCAGAGCGGCAGCCACAATTGACCCGCAAAACCGCAATACCCAAGTTGAACTCGCCCGCGATTTGCGCGCGCTCGGTCAGCTTGACGAAGCCTACAGCGTGCTCAGCAATATACTTGATGCCGAGCCGAGCCACGCCGCGGCACTGATCGAGCGTGGCCTTATCTGCCGCCTACGGGGTGATCACGGTCTTGCAGTGGCAGCTTTCAGGAGCGCTGTTGCCGCTGACCCGAAGAATCGCAATATTCAAGTCGAACTCGCCCGCGATCTCCGCGCCCATGGCGAACTCGATGAGGCCGACGCGATTTTGGGCAGCGTGCTTAATGCTGAGCCGAACAGACCGGGAGCGTTGGTTGAGCGCGGCCATCTGCGGCGGGCCCGCGGCGATCACGCTGCGGCTTTGGACGCATTTGAATTAGCCGCCAGGATTGACCCGAACAGCTTTGGCATACAGCTTGAGATCGCGAACTCTCTTTCTGCTCTTGGGCGACCAAGTGACGCCGAAGCCGTCCTTCGCAAGCTCGTGGATGCCGCGCCCAATAACGTTTCCGCGATTGTAAGGCTTGCCCATCAATTGATGGATGTCGGCCAACTCGATCAGGCCGACGCAATACTTTACCGAGCCCTTCGGACACATTTTAACGATTCCCGGATCTTTGCGGCGTTTGCACATCTTGCCCGCCGCCGAGGCGACAGCGTTTCGGCTTTGCAGAACTTTAGATCTGCAATGGAAACTGACCCGACGAACATAAACTTGAAATTGGATTATGCCGCCGAACTGCGCGAACAAGGATATTTTGAAGAGGCATTGTCGCTGCTTCAATCGGTGGTCCGCGCGGAGTCCGGTCATTGGGCAGCATGGATGCAACTCGGGCTTTATTACCGGGCCAAAGGCGATTCTCGATCGGCGATAGAAGCATTCAGCACTGCTGTCGCGAAACAACCGCGAAGAACACAAGGTCTCGTCGATCTCGCCCTTGAACAGTGGGCCGTTGGGAATTTAGCCGAGGCTAAAAGGCATTTGAATGAAGCGCTCGAACAAGACCCGACGCATCTAGTCGCCCTTGCGGCCTCGGCGGAGAACGCGCTGCAATCGGAACAACCGGCCAAAGCGGCAGAACTTGCAGAACGAGCACTTCAATCCCATCCCGGGCAACTAATACCCTATCTCATCGCCGCGCGTGCCGCCGCAGGCAATCTCGAACTCAAACGAGCATTGGATTTCATCGACCGAGCGAACAAAGTCTTCGGCTCACATCCCGACATAGCCGCCGCTCGAATCCATATCCTCAGGCAGTACCGAGAGCACAATTCAATAAGCGCTTTGCTTGCGAACACCGATGAGCGGGCCGACACCAGTTTTTCATTTTGGGCTGAAAGCACCTCGTTCCAAATCGCAGTCGGCTTATTTGACGCTGCCGAGCAGGCGCTGAATTCAGCGCCAGCAAGGTCAATCAAAGAAGCGGCCCGCGTTCACGCCTTGCGGGCGTCTCTGGCAGAAGGTCGCCGGCAATACTCGCAAGCCATCGCCAGTTATCGAGAAGCGCTTACACTTGATCCCAGAAGCGGCGGTTGGCACGCTGAAATGGCCCGCGCACATCTGCTTACGGCAGACTTTGACGCTGTGCGGGAAGACTTGCAGGCGGCGTTGAAAATTGACGCATCGAGACTCCTTGCCGCCGGGCAATCGCTGAATATCTCGCAGCACCACACGGGCCAGTTGCTCGACGATTTCACGGTGGACCGAGAACTTGTGGCAAAGTTGAAGTCCGCGTGCGCGGTGACTGGCGTAGAAAAGCTCGCCGCGCTCGAGAAGCTGGTGCAGGACGATCCCGAAAAAACCGCACCTGCGGTGCAGTTGGTGCTGGCGATGCGCCAGCTGGGACTCTTCTCATACGACGGCGCTCAATCGAGCGTTGCCCCTCGGATTCCTCGTCGCATCATACAGTTCTGGGATAGCGAGGTCCCCCCTCCCGATATTCGAGAGCTAATCGCGTCCTGGACCACCAGTCACGGTGATTACGAGCATCGGCTGTACAACGAGTTCAGCGCAGATCAGTACTTGCGTGCGCGCTTTCCGGAGGACGTGTGCGACGCATTCGATCGTGCGGGACATCCGGCACAAAAGGCCGATATATTTCGACTAGCCTACCTCGCGTCGGACGGTGGCTTCTATATCGACGCCGATGACCGCTGTCTGGCTCGATTGAATACCTTTGTGCCCGCATCCGCGGAAATGGTTTGCTACCAAGAGAATTATGCGACCATCGCTAATAACTTTCTTGGCGCGGTCCCGCACCATCCGGTGATCGTTCGCGCATTGAAACTTGCTGTCGAGGCGGTAAATCGCGGCGACCGCGACGTCGTCTGGCTGTCCACCGGACCCGGCCTATTGACGCGCGCGTTCGCCCAAGTCGCGGCAGAAACGCCTTCTCACGATTGGCTCAAAAGCGCCCGCGTGCTCGAGTTGTGGGAAGCACAGCGTGCTCTCGGCATTCACTGCCCTGCTGCCTATAAAAATACCGATCAGCACTGGAGCCGAGCCGCATCGCGGCGCCAACCAAAATAGGCTCGCCTTTTTGCATCTATCAATGTTGCGGGGCACGTGACTGCAGCACGCCACGCAGTAGGTCCGGCTCATCGGCGCCTCGACCCACTCGTCGATCATTCAGAGGAATGTCGCGGACCCATTTTCGGTTCGCTGTTCCGGCGCATTGTCGCGAAAAAGGCGTGACATGTCTCCGCCGCAACGAGATCTTCGAACGAGCAGCCTACGGATTTGAACACGGTGATCTCTTCGCTAGCTGTGCGGCCGTGCGATCGGCCGCTCGCCAAGTCTGATAAGTCGCCACGAATGTCGTCGATAGTGATGATCCCACGCTTAATTGCCTGAACGATTTCACCCGCTTCCGTAGTAGCGCCGCGGCGCGTGTCGACAAATACACTCGCTTTTCCGATCGCGTTGTCGTCGGCTTCTCGCATCGACGGTGTAAATGCACCAACGAGATCAACATGCGTCCCCGGCTGGAGCCATTCGCCGCGAATGAGCGGCTCGATAGTCAAGGTCGCGCAACTCACGATATCAGCCCTTTGGCATGCTTCTCCGAGATCCACGACCGAAGTACTCGCTAAGCCGACTTTATTCAAATTCGTCGCTAGATCGTCAGCTTTCCGCCGGTCACGGCCCCAAATCTGGATGGAAGAAATTGGCCTGACTGCCGCATGAGCTAGCGCCAAATAGCTCGCGATGCGTCCTGTTCCGACCACGAGCAGTCGCGTTGCATCCGCCCGCGCTAGATAGGTCGCCGCCAGCGCCGACGCGGCCGCCGTACGGCGCGCCGTCAGTTCATCGCCGTCAAACGTTGCAATGGGAAGCCCGTTGATTGCGCTCATCAGCAAGTAGTGCGAGTTTACCGACGGAAGTTGGAGCTTTCCGTTGTCGGGAAATATATTTACCGTCTTTACGCCGATATATCGGCCGGGGCTCCACGCGGGCATGAGCAAAAGCGTGGCATCAGCGCTTCCAGCGACGGGTATCTTAAAATGCGCGCGCTGCGGGCTTGCCACTTCACGGCGGAATCCATCCCGCAAGGCATCGACAAGTCGTTGCCAGTCGAGAGCTACGATGAGATCATCGGCTGTATAGTGCTGCATGGCGTCCCTTTTGTTCTAGTTCGTTTCGTCGAAATCGGAAATACCTTGCGGGTTGATCATGCGAGGCGATAAACGCAGCCATGGGCTTTGGGAGATATCGGCTCCGCCGCCCCCTCCCACCTCCGTTCTTGAAGGCGATATGGACGTCGACGTCGCGATCATCGGAGCCGGCTTCACCGGCCTGTCAGCGGCGCTTCACCTTGCCGAGGCCAAGATTTCGGTTGCAGTCGTCGAGGCGGTCGAGATCGGCTTCGGCGGGTCGGGTCGCAACGTCGGCCTTGTGAACGCCGGCATGTGGATCATGCCCAATCTCATCGTAGAGACGCTCGGACCGGAATTTGGTCAACGGCTGTTGGACCTGCTCGGAAATGCACCCGGTGTCGTTTTCGAAATCGTCGAAAAGCACAATATCGCTTGCGAGATCGAACGAAATGGGACGCTTCATTGTGCAGTCGGCAAATCCGGCCTTGAAGAATTGGCGGAACGAGAGCGACAGTGGCTCGCGCGGGGGGCCCCTGTACAATTGCTCAACGCCCAACGGACCACAGAGATGACCGGAACCGGCGCCTATGCCGGTTCCCTTCTCGACAATCGCGCCGGCACTCTTCAACCGCTCGCCTATGCGAGGGGATTAGCCTCGGCTGCGATCGCAGCAGGCGCCTTGATCTTTACGTCGACCCCAGTTGCAACGGTTCGCGACGAGGGCAAAGCATGGCGGCTCCAAAGCCCGAAAGGCAGCGTCAGAGCTCACTCCGTGATCGTCGCGACAAATGCTTATGACAGCAGCCCATGGCCTCAAATCCGCTCGGAGCTGACCCGCCTTCCCTATTTCAACTTCGCGACTGAACCGCTCAGCGATACGATTCGTGAGACCATTTTACCCGGCAAGCAGGGCGCTTGGGACACAAATACAATTCTGAGTTCCTTTCGCCTCGACCAAATGGGGCGCCTCATTTTTGGCAGTGTGGGTGCTATTCGCGGGCTGGGCGCATCCATCCATCGCGATTGGGCCCGCCGCGCCTTGGCAAAGCTTTTCCCACACCTGAAAGACGTCGTATTTCAAGCCGAGTGGTATGGCATGATCGGAATGACCGAGAATAATCTTCCGCGTCTGCATCGGCTTGCGCGTGATACATGGTCCATCAGCGGCTATAACGGCCGTGGCATTGCTCCAGGAACGGTATTTGGCCGCTGTCTCGCGCGGCTGGTCGCCGGCTTGGAAAATGAAAAATCGCTGCCACTGCCGGTAAGCGCGGTCCAGCCGTCCAGTTTTGTCCCCCTAAAAGAGGCCTATTACGAAGTCGGCGCACAGGTTGCACACTTCACCGGGGCGCGCTTTTAAACACTCGTAGTGGTCTGGCGCGAGCAACCTCGGTGCATTCCGCGAGACGCCGCGAGAATTTGTCTGAACATTGGACCTTACTGGCACCTGCTGGGCGCCAACGGAGGAGCCGATGGTGGACGGAAAAGGCGAATGACTATGAGCCTCAAACTTGAAACGCAGCAAATCCTCGCCAAACTGGGCGTCCCCGAAAGCCATCTGATGGGGGGCGATCTCACTGTGCGCAGCCCCATCACCGGTGAAGAAATCGCATCGATCGAGAGCACGACGGTCGGCGAAGCTAGGGCAGCGATCGACAAGGCCTATGACGCTTACCGTCGCTGGCGGTTGGTGCCGGCACCAAAGCGCGGCGAGCTCGTGCGATTGCTGGGCGAAGAGCTACGGGCGGTGAAAACGGAACTCGGACGACTGGTCTCTATCGAAGTCGGAAAGATCGCATCGGAGGGCTTGGGCGAAGTGCAGGAAATGATCGACATCTGCGATTTCGCAGTTGGTCTGTCCCGGCAGCTCTATGGCCTGACGATTGCCACCGAGCGCGCCGGTCATCGAATGATGGAAACTTGGCATCCGCTCGGCGTTGTCGGTGTCATTTCGGCATTCAATTTTCCGGTCGCGGTGTGGTCGTGGAACGCTGCCCTCGCCTTGACCTGCGGCAATGCCGTGGTCTGGAAGCCTTCCGAGAAGGTGCCGCTCTGCGCACTTGCGTGCCAGGCCATATTTAAACGCGCGGCGACGCGCGGCGGCGATGTGCCTGATAATCTACTTACCCTCCTGATCGGCGGACCCGCGCTTGGCGAAACGATGATCGACCATGCGAATGTTCCGCTGGTTTCGGCCACGGGCTCAACTCGCATGGGCCGCGAAGTCGGTCCTCGTCTTGCCAAGCGCTTTGCCAGGGCCATTCTTGAGCTCGGCGGCAACAATGCCGGCATTGTGTGCCCGAGTGCCGATCTGGATCTGGCCTTGCGCGCGATCGCTTTTGGCGCCATGGGGACGGCCGGTCAACGTTGTACAACGATGCGGCGCCTCTTCGTTCATGACAGCATCTACGAGGAGTTGGTCCCACGCTTAAGAAAGGCGTACGAGACCGTGCCCGTGGGGAATCCGCTGGAGGCCAAGGCGCTGGTCGGGCCGCTGATCGACGAACGCGCCTTTGTAAACATGCAAAAGGCGCTCAAAGCGGCTACAGCACTCAACGGGAGGGTGACCGGCGGCGAGCGCATTTCGACAGCTTATCCGGACGCATTTTATGCGCGGCCCGCTTTGGTCGAGATGCCGGAGCAGAAAGGGCCTGTGCTCGAGGAGACCTTCGCTCCGATACTTTACGTTATGAAATATTCCGATTTCGACTTGGTCCTGACCCAGCAAAACGCCGTCGGCGCCGGTCTCTCGTCAGCAATTTTCACCAACAACATCATCGAGGCCGAGCGTTTTCTCGGCGCCGACGGCTCCGATTGCGGCATCGCCAACGTCAACATTGGCACGTCAGGCGCTGAAATTGGCGGCGCGTTTGGCGGCGAAAAGGAAACCGGCGGCGGCCGCGAATCGGGCTCTGATGCCTGGAAGGGCTATATGCGCCGCTCCACCAACACCATCAATTATTCGGGCGCGCTGCCGCTTGCTCAGGGTGTAACATTCAGCATCGACTAAGGCAGCTGCCGCCGGTCGAGGCTTGTTCCCATAAGTCGCTACTATTCGAATCTTCGAATCCGAGACTGCCTGACCTGATGGATGTTTCTGACGAAGCGGATCGAGAATACTGCACGGGTGGTCCGCTTGGGTTGGTGCCGTTAAATCTGGGCTCCGAAACCGAGTGCCTGACGCATCGCTGAGTCAAGCCGATCGGCCGAAAAAGCGCTCGCAACATAATCGAGACCCGCTTGCCGGCTCTTCGCGTTAGCGGATTTGTCCCGATGCAGGCGGCAAATCAGTTCGGATAGGCCGGTCGCGCTTTCGGAGATATTTGAGCGTAGCATTTCTGGAAATTCCAATCCCTCCGCTGCAACCGGCGTGCAAATGCAGGGCACTCCGGCGGCCAGACTTTCGATCACCTTGCCTTTGATGCCCGCGCCGAAGGTCAACGGCGCTACGGTTACTCGGACGCGGTCAAAGATCTCTGCAAGATCGGGTACGTGGCCTATTGCCACAACACCATCACCACACAATTCACGCAACCCGTCAGGCATATTGCTCCCTACCAGAAGGCATTCGATCGTCGGGTCCTGTTTTCTCACTAACGGCATAATTTCTGAAATCAGCCATTTGGCGGCATCGAGGTTTGGGGCGTGGCTATAACCGCCAATGAAGGCGACCCCACGCCGCTTTGTAAAGGAAACCTTGGTTGGCTTTGGCGTAACCGCCCAACCTATTGTGTGGATCTTCGATTTAGGAATTTGCTTGGCTAACGCCGCAGCCTCAATTGTCGAGTGCGTGATAACAATATCGGCCGACACCGCGGCTACGTATTCGATGAGCTGCATCCAGCGACTGCGGGCCACAAGTTCAGGCCGATCTTCGATGGCCGCCTGACGCTCAAGCCGCACGTGATGGAGATCGGCAACGCTAAAGATGCGCCGCGCCTTGGGATTATAGAAGCGAACGAGTTCGCCATACTTGGCCACATTCGACACACGATGCATATAGACAACGTCAAATTCCCCTGCCTGACGGCGTAATACATCCTCGATCGAACTGTAAAAGGGGGATTGGCAGCATGTAACGCCGATCGCATCGAATTTGGCTACGTTTTCACTGGTGCTTGCAAATTCAATCGAAGGCGTGAACACGGTCTCAAAACCAAGTCGTTGCAGCGAAAGTATATGGCTTAGTATGGCAACGGAGGCCGCATCGCGGTCACTTTGCGGCAAGCGATCGTCTATTATCAAAGCGCGTCGACGTGGAATGCCCTTAGAATTGGAAGAAACGCCGAGCGCGCCTCCATCTTGCGGCGTTCGCCCCCAACGCCTTAGATATTGCCGGTAGCGATCGCGATCGATCTTTTGGCCGTCTAAATTGCCAAGCTTTTCAAGCAGAGTTTCAATCTCATCGACCAAAAAATCGATCTTTTTTGATATATCTTTACCTGAACCGGTCCGCTGGATGATCTCATCAAGGCTTCTTTGAATTTCTTTATCAAATGCGTCAGATGGTTCAATGGTAATGGGCGATGGCGCCAGATCGATCCCGTCGATTTCACGGCGTATCCTGAGTACGTGCTTTTCCGACGGTGGCAGGCTTTGTGGAAATTTGAACTCAAAGCTGTGTTGGCCTTCGCCAATGCCGGCTTCTTTTAGATCGGCACGGAACCGGTTAGCCAGAATCCGGCCAATTAGCTTGTCGTTGTCGGTAACGAGCAGGCTGACTGGCTCGTTCGGCTGATCTTCATCGTGAGCCCAACCGGCGACTTCGTACAGGGTTGCAATGTCGACGTTGCCTCTCAGCATAACGCTGGCTCTGCCGCGCGTCATGCTGCGGAGCGACGAATCCTGCAACGCGATTCACGCGACTGGCATCGCGCGAGGACTGTGCCGTCCAACGAGCGTCTGACTTTGACCGAATCGCAATTGATAACTGCCCCGAGCGGCAGCTTGAATTCAAAACTATGACGGCCGCTGCCCAAGCCGGCTTCCATCAAGTCGGCGCGGTAACTGTTCGCCAGCACTTGGCCGACCAGGCGATCGTCAGCGTAGATATCGAGGCACACGGGCGCCTCCGGGTGATCTTCGTTTTGCGCCCAGCCTGCTATCCTGCGGGCGTTGACAACGTCAACATAGCCGCGCAGCGGGCCGACCTGCAGCTGGCTTATTGTCCCACTACGCAAGCCGGCGCGCTGAGCAATGCGCCGTCGGACCGCTTCGACCAAGTAGCCATCCTGATGACGCGGAGCGCAATACCGGGCGGGGCCCCCGTCATCGTTTGGATAGAGAGCATAATATTCGTGCGCGTTATGGAACATCCCGCGGCTGTCATCGTCGATAAAAGTCTCAGACGGAGCGCCTTCGGCAAGTATGACATCGTGGCTTTCAAGTTCGATATGGAAATACTCGACCTGCTCAACCTGCTCCGCCTGCACGATTGATTTGCCGTTGATGAGATCCTGCGACTCGATGAGAATCCCGTTCAGATACATGGCGTGATGCGGCGAGATCCACAAATCGCGTCGGGGAATGTTCCTTTCCAATGCACCTGCCTTGATGCAGATCGGCAAAATGTCCTTGCGGCCCAGTACGAAGCGCCCACTGTAGCTCCTTTTGCCCATCCACTTGATCGGACGGATCGCGCCGGACGCGGTTACGACCCGGTCCCCTATAGCCAGCGTCTCGACTGCCACCTCACCGTGCTCAGTGCGGATTAGCGTGCCGCGGCAGTAGCAGGCGACCATTTCAAAGTCGTTCGCTTGGAGGGTAATGTTTCCATAAAGCTGAATTTGGAAATCCGGCTGGCCATCGCCATCCACGTCGCCTTCGATAATAGTATCCGAGCCTGAGAAATACTCATGCACTTGACCGGGCTGATTTGAGAACGGATCACTGCCGATAAATGTCAGCGACTCGTGATAGGCGGCGGCAATGCCGGACAGGTCAACTTTATCTACCCCCTCGGTGAAATCGCCGATCGTGGGTGGTGCACCAACGGACGCATCGCTCAGTGCCGAGAAAACAAACGTGTCGGCGCCACCCTGGCCGTACATCAGGTCGGCACCACCGCCGCCCGCAATCGTGTCGTTTCCACTTCCACCGACGATGTAGTCGTCGCCGGTACCACCGATCAAAGTATTTGCGAACGTTCCATCGCCAAAGATCGTATCGCCCTGATCATTGCCTTTCCCGGTCAGACCCGCTCCGTACAAATAAAGTACTTCGACATTTTCCGGTAATGTAAAGTTGACGTACGAGTATACCGTATCATAGCCCTCGCCGGCATTTTCGATAATGGTCGTCGTCGGGCTCGACACAAAATAGGAATCGTCGCCGGTCCCGCCGACCAATGTGTCGTTGCCTGAGCCGCCATAGAGCGAGTCGTTACCTGCATAACCATAAAGAGCATCGTCGCCGGCCAGTCCGAACAGTCGATCGTCGCCGCTCGAGCCGTAGATAATATCGTTGACCGAGGTGCCGCGAATTGTTTCGCCGACAGACACCGCGGTTTGTGTCATCGTTTGGGTTGTTGCATTCCAACTCCAGCTCGATACGGAATCGGCGCCGGACGCCGAGGTGGTATAGACGCCACCGGTTCCCGCCGGGCCGTAAATGTAGGCGGCGGCATCCTTGTCGAGCTTATGCAAATGAATAGATGATGCATCTTCCGTCTCCGCCATGATCGTCTGCGACGGGTCATCCGAAGACAGAACTTGGTTGTGGTCCAAGCCCCCTATGCTGGTGTTGTTGACGTCCTGTGTCGGATGCTTCATTCCAATGGCGTGGCCGATTTCATGGAGCAAAGTGCCGTAATTCACAGTGCCATCTACATTCTGGTACTGCGAATTCATAAACACGTCGCCAGAGTAGGTAAGGTCGTCGTAGTAGTTTGGAAAAGAATTGCCGTCCCAGCTTCCAAACGGATAGAAGCCGACACCAGCAACGTCCCCGGTTGTGTTGCCGCTAAAGGTACTAAAATCGACGTTCTGGAAATTGATATCGCCCTGACCGGGCGCTACTTCGACGAAAACGATACCCGATGCCGCCGCCCATTCGTTGAGGGCTTGGATGGCTTGGGCCTGTTCGTCCGTTGTAAACGACGTAAAACTCGCAACCGTCTCGGACGTAAATCCGGGGTTCGTGATCGAAATGTCGTATGCTGGCGCCGATAACGGGAAGGAAAACGTGACAATGACGGGGGCGCCCGTCACCTCAATTCCATTCCAATACTCACCACTAAGTATAGCAGTATAGTCTGTCACAACAGGCATAGTCGAACCTAGCCGTTACGCGGTCCCGTTCCTGCCACCGGAAGACCATTAACAATTTATAGCTAATTTTATAGCGTAATCATCAATTTAAGCAATGGCTATGTCAAAAAAGGATTTGTTAATGTCGGCCCCGTCCCTGAGCAAATTTGGAATTATGTCTGTTTTCTAGGCGCCTTTATGGACCGATTTGCGGCCGGAAATTTCGTTACGCGGACGCGCTAATGGACTGACGTCTTTTCTGGGATGCAATCATGGATATCATCAAAGCGGTATCCCTTTTGCGATTTCGGTTTTGGTGCTCGCGCTTCGCGCCCAGACGTTAAGAACGCGGAATATGATCCGGGCACAACGGATTTCGAAGCTAAGGCGGCAATATCATTCTTGTCAGCCTCCGGTCCTCCTATGCCAAAGGGCTACCCGATGAGCCAGGAACCAAATTCACTCGATTCTTTGGGATTAAGCTTTGGAACGGACAAATCTTCATTGGGCCACGATTATCTTCGTTTTTACGAAGAATATTTTGAGGCGCGCAAAAATAAAAATATCAAACTTCTAGAGATCGGGCTCGCCGCTGGCGCCTCCCTCCGAGTCTGGGAAGAATATTTCCGTCAAGGAGTAATAATTGGCGCGGATATAAATCCTGCAACAAAACAATTTGCGCGTCCGCGCGTAATTGTTGAGATCGTCGATCAGGCTGATATTAGCCAGCTAATGGAACTAGGAGCCAAACATGGTCCTTTCGACATAATAATTGAGGACGGATCCCACATGTGGGAACATCAAATCAACTCATTAAAGATCTTGTTCCCTTTCCTTGTTGAAGACGGAATTTACGTCATTGAAGATCTCCAAACGAATTTCGGTTACATGCAAAAGGGCTTTCGTGGGACGTCCGACATATCGTGTGTTGAGTACCTAAAAAAACTGGTCGACATACGTGTTGGCTACAACAATGTTGATCTTTCCAAAGAGTCGGACCCTTTTTTGAGGGCCTACGGTAGAGCACTAAAATCTATAATTTTTTATAGAGAATCATGTCTGATAGAGAAGTGTCGCATCTCGCTTGGGGATGAACCATTTCTCGCGACTGACGACGACCACTCAGCCGACGTGTTGGACCTTACAGCGCATATTGGTTGCTATGGTGATCGAAAATGTGAGACGGCAGTTGTTCGCGGCCGAAACGAAATGCAGAATATTCAAGGATTTGTGATTGGCTGTCGCGGGTACTCCCCGAGCGACCTTCAATACCGAGCACGCCTCCAAAACGGAGTCTGGACTAATTGGGTCCAAAGTGGCGATTTTGTGGGAACCCGAGGGCGAAGCGAGGATTTAACCGGCTTATCGGTTCGTCTAACTGGCAAATGCTTTGAAGATTATTCGGTCGACGTTGTCTGTGCTTTTAGAGGCATGACGACAAATGTTATCGCCGGAGATGGGGAGGATTGCGTGCCAGCAGATGGATTACAAAGACTTTGGGGATTCCAAATAATCTTGCGGCGAAAATAATCGTAAGGCGGTTTTGACAGCAGTAACCGTTTGGGGGATTAAAAAAATAATAAGCGAGCTAGACCTAAATTATTGGACGGATATGTTCCCAATATCGCTGGGCTCGAACATTTTGAGGGACCCAACATGCTTCCCGTGCAAAGGAAACGGTACCGACCGACCATCGACTATGTATCAATATTTTAAATTCGAGTCGGACAATACCCAAGCTGTTGCCAAATTGGGGTTGTCTCACGACGCGGTCTCACAAATCTTTTTAGGCCCACCGCCGAACCGACAGAACCAAATAATCAAGCTTCTGCCAGGTGCACCTCCAGTCGCCCAATGGTTTGCTGAGCGAGAATATCAGGCAGCTGAACTGTCATATTTGGCGATACTCAATCGAGTGATTCAAATACCGGACCCGTGGACTGGTGACCAGTTGTTTTCATTTTATGGATTTACCTGTCCTAACAAAGATGGACTCCCGTTCGACTTATTGCCGTTCTTTTATGAATTCCATAGCAAAATCGGAGGCCAGTTCTGGATTGTCAATTACCACACTTATGGAAGAGTTTCGGAACTCGTACTTCCCTCAGCAAACACGGTGATTTACGACATAAATTATCGTCCTGCACTGGCTGCATATTTGGAACATCGTATCAATGATCATGCAACCAACGCAGCAGGCCTTACGGAGAAACCGACGAAAATTGTTGGCGTCGTCGATCTCCCGCAAAATTTTGGCCATCAGCTTATAAACAATCTCAGTGGAATAGAGCGGCTCCTGCGCGATGACTCGCTAAATCGTTTGGACGAGATATGGATTTGCGGACGTGAATTTTTTGGCCCAACTGAACTGCTGTATCCCGAGATATCAAATAAAATAAAAAAATTCACGAACCGCTTCGACATCTTCTCAGAACTGGCAAGCGGCACGATTCTACCGATAAAGCTTGGATCAAATATTTTCCCAAAATTGCTCCGCGACCGGATTCTAAAAACTGCAAATCGTAGCATCATATCCTTTGTTAAAGGGGAACGACATCCGCTAATTGCGATAACTGTGCGCTCACAAGGCCGAAAGTGTACGAATTTCCGTGAATTTATTGAGGCGCTAGTAACCGCCTTACTTCCCAGCTATCCGAGACTAGGGATCGTAATTGACGGATGGGTTTTCCCAAATGAAGTTATCGCGGCTCAATCGCTTTTGGCCACGGGTTTACTTAGCCCAAACCCGATGATCCGTCAGGACCTGGAAATCGCGAAGGAAATCGAGGCTATCTTGCCTCCGGGTATGATTGTTCGAAATTTGATTGGGCTGCCGATATTGATTTCATTGCTTGGCGTTCGCGATATCGACGCTTATGTAGCACACGTTGGCACTCTTCAGCACAAGTTGGGTTTTTTTTCTGACGCTGTAGGAATTGTGCATGGCCCACGTGAACAGCTTCAGAATCGCGAAGGCGGAGCCTACCAAAGTGAAGCAGGCAAAGCGCCGCTGTTTATATCACCGTCCTCCGTGTCTGACATCGCGGTGCAATCACCACGAGGACCGAGCTTTTACGACTACAAAATAGTCAATCACAGAGAGCCGATTGATCTTCTAAAAGGCATATTGAACCCACCATGAATTTGCAATTAGCGTTATAGCTCTTAATATTTGCGATACCATCTTAAAAGTTAAAGTTGGAGCCAAGCTATGTTCAGTTCGACTAAGATTTTGACCGCGGCCTCGGTAGCGGGATTTCTCGGGGGAATTCTGGGACAAAGCATCAATGGCGCAACCGGCAAGACGATAGCCGATCTAATCACTCCCGAAGTGATTCAAGCTGGAACCGGCGCCATGTGGAGCGACATTGGCAAAGCGACCCCAGTTATTTGGAACTTTGCTGATCGAGTGTTTATCGGTGGCGCGGCCAGAAAAATTTCTGCAAAACGCTCGGACCAAACGACGACTTGGCTTAATCAACCGCCGAGGGGCCCGGAATGGATTCCGCGAGATAGCCAATTTATGTCGGTCGCGACACAGGGAAATATTGCTGTCGCGGGCGCGACTCGAGCCAGCGATGCTTCAGGTTTGCGAGGTGGCGCGGCTGCGATAGGAATAGCTGGCTATGCCCTCGCAGACCGTGACAAGACGGCGGGGTGGGGAGCCTATTTAGAATGCCAGCTTGAAGTAGGCCTTGCCCGGCAATGCTATGGAGCAGAAATCGATGTCAAAAACAAAGGCAATAATTCGGTCGGCTCGCCATTTGGCGTAGGCGTTGGGGGCCATGCGCTTTGGCTCGCCGCAGGTGGCGACAACAGCTACGGCGGAGCCTCTCTTAATCCAAGTACTTCGGCTATTACGATCGTAAAAAATTCAAACACTTGGAATTCTGGACTTATCTTTGCCAAAGACGCAATTACTGGATGCGATGGGACAGGTTCAACCTGTCAAGCTGTGAAGTTTGCGATCGGCCAGCAAACTTGTTGGTATTCCTCGGCCTCTAAGAGCGCGTGCATAAATGGAGCACTAGCGGGAGATAATTCTGTCGTATTCTCCATCCCTTCCTCCTACACTCCTTCTTCGAGCTCAGAGAAATGCGCGCCAGGCTCAATATCGTGGAACGCCTCTTACGTATTTGTTTGTACCGGAACGAATACGTGGAAACGAGCCGCGCTCTCAGCGTTTTAATGATCGAATTAGTACTATCTTACGACATCGAAATGCGCAGATGCGCGGATCGGCCGGACAAGGCCCAGTAGCCTTAACCTAAACGAACATATCTTTACGGTTTGAAACCGTTGTAGACACCAAGCGATGCATGATAGAATTTTAATAGTGGTAAGATTTTGATGCTTTCAAACTCAGTATTTTGAATTATTTATTCCCAAAAGTGACTCCGTCGTCTAGTCGTAAGGTCAATCGAATTGTGGTCGCGAATTCCGCACAATTGCGTGCCGCCGGTTTGAGTGCCCGCAACCGCGGCGACCGCCAAGCCGCGCTGGAGCATTTCAAGGCCGCCGCGGCGATTAACCCGACAGATCTTGCAACTCAGCACGATATTGCGGCGGAGCTACAAGGCTTGGGACGCCTAGATGAGGCCGAGGCTGCCTACCACGTTGTTCTTTCCCGCGACCCAGGCTTTTCGCATGCCTTGCGGGGATTAGGTCAGATCGCCAGGAAACGCGGCGATCGTACCAAAGCATTCGAATATTTTCAGGCTGCGGTTGCTGCCAAACCGACCGACGCGTGGAGCCAGCACGAGCTTGCCGACGAACTGGCTCAGACAGGTCGGCAGCAGGAAGCCGAGGCCGCGTTCCGCAAGCTACTGGAGCTAGATCCATCGTTCTACCATGCCCATCGTGGCCTTGGCCAAATCGCCCGCAACCGCGGCGACCGCCAAGCCGCGCTGGAGCATTTCAAGGCCGCCGCGGCGATTAACCCGACAGATCTTGCAACTCAGCACGATATTGCGGCGGAGCTACAAGGCTTGGGACGCCTAGATG
>Ga0335083_10000912_pt1 | contig 42245 bp, 36 predicted proteins | sample Lox_Sample_42_FD_206716 | JGI IMG/M metagenome (GOLD analysis project Ga0335083, IMG submission 206716) | Soil microbial communities from Loxahatchee National Wildlife Refuge, Florida, United States - Lox_Sample_4.2 | ecosystem: Environmental > Terrestrial > Soil > Wetlands | place: USA...
ACGAACACGAAGTGACTCACGCCTTCGACGAGCTGGAGCCAGGTGTCGTTCGCGCCGGCGCGCGGCGCGTCGTTCGGCACGATGAGCGCGAGCTCGACCGCGTCGTCGAATTCACGCACGAGGAGCTGCTCGCGTTCGCCCTCCGGTGCGGCCTCGGCGAAGGCGGCCACGTCGGGGGTGCGCTCGAGGCCGTAGTAGTCTTCGAGACGGCGCTGGATGCCTGCGAGCGCGACCTGCGTGCGACGCCCGAGCTCCGGCATCGTCAGTGGACTCCGCCTCCGCCGCGCAACGGAACGAGACCTTTCGCGCCGAGCGCCGCGGCGAGCTCGTTCGAGCCCGTGCGGAGCCAGCGTTCGTAGAGCTTCACGACGCCGCCGTTCGTGCTCGTGCCGCTCTTCGCGACGAGCCGGTCGGCGATGCACTCGATGAGACCGACGAACGCCTCGAAGTGCGCGGCGAGCTCGCCGAAGACGTCCGGCGCCGAGCTTCGCTCGACGTGCGTGACGCCGCTCTGCCTCAGCATGCTCGCCGCGCCGTCGTACGCTTCCGCGCCGATCGACTCGACGTAGCGGAGCGCCACGCCGCGGTTCTCGAGGTGCTCGGAGAAGAAGCCGCAGACGTACAGCGTGCCGTCGCCGAGCGCGCGCAGTCGCTCGAAGCGCTCGCGCCCGACGCTCTCTTTCGCCTCGGCGAGGAGGAGCGTCAGGGGTCGCTCGAGCGCGCCGCGCGTCAACGCACCCGGCTTCGCGTAATCGGCCAGCAGGCCCGAAACGTAGACGCGGGTGGCGTCGGTGGCTTCGACTCGTCGCTCTTCGAGGGCTTCGCCTACGAGGCCGGCAAAGAAGGCACTCACATCGGCTGAGAGATCGACTTCGGCGCTCATGGGCACCTCTGATGCAAATCTACGGCCCGTTCGTTGCCGAAATGTAACGAAACACCTGGGCCGATGCTCAGGTGATGCGATCTTTCTTGGCACTCCCCTCGAGCGGCTGCCAAAGGAGCGTGCGCTCCTTCCCGACACCCGGGGATCTTTTTGCAGGGGCGTCCCTTGACAGCGGGGAGCCCCTGCGTAAGTTCCCGGCACCCCCGGTTAGCACTCGTGCAAGTCGAGTGCTGACAGGGATTTAAAGTTCCCGTTATTTCGGGACTTTAGCGGGGTGGAGCGGGCTCCCGAGGGGCCCGTGAAGTCTCCGAACGACCCAAACCAACCAGCCACGAGGATTGAAATGGCCGCGAAGATTCGACCCCTGCAAGACCGCGTGATCGTCAAGCGCGTGAAGGAAGAAGAGAAGACCAAGGGCGGGATCATCATCCCGGACTCCGCGAAGGAGAAGCCGGTCGAGGGCGAAGTCATCGCCGTCGGCAACGGCAAGGTTCAGGAGGACGGCAAGATCCGTCCGCTCGACATCAAGGCCGGCGACCGGATCCTGTTCGGCAAGTACAGCGGAACGGAGATCAAGCTCGACGGTGAGGAGCACCTGATTTTGCGCGAGGACGACATCCTCGGCGTGATCGAGCGGTGAGTTTCGAACAGGGAATTTGAAGGAGCACTCAGCAAATGGCTGCCAAAGAAATCGTTTATCAAGAGAAGGCTCGTAACCTCGTCCTCGCCGGCGTGAACGCACTCGCGGACGCGGTGAAGGTCACCCTCGGCCCGCGCGGTCGCAACGTCGTCATCGAGAAGAGCTTCGGCTCGCCGACGGTCACCAAGGACGGCGTGACCGTCGCCAAGGAGATCGAGCTCGAGAACAAGTTCGAGAACATGGGCGCCCAGATGGTGCGTGAAGTCGCTTCGAAGACGAGCGACATCGCCGGCGACGGCACGACCACGGCGACCGTGCTCGCGCAAGCGATCTTCCGCGAGGGCTCGAAGCTCGTCGCGGCGGGGCACAACCCGATGGAGATCAAGCGCGGCATCGACAAGGCCGTCGAGGTCCTGGTCGAGCAGCTGAAGAAGGCGGCGAAGTCGACCAAGGACGCGAACGAGATCGCGCAGGTCGGCACGATCAGCGCGAACGGCGACACCACGGTCGGCAAGCTCCTCTCCGAGGCGATGGAGAAGGTCGGCAAGGAAGGCGTGATCACGGTCGAAGAGGCGAAGAGCGCGGACACCACGCTCGACGTCGTCGAAGGCATGCAGTTCGACCGCGGCTACCTCTCGCCGTACTTCGTGACGGACCCGGAGCGCATGGAAGTCTCGCTCGAGGACGCGTACATCCTCTTGAGCGAGAAGAAGATCAGCAACATGAAGGACCTCCTGCCGGTGCTCGAAGCCATCGCGCGCCAGCAGAAGCCCCTCCTCATCATCGCCGAGGACGTCGACGGTGAGGCGCTCGCGACGCTCGTCGTGAACAAGCTGCGCGGCACGCTCCAGTGCGCCGCCGTCAAGGCCCCGGGCTTCGGCGATCGCCGCAAGGAGATGCTGAAGGACATCGCGATCCTCACGGGCGGTCAGGTGATTGCGGAAGAGCTCGGGCTCAAGCTCGAGAACGTCACGATCACGGACCTCGGCCAAGCCAAGCGCGTGAAGATCGACAAGGAGAACACGACCCTCGTCGACGGCGCCGGCAAGAAGGACAAGATCAAGGGCCGGCAGCAGGAGATCCGCAACCAGATCGAGAACACCACCAGCGACTACGACCGCGAGAAGCTCCAGGAGCGCCTCGCGAAGCTCGTCGGCGGCGTGGCGGTGATCAAGGTCGGCGCGGCCACCGAGGTCGAGATGAAGGAGAAGAAGGCGCGCGTGGAAGACGCGCTCCACGCGACCCGCGCCGCGGTGGAAGAGGGCATCGTCGCCGGTGGCGGCGTGGCGCTCATCCGCGCGCAGAAGGCGCTCGAGAGCCTCAAGGTCTCCGAGGAGCAGAAGGCGGGCGTCCGCATCATCGAGCGCGCGATCGAGGAGCCCCTCCGTCAGATCGTCGCGAACGCGGGTGAGGAAGGCTCGATCGTCGTGCAGAAGGTGAAGGAAGGCAGCTCGCCGACCTTCGGCTTCAACGCGGCGACCAACACCTACGGCGATCTCGTCGCCGAGGGCGTGATCGACCCGGTCAAGGTCGTGCGCTCCGCGCTGCAGAACGCGGCGAGCGTCGCGAGCCTCATGCTGACGACCGAGGCGATGGTGGCCGAGAAGCCGAAGGAGGAGAAGGCTCCTGCTCCGGGCGGTCACGCGCACGGCGGCGGCGGCGACTTCTGATCCGCGGCTGACGTGAACGGGCGGACGCGGGTCCGCTCGCGCGAACGGCGAGTGCTTCGGCGCTCGCCGTTCGTGTTTTGTCGGCAACGCGAGTAGCATCCCGTGGTCTCGATGCGGCTTCGCGCGCTCGCCCTCACGTGCTTGCTCCTTTCGTGCGGCCCGGACGCGCAGCCCCAGAATTGCTCGGGCTTACCGGACTTCGACGTGCTCATCACGGCCGAATACGGGCCGCTGCCCGCGGACACGGTGCTCCGCCTGCACTACGGCGGACGCGCCTCGGACGACCCCGAGGAGCTCGACCTCGCGAGTCCGAAGACGCCCGAGGCGCTCTTCTGCTTCGTCGCCGACCGCAACGGGCAATATCCGCGCAACGAGCTCGCGCTCGGCAACGCCGCACCGAGCGCGGCGGGCGCCGGCGGTGAAGCGGGCGCCGGCGGTGAAGCGGGAACCGAGCCCCCGGCGACCATCCAAGGGCTCTATTGCCAACTCTGGACGGACGGCTCCGCCGATCTCGACATCGTCACTCAGACCTACGGCACGCTCAGCGTGAAGCTCGAGAGCCAGCGCAACGTCTGCACGATCGAGCGCGTGGTCGAGCTCATGCCCGCGGACGCCGGCACGTAACGGTCGCTCGCGCTCAACGTGCGTTGGGCGCGGGGTTCGCGGCGCCGGCGTCGAATTTCTTGCCGAAGCTCTTGAGCGCGATGCGCTCGCTCTGCCGCTCGTCGCCCTGTTCGACGGACGTCTCGCGGAGCGCGATGCCGACACCGGGGCAAAACGCGGTCGTCGTGCGCTTGTCGCCCTCCCGCGTCGCGAGCTCCTCCACGGTCTCGACACAATCGGCGAACGTGCCGGCGGGGACGCTCACGCTCAGCCCGACGCGCGTCACGCGCACGTGCCCGAAATCGCCGTGCCACTCGGCGCCCACCGCGAGCGGCTCGCGCAACAAGAAACCGCCGCCCGCATGCGCCACGGCGTCGGTCGTCAGCGTCAAGCGGCGCCCGCGACCGGCCACGACGAGCTCGGCCGTGCCGGGCGTGGTGCGGCGCACCTCGAGCACCAAGAGCCCGCGCTCGCTCGCCGGCTCGGTCGAGGTTTCGTAGGCGAAGACGGTGCCGTCTTCGAGCGGGAGGTAACGCGCGAGGCCCGTGAGCTCGGCCGGACGCGCCGCCGCGGGGCCTTGCGCCGGCGCGGCACAACCCGAGAAAAGCAGCGTGAAGGCGAGCGCGGCGCTACGCGCCATGCGTCTTGTAAGCCCACACGGCGAGCGCCACGAGAAGCGCGATCGAGAGCCCGAGCAGGATTTTGACGAGCGGATCGGGTTCGATGCGCCGCGCGAGCTCACGCGCCGCGGCGCGCACGTCCTCGTTCGTCGTCTGCTCGGCGAGCTTCGGCGCCTGCTCGCGCACGTAGGCATAGTTGCCGACTTCGAAGGCGCGCACCAACCGGTCGAGCGCGGGGTCGTGCGGGAAGCCGAGCACGAAAATCGGTCGCTCGCGTCCGTCCGGCGTGAGAGCGGGCTCGACCGGTTCGGGCGGCGCCTCCGGAGCGCGCTTCTTCTTCTTGCGCTTGCGCCGCGGGGCCGACGTGGGCTCGCCGCTCGCGCTCCCGGCGGGTTCTTCGGCCGCGCGCGTCTCGGAAGGCGCGTCCGCAGGGAGCGCGTCTTCGGCGTGCCCGTCCTCGGACGTTGACTTCTCGGATCCTTCTTCCGGCATGGTCCGGGCGAGAAAGCTAGCACTCCGCACGGCGCGGTCAGAGTGCGAAAAATACCGGTTCAAAACTGAAAATAGACGAACGGGACCGCCTCGGCGCTCGCCATGGCGCGCACGCCGAGGGCCGCCGCGAAGAGCGCCACGCCCTGCAGCGGCGCCGGCAGCGTCGTGAACCGCGAGCGCGCGCCCGTGTACCAACGTTCGGGCACGTAGTGGCTCGCGAGGCCGAGCGCGAGCACCGCGACGAGGCGCGCGTCGAGGTTCGGGTGATACGTCGTGAGCGTCGCGAGCTCACCGAAAAATAGGCGCGCCGAGGCGAAGCTGTCCGAGCGAAAGAGGATCCACGCGGCGGTGACGAAGTGGAAGGTGAGCACGACCCCGAGCACGCGCGCGAACGGGCTCGCGGCCTCCGTCGGGTTGCGGTCGCCGCGCACGAAGCGCGTGAGCGCGAGGCCCGCGCCGTGCAGCCCGCCCCACGCCACGAAAGTCCAATTCGCGCCGTGCCAGAGGCCGCCGAGCAGCATCGTGAGCATCAGGTTCCGGTAGGTCCGGGCGCGGCCGCCGCGATTGCCGCCGAGACTGATGTAGAGGTAGTCGCGCAGCCACGTGGAGAGCGAGATGTGCCAGCGGCGCCAGAAGTCGACGAGGTTGTGCGCCTTGTACGGCGCGTCGAAGTTCGTCGGAAAGCGCACGCCGAGCAGGGCGGCCGAGCCGATCGCGATGTCCGTGTAGCCGGAGAAATCGCAGTAGATTTGCACGGCGTAGCCGACGGCGGCCGCGTAGCATTCGAGCGCGGAGTGCTGGAGCGGCGCGTCGAAGGTGCGATCGACGAGATTGAGCGCGAGGTAATCGCCGATCGCGACCTTTTTCAAGAGACCGATCGCGACGAGAAAGAGCGCCTCGCTCGCGCGGTCCGCTTCGAAACGCGCCGGGCTCGCGAGCTGCGGCAAGAGATCGCGCGGCCGTACGATGGGTCCGGCGACGAGGTGCGGGAAGAAGGCGACGAACGTGAGGTACTCGAGGTAGCTCCGCTGCGGGGGCACGTCGCCGCGGTACACGTCGATGACGTAACTCATCGACTCGAACGTGAAGAAGCTGATGCCGATGGGCAGCGCGACGCGAAGCGCGACTTCGGGCGGATGAAAGCCGAGCGCTCCGAGCAGAGCGCGCGCCGATTCGACGCCGAAGTCGAAGTATTTGAAGACGGCGAGCAACCCGAGGTTCACGCACGCCGTCACGACGAGCAGGCGTTTCCTCGTCCGCGCGTCGGGCGCCCGCGCGATCGCGTTACCGAGCCACCAATCGACGGTCGAAGAGCCCCAGATGAGCGGGACGAAGCGCCAGTTCCACTTCGCGTAGAAGAAGTAGCTCGCTCCGAGCAAGAACAGGAGGCGCAGCTTGCGCCGGCTGGCCAAAAGCCACGAGACGACGAACACGACCGCGAAAAATTCCGCGTAAGCGAGCGTATTGAAGAGCACGGCGGCAGCGCACGCTCCGGGCGGGCTGACGGCGGAGCGCGAGCGAGGCTACTACATCGGCGTGCAGCGGACGCTCCCGCCCCTTCGTCTCGCGCTCTGGATCGCGAGCCTTGCCGGAATTCTTTTCGGGCTGGGCGCGGCTGCGGGTCGCGCGGCGCCGCTCGGCGTCGTCGCGGGCGGGCTCGCGCTCCAAGCGCTGCTCGGGACGCTCGGGACGCTCCTGCCCGAGCTCGGTGCGTTCGGCGACGTCTACACTCGCGGGCCCGGCGCGCGCCGTGAGCTCGCGCTCACCTTCGACGACGGGCCGCATCCCGAGACGACGCCGCGCGTGCTCGCGTTGCTCGCCGAGCACGGCGTTCGCGCCACGTTTTTCGTCGTCGGAGCGAAAGCGGAGGCGCACCCGGCGCTCGTGCGGGCGATCGCCGACGCGGGACACACGGTCGGCGTGCACGGCTACCTTCACGATCGGCTTTACGCGCTCCGGTCCGTGCGCTTCGTGGAGCGCGATCTCGACCGCGCCGTGAACGCAGTCGAGCGCGCGCTCGGACACGCCCCCACGCTGTTTCGGCCGCCGGTCGGCTTCGTGAGCGGAGCCGTGGCCGTCGCGGCCGAACGCCGCGGGCTCACGCTGGTCGGCTTCAGCGCGCGGAGCCTCGACGGGCGGCGGGGCGCGACCCCGGCTCGGGTGCTCGAGCGCGCGTCGAAGGCGCTCGAGAACGGCGCGATCGTGGTCCTGCACGACGCGGCGGAGCGCGACGACCGCACCCCGGCGAGTCTTGCGGTTCTCGGCGAGCTCCTCGAACGCGTGCGGGCGCGAGGGCTCGAGGCGGTTACCGTGGACGCGCTCCGGCGCCCGCTTTAGCGTGAGCGCATGCGTCGCACAGTTGCGTTCGGTTTCGGCGCTGCCGTTCTCTCGGTCGTCTCGGTCGCCTGGGCGTGGTCACAGGGCGCCGAGATCACGGCGACCGTGCACGGGCACGCCTTCACGCGCGTCGTCGTGGAAAGCGCCGACTGCGTGCTCCACTACCGAATTTACTTCGACGCTCCGCAAGATGCCTATGCGAGCGCCGCGCGCACGCGCAACGTTTACCTCTTCCGGGCGCGCATCGATTTCGCGAGCGGCAAAGCGGCGACGGCGCCCGTGTTCGCCAATCGCGCGCCCGGCGCCCGCATGTACGAAAATCGCTACGATTCGGCCGGCGACGGCTGTTGGGTCAAGGACCAGCAAGCCCTGCGGCGCCTCGAGGTCGAAGGGTGTCGCGGCGACGGCTGCACGCCGGAATTCTTTCACTGACGCCGCGGCCCGTCCGCGGCCCGCTCACGCTCGCCGCAGATCGCTTTGGAACGGCGACTCGTTCTGCGGGAACATCAACCAGAAGAACACCGCGCGCACCTCGAGGTACTCCGCCGCCGCGACCTCGATGAGGTGCGGCGGCACGGCGTCGATGGACATGCCCTCCCACTCGAAGCCCTCGATTTGGCGCGCGAGCGCGACGAGACCCGACATGCGCATCCGATCGTGAGAGCGCCAGCAGCGCACGGTCGCTTGGTGCGCGGCCGCGGCGAACTCGGGACGCGCGACCACGCGCTCCGGGCGGGCGATCGCGTCGAGGCCGCACGCCCAGCAGAGCCAGCCGAGCGCTGCCCAATCGGCGCGGGCCGTCGCGAGCAGACGGCGGGTCGAACGCTCGAACGACACGCTCTCGTCGATCGTGACCTCCGTGATTTCGGGGCCGTTCTCGCCCTCGTCCTCGATGCGAGCGGTGCGGCGCTGGAGCTCGCGCGGCCCGTTCGGCAAGAGGACGGTCGTGTCCGGCGGGAGCCACGGCGGCGTCCCCCGCACTCGGCGTGCGAGCTCGCGCCGCACGAGCAGCAGGCGCGTCGCGTAGAGCTCGATCACGGAGAGGATCGCCTCGAACGGTTGTTGCAGGTCGACCTCGACGAGCTCCTCGTCCGGGGGCGCCACGCCGTCGACCGCGGGACGGAACGGGTAAGCCCCGTACGTGACGCGCTCGAACTGGCGCAGCGAATCGGCGGCTTGCGCGGACTCACGCTCGGCGAGCCTTGCGGCGACGAGCGCCCCGTCCGGGTCGCCGTGTTCGATGCACAGGAGCGCGCGGCCCATGCCGACCAGCGCTTGCTCGGGCGCGAACAGCACCGAGGCATCGAAGTAGTCGAGCGCGGCCGGCGCATGGCCTTCGAGCGAGGACGCGAGGGTGCGGAAGAGCACCGCGGGCGCCGAGCCAGCGAGCACGGCGCCGAGCAGCGCGCTCTGCGTGACGTTCTTCGCCGTCGCCACTTCCTCGGCACGGGCGGCGGCGGACTCCGGCGCGAGCGCGGCACTGCGCGCGGCCATGAAGCGTGCGTAGCGCTCGCGGTCACCGCTCTTCGCGAGCGCACGAGCGCCGAGCGCCGCGCTCTCGCGGGGAGGGCGAGCGGGAGCTTCGGCGAGCCGCCAGAGGGCCTCCGCGTCGATGACGCCGTCCGGCTCGCGTCCGGCGACGACCGGCAGCGAGCTCGCGTCGAGCACGGCACCGAACTCGACGCGCTTCACGAGCTCACCCGCCTGGTCGAGAAATTCCCACCGACCGATGGGCTCCGCGTGCGCGTGCTCACCATGGACCTCGACGATGCGAGCGTCCGCGTAGCGACCCGCGTGCGGCGAGAACCGCGCGAAGAATTCGCCTTGCCGGCGACCGTCGTCGTCGAGTCCCGTCCGTTCGGCCAGCGTTCCGTCGGGGAAAAAGCGACGATGCTCGCGTGCCTGGCCGCCCCGCGCGTCGATCTCGTCCACGCGCACGCCGTCGAGGTCGTAATAACGGAGCGTCGTCGTGCCGTCGTCGCGCTCGCTGCGCGCGATGAAGCGCGAGCTCGTCTCGTCGTAACGCGCGTCGGCGGGTACGTCGCCGCGCCGCTCCGGCCACGGCGTGCCGTCGTCGCAGATCGGGCGGCCGCGGTCGTCGTAGAAGGTCTCGTCGAGCAAGCGCCCGGCGCGGTAACGCGCGCGGATTTCGCGAGCGCCGGGCGGAACGCAACACGACCTCAGCGCCTGGCTTCCGAGCGAGCCGTCGCTGAAGCGTGAAAGAACGCCGTCGAGCTCGCCGTGAAGGTACGTGGCGCGAGCGAGGAGCGTGCCGTCCGCGCGAAACGCCGTGAACGCGCCGTGCAGCCGACCGGCGTCGTCACGGTCGCCGAGCTCCCACTGCTCCGCCCCGTCGTTGAACGTCGCGTGGGCGGGGACGCTCTCCGGGCGCGCGGGCGTCGTCATGGCGTGGAGCCTGACTCACGCTCAGGCGGCGGCAACCGAGCCCGGCTGTCCGAGCACGTAACGCCGCGAATAGCCGCGCGTCGCGTTCTCGATCGAGACCCAGATCGCGCCGTCGCGCCCGTACCCGTAGCGCTCGACGATCTCGACCTCGCCGCCGGCGAGGCGCTGATCGATTGGAATGCTCGAGAGGTCCGAACGTTCGACGAGCGAGGCGTCGTAAGGGAAGAGGATGTCGCCCCACGGGGTCATGTCGCCGCGCGGTTGACCGGTCGCGTCGATCTCGCTGCACTCGAGGAAACGGAGGTGCCCGACGGCGTGCACCGGCCGATAACGCCGCTCGACGCTCAGGCCGTCCTCCTCCGGCAGGAGCCCCTTGCTGATGATCGGATCGAAGATCTTGTTGCGCCCGGCTTCGCCCTCGCGCCACACGCCGAAGTGACGCGTGACGGCTTCGCGCACGAAAATCTGCGCGTCGGGGTCGGCGGCAATCGCGAGACCGACCGCGGTCGCCGCGTGCGGTTGCGGCGCGATCAACACCTTGCGCTTGTAGCGCTCGCGCAGCACCCTGCCGACGAGCGGAAACGACGTGCCCCCGCCGACGAGGTACACGCCGCCGAGCTCGCGGGTGTTCGTGGGGTCGTGCCCGTGCTCCGCGACGCCCGCGAGGATGCGCTCGAGGAGCTCGAGCGTGCGCGCGACGAGGGGCATGCACGCCTCGTTGACGGCGGCCATCTCGAGCGTGATCACGTCGATGCCCTCGATCGCCGCGCCGAAGTCGAGCGTCAGCTTGCGATTGTTCGGGCCGAGCGCTTCCTTCGTTTCGCGGCAGATCTCGAGCAGGTGCGCGCGACGCACGGCCGTCAGCGACGAGGGCTCGATGCGCGCGGCGTCGAGCGCCAAATCCAAGATGACCGCGTCGAAGTCCTCGCCCCCGAGCCGCCCGATCCCCTCGCTCGCGATCAGATCGAAACGGCGATCGACGAGCGACACCGCCGACGTGTCGAAGGTCCCGCCGCCGAGATCGTAGACGACGACGTAACGCTTGGGAGAACGCTTGCCGAGCGTCGACAGGTGATTGTGCGCGTACTCGATCGCCGCGGCCGTGGGCTCGTTGATGAGTCCGAGCACCTGAAAGCCGGCGCGCTTGAAGGCTTCGACGGTGAGGTAGCGCTGGCTCGTCGAGGCGTTCGCGGGCACGGCGACCATCGCCTCGAGCGGCTCGAGCTCGTCGAGTTCGAGGTTCGAGCGCTCGACCAGCATCCGCCGCAGGAACCTGAGATACTCGGTCGTGAGCTCGAGCGCGGTGCGATCGATGCCGAGATCGCGCAGCCGCTCGTCGGGCAAACGCGCCCCCGCTTCGCGCTTGATCGAACGGATGATGGTCTGGCTGTCAGCGCTGATGCCCGCCGCCGCGTCCCAACCGAGCGCGAGCTCGCCGCGGCCGCGCACCGCTAGGCCGGGAATGAACTCGGCGAACCCGCGTGGCGTTTCGAACACGGCGACCGGGTATCTGCCATCGACCGCCGCTGCGACGACGGTGCGCGTGGTTCCGAAGTCGATACCAATTCGCATGTCAGCGCGCGTCGCCCTGCTCGAGGGTCACGCTCAATATACAGCGGTCGCTTGGCCAAGGGGCCTATTCTTTTTCTGCTCCGGCCCCGCCGCCGCTCGGGGGCGCTTCGACGCGCGCGTCCGGCAGCGCAACCACGAAGCGCGCGCCGCGGGGGCGCGAGGTATCGAGCTCGATCGTGCCGCCCGCCGCCTCGACGAGGCCGCGGCAGACCGCGAGACCGAGCCCGGTGCCCTTGCCCGTCTCCTTCGTGGTGACGAACGGCTCGAACAGACGATCACGCACGATTTCGGCGACGCCGGGGCCGTCGTCGCTGACGCTGAGCTCGACGCCGTCCTTCGAGCGGAGCGCTTCGATGCGGATGTGACCGCCTGGTCCCGCCGCGTCCGCGGCGTTGAGGACGAGGTTCAGGAGCACCTGGACGAGCTGCTCGCGGCTGAGCGTCACGCGCGGCAACTCCGAGTGCACGTCGAGCGCGAGGTCGACCTCGCGCAGCGCGGGGTGCGGCATCACGAGCGCCGCCGTGTCGTGCACCGCGGCTTCGACGTCGCCCGGCGCGCGTGAATCGACGCCGACGGTGGAAGGCCGCGCGAAGGCCAAGAGGTCGCGCAGGATGCGATGGATGCGCTCGGTTTCGCGGCGCATGCGCTGGAGAAAGTCGCGTTGCTCGTCCGGTTCGAGCCCGCCGGCGAGCAGGAGATCTTCGAGCCCGATGAGCGCGGCGATGGGGTTGCCGATTTCGTGGGCGAGCCCTGCGGCGAGCCGGCCCACCGAAGCGAGCCGCTCCGAACGCACGAGCTGCTCCTGCGTCTCGCGGAGCTTTTGCGTCGCGTGTTCGACTTCGTCCACTTTGGCTCGCAGCTTGTCCTCTTCGGCGAGGAGCCGCGCCGTCATCGTGTTCAGGCTTTGCCCGAGCTCGCCGAGCTCGCGCACGGCGGTGTGCGGTACGGCCAAATGGCGCGCTCCGTTCGCGACCCGCTCGGCGGAATGCGCCAGCCGGTCGAGCGGACGCACGATCAGGCGCGTGAGCGCGAAATACGTCGCGGTGAGGAGCGCGAGCGCGACGAGCGCCGTGTAGAGCGCGAGCAGGCGTAGGAGCGGAGTCGTGTGCGACGAATCGTCGTCGGTCCTCACGATCGCGACGACCGCGCCGGGGCCGCGGGGGACGAGCACGGCGAGCGCGCGACCGTGCGAGGTGGTCACGTCGGCCGTGCCCTCGCGGTTCGGGCGGGCCGCGCGCGGGAGAGCATCCACCGCGCTCGGTTCGCCGACGCGCGCCAGGGCCGAGCCGTCGGCTCCGTAGACGCCGACGGCCTCCAGGCCTTCGGCGCCGAGCTGGGAGCGCAAGAGCGGCATCAGCTCGGCGCTCGAGCGCCCGAGCCCCACTGTCGCGACGTGCCCCGCGATGGTGCGGCCGAGCGACCGCGCGTGCGATTCGCGGAGCTGCTGCAGCGTCAGGCTCGTGTAGGTCGCGACCGCGAAAAAGAGCGGCACGAAGGCGACGAGCAAGAGGCCGCCCAGGAGGAGCAGGAGCCGAAGCCTCAAACCGGCCCGCACCGGCTCACGATATCACGGCGATAGTGCTGGGTTTTGTGGGCGGTGCCGCCTGATCCCAAAACTTTACCCACCGTGCGCGGAGCTGATACCGCAATCGACGATGGATCCAGTCGTCCGAGCGGCCCTTTCCCTGCAGCGCGCCGTCGCGAAGGTGATGGGGTCGCTGCTGGCCGTCGGGTTCGGCGCCTACCTCGTCGCCTGGGTCGCGAACCGGCCGCCGGAGCTCCTGAGCGCGGCGATCCTCGGGCTCTACGTGCTGTCGCTCGCGACGCGCGCCGTCAAGCGGCTTCGCGGCGGTCTCACCGAAGGCGGACCACGCCGGCTCGACGCCGAGATCCTCCTCCATCTCCTCGTCGGGGCCTACGCACTCGTGCTCGTGACCCCGGGCGGGCTCGACGGGCCCTGGTACGCGCTCGTCTACGCGGTCGCGCTGCTCGGCGGCAGCTTCACCGGGCCGCTCACGATCGTCGGCGCGGTGACCTTCGCGGTGCTGCTCGAAGGCGCGCTCGGCGTGTGGGCCCTCGGCTTGCTCGAGGCCGATCGACTCGTCGAGCATGCGGCGCTGCTCGCGCTCTTCGCGTCGTTGAACCTCGTCGTCTTGCGCGCGGAGCTCGCGCGCATCAAGCGCTTGTCGCGGCAGCGCATCGACAGCGAGCTCACGCGCATGCGCGACGCGGCGCGCTCCTACCGGCTGCTCGGCGCCCCGGCGAGCGCGCGCGATCACGCGCTCACGCCCGCTCCCGACGACGCCGAGCGACTCATTCGCTCGGGCGTCGACGAGATTCATCAGGCGGTCGAGTTCGCGCTCTCGCTCCTGCGCCGGACGCTCGGCTTGCGCACGGCGCTCCTGCTCGGCACCGACGCGAACGGAACCCACCTCACCATCCTCGAGCTCTCGAGCGGCGAAGAGGCGATCCTGCCCGGACCGTTCGGCGTTCGCGACGGCATCTTCGGCGCGAGTCTCGAGCGCGCGACGCAAGTGAGCATCAGCGGGCCGCGCGCGGCGGTGCACCTGCCGTACTACGCGCTGCCGCGTCCGGCCGTCGGCGCCGCCTGCGCGACCCCGCTCGAGGATCACGGCCGGGTGCGCGGGCTTCTCGTCGTGGATCGCGAAGCGCGCGAGCCGTTCACGCCGGGCGAAGAGGAGACGCTGAAGGCCGCCGCGCACTTCGTGCTCCGCGCGATCGACAACGAGCGCGTCTTCGTCCAGCTCGATCGAGCGAAGGTCGAGCAGGGCAAGCTCTACCGTGCGGCGAACGCGCTCGCCGCCGCGACGACCGAGGCGCAAGTGATCGAAGCGGGCGTCAACGGAGCGCGTGAGTTCGCGTTCTTCGACTTCGCGGTCGTGACCCTGTTCGACCGGCAGAGTCAGACGCACGAGATCTGCGCCGCGAGCGGCGAAGGCACGGCCGAGCTCATCGGCCAGCGCTACCGTCACAACTCCGGGCTCGTTTCGATGGTGGTCGCGAACCGGCACGCCTTGCCGTACCGGGGCGATTACGACCCGTCGCGCCAAGTCGTGTTCACGCGACAGCTCGCGCCGCCGGCGATGCCGTCGCTGCTCGTTCTGCCGCTGCTCGTCCACGACAGACCGCTCGGCACGCTCGTGCTCGGCTCGCGGCGGCGCGGCGCGTTCGGCGACGCCGTGCGCCCGACGCTCGAAGTGCTCACGAGCCACGTCGCCGTATCGCTCGCGAACGCCCGCATGCTGAAGCGGCTCGAGGAGCTCGCCACGACCGACGGTCTCACCGGGCTCTTGAACAAGCGCGCCCTCATCGACGTGGCGGGGCAGAAGCTCAAGAGCGCCTTGCGCTTCTCGCGTCCTCTCAGCGTGCTCGTCTGCGACATCGATCACTTCAAGCGCGTCAACGACACGCACGGCCACGACGTGGGCGACGTCGTGATCAAGGGCCTTGCCGACGTGCTCCGCCGAGCCAAGCGCGACACCGACGCCGTGGGCCGCTTCGGGGGCGAAGAGTTCGTCGTGGTGTGCGAAGAGACGGACGAGCGGGGCGCGAGCCTGCTCGCCGAGCGCGTCCGGCAGGAGCTCGCGGCCGTCACGTTCCCGACCGAGCTCGGCCCGCTCAAGGTCACCTGCTCGGTGGGCGTCGCCTCGTTCCCCGCGGCCGGAAAGACCTGGGAAGCGCTGTTCAAATCGACGGACGAAGCGCTCTACGCGTCGAAGCGCGGCGGCCGTGATCGCGTCACCGTCTGGAGTCCGCGCCTGCAGGGCGCGGCGTAATCCTCCGTCGCCCGCCGTCTCGAGCGAGGCTCAGTTCGCGGGGCAGGTGGCCTGGCAGCCCATCTCGTCGCTGCCGTCCGAGCAGTCTTGCGTCTTGTCGCACGTCTCCGAGTCGGGGATGGTCATGCCGTTCGCGCACATGAACGTGCAGTCCTCTTCGTCGCTCCCGTCGTCACAGTCCTGGTAGCCGTCGCACACGTACGCTCCGTCGACGAGGTAGCCGTCCTTGCACGAGAATTCGTCGGGCAGCACGTTGCAATCGGCGATGCACGACGACACCGCCGCGCCGTCCGCCATGTTCCCGCAAAAGTACCCGACCACGTCGCTGCACGACGCGTTCGCGTAACACTCTTTCTGACAAGCGCGGTACGGCGTGCGATCGGTGCAGCTCGTCATCACGCCGCCCGGCAGAATGCCGCACGATTTCAGTGTTTTCGTTGCGTCGCTGCAGGCGGCGCCCGCTGCGGGCCGCGGGCACGTGCGCACCGGGCACCCCTTCTCGTCCGAGCCGTCGGAGCAATCGGTGTAGCCGTCGCAACGCTCGGCGCCGGAGATGGTGCCGCCGCTCGTGCAGCTGAACGTCGGGCAGCCCCTTTCGTCGGTGCCGTCGCTGCAGTCCTGGTAGCCGTCGCAGATGTCGTCCGCGGGAACGATCTGCCCGCCGTCGCACATCAAGCAGTTCTTCTCGTCCGAGCCGTCTCCGCAGTCGTCGCCGCCGTCGCACACGAAGTCGGAGGGCACGAGGTTCCCGTTGTCGCAACGGAATTGCTTGCAAGAGTTGATGCAGTCGTCGACCGAGTTCGCTTGCGTGCCGCAGTACCAGCCGACGAGCGTGTTGCAGTCGGCGTCGGCGAAACAGCCGTTGATGCACAGCTGCTGCGGGGTCGTCTCCGCGACGGAACAATCCATGGGGCCGTCGAAGAGCGAGCAGCTCTGCAGCTTGTCGGACATTTCGGTGCAGCTCGCGCTCGGCAGGTTGCCGCTGCCGCTCGTTCCGCTCGAGCCACCGGTTCCGCCGCTGCCGCCCTTCGCGCCCGTGCCGCCCGTGCCGCCCGTGCCGGTGCCCCCGGTGCCGCCCGTCGCCGCCGAACCGCCCGTGCCCCCGGTGCCGCCCGTCGTGTCTCCACTGCCGGTTCCTGCGCGGCCAAAATCACCGCCGGTGCCGTTCTCGACCATGCCGGCGCTGCCGCCGGTCGTCTGGCGCTCGCCCCCGGCGCCCCCTCGGCCCGCGTGCGGGAGGATGCCTGGGTGTCCCCCGGCCGTGGTGCCGCCGTTCGCGCCGGTTCCACTACCAGCGGTCGAGCCTCCGGTGCCGGACATGGCGCCTGAACTCGTGCCCCCCGTTTGGTTTTGGCCGCCGTTGCCGCTGCTCGTGTCGTCGTCACCGACCGTGAAGCAGCCGTTCAGGGCGACGACGGAAACCCCCAGGGTCGTCCAGGCAAGTAGAAAGCGCATCGAAACCTCGTCCTCTGGGACCAAAAGAGGCCGCGGGTACCCCACGGCACCCGGGCAACCACGAAGCCGCGAGATTAGCGGATCCTACGTGCGCTCGCCAGCCGGGCTTCCCACGCGTTCGGGTGAGGCTCGATACTCGTCACGCCATGGCCAAGGCGTCGCCCGATGAGCTCGGTCTCGAGAAGTTTCGCAAATCGAACGCGACCAAGTGCAAGGTCGCCATCACCGACATCGATGGAGTCTTGCGCGGCAAGTACATCCACAAGAACAAGCTCGAGTCCGCGCTCGAGTCGGGGTTCGGCTTCTGCAACGTGGTGTTCGGCTGGGACGCGGCGGACGCCTGCTACGACAACGCCCGCTACACCGGCTGGCACACGGGCTATCCCGACGCAGAGGTGCGACTCGATCTCAAGACTTTCCGCGAAGTGCCCTGGGACGGCGGCGTGCCGTTCATCCTCGGCGACTTCGTGGACGCACACGGCCACCCTCTCGCGATTTGCCCGCGCCAGCTCTTGAAGAGCGTGCTCCGGCGCGTGGAAAAGGCCGGATTCGAGGCCGTCGCCGCCTTCGAGTACGAGTTCTTCCACTTTCGCGAGACGGCTCAGACGCTCGCGGAGGCCGGACACGTGCGCCCCGAACCCATGACGCCCGGCATGTTCGGCTACTCACTCCTCAGGTTGAACCAGCATCGCGAATACGTGAACGCGCTGCAGGACGAGCTCGGTGCTTTCGGCGTGCCGATCGAAGGGCTCCACACCGAAACCGGTCCGGGCGTGCTCGAGGCGGCGATCCTCTACTCGGACGCGCTCGAAGCCGCGGACCGCGCGGTGCTCTTCAAGGCGTCCGCCAAGGAAATCGCGCACCGTTTCGGCATCATGCCGTCCTTCATGGCGAAGTGGCGGTCGGATCTGCCGGGCTGCAGCGGGCACATCCACCAGAGCTTGTGGAGCGGCGGCGGCAAGAAGAACGCGTTTTTCGGGTCCGGCGGCAAACACGAGCTGAACCGCACCTTCGAGCATTACATCGCCGGCCAGCTCCATTGTTTGCCGGAAATCCTTCCGCTCTTCGCGCCCACCATCAACAGCTACAAGCGCCTGGTCGAGGGCGCGTGGGCGCCGACGAAAGCGAACTGGGGCATCGACAACCGCACGACGGCGCTCCGTGCCATTCCCGGCGGCAAGAAGAGCTCGCGGCTCGAGACGCGCGTGAACGGTTCGGACTCGAATCCGTACCTCGCGCTCGCGGCCGCGCTCGCGAGCGGACTCTACGGCATCGAGCACGAGCTCGAGCTCGGCGCGCCCGTCGCCGGCAGCGGCTACGACGACCGCGACGCGCCGACGCTGCCGAGGAATCTCGACGAGGCGACCGAGCGCTTCGAGCGCAGCGAGCTCGCGCGCGAGCTCTTCGGCGACGATTTCGTCGCGCACTTCAGTGCGACTCGGCGCTGGGAGTGGCGCCAATTCGGGCGTGCGGTTACGGATTGGGAGCTCGCGAGGTACTTCGAAATCATCTGAGGATTTGGATGACGATTCACCAATACAACTTTCCGACACGGATCCAGTTCGGTGCGGGCGCCGTCGCGCTCGTGGGCCCCGCGCTCAAGGAAGCCGGCAAGAAGCGCGCGCTCGTCGTCACCGACCGCGGACTCGCGACGCTCGCGCCGGTCACGGCGACGCGTGACTCGCTCGTGCGCGCCGGCCTCGACGTGGCGCTCTTTTCGGGCGTCTGGGGCAACCCCGTGAAGAGCCAGGTGACGGCCGGCGTCGAGGCTTTTCGGGCCCACGGCGCCGACTGCGTCGTCGGTCTCGGCGGCGGCGCGGCAATCGACGTCGCGAAAGCCGTCATCTTGATGGTGAATCACCCGGGCGACCTCTTCGACTACGAGGACGAAAAGCCGGGCGCCCTCCCGATGGATCGCGAGATCCCGTATTGGGTCTCGATTCCGACGACGGCCGGCACCGGCAGCGAGGTCGGGCGCAGCACCGTGATTTCCGACGATCAGACGCACGTGAAGAAGATCATCTTCTCGCCGCGCCTGCTCGCTCAGCGCGTTTTCCTCGATCCGGAGCTGACGCTCGGACTGCCGGCGGCCGTCACGGCGGCGACGGGCATGGACGCGCTCACGCACCTCGTCGAGGCGTATCTCGCCAAGGGCTTTCAACCGATGTGCGACGGCATCGCGCTCGCGGGCGTGCGGCTCGTGGCGCAAGGGCTGCCGCGCGCGGTGGAGTTCGCGCGACGCATCGATCACGGCGAGCACGCTCTCGCGCACGCAGCCGAGCACGTCGAAGCGCGCGGTCAGATGTTGAACGCGGCGACGATGGGCGGCGTCGCCTTTCAGAAGGGACTCGGGGTGACGCACTCGCTCGCGCACGCGCTCTCGACCGTCTGCGATTTGCACCACGGCCTCGCGAACGGCATCGCCATTCCGTACGCCATGAGCTTCAACTCGACGGTCGCCGCCGAGCGCCTCGGCGACTTGGCGCGCATGGTCGGCGCGCGCGAGCAGAGCGCGCGCGGCTTCGTCGTGTGGCTCGAGGAGCTGCGGCATCAGATCGGAATTCCGCGTGATTTGCGGGCGGCCGGCGTGAAGGACGAGCACCTCGACCGGCTCGTGAGCATCGCCGTCGCGGACGCGTGTCACCCGAACAACCCCCGCCCCGTCACCGAAGCCGACTTCCGCGCTCTCTTCCGGCAAGCGCTGGGGCCGTCATGAAGATCGTCAATCCCGCGAACGACGCGCTGGTCGCCGAGGTCAAGGACGACAGCGCCGCCACGGTCGCCGCCGCGTATGAGCGCGCGCGCGCGGCGCAGCCCGCGTGGGCTCGCACACCGCTCGCCGAGCGTCTCGCCGCCGTGAAGCACTTTCGCGATCTCGTCACCAAACGGCGGGACGAGCTCGCCCTCACGCTCACGCGCGAGATGGGCAAGCCCATCACGCAGGCGCAAAACGAGCTCAACGCGCTGCGCGGGCGCATCGATTTCTTCCTCACGCACACGCCGAGCGTGCTCGCCGAGGAGACGGTGTTCAGCCAAGAAGACGGCGCGCTCGACGAGGTCATCAGTCACGAGCCGCTCGGCGTGGTGGCGAACGTTTCGGCCTGGAATTACCCGTGGTTCGTGGGTTCGAACGTGTTCGTTCCGGCCCTCCTCACCGGCAACGCCGTGCTCTACAAGCCGTCCGAGCACGCGACTCTGACCGGCCAGCGCATCGGTGAGCTCTGGCGCGAGGCCGGCGTGCCGGCGGACGTGTTCGCGACGCTCGTCGGCGAGGGCGTGATCGGCGCCGCGGTGGTGGAGCAACCCGTCGACGGCGTGTTCTTCACGGGCAGCTACGCGACGGGACGTCGCATCGCGGAACGCGTCTCGTCGCGTATGATTCGCTTGCAGCTCGAGCTCGGCGGCAAAGATCCGACGTACGTCACCGACGACGTCGACGTGCGCGCCGCGGCGGAGAGCCTCGCGGACGGCGCGATGTACAACGGCGGGCAGAGCTGCTGCTCGGTCGAGCGCATTTACGTGCACCGCGCGGTCGAGCAGGCGTTCGTCGAGGCGTTCGTCGACGTGGTGAAGGGCTTCAAACTCGGCGATCCGGAGGAAAAAGCCACGTATATCGGGCCGCTCGCGCGCCGCGAGCAGCTCGACGTGCTCGAAGGTCAGGTCGAGGACGCGGTCGCGAAGGGCGCGCGCCTGCTCACCGGCGGCCGGCGCGCGGACCGCCCCGGTGCCTTCTTCGAGCCGACCGTGCTCGCGGGCGCGACCAACGCGATGCGAGTCATGCGCGACGAGAGCTTCGGTCCCATCATCGGCATCGCCGGCGTCGCGAGCGACGACGAAGCGGTGGCGCTGATGAACGACACCGAATACGGGCTCACCGCCGGCGCCTATTCGAAGGACCGCGCGCGCGCCGCGCGCATTCTCGAACGGGTGCATGCCGGCACCGTGTACGTGAACGCTTGCGACCGTGTGAGCCCGCGGTTGCCGTGGACGGGACGCAAGCACTCGGGCATCGGCTCGACGCTGTCGACCTACGGGATCCGCGCCTTCCTGCAGCCGAAGGCCTGGCACAAAAAAGCCGGTTAATCGCGCGGCGCGGGGCGCGGAGGCGCGCTCTTCACGGCTCTTCCATGCCGGCGCGCAACGCGACGACCACGGCCGCTCGGATGGCGGCGAGACGGTCGGGTGAGAGCGGCTCGCCGAGCGTGTCGGCCACCGTGAAACGGTCGTGGACGCGCGTTCCTTCGGTGCGAATGTCCGACGCGAGCACGTCGAGCTTCTGCCGATGGAGCACGCGCGCCACCGACATGAGCAGCCCCGGAAAGTCGAGCGCCTCGACCACCAGCACGTAGTTGCCGGCGCGGAGCGGTCCGGTCTCGAAGAAGACGCGCGCGAGAGGCAACGCTTCGCCTTCCACCGTGCGCTTGCGCGGCGCAATCGGGTCCGGGCACGCCTGCCGCACCACGAGCTCCCCGAGCACGCGCTTGATGCTCGCGATCTCGGGTTCACCCTGGTGCACGGCGTGTTGCACGGGCCGCACCCAGAAGAAATCCACGGCTTCGGCCACACCGTCGTTGCGCTTTCGGCAGTAAATCTGCGCCGTCACCACGTCGAGCTCGTGGAGGTAGAGCACGGCGCTCACCATCGAAAGAAAGCCCGGGTGATCGTCCGCCACCACGCACAGCACCGAGCCGCCCGTCGGCAGCGAGCGCCAGAGCTCGACGTGCGCGGGTTGAAGCGCGCGCCGCCCGACGATCGCCGCGTGCTCCACCACTTCGCTCTCCCCGTAGACGCGAGCGTACGCGGCGGGCATGCTCGCGCTGAACGCCGCCGCCGTTCCCTCCGCCGGAACGCCCGCCTCTACCGCCGACTCGCACATGGTGACGAGGAGCGTCGCGCGTCGGACGTTGCGCGCCGCTTTCCGACGCGTGTCACTCGCGTGCGAAAGACGGGTGCGCTATTTGCGCACCGTGTGCGACGCCGAGCCACATCGCGCGCCGTCTCGCCCCGGAGGCACGCGCGTCAGGCCTTTTTGGCCGCGTCGCGGGCGATCTCGTGTTGCCATCGCGTGACGGCGTTGTCGCGTTCGGTCGCGGGCTTCCACCAAAAGTTCACGTTCGCGTTGAGCTCACCGAGGTGGGAAAACGTGTGGATCCACCAGGCGGGAATGAACAGGAGATCGCCTCGCTCGAGCACGGCATGTTCGGCGCGTGCGTCGGCGAAGCGCGGATGTCGCGCGAGGTCGGGCGCCTCGACGTCGACCGCGCAGCAATTGTGCGCCGGGTTCTTTTCGCCGAGTGGAAACGGATACAAGCGCTCGAGCTCGTCGGGCTCGAAGAGCCAGCACTCTTTGCGACCGAGCACTTGACCGTTCAAGTTGTGGCAGCCGTTGTTGTCGTAGTGGAGCCAGGTGCGCGGTCCGGCGCCGCTGAACCAGGCCCACACCGTGTAGAGCCGCTCCGGCGCGAAGAACGGCGGGATTTCGACATCGCGATAGAGCGGCGAGAGAGCCGGATTGTCGCGGGTCACGCCGTCGCGTCGCTGGAGCACGAACTGCTCGTCGCCCGTGAACACGCGGCGCGCGCGCGCGTCGGCGGGGCCGTGTTCGATCGCGTCGAGGAACTCCGTGAAGCTCGACGAGCCGCGCGCGAACATGGCGCCGAGCGTCGCCTGGTGAAAATCGGGGTGCTGGTGCGTCGAAGACTGCTTGTAGTGGATCGTCGTCGCGCCGAGTCGCTCCCGCAGCAGCGCGCCGGACCAGGTCGCCGTGGCGCGCCACGCCGCCGCTCCGCCCGCGATCACGACGGGGCGGTCGAGCTTCTCGAAGCGTTCCTCGAAGGCGGCGCGAGAAAGCAGCGGCGCGCGTTCGACTTCACGGACGACGCGCATCCGGTTCACTCGACGTGACGGAAAGCCATGCCGGCCGCGGCCGCGGCTTTGCCGTCGGCGTCCAGTCGATCGCCGATGACGAGGCAGCGCGCCGGCTCGACGCCGAGCGCGGCCGCGGCTCGCAACACGCCGCTCGGATGGGGCTTCAGCCGCTCGGGGCCGTTCGGCTCGCCGGATGCGACGACGACGTCGAAGAGGCGTTCCGCGCCGAGCGCTTCGAGCTTGCGGCGCGCGGGGTAGTCGCTCACGAGCGCGGTGCGGCCGCCGCGCGCTTTGAAATCTGCGATTTCGGCGAGCAGGGCGCGGCGGCGAAAGAGCGGGAGCCACTTGGCGGGGCGTTCGATCATCCAATCGCGCACGCTCGCCTCGACCACGCTCGGCGACTCCGCGAGCGCGGCCGCCGTGCGCTCGAGCTGGAGTCGAAATGGGTCGCCCTCGAGCTCGAGCTCACGCAGGCGCTCTTGTTCCCGGCGAAATCGTTGGATGAGCCGCAGCGAGCGCCAGCCGAGTAAGCCGAGCTCGGCCGCCATGACGAGGCGGACGGGTGCTTGCCGGTAGAGCGTTCCGTCGAGATCGACGAGCCAAGCGTCGTGCGGCTCGCTGCCGGTCAATCGCCTTCCTTGCTGCGTCCGAAGATCTTCGAACCGGGCTCGACCGATTTCGTGATCCACACGTTGCCGCCGATGATCGACCCTCTGCCGATCACGGTGTCGCCGCCGAGGATGGTCGCGCCGGAGTAAATGGTGACGTCGTCTTCGATCGTCGGGTGCCGCTTCTTCGCCAGCGGTCGCGTGCTCTCCGCGCGGCGCGTGCTGAGCGCGCCGAGCGTCACGCCCTGGTAGATCTTCACGTTCTTGCCGATGTGCGCGGTTTCGCCGATCACGACGCCCGTGCCGTGATCCATGAAAAAGCCGGGACCGATCGTCGCTCCGGGATGGATATCGACGCCGGTGCGCTCGTGCGCGTGATACGCCATGATGCGCGGGATGATCGGAACGCCCTCGCGCTGGAGCGCGTGGGCGATGCGGTGCGTCGTGATGGCCTCGATGGCCGGATAACTGAACACGATCTCTTCGATGCTCGTTGCCGCGGGGTCGCCCTCGTACGCGGCGACCACGTCGGCGTTCAGCACGCGCCGGAGCTCCGGCAGGCGCCCGAGCAACCCGAGCACGACGTCCCCCGACCAACCCGGCGGGTGATGCGGCCCGCTGCGGAACGTCGCCTCGTACGAGACGGCGCGCGCGATTTGCTCCACGAGCGCTTCGTACGCCGGATACATGTGCTCGCTCACGCCGTAACGGAGGTTGTCCTTGTTGAGCGAGCGCTGGCTGTAAAACCCCATGTACACGAGGGGCTTCAGGTGATTCAGCGCTTGGACGACCGCGCGCTTGTTCGGCAGCGCCGCGCTTTCGAGGTTGTTGATCTCGAGCGGCCCGTCGTAGCTCGAGACGACGGCGTCAATCGTGTGCTCGAGCTCCCGGATGCGGTCGGGTGCGCTAGGCATTCGACTTTTATAGCACCCGCTCCGGCGACGTCAGCGTGCCGGAGCCGAGCGCGGTGGACGGGTTCGAATCAATTCGTGGTGACGACGACGCCGAGCGTGGTCGTCGGCATCGCGCCCGTGTAGTCGCGCACCGACTTCGGGAAGATCTGCTTATTGGACCAGTCGAGGCGATTGTCGAGCCGCAGAATCAGATAGTTCGCGGGGCGATAATCGAGCGTCAGCGTCCCCGTCACGAGCTTGATGTCCTTCACCGGGGGAACGGTCGGGTCGGGCGTCGCGAAGGCCTTGGCGATGCCCGTCCCGTACGCGTCGGGGTCGCTCAGGTACTCGCCGCGCGCGGCGATCGCGAACTGTTCCACGAACGAGTAGCGGGCTCCGAGCATCACGCCCCACCACGAGTGTTGGTCGAAGCGGGTCGGATCGACCGTGTCGCGCGCGCGCTCGATGTCCACGTCCGCGTTCAGCTGCAGCGTGAGCGCGTCGGTGGGGGTGAGCGTCGCCACGAAATCCACGAGGTGACGCAGGCCCTTGATGTTCGCGCTGCCGCGATCGACGGTGCCGGACTTCACGCTGCCGTTACCGAGCGAGCAGCCCGAGGGCACCGTCGGGTCGAAGTTTTGCGTCGCCGGATCGCAGTGAACGACTAAGGAGTCGTCTTGCTCCGGCCCGCCGAGGTAGCCGAGCGAGGTCGCGAGCAGCGTGCCGCCGTCGCCCGAGCGCGGGAGGTTGAGCGCCAACTGGAGCCCCACGTCCTTGCCGAGATTGTTGTCGATCGTGTTGTTCCAGCCGTTCACGACCAAGCCGCGCAAGGAGAGCTCGTCCGTGAGCTGGGCGTTCACGCGCAAGCCGGTGTGGAAGAGCGGTTGGGTGAACCAGTACACGACGCCGCGCGTGTAGTTCATGTCGTCCTGGCTCTCCGCGACTTCGGCGCCGTAAATCGTGTCGAACTTGCCGAAGTCGAAGGAGACGGCCGTCCACGGCTTCCACGAAGCGAACGCCTGCTTCAAAAAGCTCAAGCCGACCGCGCTGTCGCAGGTGCCGCCGAGGCAGCTCCCGGCGATGCGCTGGGCGGTGGGGCCGAACCTGAGCGAAATGGTGCCGCCGACGGGCTCGGCCGGATACGTCGCGTCGACGCCGGCCCAGCTCAGCGCGAAACCGTTCGCGGTGTCGTACGCGCGCGTCACGCCGTTCGCGAGCTCCGGCGCGTCCGTCACGCCGCTCGCGTTCGTGTGCGGCTTCGGGAAATTCCAATTCGCGTTCGCGTAGCCGTCGACGAACGCGCGAAATTCGATCGCGTCGTACCAGGGCAAGGACTCCGTGTCCGGCCCCACACCCTTGAGCGCCGGCTCGGGTTGTTGCAACGGCTGCGGCGCGGTCGTGTCGGCGGGTGCCAACATGTCGAGCGAGGGCGCGGGCGCAGCGGGCGCGAGCGGCGCGGGGCTCACCGGTGCGACGGGCGCCGGCGCGGGCGTCGGTTCCGCCGGCGCGGCTTGCACGGGAACGGGCGCCGGCGGCGGCCCGGGCGGCACGCTCGGAGCAGGCGCCGGAGGCACCGGTTGCGGCGGCGGCGGAGCCGGAGCGGGTTCTGCGAGCGCAAAGGAGGAGCACAAGAGCGCACCGGCGAACGCACCGGCCGAGAGACCGCGAGCCCGAATCAACCTCAGCATGATTGTGCGCGAAGCTTTGCCCGACCCCGGGCCGCGCGGGAAGGCAAAAAGCGAGTGTTCGACCCCGATTTCCGGCCGCCGAGCGTCACTCGAGGCGGCAATCTGCCGTGCGACCGTCACGCGACGCTCGGAGCGTCGACTGCGGACTCAGTGCTCCACGATACGACTGCGCGTGAGCTCCCAGCCGTGCGGCGTCTTTTTGAGGTACGCCGTGCCGCGGATGCCCTCGATGTCGTAGCGGTAGCTCACCGACGCCTCGTTGCCCTTGATGTCGATGTCCGTGATGACGAGCACCGCGTCCTTCTTGCTGGTCGGCGGCGTCGTGACGACGACGGGCTTGGTCGCCTTTTCGAGCTCGATGCCCTGCGGCACGGCGCTCCCCGCGATCTTGAGCGGAAAACGCCCCGGCTCCCCGAGCTTCAAATACTGATCGAGCTCGCTGTCCTCGATCGTGAGCTGTAGGACGGCGTGCGTGTCGTCGCCTTGATTCGGCGTGGCCTCGTCGGAACGCTTCGCGTCGCCCGCCGACTGGCGCACGTTGTCGAGCGGCTTCGGCGGCGGCTTGTCGTCGGGTTGGTCGTCGCCGTGATCGTCCGGCGGCGTGGCGGCCGTCTCCGCGGCGGGCGAGTGCTCGTGCGGCTGCGACGTGGCGCATGCCGCGAGCGCCAGCGCCGCGAGGCCGAGCAGGCTTCGTTCGAATCGCGAGCTCCCTTTCAACCCGGTCATCGCGCGACACGGTACACCAGCCTCGACGTGGAGGTCGAGGCGCGACGGCGCGCACGGGGCCCGATTCAGCTGCGAGCTTTCGCGCGGACCGGCTTGCGATCCCAGAGCCGTACGCGGCGCACCAAGAGATCGAGCAAAAATGCGACGATTGCCGCCAAAACGAAGCGATCCCACAGATCTTTCTGGGTGCTGATCTTCTCGCTTCCGGGGTCGAAGAGCGCGGCGGGCGTCGGATCGACCACACCGCCGCCGCTCTTTGCCGCGCGGGTGAGCTTCGCCACGTCGGGGTCGAAGCTCGCGTACTCACGCGGATAGGGGTTCGAAACGTGACCGGAGCTCGTGGCGAAGGGTTTGAGCTCCCCCGCGGCGTCACGGTGCGCGTGCTCGGCGCGCAGCAAGAACGCGCCGTAACCGGTGAGATCGAAGTCGGCTTCGTAGCGGCCGGGCGCCACTTGGCGAAACGGATGTTCGGTCCGCTCCTGGGGCTTGCCGGCCGCGCTCACGAAGAGGTTGGATTCGAGACCGTCGTCGAAGCGTTCGTCCAGAGTGAAGGCGTCCACCGTGGCTCGAACGTGCGAGCCGGTCACGGTCGTCTTCATCTCGAGCTCGTGCCGCCGCTTCACGCGCATGTGCTCGCGCACGAGCTGCCCCCAGAACTTCGGGTAACCGGACCAGCGCAGCCACTCGACCGCCCAGTGATTTTTCACGTCGCTCGTCCACGCGAGCGCCCAACCGAGCCCGGCGCGCCAGCGCGCGAGAATGGGATCGCCGCGATCGCTCTGCAAGACGAGCTGGGCCGGCGCGGGCTTGAGCTCCGTCGCCACGTAGCCGTGAAGGAGCGGCGCCGAGCCGATGGCGATGCCCTTCAGGAAATCGGCCGGCGCCACTTCTTCGACCGGGAACCATTCTTCGACGCCCGCCTGCTGCGACACCATTTCGGTCTCGCGCGTGAAGATCTTCGGCAAGCTGTTCGGGTCGGGCACGAAGTGAAAGCGACCGCCGCCGGCGTCCGCCATGCTGCGCAAGAGATCCTGCTTCACGCCGTCGCCGAGGCCCACCGTCGTCACGGTGATGGAAGCCGAGACCATCGACTGCACGAGCTCGCGGATGCCTTGCTCCGGCGCTTGTCCGTCGGTGAGCAAGATCACGTGCTTCCTGCGCGCGCGCACCACCGAGAGGTCTTGATACGCCATGTCGAGGGCCGAAAAGATCTCGGTCCCGCCGCCCGGCTGGATGCGTTCGACGTCGGACTGGATGCGGCTTCGATAACGCGCCGGCTGGAGTTTCACGTAGCGCGTCGGCGCCGAATCGAACGCGACGACCTCGAGCATGTCGTCGGGTTGGAGCGCGCCGAGCGTCGCGATGCACGCGCTCTTCGCCATCTCCATCGGGAGTCCCGTCATCGAGCCGGAGCGATCGATGACGAGCGCCATGGCCACGTCGGGCATCTCCTTGCGCCGCTCGGCGTCCATGCGCACGGGGAGCAGGCGCTCGAACGTGGTGTGCGACCAACCTCCGAGGCCGAACCCCGCGTCGCCGCCCGCGAACAAGAAACCGCCGCCGAGGTCGCGCACGTAACGTTCGACGAGCTCCTGGCCGGCCGCGGGAAAGGCTTCACGCGGCGTGTCCGAGACGATCACGAAGTCGTAGCGCTCGAGCTCGCGGAGCGACGCCGGAAACGCTCCGGGCGCGCGCACGTCGACGTCGAACTCCTGGGCGCCGAGCGCGCTCGCGAGGTAGTTCGCGCGGTTCGGCTGACCTTCGACGTAGAGCACCGACGGGCGTCCCGGTACGTCGAGCGTCGCCGTGTAGTCGTTGTTCGCGGAGAATTCGTCGGGGCCGAGGGGCTCGAGCTTGAGCTCGTAGGTGAGCTCGCCGCCGACGCGCACGACCGACTTGAACTTGAGCTCGTTCATGCCGGGGTGGAGCGAGGTTTCCCGCACGCCGTCGAGGCCGTTCAGCGTTTCACCTTGGTAGAGGCGCGCGCGTGCCCGCGTCGCGCGGCTCGCGTACACGTCCGCCGCCACGTCGAAGGACTGTCCGACGTCGACCTTGTCCGGCAGCCGAAGCCCCACCACGGCGACCTCGGCCGGCGGCGGATGCCGGTACGGCACGACCGACAAACGCACGCCGAGCGAGCGGGCGCGGGCGCTCTCGGCGAGTAGGTCGCCTTCCGTTTCGACGCCGTCGCTCAAAAGAACGACGTGCTTCAGGCGGTCCGGAGGGAACAAGGCGTACGCGAGCTCGAGCGCGCTCGCGATGTTCGTCGTCGCGGACGCCGGGCTGCCGCGCGGGCCGTGGCGGAGCGAGGGCGGCAGCGCGAGTTTCCGATCGTGTTCGATTTCGACGAGGCGCGGGCGCGTGGCGAACGTGACGAGGCGGAGCGTGTCGTCGTGACCGCGCGCGGCGTAGAGCTTCTGCAGCTCGGCCTTCGCGTCCGCGAGCGCTTCGTCGGGCACGGAATCGCTCACGTCCACGAGCGCCACGAGCGCGACGTTCCTCGCGTCCTCGGTGCGGACGAGCCGCGCGAGCGCGAGCGCGAGCAGCGCGAGAAATCCGAGCCGAAAGCCGAGCGCGAGCAAGCGTTGGCCGAACGGCAGATCGGCGAGCGAGCGTCCGAGCATCCAGACGAGCAGCGGCGCCACGAAGAGCACGGCGAGCACGCCCGGGTGAAGGAGCTCGTAGTGAACGCCGCCGCGCGTCCAGGCGAGCTCGCCGCCGGCCGCGGCGGAGAGGAGCTTCCGGTAGCCGGCGACGGCGAGGGCCGCGGTCGCGAGCGCGGCGAGCGCCCACCGGAGCTGGCTCGTGCGCTTCATACGGTCACCCGCCGGTGATACGTGATCCACTCGACGACGGAGAGCAGGAGCACCGCCGCGAGCAGCCAGAGCCAAACTTCCCGGCGCACGCCGCCCGAACCGACCGCGGGCGCCGCCGCCTGTCGCGACGCGACGGTGAGCGTTTTATGCGGCAAAATGCGGCTTTCGTCGAGGTCGGAGAGGTTCGCGGCGAACTCGGTGACGACGCGCGTGGCGTCGCTGCCGCTCGTCAGGCGGTAGAAGCCGGCGTGGTCGCCGAACGTCACCGCGCGCCCGTCCTCGACCGGCACGGCGTGCGTCGAACCGTCCGGCGCCGTGAGCTCCGCTTCACGCGCTCCCGGCGGAACCGGGACGCGCCAGACCTCGCCCGTGCGGTAGGCGGAGACGTAGCTCGTGTCCGACTCGCTGAACGAGTCGATTGCGTTCAGGACGAAGAGCGGCCACGCAGGCCGGAGCACGAGATCGCTCTGGCGCGGATCGAAGCCGAGCACCACGAACGGACGGCCCGAGCGATTGCCCGCGACGAGGATCGGCCCGTCGTCGCTCGCGCCGACGATCTTGTCCCCGGGGCTCGGGTCGAGCGCGTGACCGGTCGCGACCTGCACGTCACCCGGGGCAATGAAGCGCAAAAGCGGGCTCTTTTTGTCCCACGTGTCGAAGCCGAAGCCGGTGATCGTCTTGCCGAGCTTCACCGGGCCGCCCTCGGCGGGCGGATTCAGGTACACGAGGCCGCCGCTCGCGTCCGCGGGAGGCGGCGCGACGCCGTCGAAGATCGTCGCGTCGAACGCGCCGCGCGGCGGGTATTGCGACGGCTTCAGGTCCGTCACGTCGAGGTACTCGTCGAGCAAGAGCGCGGCTTCGAGGTACGTGTTGCCCGGCGTCACGACCAGCACCTTCGCGCGGCGGCGTTCGGGAACGAGCGCGTACGCGCGATCGTCGGCCGGCAGCGCGTCGGCGCGGCCGTCGGCGTAACGGAGCCGGGCCTCGAGCGCGTGGCGCGCGCCGCCCACGTCCGGGAAGAAGCGCGAGAGCCTCGCGCCCGGCTCGATCACGAGCCGTTCGCTGTCGATGATGGCGCCGTCGCCGAAGAGGGACAGCTCGACCTCGGCGCGCTCGCTGTCGAGGTTCGCGAGCTCGGTCATCACCTCGAGCCGCGACTTGTCGAGCGGGTAGCGACGCACCGAGAACGCCGTGATCGCCAGGTTTTTCCCGGATTTCCCCACGGGAGCGAAGCGAAGGGCGGCTCCGCCGAGGTCGGGCGGAGGCTCGGGCGGGGTGAGCACGCCGTCGCTCAAAACGACGACTTCCCCGTTCGGCAAGCCGTGGAGCGCGTCGGAGGCGAGCTCGAGGGCGCGGCCGAGGTCGGCGCGCGTGTCGGCGGCATGCACGCGGTCGACCGCCGCCAAAAGCTCCGTGGCTTCGTCACTCATCGTCGAGAGCGGTACCGGCACGGCGCCCATCGCGACGACGAGCGCGCGATCGCTGCCGCCGAGGCCGCGGACGAGTTTCCTCGCGACGTTCTTCGCCGCGTCGAGGCGCGTCGGCTTTTCGTCGGTCGCTTGCATCGACGCGCTCGCGTCGATGAGCAAGACGAGATGCCGGCCGCTCCCGAGCTCGTGCGACGGCCGCGGATCGCCGAGCGCGAGACAGAGCAAGAGGACGAGGAGGAGCTGCAGGGCGAGCGAGAGCCAACGCCGGAGCTTCGAGAACAGGCGGCTCGCGTCGCGATCCCCGAGCACGCGGTGCCAAAGCGGTGCGAACGCGACGGCCACGGGCCGCCGGCGCAGCTTCAAAATGTAGAGCAAAACCGTGACGGCGGCGGCGCCCGCGCCGATCCCGACGAGCCACGCGAGCGGCAGCCCGGCCAAGGTCATCAGTGCAGAAACCCTCCGCGCCGGAGCGCGCGCAGCACGATCTCGTCGAACGGGACGGTGACGTCGGCGGCGAGGTACGGCACGCGCTTTTGCGTGCAGTAGCGCTCGATGTCGCCGAGGTACCGATCGTACGCGCTGCCGAGCCGCGCGAGCACGCCGGGCGTCACGGTCACCTCTCGCTCGTCGCCCGTCTCGCAATCGACGACCAAAACGTCGCCGTCGAGCTCCGGTTCGGCCTCACGCCGATCCACCAAATGAATGACGTACGGCTCGAACCCTTCGTAGCGCAGCACGTTGATGCCGTGCTCGAACCCCGCCGGATCGTAGAAGTCGCTCACGAGCACGGCGAGTCCGCGGCGCTTGTGCTGCGCGGCGAACGCGCGCAGCGATTCGGCGAGGTCGGTGGTGCCTCCCGGCAAGAGGCCCGAGAGAAAGCGAAAAACCGTGAAAATGCGGCCTTTGCCGCGCGTGGTCGGCAAGCGCTCGAGCGTGCCCTCGGTCATCGCGAGCACGGTGACGCGGTCGAGGTTCGCGAGCCCGACGTAAGCGAGCGATGCGACGAGGCGCCGCGCTTGGTCGAACTTCTGGCTGCCGGCGAAGCCCATCGACGCCGAACAATCGAGCAAAAAGTAGATCGAAAGATCTTCCTCTTCCTCGTAAAGGCGCACGAGCAAGCGACCGAAGCGGTGATAGACGTTCCAATCGACCGAGCGGATGTCGTCGCCCGGCACGTAGTCACGGTGATCGGCGAACTCCACGCCGCTTCCCTTCTTCTTGCTGCGGCGTTCCGCGCGTTGCCGCCCGCTGAACACGCGCCGGCTCACGAGCGCGAGCATCTCGAGCTTGCGCTGAAACTCGTCGTCGAAAAGCTCGCTCTTCGCGGCCGGAGCGGGTGCCGCTTTGCGTGGCCGGAGGAGATCGAGAAGGCCCATGGCTCGCCGAAAAGGCTAAAATCAGGCTTTGGCGGGCACGAGCGTGGTCAGGATCTCGGCGATGATGGCGTCGGGGCGAATCCCTTCCGCCTCGCCCTCGAAGCTCATGAGCAGCCGGTGGCGGAGCGCGGGCGGCGCCGCCGCCTTCACGTCGTCGATCGAGGCCGCGAAGCGCCCGGCGAAGAGCGCGCCGATCTTCGCGCCGAGCAACATGGCCTGCACGCCGCGCGGCGAGGCGCCCGTCCGCACGTAACGCTTCACGAGCCCGGTCGTTTCCTCGGCGTCGGGGTGCGTCGCCTGGAGCACGCGGATGGCGTAGTCCTGCACGTGGCGCGCGACCGGCACGCGCCGAACCAGCGCCTGCATCGAGAGGATGTCGGCGCGCGAGGCGACGCCGTGCGCTTCGAGCTGCGTGCCCGTCGTCGTGCGATCGAGGATGCCGTGGAGATCCTCGCGACTCGGGAACTTCACCTCGAGCTTGTAGAAGAAGCGATCGAGCTGCGCTTCCGGCAACGGGTACGTGCCCTCCATTTCCAGCGGATTTTGCGTCGCGAGCACGCAATAGGGCGCGTCGAGCTGGTGCGTGGTGCGGCCGACCGTCACGCGCTGCTCCTGCATCGCTTCGAGCAAGGCGCTTTGCGTCTTCGGGGTCGCGCGGTTGATCTCGTCGGCGAGCACGAGGTTCGCGAAGACGGGCCCCTTGCGAAACTCGAACACCTTGCCGCCCTGCGCGCCCTCGTCGAGGACGAGCGTGCCGATCACGTCGGCGGGCATGAGGTCCGGCGTGAATTGAATGCGCGAGAAGTCCAAGCCGAGCGTCTGCGCGAGCGTGCGCACGAGCATCGTCTTGCCGAGGCCGGGGACGCCTTCGAGGAGCGCGTGCGAACCGGCGAGCAAACACGTGAGCACGCCGTCCACGAGCGCGCGCTGCCCGACGATCACCTTGCCGATCTCTTCGCGCACGGCGCCGAGCTTCTGTTGAAATCGCGCGATGTCCTCTTTGGCTTGTTCGATGTCGCTCATCGTTCTTCCTCGCTCTGCGGTCGCACTCATTCGCGCGGGCGAATCAGCTGGAAATAGCGCCTGACGTAGAAACGATAGCCGGGCGGGATTTCATCCTTGTCGAGCACCCGTTCCGCGACGGACTGGTACTCGGTGAAGACCTGCTCGTAGCCCTTGCCGACGAAGCCGCGCTGGGCCGCGCCGTAGATCACTTCGGCGCTCGCCGTGCCCTCGCCGCTGTCGATGCCCGCGGCGCTCACGTCGTGCGTCTGTCCGGCGAGGTGGGAGCGGTCGCCGGCGAGCGTCGCGTCGTGGCCGTTGCCGTAACCCCGCCCGGCCTCGCTCCGATCGCCCCCGCCGTCGCTCTCTTTTTGTCCGGGAGCGGGCGTGGCGGCTTGGCTGCCCGATTGCGTGCCCGGGATCGGGATGCCGCTGCCGCGGTTCGGGCCGAGCCGAACGTCGAGGCTGCCCGAGCCGGGCTTGCCCTGCTCGCCGTCGCCGCTCCCGCCCGGTCGCTCGCCGCGCGCCTGTTGCCCGAAGCGCTCCATGCGCTGTTTTCGCTGCTCGCCGCCCTGGCCTTGCTGGCGCATGACCTCGCGGAGCTCCTTCAAACGCTGCAAAAGCTCGCGCTTCTGCGCGTCGTCGAGCTGCTTCTGCGCGAGGTTGTGCACGTCCTCGGCGCTCTGGTTCATGTCCTCCGCGGCTTGCTCGCCCGCGCTCTTTTGGCGCTCGTGGAGGGCATTCTCCAAGTCGTCGGCGGCTTTCGCGAGCTCCTTGTCGAGCTCGGAGAGTTGCTCGGCGCTCTTCTGGGCTCGGCTGCTCTGCCGCTCGAGATGTTCGAGCTGACGCTTGTTCTCTTCGAGTTTTTGTCCGGGGTCGCCCTTCGCCGCCGGATCGCTCTTTTTCTTGAGCAGGCTCTCGCGCTCCTCGGCGAGCTCCTTCCGCCGCTGCTCGACGGCTTCGAGACGCTCGTGGCTCTGCGCGCTCGCCTGCTTGAGCGCGCCACGGAGCCGCTCGAGCTCGGCTTGCGTCGGTGGCGCCTTCTTGTTCTTGAGCTTTTCGGCGAGCTCACGCAGCGCTTTTTCGGCGTCCTCGAGTCGCTTTTCGGACAGCGCCTCGGCCGCCTTGCGCGTGAGCGGATTCTTCTCGAGCTCGCGCGCGACGCCTTGCAAGCCGTCCTCGAGCGCTTCGCGATCGGACTCGACGTGCTCGCCGAGATCCGTCTCGATGTCCGCCAAACGCCGAAACACCTCGTGCTCGTCGACGCGGTGGTTCGCGATGTCCTCGATCAGACGATTGTAGCGGGCGACGGCCGCTTGTTCGGTCGGGTCGTTCGCCGTGCGCGCGAGCGCGTCGCCTTGATCGCGAAAGAAGGCGACGTCGTCCGCGCTCATCAGGAGCGGCTTCGGCGCGGGCGGCGGCGGCAACGTCCGCAGCGTCCGAACCTCGACGAGCGACAGCGCCACGAGCCCGGCGACGAGCAGCGCGACGAGCGGCGTCTCGCGCGGAACCGGCACGAGGACCGCCCGGCTCGGCTCGAGGCGCGCGACGGTGGCGAGCGCGTCTTCGATGGCGAGCGACATGAGCGGCGAGCGCTCCGCCGGCGGAATACGCGCGAAGGCGAGCGCGTTGGCAATGCGCCCGCCCGTTTCGTGAAAGCGATCGAGCTCGATGGCGCCCGCGAGCGGAGCGCTTCGGCCGAGCCCGGCCCAGAGCCCGCGACCGAGGACGAGCGCCGCGGCGAGGACGGCCGCGACGAACACGAAGCGCTCGGCGCCGTGCCCGGCATGGAGCTTCGCGTAGGCGAGCGGTGGGGCGAGGAGTGCGAGCGCGACGGGCGCGACGCGAGCCGCGGCCGCGAGACCCGACCCGAGCTTGCGGCGCCGTTCGGCGCGACGCGCGGAGCGCTCGAAACGAGCGAGGCCACGCTCGAGCCGGTCACGCGGGTCAGCACTTTCGACGGACATCTCGTGGGCGATCGACACCGAAAACGAGCGCGAGCTTGGGCGTTCTTGCTCGCCGCGACGAAGCTCTAAGGTCCGCTCCGAACCGTAGCACGCCCCCGGACGTTCACCCGAGCGCGCGCTCGAAGTCCTCGAGCAAGTCTTCGACGGCTTCGAGCCCGATCGAGACACGAACGAGGTCGTCGCCGATACCGAGGCGCGCGCGCTCGTCGGCCGGGACGCCGGCGTGCGACGTCGTCACCGGACGGGTCACGAGCGTCTCGGGGCCGCCGAGGCTCGGCGCACTCGTGGCGAGACGGAGCGCCGCGAGAAAGCGCTCCGCGGCGCCCGCGCCGCCGGCCGGGCGAAAGCTCAACATGCCGCCGGCTCCGCGAAACCACGCTTCTGCGCGCGCGTAGCCCGCATGGCCCGGAAGTCCCGGATAGAAGACCTCGGCGACGGCGGCGTGCCGGCTCAAGTGTTCGGCCACGGCGAGCGCCGTGCGGTTCTGGCGTTCGACGCGGAGCTCGAGCGTCTTCAGGCCGCGCGCGAGCAAGAAGCACGCGTGCGGATCCAGCGAGCCGCCGAAATGGTCGAGCTTCTTCTTCACGTTCGCCACGCCCGCCGCCGAGCCCGCGACCGCGCCCGCGACGACGTCGGTGTGGCCGTTCAGGTACTTGGTCGCGCTGTGCAGTACGAGATCGAAACCGCGCTCGGCGGGGCGGAAGTTCACGGGGGTGGCGAGCGTCGAGTCGATGAACGTCGTGAGGCCGTGCGCGCGCGCGAAGGCGACGACCGCGTCGAGGTCCACGACTTGAAGCAGCGGGTTCGTGATCGCTTCGACGTAAAAGGCGCGCGTCTTCGGGCGGAGCGCGGCGGCGAACGTCTCCGGCCGGTTCGCGTCCACGAAGGTGACCTCCACGCCGAGCGCCGCGAGATCCTGCGTGAGCAAGCCGTGCGTGCCGCCGTAGAGCGATTCGTGCGCGATGAGGTGGTCGCCGGCGCCGAGCGTCGCGAGCAGCGCCGCCGAGATCGCCGCCATGCCGCTCGCGGTGACGAGTCCCGCCTCCGTGCCTTCGAGAGCCGCGAGCTTGGCTCCGAGCGCGTCGTGGTTCGGCGTGTTGCTGAGCCGCGCGTACTTCACTTCGTGGTAGCCGCTGCGCCCCGCGTGCTCGAACGTGGACGTTTGAAAGATGGGCAGCGCGAGAGCGCCTCCGATGCGTGGCTCCGGTTCCCCCGCGTGGATGAGCTTCGTCGAAAACCGCATGCATCACGCTTCGCACGTAGCCGCCGCGCTGAGAAGGGACGGCGTTCTCCGCGCGCGCCGCGGCGCGACTCGGCTATGCTGCGGCCGCGTGCACAAAGGACGCCTCGAAGCCTTCAGCGACGGCGTGATCGCCATCATCATCACGATCATGGTGCTCGAGCTCAAAATTCCGGCCGGGCACGATCTCGAAGCGCTCGTGGAAGTAGGTCCGCGCTTCTGCGCCTACCTCTTGAGCTTCGTCATGCTCGGAATTTATTGGAACAACCACCACCACATGCTCCAAGCCGCGGACCACGTGAGCGGCGGCGTCCTGTGGGCGAATCTGCACCTCTTGTTTTGGCTTTCGCTGCTCCCCTTCGGCACCGAGTGGCTGGGCGAGACGCACTCGGCGGCGCTCCCGACGGCCTTCTACGGCGTCCTCCTCTTGCTCTCCGCGCTCGCGTATTACGTGCTCCAGCTCACCATCATCCACAAGCAGGGTGAAGGCTCGCGCCTGCGCGCGGCGATCGGGCGCGACCTCAAGGGCAAGCTTTCACCGCTCTGTTACGCCACCGCAATTCCGCTCGCGTTCGCGTCGCCGCTCGCGGCCGACGCGATTTACGTGTTCGTCGCGTTGATCTGGCTCGTCCCCGACCGACGCATCGAATCGAAGATTCACTGATCACGCACGGGCGCCCCGAGCGCGAGCTCGTAGCGCGCGACGTGGTACGGCCCGACGACGCGATCGCTGTGGTGACGAAAGCCGAAGCGCTCGTAGACGGCGCGGAGCTTCGGACGCGCGGCGACGCAATCGAGGCGCAGGTACGAGCAGCCGTGGCGGCGCGCTTCCTCGGCGGCCCATGCGAGGAGCGCGCGTGACGTGCTCCCGCCCGACCAGACGCGGCGCACCGCGAGCCGATGCACGTAGGCCGCCGCGCCGGGCGCGGCTTCGGGCCAAAAGAGCGGATCGTCGAGGGTGAGGCGCAGCACGCCGGCCGCTTCGTCACCCACCCAACCGAGGTAGTAGTGGCCGGCGGCGACGTCCGGTTCGAGCGTGCTCGGGGCAAGCTCGTCTTTTTGCCAAAGCCCTTCGCCGCGTGCCTCGAGCCACGCTTCGGCTTCGCCGAGCACCGACGCCACGAGCGCCGCTTCGCCCGCCTCGGCGCGCCGCACGACGAGCGTCACGCGGCCGCGCTCCGCCGCGTCCGAAGGAGCAAGAGCACGAGCCCCGGCGCACCGAGCGCCGCCGTGACGACGCCGACCGGCAGCTCGCGGCCCGGCGAGAGGCTGCGCGAGAGCGCGTCGCACAGCACGAGAAAAGCCGCGCCGGAGAGCAGCGAGAGCGGCAAGACGCGCCGAAGCTCCGCGCCGACCATGCGCCGGACGACGTGCGGCACGATGAGGCCCACGAACGCGATGGGGCCGCACCAGGCGACGCAGGCGCCGACGCCGAGCGAGCCCACGGCGAGCACGAGACGGCGGAGCGACGGCACGTTCACGCCGCGCGACTCGGCGAGCTCTTCGCCGAACGTGAAGGTTTGCAGAGCGCGCGTCCGCGTGAGCAAGAGGAGCCAGCAGGGCACGGTGACCGGCGCGAGCACGAGCACTCCGTCGTAACCGACTTGCGGGAGCTGTCCGAGCGCCCAACGCGAGGCGGCGACGAGCGCACGGCTGTCGGACAGGTATTGGAGCCCGACCGAGAGCGCCCCGGTCGCGACCGTCACGGTGATGCCGGCGAGCAGCACGTCGCCCATCGTGGCGCGGCCGCTCCCGGCGACGAGCGTCACCGCGACGCTCGCAAGACCGGCGCCGAGACAGGAGCAGGCAAAAACGGTGGGAAAACCGCCCGGCAGCGCCAGCGCGAGCGCGGCGAGCGCGCCGAGCGTGGCGCCCGCCGTCGTGCCCACGGTGCTCTCGCTCGCGAGCGGATTCGCAAACAGCGTCTGAAAGCAGGCACCCACGAGACCGAGCGTGCCGCCGACGAGCGCGCCCACGAGCACGCGCGGCACGCGGAGTTGCCAGAGAATGAAGTCGCCCTGCGCGCCCGCGAGCGACGGGCCGACGAGCGCCGCCACGGCCGTGAGCACGAGCGACGCCAATCCGAGCGCGACGACGCGCCGGCTCATGCGCTCGGCCCTCCGACGTCGGGCGGCGCGGGAACGATGACGCGCCCGCTGCCGGCCGCGAGCGACAGCATGTGAACGCCGAAGATCTCGGAGAGACGCCCCGAGAGCTCCGCGGAGCCGTAATCGACCGAGAAGCGGAGCTTGCCCGCGGCGAGCCCGAGCACGCGCGGCGCCGCGGCAGTGTGCGCGAGCAGGTTCACGTCGTGCGTGACGCACAGGATGCCCGTCCCGTCCCTCACGAGCGTGCCGAGCAGCGCGTACGTCTCGGCTTGTTGGGCCGGATCGAGATGATTGGCGGGTTCGTCGAGAAGCAGAAAGCGTGCTTCTTGCGCGAGCAGGGCTGCGATGGCGACACGCTGCCGTTCGCCGCCGGACAGCGTCGCGAGCGGCGCCGTCGCGAGCCGCCCGACGCCGACGCGCTCGAGCGCGCGTTCCGCCGAGCGTCGCGCGGCGCCCGTCGTCTCCTGGAAGCGGTAACGAGCCGCCATCACCGCTTCGAGCGCGGGCAGCGCGTCCGCGGGTGGCGAGTGTTGCGGCAACCAGGCGAGCTCGGCGGCCCGGGCGCGCGCGCCGAAGAGGGCCAGGTCCGCATCGTTCACGCGCACGCGCCCGCCCGCGAGCGGCACGAGGCCGAGCGCCGCGCGGAGCAGCGTCGTCTTGCCCGCGCCGTTCGGCCCGACGAGCGCGACGAAATCGCCCCCGCGGAGCTCGACGTTCGCGTGGTCGAGCAGCGTGCGCGCGCCTTTGCGAACGCTCACGTCGTTGAGCACGAGCGCCGTCAACTCGGCACCTTGAGCTTTTTGACCGCGGCCGCGAGCTTGTCGACGAGCGCGAGGATGCACGGTCCGTGCACGTACGCTTCGGGCGCCTCGACCACGACGATCTGATCGAGCTTCACGGCGGTGAGCGGCGTGAGCGCCCGAAACGGCGTGAGGTAATCGCGCGCGGCGTGGCTCGGTTGGGTCAGAATGAAGATGGCGTCGGGGTCGACGGCGAGCAGCCGTTCGAGCGACAAGCGCGGTAATCCGGTCACCGCTTCGGGTACGGCGTTGCTCGCGCCCGCGGCGTGCAGCGCGGCGCCGTGCAGCGAATTGTCGCGGATGAACCAGAGCTCGCTGATTTGCCCGGGCTCGTAGCCGATGACGAGCAACACGCGCGGACCGTGCGGAGGAGCGGGCACGTCGAGCCGCGCTTTCAGCCGCGCGGCGAGCGCGTCGGCCGCGGGGGTCGTTTCGGTGCGGCGCCCGAGCTCGCGAATGCCCGCGACGATTTCGTCGAGCGTGAGCCACGGCAAGAGCAGCGTCGGGCCGAGCGCTGCGAGCTCGCGCGTGCGCGCGTTCGCACCCGCTTCACCGAGGATGAGCGTCGGCGCGAGGCGCGTGATGACTTCGTAGTTCGGCGTGAGGCTCGTGCCGGCGCGCGGCAGCTTCGTCACCTCGGGCGGGTAGTCGCAGTAGTCACTGCGCGCGACGAGCTCGCGCCCGGCGCCGATCTCGAAGAGCGCGTCCGTGATCCCGGGCGCGAGCGACACGAGCCGGCGCGCGCCGCCCGAGCTCGACGCGCCATGGCGGCACCCGAGCGCGCCGAGCAGGAGCGCTCCGGCGAGCGCGACGTCGCGGCGCTTCACGGCTCCGGCGGGCCTTTTTTGCCCTTCGCCCGCGCGGGCTCGGCGTTGCGTTCGTGCAAGAGCCGCAGGCCCTGGAGCGTGAGGTCGGGGTCGACGCTCTCGATGCGCTTCGAATGTTTGGCGATGACGTTCGCGAAGCCGCCCGTCGCGATCACTTTGCACTCGAAGCCGAGCTCGGCCTCGAGCCGTTCGACGAGTCCGTCGACGAGCGCGGCGCTGCCGTGGACGGCGCCGGACTGGAGCGCGTGCGGCGTGTTCCGGCCGAGCACGCGCGGCGGCTCCGTCAGCTCGACGCGCGAAAGCTTGGCCGCGGCCGCGAGCAGCGCGTCGTACCCGATGCGGACTCCCGGCACGATCACCCCGCCGAGATACTCGCCCTTGGCCGAGATGCAGTTGAAGGTGGTCGCGGTGCCGAAATCGACGACGATCGTGGCCGTGCCGGTGCGCTCGAACGCGGCCACGGCGTCGGCGATGCGATCGGGGCCGACCTCGCGCGGGCTGTCGTAGAGCACGGAAATGCCCGTCTTGAGTCCGGGGCCGAGCACCAGCGGCTCGCGCCCGAACAGGCGCCGCACGAGCGCGACCACGCCGTCGGTGAGCGCGGGCACGACGCTCGCGACGATCGCCGCGTCGACGGCGTCGGAGGCGATGCCGCGCTGCGCGAGCGCTTGCATGAGCAAGACGCCGTACTCGTCTTCGGTACGGCCGGCATCGGTCGCGAGACGGACCTTGTGCTTGAGCTCGCTCGCTTGAAACAAGCCGAACTTGATGTGCGTGTTACCGATGTCGATCGCGAGCAGCACGGGCACGCGAGGCTACCACCGGTCGCGCGACGCGTCGCTCCTCGCGGCTCAGCCGTCGAGGATGTCGGCCTCGGCGGGTGCGGCGTCGGGTTTGGCGGCCGCGCGCAATCGGAGGACCGCCGGGTCGTCCTTGTAAAAGACGATGCTGAAGAGAACGAACGCCGCCCAGAGTGCCGCGAGGTGGAAGAGCATCGCGGCGCCGCCGCGCGCTTCGAAGATTTGGCTCGAGACGAGCGGGCCGAGCAGGATGCCGACGGCGTAGAACGCGTTGTAGAGGGAGGTGGCGCGCCCGTGCTCCGGGCTGATGACGCCCTGGAGCGCGAGGCTCACGGGGGAGATGCTCGCCAGGCTCGCGCCGGCGACGAAGACGGCGGCGCACATCCAAAAATACGAATCGAGGAACACGAACGCGAGGATCATCGAGAGCCCGACCGTGCCGAGCACGCGCATGACCGCGAGGTGCCCGCGCCGATCGCCGATGCGGCCGGCGTAGTTCGAGAAGAGCAGCATGCCGGCGGCGAAGAACGCGGGGATCAGAATCGTTTGCTCTTTGGCGATCCCCTTCGACTTCATGAGAAAGAGGGGCAAGAACAGAACCACGCTCGCCTGGAAATAACCGTACGAAAACGTCGCAAAACACGAGGTTTTGATGCGCCAGAGGAGCTCGCCCACCGTGCTCCGGCGCCCGCCGGCGACGGCGTGGGCGTCGCCGTCCGAGCTCGCCCTCGGATCGGGTTCGAGGCGGAACGCGGTGTAAGCGCTCGTGAGGAGAGCGAGCACGCACGAGACCTCGAAGGTGTAGCCGAGCGGCATGAGCGCGGTCGCGAGGCGCGCGGCGAGCGGCCCCAAGACGTACCCGACCGCGATGGCGATGGCGTAGATGCTCGTGACGTACGCTTTGTGTTCGCGGCGCGCGCGCGTGAGCAGGATCGTCTCGCTGCTGACCCAGACTCCGACGGAGCACGCGCCGTCGACGAAGCGCACGAGCGCGATCGACGCGAACGAGCCGAGCAGCGGAAAGACGCCGATGGTGACGGCGTAGCCGAGGAGCGCGGCGGCGAGCGTGGTTTTGGCCGAAAAGCGCCGGATGAGCGCGCCGAGCGGCAGCGAAAAGCAGACGAGCCCGGCCGCGAAACACGCCGCCAGCTTGCCGATGGCGATTTCACCGAAGCCGCGCTGGTCGAGGTAAACCGCGAGCACGGCGATGGCGAGCCCGTACGCGACGCCGAGCGCGAGCGTGATCGCGTAGACGCGGTAGATGTTCGCGTCGGACACACGCTCGCGGATCTCTCGAAACATGAGGCTCCTCGCTTCTACTTACGCGCTCGCGAGCGCACGCTCAAGGCGGAAGCGCGACGCGGGGAGCGCGGGCAAGCCAGCGGAGCGCGGCTCGCGGCGCACGTTCGAGCTCGGCGTCGGTCACGGACGGCAACGGTCGTGTGGATTTCGTGGACCAAAAGAGCGACGGCCCCTCGGGATCACGGCGCGCGGCGGCGAGGAAGCCGGCTGCGGCCTTGCCGCTGTAGGTCGTGTCGAGCTCGAACCCGGCCTGGGCGCGAAAAAGCTCGATGGCCGCGCGCCCGCCGGGGCTCGGCTTGCCGTAGCCCGCGCCGAGCTC
>Ga0335083_10000913_pt1 | contig 42219 bp, 33 predicted proteins | sample Lox_Sample_42_FD_206716 | JGI IMG/M metagenome (GOLD analysis project Ga0335083, IMG submission 206716) | Soil microbial communities from Loxahatchee National Wildlife Refuge, Florida, United States - Lox_Sample_4.2 | ecosystem: Environmental > Terrestrial > Soil > Wetlands | place: USA...
ATGGCTCGCGCCGACGGCGAGCGCTTTACGGCGGCGCTCGTGAACGTCATCGAGCGGGACTTCTGGGGCCAGCGGGCAGCCGCCCCGGCAGATGCCCCGTCGAGCGGCGGCGAGCACCAGGCTCGCTGAGCCGGGTGCCTTCGGGCCCGCGGGCTGCGGATCACGACGGGTTCTTCACCCAGCCGCGCGGCTTCCTGTTGAAGCCCACCTGTACGTCGACCAGCTTCTTGCCGCAGCGGCAGCGGAATCTCGCGATGATGTTGGCGAGCGGCTCGTCCCAGCCGCCGCGGCAGTGGCGCGCGAGAAATGCCGGCGTCAGCTCGCGTGAATGCCGGCAGTGGCGGCAGCTCACGACGATCACGTATTCGCCGAAATGATCGCGCAGCCGCTCGATGGCATTCCACGGGAGCATGGCGCAGTGTGGGCAGCGCGCTCGGCGCGCGTCCAACCAGTGCTAGAGTGCGCGCGGTACTGGTTGCAGCATTGGCGGACCCGACCCCAGGCACATGTGCGGTAAATACATCCTCGCCCAGGCGGCCAAGGCCGAGCGCGCCCTCGGCATCCGCCGCTCGCGCTGGGAATATCCGCCGAGCTACCGGGTGCTGCCCACCGAGCAGGTTCCGGTGGCGGTGTCGCAGCACGGCGAGCGCACTGCGGCGATGATGCGCTGGGGGCTCGTTCCTTTCTGGGCCCACGGCGTGCCGCTCAAGGCCTCGACCATCAATGCAAGGGTGGAGCGCATCGAGACGGCGCCGAGCTACCGCGACCCCTGGCAGCGCGACCAGCGCTGCATCTTCGTCATGGGCGGCTTCTACGAGCCGCACGTGAACGCCGACGGCTCCCGCGACCAGTTCTTCCTGCACCTCGCCGACCGTGAGGTGTTTGGCGTCGCGGGTCTGTGGGACCGCTCGCGGCGCGCAGACGGCAGCTGGATACATTCGTGCGTGCTGATCACGGTGCCCGCCAACCGCCTGCTGGCCGAGATCCACAACGAGAAGCAGCGCATGCCGGCGATTCTCGCCGAGGAGGATCACGAGGCCTGGCTGGCCGGAGCCAAGCCCGAGGCCCGGGCGTTGCTCAGGCCCTATCCGGACGAGCTCATGGTCGGCTGGCAGGTCAGCCGGCGCGTCAACAATCCGCGCCTGCCGAACGATGCGAGCCTGATCGAGCCGCTCCCCGCCGGTTGAGCGATCGGCCGCCCCCCGCGGGTCCGTTCAGAAACCGTTCAGTAGTCTCAGGGTGAGATGAGAGGCGCGGACCGCAGCATTGTTCGTCCGCGTCATGGCCGGCTCACGGCTCACGGAGGGGTGTCTCATGCGAATCAGTCGAATCCTGATTATGTCCGTATATGGACCCCTCCCCACTTGCTAGCACTCCGTTCTCCGGCGACGAGGTACGACTGCTCACGTATATCCGGCCTCAGGGTGACCTCGATCAACCGAGGTCGGGCCACGATGGGCTATTCGCGCGTCGGCTCCTCATTGCTTTGTCGGGCTTCGCGCCCATGGACATACCCAGGGTATTCCGACGCCGGTTCGACCTGTTCGCCATCGTTCGGATGCTCGCAACCGCGGTGGATGACCTCCTCGAGTCAGTCGGGTCGCGCGGCGTTCAAGCCGCCATGCGTTCCGGTTCGTAGTTCGTTCCGTGTCTCAGCATCGCCCAGGCGACCCGCGCCATCTTGTTGGCGAGTGCGGTGGCCGCGACGTTGGGGTGGGAGCGTTCCGCCAAGGCCAACGCCCAACGACTGAGTCGATCGGTCTTACCGGGCGCCGTACGCAGCGCCGAGCGCGCTCCATGGATCAGCAGCGTCCGGATGTACTTGTCGCCGCGCTTGCTGATCCCGAGCAGCTTCTCCTTACCGCCGGAGCTGTGCTGGCGCGGTGTCAGACCGAGCGCAACCGCCAGCTGCCGGCCATTCTTGAACTGCCGTCCGTCACCGACCATCGCAACCAGCGCTGATGCGCTCAGCGGGCCGATACCACGCAACTGCTCGATGCGCCTCACAGCTTCGTTCTCCCGCGCGAGCGCCGCGATCTCCCGATCAAGCTCACCCACGCGCTCGTCGAGCCATTGCAGGTCGCGATAGAGCGCCGCCAGCAGCGCTCTGAAGCGAGCACTCAGCCCGTTCGTCGCGTCCTCCAGCCAAGCAGGCACGGCACGCCGCAGTGAGCTGAGCTCCCTGGGTGCCACCAGTCCGTACTCATAGACCAAGCCGCGCAACTGGTTCGCCTTCGCCGTCCGCTCACCGATCAGGCTCGCCCGAACCCGGTGCACTGCCTGGATGTCCTGCTGCTCGACTGTCTTCACCGCCACGTAGCGCATGCTTGGCCGGCTCATCGCCTCGCAGATCGCCTGCGCATCGGTGGCGTCGGTCTTGTTGCTCTTCACGTACGGCTTCACGAACTGCGGCGCGATCAGCTTCACCAGGTATCCCTTCGACTGCAGCAACCGCGCCCAGTGGTGCGCACCACCGCAGGCCTCCATACCGATCTCACAGCCTGGCTCGACGTTGCGCTCGAGCTCCGTGATCCAGCGGCCCCGCTTCAGGCGCTGGCACCACGCCGGCCGCTCGGCGCGATCCACACCGTGTACCTGAAAGACCTGCTTGGCCAAGTCCACACCCACGCGAGTAAGCTTCATGACGACCCCTCCTCATTCCGTGACTGGTACTACACACGTCCAGTCTGGCACTCGATGCCGTTAGGAGTGAGGAGGGGTCCATCCCATTGCTCTGGCGGTGGTCGCGACCGGCGCCGGGGCGCAGAACGTCAGCGTCAACGCCGTCATCACCGGTGAGGTGGTCCCGGGCGTCTACGGCCAGGTGGTGCTCGGCAATCGCGCGCCGCCGCCCCTGGTGTATCCGCAGCCGATAATCGTCCAGCCGGCTCCCGTGGTCGTGGGAGCACCTCCGGTCGAGCCGATCTACCTGCACGTGCCGCCCGGACATGCGAAGAACTGGCATAAGCACTGCCACGAGTACCACGCCTGCGACCGCCCGGTTTACTTCGTGAGATCGGCCGAGTACGAGCCCGGCTATGACAAGCACGGGCACGGGCATCATGACGAGGACCGCGGTGATCATGACCACGGAGATCACGATCACGACCGCTGAGGTGATGCTCAATAAGCCGGCTCGCCCTCGAGGGGCGAGCCGGCAACCTGAGTCAATGCCGCGGCGTACTCAGAAGCGCTGCGAGAACTTGATTCCCAGAGTGCGCGGCACCGCCGGGATGATGTACACCTGGTTGTCGTGGAGCGGATTGATGTTGGCGAAGCGCGTGAGCTGTGCGCGCTTGTCGCCGCAGTTGCTGCAGTACATCTCGACGCCGAAGTTGTTGATGTTGGCGCCCACCGACAGATCGAGAATCCCGTAGGCCGGCGCCATGCCGAGGATGTTGGAGGCCGGAACCTGCAGCTGCTGGGCCGTCTGCGTCTGGTACACATAGGCAGCCTGCGCCCAGGGGGTGACCTGGGTGGTCGAGGCGAAGGTATAGCGCGCGACGACGTTGCCCTTGAACTTCGGCACTACCGGGAGGTTCGTGCCGGCAGGCGCGAGCGGTCCGATCCACACGCCGCCCGGCAGGAAGGGTGAGGACCCTTTCGGGTTCGGGCCTGGGCAATCGGTCACCCCGGAGGTGCCGCAGTAGTTCTGCGTCAGCACCGGATCGAGCCAGGTGAGGTTGGTGCTGACCAGCAGGTGGTCGGTCGGCACGAACTCGAGCGTGTTCTCCCACCCCTTGATGCGGGCGTTGCCGCCGTTGGCAATCGCCGTGATGCTCGGGGGCACGAGGAACGAGAACTGGAAGTCCTTCCAGTCCTCCCAGAACAGCGCGCCGTTCCACCTTATGCGGTGGTCCGCAAACTGAGTCTTCCACCCCACCTCGTAGTTGGTGAGGTAGTCGGCCTTGTAGGGCTGCGCGTTGATCACGCGGTTCACGCCGCCGGGCCGGAAGCCCTTCGAGTAGGTGGCGTAGAGCATCGCGTCGGGCGTCATTCGGTAAGTGACGTTGACGCGCGGCACGGTGCCGCTGTCTTTCACCTCCTGAGCGGTGTTCTGGCAGGGTGCGCCGGACAGGCCTCCGCCGATCGGCGGCGCGAAGCACTTCGACATGCCATCGCCGGTCGGGGAGTAGCTGGAGTTGTAGCCGAAGAAGCCTTCGAGTGAATTGTCGTACTTGTAGTAGCGCAGCCCGCCGGTGAGCGACCACTGCGAGTTGATGTCCCAGGTCACCTCGGCGAAAGCCGCCTGGTCGCGGTCGACGCGCTGCTCGTTCGTCATCCAGATGGTATTCGGGAAGCCCGGGATCGACAGCGCAGGGTCGAAGCCGTTGGGCTGGTTGCCGAACACACTCGTGTAGCCGAAGCCCGGCATCGTGTACTGCTGATAGATGTTGTGCAGCTGGCGCTGGATGAAGAGGCCGACGGTCGCCTTGACCGGCTTGTCGGCCGGAGTCGTGAGGCGCAGCTCGTGGCTCCACTTCTCGAAGTAGCCCTGGCCGATCACGAACTCCTGCGGCATCACCGGCAGTCCGTTGGCGCCGGTCCAGTAGGCGCCTGAGCCGAACAGGCGGTCGTAGAACAGCGAGTAGTCGCTGTACTCGCCGATGGTGTGCGAGGTGCGCTTGAAGTAGCCGCCTGCATACACCAGGTCGAAGTTGTTCATCTTGCCTTCGACGGTCAGTGCGGCCTGGTACCACGAGTCCGAGGTGGTCTCGGGACCGAAGTGCACGACCTGAAGGTCGCCGACTCCCGGGTCGTAGCCGAAAAAGCCCTCGGTGCTGATGCTCTGCGCCATGAGCGTCGGGGTCACGGTCCAGTTGTCAGTGACGTCGAGCTTGAGCGCCCCGCGGCCGCCGTGGGTGTCGACGCCGTTGTAGTTGGGCGCTACGGAGGTGGCGTTGCTGATCGAGCCGGCGCCGACCGGAGCGACCGTCGGGCAGGAGGTCGGGGAGGGCACCTGGCCAGCCCAGGTCGGGAAGGTGCGCACGCCGTTCACGATGCAGGCACTGCGGTTGGTTCCTGCCACGTTGCTGATGTACCCGGCGTCATGCTCGGCCCAGCCGACCAGGCGTACTGCCGCCATATCGCTCAGCGGGATGTTGACGAAACCTTCGGCCTCCCAGCCGGTGCCGCCGTCGGTCACCTGGTTGGCCTGCAGGTCGTAGCCGGCGGCAAAATGGCTCGCATCGGGCTTGTTGGTGATGATGCGCACCGTGCCCGCCTCCGAGCTTGCGCCGAACAGAGTCCCCTGCGGTCCCTCCAGCACCTCGATGCGCTGCACATCGTAGATATGCATCTCGGGCGTGCCGTCGATGGTCGTGACCGGCTGCTCGTCGAAGTAGACGCCGACGCTCGGCTGGGAGCCGGAATGGTTGCCGTCGCCGCCGCTCACGACGCCGCGGATGTAGATGTGTGAGTTGCCGGGCTCGCCGTTGCTGCCCTCGCCCTGGCCGCGCACATAGGAGACGCTGGGCGTGTATTTCACGTAGGCGTCGATGTTGGTGATGCTGAGCTGGTCGAGCTTCGCGCTGTCGAACGCCGTCACGCTGATCGGAACGTTCTGCAGGTTCTCGGTGCGCTTCTCGGCCGTCACCACGATCTCCTCGAGGCCGCCGCCGCCGCCCTGCGTCGACCCCTGGGCCTGGGGGGCATCCGCATAGGCCATGGGCACGGCCGCAAGTAGCGCGGACGCAACAGGAATACCCCGACGCACGAGCCGGCTCTGCTCGAGCGATCGCTCGCGTGCTATTTTCCGACGTCGACTACGTGTCATGGCCGCCCCTCATCTAATTAATGGTTGTGGTAATCACGCAGCTTCCCTGGGCTGCAAGGGTACGCGAAGCGCACAGATTTTAAAATGAGGTGGGCAGGTCCGGATAAGCCGCGAGGACCGGACCGAGCGCCGACTTGAGGGGATCCAGCCACGGCTCGTAGTGTCGCCAGTGTTCAAGGGCGTCACGGAAGATCGGTTGACGCACCTGCTCGGAGCTCGCCGTGCGCACCGCGCGCTCGTTCTCGTAGAAGCGCAGGCACTGCGCCTCGAACGGCAGGCCGCAGTAGGCGAGGAGGCGCCGGATCTCCGCTTCGGTATCGGCGACCATCGTCTCGTAGAACACGCGATGCACCCGTCCGGGGAGGACTGCATCAAAGTGGTGCATCAGGGACAGGTAGTCGCGGTAATAGCGGCCGAGGTCCTCCAGGGCGTAGGTGAAGCTCTGCCCGCGCGCAAAGTGCTGCTTGAAGCACGAGAAGCAACAGCCGAGCGGGTGCCGTCGGGCGTCGATGATGCGGGCGTTGGGCAGGATGAGTTGAATGAGCCCGACATAGAGCCAGTTGTTCGGCATCTTGTCGATGAAGCAGGGCGCCGAGGTCCGCCGCAGCGCTCGCGTGCGCGCGAGATAGCGCTCGCCGAGGGCGCGCAGCTCGGCGGGTCCGAGGGCGGCGAGCGAGGTGAGGAACGCAGCTTCCGCCTCGGGCGGCTGCCGCGCGGCGATCTCGCGCGCGAGCACGGGAATGTCCGGCAGCTCCATGGTGCCTTCGACGAGTGAGTGGCTCGCGAGGATCTGCTCGATGAGAGTCGACCCGGCGCGTGGCAGCCCGACGATGAAGATCGGGTCGCGGGCATCGCTGCCGGCGCCGGCGCGGGCGGCGAAGAACTCAGGCGTGAAGAGCCCCATCGAGCGCCGTACGAAGGTCGTGTTCTCCTCCGCACTGTAGGGGTGAGTGGCGCGACGCAGGCCGTTGCCCCTGGCGTAATGCGCGAAGGACTCCTCGTAGATGCCTGCGTCCTCGAGTGCCTTGCCGAGCGCAAACTCGAAGTGCAGCCGGTCGTCGTCGGCGAGATCGGTGCGCGCGAGTGCCGCATGCATCGCGCGCACGTCGGCGTCCGAGAAACGGAAGGTCTTGAGGTTGGCGAGGCTCCAGTAAGCCTCACCGAGCGTCGGCTCGAGCGCGATCGCGCGCTGGTAGGCAGCGACACCCTCGGGCAGCCGGCCGGCGGTCCGCAGCGAGTGTCCGTAGCTCGTCCACACCTTGGACTGGCGGGGAAACTCCCGCAGCACAGCCTCGTAGATGCGGATCGAGCCGTGATAATCGCCGAGGTTGGCGAGCACCGCGGCGTGGAGGTTCCGGTACCCCGGATTGCGCGGCTCCCGGGCGAGTAGCCGCTCGACCTGCGGCAACGCGAGGTCCGCCTTCCCCTGGCGGTTGAGCACCACGGCGTAGTTGTGGCGTGCCGGATCGAAGCCGGGGGAGAGCTCGAGGCAGCGTTCGAGCAGCTGCTGTGCGTCCTGGAGGCGGTCGATGCGGCCGGCGACCTCGGCCAGCATGCGCAGCGCCGCGATGTCGGTCGGGTAGGCCTTGAGGTGTGCACGCAGGCGCGCCTCGGCGACGGGCAGGTCGTTGCTGACGAGCGCGCTCGCGGCCCCGAGCAGACGCGGGTCGCGGGTCGCGGACTCGAGATAGCGCGCCCGCGCCTCGTCCGCGCCGGCGGAATCGCCTTCGGCGTCGAGCTGATCGGCGAGCGCGCGCCAGGCATCGGGTGAATCGGGCTTCAGCAGCAGCGCGCGGCGCAACGCTGCCACCGACTCTCCGCTCCGTCCCGCCTCGCCGAGCGCGACCCCGAGCTCGAGCAGCGCGGCGGCGAGCGGCGGCTGCTCGCGCGCGAGCGGCTCGAGGATCTCGAGCGCCGCATGAGTCCTGCCGCTGATGCGATAGGCGGCGCCGAGAATCAGCCGCGCGAGCGGCTGTCCGGGTGCGGCCTTGAGAATCTCGAGCGCCTGCTCGGCGGCGAGTCCCGCGTCCCTGGAGAGCAGCTGCCGCGCGTGACCGAGCGCGACCTCGATGGTCCCTACCGGATGTGACGCCTCACCCACCCCACGAGTGTAGTGGCGCCCGCCCCGATGATCTACGATAGCCGCCCGAGCGCGCAGCCGCGCAAGATAATAAGGAGAGGCGTGGGCCGTGCGCCTGCCCCGGCGTCAACTCATCGCCATCGGCATCGTCGCGGTGCTGCTGTGCGCGTACGCGCTGGCCGGCTTTCTCGTCGTGCCGCGGGTCATGCGCCAGCAGGCCCGCGACTTCGTGCGCACCCATTACGCCCGCACGCTCACCATCGCCGACATCCGCTTCAATCCCTTCACGCTGAACCTCGAGGTCACGGGCCTCTCCCTGCCGGACGCCGACGGGCAGCCGATGCTGGCCTTCGACCGGCTGCATGTCGGCCTGCAGCTCGCGAGCCTGTGGCGCCTGGGACCGAGCTTCAGCGAGATCCTGCTCGAGCATCCCTACGTGCGGGCCGTGCTGCGCCAGGACGGTGCGCTGAACCTCGCCGACCTCGGCAAGGGCTTTGCTCCGAAAGCCCAACCGCCCCCGGCGTCGCCGCCGAAGCCGTCCAGCCCCGTGCGGCTCTATATCGGCCACTTCGCGGTGATCCGGGGCGCGGCGAGCTACGAGGACCGCACGCGCCCGACGCCCTTTCACGCCGACTTCGCGCCGATTGCCTTCGACCTGCGCGACTTCAGCACCGCCGCCGCGAGCGGCGACCTCTACACGCTCGAGGCGACCTCCCCGCAGGGCGGGCGGCTCGACTGGAGCGGCACGCTGCGCCTCGAGCCGGTCTCCTCACAGGGTAGATTTGCGATCGCGGATGCCAAGGCGCCGAACATCTGGAGCTATCTGTCGGCGAGCCTGCCGTTCGAGATCAGCTCGGGCGTCATCGCGCTCGGCGGCGACTACGACCTGAGCGTCCCCGCCGCCGGCCCCCTCGGACTCAAGGTCAACGTATCGAGCGCGAGCGTGACCGGGCTCGGTATCCGGCCGAAGGGCGGGAGCGACGACTACGCCTCGCTCGCGCGCATCGAGGTCGACGATACGCGCCTGGACCTCGGGCGGCGCGCGCTCGAGGTCGGCAAGGTGCGTCTCGAGGGCGGGGAGATCAGGGCGTGGCTTCCCGAGCAGGGGCGGCTCAATCTGCTCGACCTGATGGAGGCTCCACCGCCTGACGCTGCTGCGGGTTCGGCGCAGCCCGTCGCCCCCCCGACGCCTGCTCCGGCCGCATCCGGCGGCGCGGCTTCCTCGTGGACCGTGGCGGTGCCCGACATCTCGGTCGCGAGCCTCAAGGTGACGGCGGAAGACCGGCAGGTGAAGCCGGCGGCCACGCTGGTGCTGGACCCGCTCAACGTGCACGTCGCCGGATTCAACCTCGCGCCGGACGACGTGCTCGACATCCAGCTCGACTCGGCGGTCAACACCTCGGGCCGGCTCAATGCACGGGCGAAAGTCACACCGCGCGCCGGCAGCGTAGCGGCGCACGTCGAGGCCGCGCATCTGCCGCTCAGCGCGTTGCAACCGCTGCTCGCGCAGTACACCTCGATGACGCTCCTCAAGGGAGAGCTCGGTGCCCGCCTCGACCTCGAGCGCACCGCGGACGGCAAGCTCGGCGCGCAGGGCGATGCGCGCGTGGCGGACCTGAGCACCGTCGACAACCAGCTGCAGAAGGACTTCATTCGCTGGAAGGACCTGCGCGTGAAGAGCGTCAGCTACCGCTCTCAGCCGGCGAGCCTCAGGATCGGCAGCGTGACGGCGCTCGAGCCCTATGTGCGCATGATCATTGCGCCCGACCGGAGCCTGAACATCAAAGAGGTGCTCAGGCCCCCGGGCGCGAAGCCGGCGGCCGCAGCCCCTTCGGCGTCCGCCGCCGCGGTGCCGGCCAGTCCGCCGCCCGCGCCGCAGGCGCGCTCTCGCAAGGGCAAGTCCGTCGCTTCCGCCCCGGTGGCGGTCCCGGCCGCCCCGCTCACTCCCTTCCCGATGTCGATCGGCACCTTTCGCATGGTCAACGGCTCCGCCGACTACACCGACCTGTGGATCAAGCCGAGCTTTGCGCTCGGCATGCAGGCGCTCAACGGCGCGGTCACCGGCCTCTCGTCCGATCCCGCCTCGCGCGCCAAGGTGCAGCTCGATGGGAAGCTCGCGACCTACTCGCCGCTGCACATCGCCGGCGAAGTGAATCTGCTCTCGGCGGCGCTCTATACGGACATCACGCTCTCCTTCAAGGATCTCGATCTGACCATCGTCAATCCGTACTCCGGCTACTTCGTCGGCTACAAGATCGACAAGGGGAAGCTCTCGGTCGACGTGTCCTACAAGATCGAGCAGCGCCAGCTGAACGCTTCCCAACACTTCGTCATCGATCAGCTCGAGCTCGGCGATACGGTCGACAGTCCCGAGGCCGTGCACCTGCCGCTGAAGATCGCCGTCGCGCTCCTCAAGGACCATAACGGGGTCATCGACCTGGCGCTGCCGATGACGGGATCGCTCGATGATCCGCAGTTTCGGATCGGCCCGATCATCTGGAAGATGTTCGTCAACCTGATCGGCAAGATCGCGACGGCGCCCTTTGCCCTCCTCGGGCACCTGTTCGGTGGCGGCGAGCACGTCAACATCGTGGAATTCGCCGCCGGCAGCGCTGACCTCAGCCCGCCGGCGCACAGTCAGCTCGCCTCGCTTACCCAGGCGATGACGGAGCGCCCGCAGCTGAAGCTCGACGTACCGATCGTCGCCTCGGCCGGGATCGACCGGCCGCAGCTGGCGCGTGACCGGCTGCGCGCGGCGCTGGCGGCGCGGGCGCAGGCTAGCCGCCAGGGGCGAAAGCACCCGGATGAGGCCGTGGAGCTCGCCCTGGCAGACCCCGACAGGCACTGGCAGCTGCTGCTCGACGAATACCAGGCGCAGCTCGGCAAGGACGCACCGCTCCCACCCTCGGCCGCGGCCGTCCAGGCCGCGAAGAAGAAGGAGCCGGCGGATCTCGATGCCGCGATCGCCGCTCTCGAGGCAGCGCTCGTCGACCATATCCAGGTTCCCGATTCCGACCTCGAGGCGCTCGGGCGTGCACGTGCGCAGGGAATTCAGAATGCGCTCCTTGCCGGCGGCAAGATCGATCCGGCGCGCGTCTTCATCGTCAACGCCGCGCCGAAGCCCGACTCGGGCGACACCGTGAAAGTGGAGCTGGCGGTGCACTGAGCCGGCGGCCCGGGCAAACTGCCCGAGGGATGTTCCACACGGGCCGCAGCATGCTCCTCAGGTACGCAGGTCGCCTGCTGACGGCGGGGGCACTGCTCGCCGGCACGCTCCCTTGCGGCGCGGCGGCGGCTGGCGATGAGGTCGAAGACCTGGCCGGCACCTACCAATACCTGGTCAGCTACCGCGACACGCATGGCGGCGCCTTGTATCGAGTCACCGACGGCGCGCTCAAGGGCCTCGCGCTGCCGTACAGCTTCTACGACTCCGCGCGCTACTGGGGCGAGTACGTCTGCGGGCTTTCCGCTTGCGCGGTGTTCGACGACTACGACCCCGGCGACTACGCGGTCAAGGCGCGCGGTGAGGGCGCGGCTCTGCAGACCGAGCGAGTCAACGTTCACAACGGCACCAACATCTACGACGCCGCCACCTGGCAGATCGCCGTGGTGCTCGGCGCGGTCAGGAACCACTTCAGGAGCCTCCTCGATCTGGAGAGTTACCGGCTGGCTTCCGACCAGAATCAGGTGCTGAGCCAGACGCGTCCCCTGCGCGATGTGCCGACCGGCGGCCGTGCGACGACCAGCGGCTCTCTCTATCTCTACAACGGTACCGCGATCACCGATCCGCGCTCCGCTTATGCATTTCGGATGACCGCGCCGGAGTGGCTCGCACCCGATCCGCTGAAAGACTCCGAGTTCGCACGCTTCATCACCGTGGGCAAGCTTCCCGAGAACAACCCTCTGTACAGATTCGGCCACGTCTCCTGGAGCGACTGGAAGCCCATCACGGGAGACAACGCCTGGGCCTTTCTGGTCGGGCCGCTGCAAGCCGCCTACGTTCACTACGTGGTGGATGACGGTGCCCGGTGCATACCGTTCGCGGAGCCCGCGGTGCAGAACGCCATCGCGGTGCTGCACGCCTTTGCCGCCATGCAATCGGCTGGCGGGGCGGTCTACTACGCCCCGGCTGGCACCCTGCGCAACGACAGCGGGGGAGCGGCGAGCACCCACTTCGTCTCGATCGAGAACAACCTGTCGCTGCTCGCGGGTCTTCGGATTCTGAAGTCGACGCTGGCCGCTGAGCTCGGCGGCGACGCCCGGCTCGGGCCGGAGGCCAGGATGCAGATCGCACGGGCGTCGCAGCTGATCGAGGCGATGGTCTCTGGCGGGCCGCTGCCGCATGCGCGCCACACGCGGGGTCTGCGCGAATTTCTGCGCACTCGGGCGTGGAGTAATGGGGAGTTCGTCACGGGCGGGTTTGCCGACGAGCCGGACTCCGCGACCGGGTGGCGGCCCAGACCTGAGCCACGTGCGGTCGATGTCAACACCTGGGGCGTGGCGGCGCTCGGAACGGCGCAGATCGATGCATGGTTCGGCTTCGGTGCGGCGTACCGGATGTGGGAGCGCCTCAAGGACTGGGGCGCCTACGGGGAGGGCCACACCCTCTGGGGCGTCGGCTACTCGGACGCCGACGGGAACGGCCGGACGCAGGACGGCGAGTTTCGTGCCGGGGTGCTCTCGGCCGAGTGGACCGCTGGAGCCATCGTCATGGTCCGGAACATGATCCAGCACTATCGCGCGATCCCCGCGACCGCCGCGGAAGCGGCGCAGGCACGGCTGTTCGTGGCGAGCCTCGCGGAGGACGAGTCACGCATGATCGCCGGCATCCAGAGTCTGCGTTACGGCCGCTACCTCGAGACCGGCTTCCCGGGAAAGCCCGCCGATTACGCCGCTCTGATCGCGGAGCCGGCGACGCCGGTCAGGAGCGAGCCGTATCTCTATTCGAGCCGGCGCTATCTCATTCCATTCGGCTGGTACGCAAACCCGCTGCCGAGCACGGCCGCGTCCGCCTGGGTAATCCTCATCGCCGACCGCTATGATCCCTTTGGATACGGCGGCAGACCGAACTAGCGCCGTCGCATTGCCCGAGGGAGGACAGCCGTGAGCGCAACTCAATCCGAGAAGGCCGCGCGCTTTCGCGCCTTGCACGAGCGCCCCGGCGCCTTCGTCATTCCCAACGTGTGGGATGGCGCCTCGGCGTGCGTGATGGCGGGCCTGAAGTTCGAGGCGCTCGCCACCTCGAGCTCGGCGTGCGCGGCGACGCTCGGCAAGCTCGACGGGCGGATCACGCGCGACGAGGCGCTCGCGCACGCGCGCGCGATCGTCGCGGCCTCGGAGCTCCCGGTGTCGGCCGATCTCGAACAGGGATTCGGCGCCGCTCCGGAAGCGGTCGCCGAGACCATCCGGCGGGCGGCGGCCGCCGGGCTCGTGGGCGGGTCGATCGAGGATGCGAGCGGCGATGCTCGCGCACCGATCTACGACCTCAGTCTCGCGGTCGAGCGCGTCGCGGCCGCGGTCGAAGCGGCGCGCCAGCTTCCATTCCCGTTCACGCTCACGGCACGCGCCGAGAACCATCTGCACGGCCGCCCCGACCTCGACGATACGCTGCGGCGCCTCGAGGCCTTCGAGCGCGCCGGGGCCGACGTGCTGTTTGCGCCCGGGTTGCCGGACCTCGCCGCGGTGCGCAGCGTCTGCCAGGCGGTGCGCAAGCCCGTCAACTTCATGGTCGGCATCCGTGGCCGCTCCTTCAGCGTCGCGGAGCTCGCCGCCGCCGGGGTGAGGCGCATCAGCCTCTCGACCTCGCTGTATCGCGCTGCCATGAGCGGGCTCTACGCCGCCGCGCGCGAGGTGAGGGAGTCCGGGACCTTCGGCTACCTCGAGACGATCATGAGCGGCGCCGATCTCGCCGGCTTCCTCGAGCGCTCGCGCGCCTGAGCGGCGCTGCGCGGCGCCGCCGACCCGCTAAGCCGGCACGCTGTCCCCTGGGGCCGCGCCGCGCAGCCACTCGAGGAAGCGCGCCACGGCGGGGTCGCCCTCCGCGGGCGCCCAGGACGCGAACTGCGAAGCGCTAGCGGGGTCGTACGGACCCTCCTTCACCTCGAGGAAGGCAGTGCCGTCGCACTCGACGACCACGGTGTGCCAGCTTCCGGGGCTCTGCTCGTAAGCGATGTTGGACGCGCGCTCGCCGAGCGGGTAGCGCGCCGTGACGGTGCCCGTGGCGTCGAAGACGATCAGATCGAGCCGGCCGCGTACCACGAGCGCCAGCTCCGCGCGTGTCGTGTGCCGGTGCGGCCGGAAGTACGAGCCGCGGGTGGCGACGACCAGATAGCGCTGCACCAGGTCCGCCGGCGAGCCATGCAGGTTGTAGTGGGCTCGCCCGCGCGGACTGGCCGCGGCCGCCGCCGCCAGCTGATCGAGCAAGTCAGCGGTTATCAGCTTCATGCCGAGCGCGCGGCTTCCTCGGCGGCCGCCATCTCGGGCGCCGGCGGGCCGCGGTGCCGGACCTCCGGCAGGAATCCGGCCAGCAGTCCTATGAGCGGCAGGAAGGCGCAGATCTGGTACACGGCGTCGATTCCGAAGTGATCGGCGAGCTTGCCGAGCACCGCGGCGCCGACGCTGCCCATGCCGAACGCCAGCCCGAAGAAGAGGCCCGCGACGGCGCCGGTACGCCCGGGCAGCAGGTCCTGGGCGTAGACCACGATCGCCGGGAATGCCGAGGCGATGATCAGGCCGATGGGGACCGTCAGCACGCTGGTCCAGAAGAGATTCGCATGCGGCAGCAGCAGCGTGAATGGCAGTACGCCGAGGATCGAGATCCAGATGATCCGCTTGCTGCCGATGCGATCGCCGAGCGGGCCGCCGATGAAGCCGCCGACCGCGGCCGCCGCCAGGAACACGAACAGGTGCAGCTGCGCACTGCGCACCGACTGCTGAAAATGACCGATGAGATAGAACGTGTAGTAGCTGGTGATGCTGGCGAGATAGAAGTACTTGGAGAAGATGAGTGCCAGCAGCACCGCGATCGCGCCCGCCACGCGGCGCGGGGTGGCCTCGATGGCGCGCGTGCGCGCGGCGTGCCCGAGACGCGTCAGTCCGTGCGTTTTGTACCAGTGCCCGACGTTGAACAGCACGAACATGCCGAGCAGCGCCACGAGCGAGAACCAGGCGATGCTCGCTTGCCCGTAGGGCAGCACGATGAAGGCCGCGAGCAGCGGCCCGCAGGCTGAGCCGAGATTGCCGCCGACCTGGAACACCGATTGCGCGAGCCCGTGCCTGCCGCCCGAGGCCATCCGCGCCACGCGCGAGGACTCGGGGTGGAACACCGACGAGCCGGTACCGATCAGCGCCGCCGCCGCGAGCAGCAACGGGTAGTTGCCGGCGAAGGCGAGCAGCAGCAGGCCCGCGAGAGTGAAGGCCATGCCGGCAGCGAGCGAGTAGGGGCGGGGAGTGCGATCGGCCAGCGCCCCGACCACGGGCTGCAGCAGCGATGCCGTGAACTGGAAGGTGAAGGTCAGGAGCCCGATCTGCCCGAAGCTCATCTGATAGCGGCTCTTCAGCATGGGGTAGAGCGCCGGCAGGAGCGACTGCATCATGTCGTTCAGCAGGTGGCAGAAGCTGATCGCCGCCAGGATGCCGACGGCGGTGCGGCCGGCGGACTGCAGGCCGGCGAGGCGCAGAGCAGAGTCGTTCACAGGGTCTTCAGGCTCCGAGGCGCTACCGCGCATCATTCTCCACCCGCTGCCGGCGGCGGCCAATCTCCCGGAATGGGAGGGTCCGGTGCCGCCGGTGGGAAAGCCGCCGCGGGCGGCGAGCTGCCGGCGGCGCGCGGTGGCGGCCCCGGCGCTCACGTGGCGAGCGCGCCCGTCCTCATCTAATGTGGCGCCCCTGGAAGGCGCGGGGAGCGGCATGAAAGACCTGACCCAGGGCCCGATCACCGGGCAGCTGATTGCGATGGCGGTGCCGATCGCGATCGGCATGCTGTTTCAGACCCTGTACCTGGTCGTCGACATGTACTTCGTGGCGCACCTCGGCGATGCCGCGATCGCCGGCGTCAGTACCGCCGGCACCGCCATGTTCGTCATCATGGCGCTGACCCAGATGCTGGGGGTCGGCACGGTCGCCCTGGTCTCGCACGCCGTCGGCCGCAAGGACCAGGCGGAAGCCAACCTCATCTTCAACCAGTCCGTGACGCTCTCCGCGATTTGCGGCGTCGCGACGCTGCTCGCCGGCTGGCTGTGGGGCGGCGTCTACGTGCGCTCGATGGCGGCCGATGCAGCCACCGCCGCCGCGGGCACCTCATTCCTCTACTACTACACGCCGGGGCTCGCGCTGCAGTTCGCACTGGTGGCGCTCGGCTCGGCGTTGCGCGGCACCGGCATCGTGCAGCCGACCATGGTGGTACAGGTGCTCACGGTGCTGCTCAACACGGTGCTGGCGCCGGTGCTGATCGCCGGCTGGGGCACGCATCACCCGCTCGGCGCCGCCGGCGCGGGGCTCGCCAGCAGCATCTCGGTCGCCGCGGGCGTTGTGTTCCTGTGGATCTACTTCGCGCGCCTCGAGCACTACGTCAGGCTCGAGCCGGCAGCGCTCGCGCCGCGCGCGCCGGTCGTGCGCCGCATCCTCAACGTCGGCCTGCCGGCGGGCGGCGAATTCTTCATGATGTTCGTGATCATCGGCGTCATCTATTGGGTCATCAGCGCCTTCGGCCCCGCGGCGCAGGCCGGCTTCGGTATCGGCGGACGGGTGATGCAGGCCCTGTTCCTGCCGGTGATGGCGCTGGCCTTCGCGGCCCCGGCGGTGGCCGGACAGAATTTCGGCGCGCGCCAGTTCGGCCGGGTACGCGAGACTTTCCGCTCGGCGGCGCTGCTCTCCGCGGCGCTGATGCTGGTGCTGACACTCATCTGTCAGGTGCGGCCGCAGGTGTTCATCGAGTTCTTCAGCCGCCAGCCGGAAGTTGTCGACGTCGGCGCGACCTACCTGCGCGTCATCTCCTGGAATTTCGTCGCCACCGGCCTGGTCTTCACCTGCTCGGGGCTGTTCCAGGCGCTCGGCAATACCTGGCCGTCGCTCGCGAGCTCGGGGTCACGGCTCCTCACCTTCGTGCTGCCGGCGGTGATCCTGTCGCGGCTGCCGCACTTCTCGCTCAACGAGGTGTGGTATCTGTCGGTGGGGAGCGTGACGCTGCAGGCGCTCACGAGTCTCGTGCTTCTGCAGCGCGAGTTCCGCCGCCGACTCGGCCCGGTGGCCGAGCCGGCGATCGCAGGCGTCAACCCGCCAGCTGCGCAGCGCTGAGGTGCTACTTCGGTTCGCTTCCCGGCTTCGGATCCGCCAGCGGGAAGGATTGCGCGCCCGCGGGCGCGGCGGGCGGGGGCGTCGGTGCTGCAGGCGGCGGCGCCGGCCGCGGCGCCGGCGCGGCCGAGGCCTGCCGCTGGCCCTCGGTGCTGGTGGTCACCGCGGCGAGGAAGCGCCGCGCCGAGTCGTCGTCGCTCCGTACGCTCCCCGACATGATGTCGCCGGCCAGTACGCCGGGTTTCCTGTAGAAGGCGGCGTCGGCGTCGTCGTCGATCGCTATGACCGTGCCGTCGAGCGCGAGTCCCACGAACGCACCGCGGCTGCGCGAATAGGAGTACACCTCCGCCTTGAAGCTGGCATCGGTGGCGGCGAGGGCGTCGCGTCCGACCGGGCCGGCCGCAGCCGACAGGTCGCCGCCCAGGGTGACCTTGCCGCCGTTGATTCCCTGGATGCCCTTGGGCGTCGTGAAGACGAGCACGATGTCGGTCGACTCCACGCCCCACTGGAAGCCGAAGCTGCCGCCGGTCATGGTGACGAAGATCGGGCTCGAGAAGCGCCCGTCCTTGTCGCGCACGACCAGCGCGCCGTGGCCACGTCGCCCGCCGACGAACCAGGCGATCTTGGTCATGTCCGGAATCACGGCGATGCCGTAGGCACGCTGGAGCAGCCGATCCGGGATCGCCTGATCGCGCGCGCCGCCGTGCATCTCCTCCAGAACCTGGCTCGCGAGCAGCAGCCGGCCCTCCTCGCGCGCCTGCGCGTGGGTGACGGTGGCGGCTGCAACCAGTGCCAGGCCCGCCAGCAGGGTGACCAGATGTGTAGTGCGCATGAGTAACTTCCCCTCCGCTCGCGCCGCCCGAGCGTCGGCATTCGCCGACAGCCGGTGGCGCTGAAGCATTGATCCTTAAGGAGTGGAGCTTAGCCTAAGACGAGCCGCGCGCGGAGCGTGGCGCGAGGGAAAAATACCCGCGGCACATTCAGCGCCGGTTCAGCTCAATACCAGATCGAGAGCCATGCCTCGAACACGTTGGCGTTGAGCTTATAGAGCGGCTCGTTGCCGGCGCCGTACTCGGCCGCGAGCAGCGCGTTGCGGAAGTCGCGGTAGTCGATCATCAGGCGGTCGTAGCGGATGCTGGCGGTGCTGCGGTGGATCCAGCGCACCGGCGAAGAGGCGAATTCGTAGGTGGCACCGATCCCCGGCGTCCAGCTGGAAAAGCTGGCGAGCTCGCGGTCGCGCGCCATGAAGTTCGCATAGTTGGCGTACGGAAACAGGTCGCTGTAGAAGCTGGCGTGGGTCTGCGTGTAGTAGCGCAGGCTGGCATCGAACACCCATCCTTTCCACATCGGCCAGGTGTAGTCGGCTTCGGCCGTGTGCCCGGTGATGTCCCAGGTGTCGTGGTAGAAGCGGTAGGAGCCGGTGAGCGCGGCGTGCCACGGCAGGTAGTACTTCAGCAGCACCGAGGCGGCGTTGCTGGTGCGGGTCTCGGGATAGATCTGCGGGGCGAGCGTGAAGCCGACGCCTCCGGCCGATGCGTAACGTATCTCGCGGTATGGATTGGCGAGAAATCCCTGGTCGGTGAGGATCTCGTAGTTGAAGTTGGCGAGCAGGTTGCGCGTCAGGATCTGCGTGAGCCCGAAGGTATAGCCCCAGTGATCGGCGCGCTGATGGAAGGTCGGATCGTTGATGATGACGCCGTTCTCTTTGATGTCGCGGTAGATCTGGTCCCAGGCGCGCTTGTAGCCGAGCGTGATCGTGGTGAGGTCGCCGAACATGTCCTGGCTGAGCGAGTAGTAGGTCGTGCTGGCGATGTAGTCGGGCTCCTTGCTGTAGATGTAGCCCACGCTGTAGGTGGTCTTGCCATGCAGGTAGTCGGCGCCGAAGCTGTTCTGCTTGCGGATCTCGTGGTAGGGACTCGCCGAGAGCTTCACGTCGATCGAGGCGCTCGAGATCATGTCCTCGTAGTAGTTGTAGGTGAGCGAAAGGCTGTCGCCGACCTTCTTGCGGATGAGGACCGAGGGCCCCTTTACCGTGATGTCGCCGCCCGAGTAGGAGTGGTACATCGCGTCCGCCTCGTCCTCGGGCAGCACGCCGCCGAGCGCCGGAGCGGTGATGAGGGCGAGCGCGAGCAGCGCGCGCGCAGCCTGCGGCACGCTCACGCGCGCTCCCCCGGCGCCGGCGCCTGGCTCAGCCACACTTCCCCGCCGCCGACCTCAATTGCATCCGCAGCCGCCGCCGACCGCGCCGGTGGCTCCGTGCGAGCCCTCGCGCGTCTCGAAGGTGTGGTCGCGGTAGCTGGCCGCGATCGCGCCGCGGTTCAGCGCCATGAGCGGATCGGCCAGGTGCTCGCGCTCGTAGGGCTTCACCCACGGCTCGGCCGAGGCGCAGCCGGCCAGAGTCACGGCCGCGAGCAGCGCCAGCGCGGCGAGCCGCGCCGCGGGCCAGCGGCTCGTCACGCCCGCCGACCCGCGCCGCAATTCGTGTCGTTCCGCAGCCGCTCGCATTGCGCTACTCCCGCACCAGCGTCCGGATGCTGTCGAGATACTCGTTCTCATCGCCCGGCTTGTAGCCCCGGTGCAGCACGCGCACCTTGCCCGCGCGGTCGATGATCACGGTGCTCGGCATGCCGGCCACGTCGTACATCTTGCTGACCTTGCTGTCCTTATCATAGAGAATCGGGAAGCTGACCGGGGTCGCTTTCAGCCATTCGTTGGCCGCGTTCGAGTCCGGCTCCACGTTCACCCCGATCATGGTGAAGCCGAGCCGGTTGTACTTCTTGTAGATGCTTTCCAGCAACGGCATTTCCTGGCGGCACGGCCCGCACCAACTGGCCCAGAAGTTGAGCATCACCACCTGACCCTTGTACTGGGCGAGGCTGACGCTCTGCCCGGCGCGCGACCCGAGCGTGAACTGTGGTGCCGGCGAGCCGGTGGGATTGGCCGCGAGCGCGGGCAGCGCCAGCGCGGCGGCGGCAATCATGGCGGCGATTCGAGTCCTCATGGTTCGTCCCTCGATAGCTAGAAGAACACGGTCGCACCCATGCGCGCTTCGAGGTTGTTGGTGAGCTTGGTGACGCCGAGCAGGCTCGACTGGAACACGTGATCCTGCACGGTGACGTGCAGTGCCAGCCAGTCCGCCGGTACGACTCGGTAGCCGCCGCCGAAGTTCACCGTGAACCTCGTATCCCCGGCGAAGTCGGTGGCACCGAAGCCGCCGAGGAGATAGAAAGCGCTCGTCATGGCGACGCCGCGACCGAGAAAGGCCTCGCCCGGCAGGAAGTTGTAGCCGAGAGAGAGGTCGTAATACGTGAAGCGCCTCTCAGCTTCGGTAAGCAGCTGAATATTGCCGCCCAGGGTCTCGAAGCTGGTCTTGCCGGCGTGCGAGCGGCCCGCCTCCGCCTGGAAGAAGAAGTCCTCGGTGACGTGGTAGGCGAAGGTCACGCCGTAATCGGCGTTGGTGCCGAAGTCCTCGATTGACAGCGCACCGTAGAACAGTCCCAGCTCGACGTTCTTGCTGGCGATGTGCGGCACCTTGATCGTGCGGCGCTCGACCTGCGGCTCGATGACCCGCGGCGGCGGCGTGCCCTCGTCGCCGGCGCCGCCGGCGGCGTTGTCGGCGGCCTGGGCCTCGGGGCTGCTGGCGCCGTGCTTGCCGTGAAACCAGCCGCGCACCGTGGCGCAGCCGGGAAGCAGGGCGAGCGCCGCCGTCAGTAGAAGAACCCGAATCCCAGTTTCCATTCGTCCTCTTCCTCGTTCTCGTTGCGCTTGGTGAAGATGTAGTGAGCCTTGTACTCGGCGCGCATGAAGAAGCGCCGCGTCATGTAGTAACGGATGCCGCCGCCGACGTAGGCGGTCTGCTCGGTGCGGTTCTCGGGCGTCACCAGCGTGCCCTTCGGCTCGATGTGGGCGAGGCCGACGCCCAGCATCAGGAACGGCGACCAGCGCGAGTCCGCCACCAGCACGTGCGCCAGACCCAGGTCGACGGTCTCGCCGTTGGAGAAACGTCCGAGAAACTGGCCGGCGGCCGCTTCCACCGCCATCTGCGGATTGAGCGACACCGACCAGTAGGCCGAGATCAGGTTGGCGCCGCCGTATTCCCCGGCGAACACCCCCATCTCGTAACGGTGCGAGCTGAAGCCCGCCAGGTCGCCGATGTCGAACTTGAAGGGCGAGCCGTCCGCGAGCACCGTCTTCAGCATGTCGGCCTGGGATGCCCAGCCCTCGACGCCGTGCGCGGTGCGCACCTTGAACCAGTCGGTGCGGCGGAACAGCACATCGACGCTCTCGTCGCGCGGCACCGCGTGGAACACCGGGTAGCCGCGGCCGGGACCGGTGTGCAGCTCGAGATACGGCTCGGTCACGAACAACTGCAGGTACTCGCGCGCGGCGCTCACCGCCGGCAGCAACAGCCCGGCGAGCAGCGCGGCCACGACGATCAAGGCCGCACGCGCCGGCCGTTGCGGACGGCGGATCAGGATCTTCCCTTGCTCACATGGGCGCCGGTTTGGCGAATGGGTCGTTGTGGTACTGCGCGCCAATATCCAGCCACTCCGACAGCAGGCGCAGCTCCGCGATGTTCAGCCAACCCGTGTGCGAGGGGTTGGTGCATCCGGAACCTGTTGCGAAGCAGTTGAAGAACGCGCTCGAGGCCCCGCCATTGGCGCTACCCGCATTCATGAACGGACCCACCGTGGGTCCCGGCTGGCCCATGATAACCGTAGTGTGGGGGGTAAGCAGCTGTACGTAGGAGGTGAACTCGTTGGCGTTGGCATCGACGCTATTGGTCAGATCGAGATTTCCCGCCGGCGTCTGCGCGACACCGGCCGCGTCCATCGGATTGTGGCAGCCGGCCTGCGAGCAGGTGACGCTCGCCGGGACGCCGTTCAACGTGCCCATGCGCGGTGCGTCCCAGATCGGCTGGACGTGCTGCGGATAGTTGATGACGATGCGGCAGGCGGGCGCCCAGGCGGTCGCGCACAGCGCGGTGGTCGGAATCGCCGGGATCGGATTGGTCGCATCCGTATAGCTGTAAGTGATGGGCGTGCCCGGCGTCGCCTTGGCGGGATCGGTCCACACGTCGGTGTAGAGCACGTTGACGCTCGGCGCCATCTGCAGGCACGGCGGCGCGTCGGTCGCGCAGCTGGCCTCGGCGCGCGCCTCGGCCATGGTGTCGCCCGGCTTCTGCGGAATGAAGGCGCCGCCGCCTGAAGCGATGGTGTTCGGGAAGGGCGTGCCGGCGGTGCCGCCGATCCAGGCGGTGGCGAATGCGCCCTGGCGGCCGTGCGACAGCGGATTCTGGGCGCCGCCCTGCGGCTGATGGCAGCCGTTGCAGGAGAGCGTCTCCCCGGGGAGCACCTGCAGCCACACGCCCTGGGGCGCGCTGATGGCGCGCGCGTTGGCATCGAGAACGCTCAGGCGGAAGGCGACGTTGGCCGGCACCTCGATGCGCACGGAGCCGTCCGGCTCGATGGGCGCGTAGCCCATGATCTCGAGCATGGAGCCGGTGACACCGAAGTCGGCGTTGGTGAGGGTGATGACCGTCTTGTCGGGGATCGAGACCGCCTTCTCCAGGCGGATGAAGCGCGCCGGGCGCTGGGCGGGGGGCGTCTTGACCGGATCGGCGACCGTCGCAATGTTCACCGCGGCCATGCCGTCGATGTCGTAGACGCTGCGGATGTCGATGACGCCGACACCGGCACTGGCGAAATCCGCATCCTGGCCGCTCGGCAGGAAATCGGTATGCCCGCTCGGCAGGGGCTTCGGCTGCGTCGCCACCACGTCCGTGATCATGACCCCCTCGATGCCGGCCACGATCGGCATCTGTGTGCCGTGGACCGGGTCGAGCATCCACAGGCTGTAGAGCGGCGGGGCGCTCTGGGCGGTGGGGTTCGCGAGCGCGGAGCTCGTGCACGGGATGATCGCCGGCGGGGTCTGCGTGCTATCGAGCAGCCGGCACTGCGACCAGCTCACCAGGATGCGGTTGCTGCCGTCCCAGAGCGGGTAGGCCGAGTTGAAGCGTCCGCCCGGCGAGGGCCCGGGAATGGTGTAGATGTTGTTGAGCGTCGTGGCCTGGGTCTGCGCCGGGCCGGGGTAACTTGCGGCGCTCAGGTTGTACGGCGGCCCGGTGAGCGTCTGGCCGTTCTCGACGTAGTGCACGCCGTCGATGAGCGCCAGGTTGCCGCCGTCGTCGACGTCGGTGTACTGGCGGATGAGCGACATGATGGAACCGCTCTGCATCTCGTGCGGTTGCGTGAACTCGACCACCGTGGGCGTGGTCGTGCCCGGCGTCACGGTACCGGTCATGTGGCTGTTGGCGCCGTAGTACAGCTCGACGTCCGTGCCGTCGGGCCAGGCGGAGTAGAGCGACATGGCGTCATGGCCGGAGGCGGCGTCCCAGCGGCTGTACAGCACCCGCCCGCTCTGCAGCACGGTCGCCTGCTGGTCGTGGCTCTGGTTGAAGGTGATCTGATGGACCTGGGTGCCGTCGGGATTCATCACCTCGAGCACGAAGCCCGGCTCGTTGCCGCCCTGGTTGGCGGCGGACTGGTCGTCGAGGGCGATGAAGGCGGGCTTGTGCTCATCGAGCAGCACACCCTGGGAGGTGTCCTGGCGCGACGTCGAGAACACGATGCGCCCGTCGCGCAGATAGTGCGGCGACACGTCGTTGACGGTCAGCGGGTCGGGATCGATCGAGGGGTCGATCACCGGCGCCAGGGTGTCGGTGGCGATCACATACTGCCAGATGCGCCACGACGGCGGGTTCTTGGCCTGCTGGTTCTTGGCGAGCGGGCCGCGCATGGCGAATACCACCCGCGTGCCATCGGGGGACACGTCCACGTCCTTGATGTCGTACTTGGCACCGGCGGTGATGCGCGCGGTGATGTTGGTCTCGGCGGCGGACGGCGAAGCGGTGGCGCGCATATAGAGATCGGTGCCCGGCACCAGATCGCGCAGGATGCGGATATCGTCCTGGACCAGCACGCCGTTCTTCAGCGGCACGGGACGCTTCACATAGAAGATGGGGTAATCGACCGTGGCGGGGTCGCCCGCCTGGCCGTTGGCGATGTTGACGCTGCCGCTGCCGCCGGAGCCGTTGCCGGCGCACGCCGACAGGGCAGCCGCGAGCGCCAGCGCGCACAGCAGCGCGCCGCGCTGCGTCCGATCACACCCAACGAGCCGTGAACTCCGTCGCACCTTGCACCACCTGTTTCCCTGCGCGCTCGCGCGTTGCGAAATTAACCTAATCCACCGTGCCGCCGATTACTTTCGCATGGCGGCATTGCGTCACGGTAGCGGCTCGCGCCGCATGTTCTGCTGAGCTCGAGCGCAGCACCGCCAACCAAGCTCTACTGGTAGTCATTCGTGGCCGTGCCCGCCGTGATCTGGCTCGCAGTTTGCCCCGCAATCATCGGCGCGAGGCGATCAGACCGACAACTGTCGGCGACCAGCGACGTCAGGCAGTTGAGACATTCGGGGTGGGGGAGCGAAGCCCGTATAGTCGGCTTGCGCTTCTGGATATTTGCAGGGAGACGACGAGCGCCATGAACCTCATGACTAACGGCACAGGTCCACGCCGCGCGCCACGCGCCACGCTCACGGCGTGCGCGCTGTTGCTGCTCGCGCAGCCCTTCGCGCCCGCCTTCGCGGGCCCCAACGAGCAGGCCAAGCGCATCTACGAGCGCATCGCCGGCATCCCGCCCTCGGCGGCCGAGCTCACGCAGATGACCAACGCGATCTGCGGCGGTGCGTGCGCCCCGGGCGCCGCAGGGGCCGCTCCCGGCAGCGCCGCCCTGGTACAGGCGGCCGCGGTCGCCACCAGCGCGCCGAGCTTCTACAACGTGACCCTGAAGAACTTCGCGATGCCGTGGACCAACCGCAGCGCCACGGTGTTTTCTCCGCTCAATGACTACGTGGCGACCGTGATCGGCATGGTGCGCGACGACGTCGCCTTCAATACCGCGCTGTCGGCCGACCTGCTGTACACCAGCAATGCCTCGGGACTGCCGGCGCCGTCACCCGCCAACAACAACCACTACGCCACCGCGGAGCAGAACGGCGTCAATCTGATGTCGACGCTCGTGGCCGGCACCCAGTCGGGCGTATACGGCACGCCGACCGCTGCCACTGCCGGACTCATCACCACGCGCGGCGCGGCCTCGGCCTTCTTCGTCGCCGGCACCAACCGCGCGATGTTCCGCTTCACGATGATCTATCACTTCTGCAACGACATGCCGACGCTGATGGACACCACGCGCCCCACGGACCGCATCCGCCAGGACGTGGCGCGCTCGCCCGGCGGCGACAGCCGCCTGTTCCTCAACAACTGCGTCGGCTGTCACAGCGGCATGGATCCGATGGCGCAGGCCTTCGCCTACTACGACTTCGACGCCACCGCCGGCCAGATGGTCTACACGCCGGGCCAGGTGCAGGCGAAGTACTTCATCAATGCCTTCAACTTCCCCTTCGGTTTCGTGACCCCGGACGACAGCTGGTCGAACCGCTGGCGCACGGGCCCGAACACCGTACTCGGCTGGGGGGCGGGGCCCGGCAGCGGCAACGGCGCCAAGTCGCTCGGTGCGGAGCTGGCCGGGAGCGCCACGTTCGCCCAGTGTCAGGTCAGCAAGGTCTTCCAGGCGGTGTGCTTCCGCGCGCCGGTGAGCAGCACCGACCTGGCGACGGTCTCCTCGATCACGTCGAGCTTCACCTCCGGCGGCTACAAGCTCAAACAGGTGTTCCAGCAGGTCGCTGCCGCCTGTCCGGGGTCTTGAGGGAGCGCCCAACATGTACGCCGATCTGAGTAACGCCATGGACAAGAATCTCATGCGCCGCGCGCTGCAGGCCGCCGCGGCGGCCGCCCTGCTCGCGGTGCTCGCCGCCTGCAGCTCCTCGGGGGGTGCACCCACCACGGTGAACCCGCCCGCGCCCACGTCGACCACGCAGGCGTATGCCGGGCCGCCTGCCCAGAACGCCGACATCCAGGCGTTCCAGGTCAACCTGTGGCAGAACATCATTCCCTCGAACCGCTGCGGTGGCTGTCACCACCAGGGCGGGCAGTCGCCGATGTTCGCGCGCTCCGATGACGTGAATCAGGCGTACCAGGCGGCGCTGCCGCTGGTGAATCTCACCAACCCCAGCCAGTCGACGCTGGTGCTGAAGGTCGGCGGTGGCCACAACTGCTGGGTGGCCGATCCGTCGGCCTGCGCCGCCACGATGCTGCAGTGGATCCAGAACTGGCTCGGCGCGGGCGGCTCGTCCACCACTTCGGTGGTGCTGCAGGTTCCGCCGGTGCAGGCGGCCGGCGGCGGCAAGCAGTTCCCCGCGGATCCGACCGTCGGCAATCCGAGCTACCAGAGCACGGTCTACCCGCTGCTCACCAAGTTCTGCTCCGGCTGCCACAATCCGGCCTCGGCCAGCCCGCAGCAGCCGTACTTCGCCGATCCGAGCAACATCGACGCCGCCTACATCGCGGCGCAGCCCAAGATCGATCTCGCCCAGCCGAACCTGTCGCGCTTCTACCAGCGCCTCGGCGACGACCTGCATCACTGCTGGCCGACCGCCAGTTCCAACGGCGCACCGGACTGCCCGGGGAGCGCGGCGGCGATGCTGGCGCAGATCACCGCCTTCGCCAACGGCATCCCCGTGACGCCGATCGACCCGACGCTGGTGGTATCGAACGCGGTCAGCCTGACCCAGGGCACGATCGCTTCGGGCGGCAGCCGCTTCGACGGCTCGATGATCGCCAAGTACATGTTCGAGACCGGCCAGGGCAGCACCGCCTACGACACGAGCGGCGTCACGCCCGAGGCGGACCTGACGCTCTCGGGTAACGTCACCTGGGTGGGCGGCTGGGGCCTCGCCTTCGCCGCCGGCAGCTCCGCGCAGGCCTCGACCAGCGCGAGCGCCAAGCTCATCAACATGATCCAGGAATCGGGCGAGTACTCGATCGAGGCGTGGGCGGCGCCCGCCAACGTTGCGCAGACTCAGGCCTGGATAGTGAGCTACTCGGGCAGCAACACGACGCGCAACGTCACGCTCGGCCAGGCCGCCGACCAGTACGAGGGCCTCACCCGCTCGACCGTCACCGACACCAACGGCATGCCGCCGCTCATCACCACGACGACCAACGGCGCGGCCCAGGCGGCGCTGCAGCACATCGTGCTGACCTACGATCCGGTGAACGGCCAGAAGATCTACGTGAACGGCGTCTTCACCGGTGATATGGATGCCTCCAAGGGCGGCTCGCTCGCCAACTGGGACAGCAGCTTCGCGCTGGTGCTCGGCAACGAGACCAGCGGGCAGCGCCAGTGGCAGGGCGTCATCAAGATGGTCACCATCTACAACACCGCGCTCACCCAGGCGCAGATCACGCAGAACTTCAACGCCGGCGTCGGCCAGAAGTACTTCCTGCTGTTCGGCGTGAGCTCGCTCACGGGCGTGAACCAGTCGTACATCATGTTCACCGCCAGCCAGTACGACAACTACAGCTACCTGTTCTACCAGCCGACCTTCATCAGCCTGGACCCGAATGCGACCATTCCGGCCAGTCTGCCGCTCGCCGGCCTGCGCATCGGGGTGAACGGGGTGCTGGCGCCCGCCGGGCAGTCGTTCGCCACGCTCAACACGAGCATCAGCAGCGCCAGCTACAACGCCACCACCGGGCAGCAGCTCTCGCCGCTCGGCACGGTGATTCCGGTGTCGCTCGGTGCCTCGAACGACCTGTTCTTCCTGTCGTTCGACCAGCTCGGCACCAACACCCATACGTTCAACGACCCGCCGGGTGTACCCCTGCCGCCGGTGCCGAACAACACGCCGGTGCCCGACTTCGGCATCGCGACCTTCGAGCGTGCCAACAACGCCTTCGCGCGCATCACCGGCGTGCCGACCACCGACCAGGTGGTGCAGACGCTGTTCATGAGCTCGCAGCAGGCGATGCCGGCGGTGCCCGACATCTCGGCGTTCGTCTCCTCGGAGCAGACGGCCATCTCCGGTCTCGCCAACGCCTACTGCGGCGAGATGATGGCGAGCTCGAGCCTGCGCGATGCCTTCTTCGGCACCGGGCTCGACTCGAGCCTCAGCGCGGGCGCCGCGGGCTTCTTCGGCGCGAGCGGCAGCGCGCAGCGCGCCATCGTGATCAATGCGCTCGCCAACGGCGCGGTCGGCACCACCGTGTCGCCGCAGATGGCGAGCGCCGTGCAGGCCGAGGTCGATGCGCTCCTGACGCGCGTGCCGCAGATCAACTCGGCCGCGACCGTGTCGCAGGCGACCGTCGCGGCCTGTACCGCGACGCTGGCCAGCGCCGCCGTGACCCTGCAGTAAAAGGATTTGAGAGGTAACTCAAGATGCTGATCCGCAAGCGTCCCCCCCGGCCCACCCCACCCGGTGCTCCTTTGCTGCACGAGAACCACCCGCGTCCGGTGACGCGCCGCGACTTCCTCGCGGCCGGCATGCTGGGCGCCCAGGGCATGGTGATCGGCTCGGCCTGGCTCGGCTCACTGCTGAAGGCGCAGGCGGCGCGTGCCGCCGGGCTCGACGCCGACATCCAGGCGCTGCTCGGCAGCGGACAGTGCAACATCCCCTCCGGCTCGGGGTCGCTCCCCTTCATCGTGTTCGACCTCGCGGGAGGCGCCAACCTGGTCGGCTCCGAGGCGCTGGTGGGCGTGAAGGGCGGCCAGGCTAACTTCCTCTCGACCGCCGGCTACGGCAAGCTCGGCGTGCCCGGCAACATGGTGCCGACCTCGAGCACCTTCGTGTCGAGCGCGCTCGGCCTGCTGTGGCATTCCGACGGCGCCATCCTGCGCGGCATTCTCACCAAGGCCTCGGCGACGACCCAGGCCGGCGTCAATGGTGCGGTGATTCCGGCGATGTCGCAGAACGACACGCAGTCGAACACCATCAATCCGATGTACGGCATCGCCGAGGCCGGCGCCAAGGGCACGGTGGTGAATCTGGTCGGCACCCAGTCCTCGACATCGGGCGGCAACTCGGCCGCGCTGATGTACACCATCCAGCCCTCGCTCCAGCCCACCACCATCCAGCGGCCTTCGGACGCCGTGGCGCTCGCGCCGGTGCCGCCGGGCGGCGGCGCGCCCGATCCGCTCGCGATCGCCGAGCTCGAATCGGAGGCTCGCATCAGTACCGGCAGCAGCCCCTACCAGGGCGCGAGCTCGACCGGCAGCGAGTTCACCGGCGCGCTCGGCAACCCGAGCGGCAGCACGCCGGGCGTGCAGCTCATCCCGGGCGGCGGCAGCGCCGATGCGGCCCTCAAGAACCAGGTGCGCTGCTCCTACGTACAGGCGGCCAACACGGCCAACATCTTCGCCGCCGGTCCCGCGGGACTCGATCCGACCCAGGATCCGCTCATCGTCGGCGGCACCACGCCGATCTTCACCGCGACCGACTTCCAGAGCCGGGACGTGCAGATGACCGCCTCGGTCATGAAGCTCGTCATCGACGGCTACGCCGGCGCCGGCACTATCTCCATGGGCGGCTACGACTATCACGACGGCACGCGCGCCACCGGTGAGTCGAAGAACTTCACCGCCGGCCAGATGATCGGCGCGGTGCTCGAGTACGCCTCGCGCAAGGGCACCCCGGTCATGATCCAGATCATGAGCGACGGCTCGCTCACCTCCAACAGCATGGTGGACACGAGCACGGCCGGCCGCAACAAGCTCAGCTGGCAGGGCGACAACTCCTCGGTGGCCGCCACGCTGTTCCTGGTGTTCAGCCCGAACGGCCGCCCGGTGCTGCGCAACGGCGTCGCCGGACAGCAGATCGGCTACTTCAGCTCCGACGGCTCGGTGGTGAGCGGCTCCAGCCCGGCGGCGAACTCCGTGAACCAGATCCCCGAGCTCATCATGCTCAACTACATGGGCCTGATGGGCACCGACGCGCAGTTCGCCTCGCTCTTCCCGATGCAGGGACTCGGCACGGCCGCACAGCTCGCGGCCATGACGGTGTTCGAGCCGATCATCTAGGGCGGCCACCTGTCGCCGGGCGCCGACTGTGCGGCGGCGCGCACCGGCGCCGCGTGAGGTTTCGCGGCCTGCTTCGTTGACAGTCCCGAGTGCGCTGTGCGAGGGTTCCCGCGCTTGCGCGCAGCTCGGTCTCTTAGCCCGAAGGAACTTCTTTTGAGCTTGCAACGACCCGACGGTCCGGCGGCGCGTGACCGCCGGTCACGTGTGCGGGTTTTCCTCAACTGTGCGGCCGCGGCGCTGCTCGGCGCCGGCACGGCCGCGCTCGCGCAGCAGGGCTACGAGTTGCTCGCGCGCGCCGCCCCGGACTTCACCCTGCATGCCGTCGCGGGCGGCAACGTGCGCCTCTCGGAGCATCGCGGCGAGGTGGTGGTCCTGTCCTTCTGGAGCAGCAGCTGCGGCACCTGCCGCGGCCAGCTCGATGCCTTGAACCGCAGCCTCGCCACCTATCGTTCCGCGGGGCTCGCGGTCTATGGCGTCGGTGTCGACGATGTGCCGGAGCGCGCCGCGAAGTACGCGCGCGCCATCCCGCTTGGCTTTCCGATGCTGCTCGACCCGGACAAGGCGGTGGGCCGGTCCTACCGCGTGGACAATCTGCCGATGACCGTGCTGATCGATCGCAGCGGCACCGTCCGCAACGTGCTGCGCGACTTCAGCTTGAAGAGTGACGACATCTACCTGCAGCAGTTGCGGGTTCTGTTGAACGAATGATCGGAACGACCATGCCCGATGCCTGCCCGAATCCGAAGTCCCGGAGCGTGGAGCGCGGCCTGAGGCGTGCGGCTGCGGCACTCGGCCTGGTGATGCTGTGCGCCGCGCAGCTGGCCGCCGCCGCGCCGCCGCCGGCCCCCGCCCCGGCGGCCGCCCCGGCCGAAGCGCCGCCAGCGCCGACACCAGCCGCTGCCGCGCCGGCGGATGCGGCCGCGCCCGCCGCGGAAGGAGCGCCCGATACCCGCGGGCTCGACGAGCAGGTGCAGGGCCTGAAGAAGGATGTCGTCGATCTGAACCGCGACCTCTTCATCCTGGAGGAAGAGCTGCTGTTTCCGGCCAACACCCAGGTCGCGGTGTTCCTCGCGGTCGATGTGGGGGATTTCTTTGCGCTCGACACCGTGGAGCTGAAGATCGATCGCAAGGAGGTGGTCAACTACCTGTACACGCCGCGCGAGGTCGAGGCGCTGCTGAAGGGCGGCGTGCAGCGGCTCTACCTCGGTAACCTGAAGGTCGGTCAGCACGAGCTGGTGGCTTTCTTCAGCGGCAAGGGTCCCAACGACCGGCCTTACAAGCGCGGCGCCTCGATCAAGTTCGAGAAGGGCATCGGGGCGAAGTACCTCGAGCTGAAGATCAACGACCGGCAAAGAAAGCTCCAGCCGGAGTTCGAGATCCGGGACTGGGAGTAGCGCTGCCGATGCCCGCGCCGCTGGCAAGAGCACTGTGCGTCGCAGCGCTGCTGGCGCTCGCGACGGCGCCCGCGCTCGCGCGGCGCCACGATCCGGAGAAGCTTCCCGAAGTTCGCATTCGCGACCTGCATTACGGCGATGCGCTCTTCTATTACTACCAGCACGACGATCTCGAGGCGCTCACGCGTCTCGCGGCCTACGAACACTGGCGCCGCATGCCGCACCACGAGGAGGACGCGCAGCTGCTGATGGGCGGGCTGTACCTGGCGCTCGGCATGCACAACGAGGCCGGCCAGCGCTTCGAGGCGCTGTTGAAGGATCCGGTGCCGAGCGGGGTGCGCAACGTTGCCTGGTTCTACCTCGCGCAGGTGTGGTACGCGCGCGGCTATCTCGACAAGGCCGCAGCCGCTCTCGCGCGCGTCAACGGCCGCATGTCGCCCGAGCTCGAGGCCCAGAAGGAGCTGCTGCTCGGCAACGTGCTCATTCGCCAGGGAAAGTTCGACGAGGCCATACGGCTCCTGTCCGCCTGGCGCGGCACCTACACCTGGTCCGCCTACGCGCGCTTCAACCTGGGGGTGGCGCTGGCGCGCAGCAGCCGCCTCGCCGATGCCGACCCGTTTCTCAGCGGCGTCGGCACCATGCTCACCTCCACCGAGGAGCAGCGCGCGCTGAAGGATCGCGCCAATCTCGCGCTCGGCTTTGCCTACCTGCAGGCGAACGAGCCCGCCAAGGCGCTGCCCGCACTCGAGCGCGTGCGCCTGAACGGCCCGTACTCGAACAAGGCATTGCTCGGCACCGGCTGGGCCGAGGCTGCGCTCGGGGATTACCAGCGTGCGCTCGGACCGTGGATGGAGCTGCGCGGCCGCAGCGTGCTCGACGCGGCGGTGCAGGAGTCCTTCCTCGCCGTGCCGTACGCCTTCGGCAAGCTCAACGCCAATGCGCAGTCGGCCGAGTACTACGAGAGCGCGGTGGAGTCCTTCGACGCCGAGAAAATCCGCCTCGACGGCGCGATCGAGCGCATCGAGCAGGGTGACATGCTCAAGAGCGTGCTCGCGAGCGGGCGCAGCGACCGGGCGAGCTTCGGCTGGTTCTGGCAGCTGAAGAAGCTGCCGGACGCGCCCGAGTCGCGCTACCTGTACGCGGTGCTCGCCGGCAACGATTTCCAGGAGGGCCTGAAGAACTACCGCGACCTGGTACACATGAGCGACCTGATGGAGCGCGGCGGCTACGACATGGAGGCCTTCCGGGACATGATCGACACGCGCGAGCGCGCCTATGCAGAGCGGCTGCCGAAGGTCGACGCGCTGCTGAACTCGGGCGCGGTCGCGCAGCTGCAGCAGCGCAACGTGGATCTCGCCGGCCGGCTGCAGACGATCGAGGCGCGCCACGATGTGGCCGCTCTCGGCACCGATACCGAGCGCGACCAGTGGGAGCGCATCGAGCGCATCGAGACGGCACTGGCCGCGGCTCCCGACACTCCCGAGAACTCGGATCTGCGCCAGCGGCTCGCGCTGGTGAAGGGGGTGCTGCTGTTCCGCCTGGACGACGCCTACAGCGCGCGCCTGTGGGAGCAGCACCGCTCGCTCAAGGACCTGAACCTCGCGCTGCACGAGGCGCAGAGCCGCTGGATCCGGGTCGAGCAGGCGCGGCGCAACGTGCCCACCAACACGGGCGAGTTCGCCGCGCGGGTCGCCGCCCTCAAGGCGCGCATCGACGCGCTCAGCGTGCGCCTCGCCGCGACCGAGCAGCAACAGGCCGATTACCTCGAGCGCGTCGCGGTCAACGAGCTCGAGGACCAGAAGTCGCGCCTGGCCACCTATCAGATCCAGGCGCGCTTCGCGCTCGCCGACATGTACGATCGCTCGGCCCATGCCGCCGCCGCTCCGGCCAGGGCGCCGACGGCCGAGCAGAAGGGCGCGAACGAGGAGCCCGCCGAGACGACGCCCGCCGAAGAGCAGGCGCCGCCGCCGAAAGAGCAGGAACCGCCGCGGTGAGAAAGGGCGCGCGACTCACGCTGCTGGCGCTGACCGCGGGCGCGATGTCGCTGCCGCTCGCGGCGCAGTCCCCACCCGGCACCATCGGGGACCTGAAGTCGCGTCCGGTCGAAGTGCACCGCGATTCCCCGGCGAGCCCGAATGTCGAGAAGGCGATGGAGAACTACCGCCGCTTCCTCGAGCTGCAGAACACCGACCCCAAGCTGCGCGCCGAGGCGATGCGCCGCCTCGCCGACCTGAACCTAGATGCCGGCGAGCTGACGCGCATGGAGCAGGAGGTCACCGCCCAGGACCTGCAGGGGACCGAGGCGATCCGGCTCTACACGACGCTGCTCAAGGCCTATCCGGACTACTCGCGCAACGACCAGGTGCTGTACCAGCTCGCCCGCGCCTACGAAGTCACGGGCCAGCCCGATCCGGCGCTCAATACGCTCGACCAGATCGTGCAGCGCTACCCGAACACCCCGCAGCTCGCCGAGGTGCAGTTCCGGCGCGGCGAGCTGCTGTTCTCCGCCAAGCGCTACCCGGACGCCGAGCGCGCCTACGCGGCCTCGATCGCGCGCGGCCCCTCGTCCGGCTTCTATCAGCAGAGCCTCTACAAGCACGGCTGGTCGCTGTTCAAGCAGGGGCGTGCCGACGAGAGCCTGCCGTCCTTCGGCAAGGTGCTCGACCATGAGCTCGGCACCAGCGGCAAGGGCCGCACGCTCGAGAGCCTGAAGCGCGCCGACCGGGAGCTGGCCGAGGACACGCTGCGCGTCATGAGCATCACCTTCTCCTACAACGAGGGCGCTGCCTCGCTCGAGCAGTACGTGCACGCCCAGGGCGAGCGCCCCTACACCTATCTTCTCTACCAGCGCCTCGGCGACCTGTACGTGGACAAGCAGCGCTACCAGGACGCGGCCACCACCTACCGCGCCTACGTGGCGCTCGACCCCTACAGCGACCAGGCGCCGAACCTCGCCATGGCGGCCATCGAGGCCTACGGCAAAGGCGGGTTCAGTCAGCTGGTGCTCGACGGCAAGCACGAGTTCGTCGAGCGCTACAACTTCGATTCGCCCTACTGGAAGACGCGCACCAAGGCGGCCAATCCCAAGGTGGTCGCGGAGCTCAAGACCAACCTGAAGGACGTGGCGACCTACTTCCACGCCAACGCGCAGAAGACCGGCCGCACCGCCGACTACGAGGAGGCCGCGCACTGGTATCGCTCGTACCTCAAGTCCTTCCCCGGGGACGCGGACTCGGCCGCGACCAACTACCTGCTGGCCGAGGCGCTGTTCGCCAGCCACCACTACGAGGACGCGGCGACCGAGTACGCGCACACCGCCTACGACTATCCGCGCAACGACAAATCGGCGACCGCGGCCTACGCGGGACTGGTCTCCTACGAGAAGGGCGAGGCGGGTCTCAGCGGCGCCGACAAGGACGCCTGGCACAGGCATGCCACCGACGCCGGCGTGAAGTTCGCACAGACCTTCCCCGAGCATCCCGACAGCGCCGGCGTCCTGACGCGCGCCGCCGAGGACATTTTCGCCGCCGGCGACCGGCCGCGCGCCATCAGCGTCGCGCAGCTGCTGCTCGCACGGCAGCCGCCGGTCGACACCGCCAAGCAGCGCATCGCCTGGACGATCATCGCGCAGTCGCATTTCGACCAGGGCGAGTATGCGCAGGCCGAGCCGGCCTTTGTGCAGGCACGCTCGCTCGCGGGGAGCGATGAGAAGCTGCGCAACGATCTCACCGAGCGCCTGGCGGCATCCGTGTACAAGCAGGGCGAAGCGAAACAGAAGGCGGGCGATGGAGCGGGGGCCGTCGAGGACTATCTGCGCGTGGCGCGCGTGGCGCCCGATTCCAAGATTCGCGCCAATGCCGAGTACGACGCGGCGGCACAGCTCATCCAGTTGAAGAGCTGGGACCGCTCGATCACGGTCCTGGAGGGATTCCGGCGCGACTTCCCGACGAGCCCGCTCTCAGCCGACGTGACGCGCAAGCTCGCGGTCGCCTACGGCGAGGCCAACCGGCCGGGTGAGGCGGCGGTCGAGTTCGAGCGCATCGCCGCGAGCCCGAGCGAGGATGCAGCGGTGCGGCGCGAAGCGCAGCTGCAATCCGCCGATCTCTATGCCAAGGCGGGCAACACCGGCAAGGCGGTGGCGATGCTCGAGAAGTTCGTCGCCAGCAACCCGACGCCGGTCGCCGACGCCGTCGAGGCGCGCCAGCGGCTCGCCGACTACGCCGCCAAGGCGGGCGATGGCGCGCGGCGCGATTACTGGTACCGCGAGATCATCGCGGCCGACGCCCGCGCCGGGGCGCAGCGCACCGAGCGCACGCACTACCTGGCGGCGAAGGCGCAACTCGCGCTGGCCGCTCCGGCGCGCGACGCTTTCCGCGCGGTGCGCCTCACGGCGCCGCTGAAGAAGAGTCTGGTGGAGAAGCGCCGGGCGCTGGAAGCGGCGATGGACGGCTACAAGGCAGCGGCCGACTACCAGGTCGCGGAGGTGACCACGGCGGCGACCTACGAGATGGCGGAGCTCTACCGCACGCTGGCCGCCGACGTGCTGCATTCCGAGCGGCCGTCCAATCTCAAGGGCGACGCGCTCGAGGAGTACAACTCGCTGCTCGAGGAGCAGGTGTTTCCCTTCGAGGAGCAGGCGATCAAGGCGCACGAGCTCAACGCCGCGCGCGCCAAGGACGGCCTGTACGATGAATGGGTCCGCAAGAGCTTCACGGCGCTCGCCGAGTTGAAGCCGGCGCGCTACGGCAAGACGGAGCTGACCGAGGATGTGGTCGCCAAGCTCGAATAAACGCGCCGCGAGGCGCCAGGACCGGGTCGTGCACGCCGTGCCGGGCGCGCTCGCGGCGCTCGCGCTGCTCGCCGCCTGCCACTCCTCGCCCCCGCAGCCCGAGCGGCGCGCGACCCCGGTGCCAGTCTCCGCACCGACGGCGCCCGCGCCCGCGGCGAAGCCGCCTGCCGTACCGCCGGCGAAGCCGCCTGCCGTACCGCCGGCGAAGCCGCCTGCCGCAGCAGGCAAGCCCGGCGGCCAGCCGGCCGTTGCCGCAGGGGGTACGCCCCCCGGCGGCACACCCGCCGCCGGAGCGGCCGGTGCTGCTGGAGCGGCCGCTGGCGCCGTTCCTCAGCGCCCGGAGGTCCCGCCCGCCGCGAGTGCCGACTTCGTGCGCGCCGTGGGCTACATGCGCGCCGGCAACGTGACCGAGGCCGAGCTCGGCTTCAAGCAGATCGCGCTTCAGTATCCCCAGTTTGCCGCGCCGCTCACCAATCTCGGCATCATGTATCGCAAGGCCGGGAGGCTCGCTGAGTCCGAGCAGGCGCTGAAGAGCGCCGTGCAGCACGAGCCGGGCAGTGCGAGCGCATGGAGCGAGCTCGGTGTCACGCAGAGGATGCGCGGCGAGTTCAAGGACGCGGCGGCTTCCTACGAGCAGGCCATCGCGGCCGACCCGGGCTTCGCGCCCGCGTGGCGGAACCTCGGGGTGGTGTCGGATCTCTATCTCGGTGATCCCCAGCGTGCTCTCACCGCGCTCTCCCGCTACCAGGAGCTGACGCACGAGGAGAAACCGGTGAGCAGCTGGATCGCGGAGCTGCGCCAGCGGCTTGGGTTGCCGCCGATCAAGCGCCCCGAGGCCGCTCCGGCGCAGCCGCCCACCGAGCCGTCCACGGCTCCCCAGACGGCACCCGCGGGTGCACCGGGCGCAGCGCCCGCGCCGCCGCCCAACGGCCCAGTCGCGACGGCCGGGAAAGGAGTCTGATCATGCGCACCGTGCTTCTGCTGCTCGCTTCGCTGGCGCTCGCCAGCGCCCAGGCCCAGGAGACTCCTGGCGCCGCGAAGTCCCCGGCCGCGGCTCCCCGGCCCGATCAGCTCGAGCCGGCCGTCGATACGACGGCGGCCACGACGCCGGCATCGCCCGTACCCGCCCCGGTGCCGCCTGCGGGTCCGACGCCAAAGAGCGACAGTAAGGCGGCGGCGGGCAAGTCCGGTGTCGCACAGGGCGGCGCGAGGGGCCCGAAGGGGGCCGACCGCGTCGAGCTCGAGACGACCGAGATCACGGGCAACCGGGAGCTTCCCAAGGTGTTATACATCGTGCCCTGGAAGCGCTCCGACCTGGGCGATATCGTCGGCAAGCCCGCCAACAGCCTGCTGGATGAGGTGCTGCAGCCGATAGATCGCGACGTATTCCTGCGGGAGAATCGTTACTACGAGGCCGTGAAGCCCGATGGCGCGGGCGTCAAGGCGGGCACAGTGCCGGGTTCTGGCGCGAAGCCCTGAGGTGAAGCGCCTTCGCCCATTCAGGATGAGAGCTGGGTCGCAGCTTTTTGGGCATATGTCATTCAGTTTTCGGTTTCGCTTGCAGCCCTTGTGTGAGGGTTTTTTGACCGGGAGAGTCAGATGCAGATCTGGAGTCTGATCGTACGTTTCTTTCAGGGCGGCGGGGACTTCATGTACCCCATCGCCATCGTGTTCGTGTTCGGCCTGGCGATCGCCATCGAGCGCTGGATCTATCTCGCGCATACGGCCTCGCTCAACCGCGGCCTGTGGAACGAGATCGTGCCGCTGCTGTCGCAGGGCAACTTCCGCGGCGTGGCGCAGGCGACCTCCAAGTCGTCCTCGGCCATCGGACACATCCTCAACTACGGCCTGGCGCGCATTCAGTCGGCCCGGCGGCGCGATGACATCGAGAAGGCGATGGAGGAGAGCCTGATGGAGGTCGTGCCGCGGCTCGAGAAGCGCACGCACTATCTGGCGACCTTCGCCAATCTCGCGACGCTGCTCGGGCTGCTCGGGACCGTCATGGGCCTGATTCGCGCCTTCGCCGCGGTGGCGACCGTGAACCCGGCCGAGAAGGCCAACCTGCTCTCGGCCAGCATTTCGGTCGCGATGAACTGCACGGCCTTCGGCCTGATGACGGCGGTGCCGTTGCTGTTCATCCACGCGTGGCTGCAGACCCGCACCACCGAGGTGATCGACAGCCTGGAGATGGCGTCGGTGAAGTTTCTCAACGCCATCACCGAGCGGCAGACGGCGCCCGCGGCCGCTTGAGCCGCCAGCGCTCGGGCCGAAAACCGCATGCGCCGCTCTTACCAGAACCGCAAGCTGGAGCGCCACTCGCGCAAGCCGGCTGAGCTGCTGCTCGTTCCGATGATCGACATCTTCACGGTGTTGGTCACCTTCCTGCTGATGACTGCGGTGTTCTCCCGCACCGTGATCCTGCAGTTGAACCTGCCGCCGCCCAACACGACGTGGAAAGAGCCGCCGCCGGGGCTGCAGCTCGAGGTGATGGTGCGCAAGGACCTGCTGCAGGTGGCCGATCGCAACACCGGACCGCTCGCGACCTTCCCCAACAACGCGGCTGGCTACGACTACGACGGTCTCACTGAGTACCTGCAGCGCGTCAAGGCCAAGTTTCCCGACAAGACGGATGCCAGCATCCTGCTCGAGCAGGACACACCCTACGACACGCTGGTGCAGGTCATGGATCGCGTGCGCGTGTTCGAGGTGGGCCAGGGCATGAGCACCGTGCAGGCGGAGCTGTTCCCCGACATCTCGATCGGCGATGCGCCCTCGACCACCGAGGCGCCGGGCGGCGGCGCCGCTCCGGTCGCAGGCGCTCCGGCCGCGAGCGCGCCGGCCCCGGGGAAGGCAAATGGAGGTGCCTCATGAGCATGTCGAACCGCGCCCGGCGCATGGCGCAGCATCACCTGCGGCACCGCGCCGACGCGCAGCTCAACCTCATTCCGCTCATCGACATCCTGTCGGTGATGGTGGCGTTCCTGCTGGTGTACTCGACCGAGGTCGAGGTCATCCAGAACTCCAAGGGCATCGAGATCCCGCAGTCGATCGCGCAGACGACGCCCAAGCAGTCGGTGGTGGTGATGATCACGCGCGACGACCTGTTCGTGCAGGGCGAGTACATCGCCACGGTGAAAGAGATCCAGGCCGCGCCTGGCCCGCTGATTGCGCCGCTCAGCGCCGCCCTGAAGCGTCCGATGCTGGTGGGCCAGACCGTCAGCGAGCAGGACGTCGCGCAGCGCGAGATCACCATCATGGCGGACAAGGCGCTGCCTTATGACGTACTGAAGCGGGTGATGCAGACCTGCACCAACGCGGACTACGGCAAGATCTCGCTCGCCGTGATCCAGAAGGAAAAGCCGGTCGCGGCCGGCCAGGTCAAGACGGGTTGAGGCGCGCATGATCCTCGCTCCCTACTACCGCGAGTACGAGCTGCCCTGGGAAGGCGACCCGGAGTCGAGCGAGCGGTTCCGCAAGATCCTCAAGGTGCTGCTGGTGGTGCTGGTGGTGCTCGGGATCCTGTTCCCGCTGCTGCCGACGCCCAAGCGCGAGACCGCCGAAGACATTCCCGAGCGGCTCGCGAAGGTGATGCTGGAGCAGAAGCCGAAGCCCCCGCCGCCGCCGCCGAAACCCGTGGAGCAGCCGAAGATCGAGCCCAAGGTGGCGATGGTGAAGCAGCCGCCGCCGCCGGTCGATCTGAAGGAGCTGGCGCACAAGAAGGCCGAGAAGCAGCTGAACAAGGTGAAGGACGAGCTGGCGGACCTGCGCCAGCAGCTGGATCTGACGCCGCTCGAGACCAAGAACCTGTCCGCCGCGGTGGGCGCCGACTCGCACGCCGAGCGCTCCATGATCACCTCGAACGTGGGCGCGGGCAGCGGCGGCATCACCTCCGCCAATGCCAGCCGCGGCTTCGGCACCGGCGCGGGCTCCCTCACCGGTCACACCGCTACCGCGGTCACCTCCTCGGTCGCACTGGCGAGCGCCGCCAACCGCAACGTCCATTCGGGCGGCGGCGGCAAGCCGGCGCGCTCGCCCGAGGAGATCGCGCTGGTCTTCGACCGCAACAAGGGGCGCATCTACAGCCTGTACGCGCGCGCGCTGCGTGAGAACGCGGAGCTGCAGGGCAAGTTGGTGCTCGAATTCACCATCGCCGCGAATGGCACCGTAACCGATTGCCGGGTGGTCTCGAGCGAGCTCAGGGACCCCGAGCTCGAGAAGAAGATCATCGCGCTGGTTCGCCTGTTTCAGTTCCAGCCCGAGGACGTCGACCCCGTCACCGCCACTAAACCGATCGACTTTTTCCCGACCTCGGCCTAACCTCACTCGAGCGTTCCTCGCATGGGGCAGCCATGAACCTCAATTCGGAGATCGACTTCTTCGGTGAGCTGCGCACCGTCGACAAGGCGCGGCTGCTCAATCTGTTCCTGCACGAGCTCGCCGAAGAGGCGCGCGCCACCTACGGCCCCGGCGCCGACGCGGTGCACGACGGCGCCCACCTGCGCTTCGTCAACGAGCTGGTGCTGCGTCTGACGAGAGTTGTCGAGCAGCTGCTCGCCGAGGATGCGACGCGGCCGTCGGACGACGTGGTGCTGCGTATGCTGCTCACGCCGCGCGCCGACAAGGTCGCCGAGCGTCTGGTGTTCAACGCCTACGGCCGCGCCATCCAGGGCTTCGAAAGCTACGACACGACCGTGCTGATGGGCCCGGACCGTTAGTATCCCAGCCATGATCACCCGGGAGCGGCGCGCACCTGCCGCCGCGGCGCTTCTTTCCTGCGCGATCACGCTCACCGCGGCGGCGGGCTCCGCGGCGGCGGCGGGTGCCGTGCTGCTGCGACCCGCACAGGTGTGGACCGCGGGCGAGCCGCTGCATGCCGGCTGGGTGGTGCTCACCGTCGGCGCACGCATCGCCGCCGTCGGGCCGGCGGCGGCCGTGCCCGCGCCTACCGGGGCCGAGGTGATCGAGCTGCCGGGCGCGACGCTCCTGCCCGGCCTCATGGACATTCACTCGCACCTGCTGCTGCACCCCTACAACGAGACGCTGTGGAACGACCAGGTGCTCAAGGAGCCGGTGCCTTACCGCACGCTGCGCGCTGCGGCGAGTGCGCGCGCCACGCTGCTCGCCGGCTTCACCACGTTGCGCGATCTCGGCACCGAGGGTGCGGACTACGCCGACGTGTCGCTGCGGCAGGCCATCGCGGACGGTCTCATCGAGGGTCCGCGCCTCTACGTCGCCACGCGCGCCATCGTCGCCACGGGCAGCTACGGACCCGCGCCGCGCGGCCTGCGACCCGATGTCTGCTGCACGCCGCAGGGGGCGGAGGAGGCGAGCGGCGTCCCCGAAGTGATCCGCGCGGTGCGCGAGCAGGCCGGGCGCGGCGCCGACTGGATCAAGGTGTACGCCGATTACCGCTGGGGTCCGGGGGGCACGCAGCAGCCGACCTTCAGCGAGGAGGAGCTCAAGGCGCTGGTCGAGGCCGCGCATTCATCGGGTCGGCCGGTGGCGGCACACGCGACCACCGCCGAGGGCATGCGGCGCGCCACGCTCGCGGGCGTCGACACGATCGAGCATGGCTTCGACGGCACGCCCGAGGTCTTCCGCCTCATGGCCGAGCACGGCGTGGCCTATCTGCCGACCCTCACCGCCGCGGAAGCCTACGGCGAGTATTTCGAGCACTACACGCGCGGCACGAGCCCACCGACGCCGGGCATGGTGCGCGCCGCGCGCGCCTTCCGCTACGCGCGCGAGGCGCACGTCACCATCGGCTGCGGGAGCGACGTCGGGGTCTTCACCCACGGCACCAACTACCGCGAGCCCGAATGGATGGTGCGCGACGGCATGACGCCCATCGAGGCGCTCACCGCCGCGACCGCCACCGACGCGAAGATTCTCCGGCACGAGGCCGATCTCGG